>SL_7KL_010_BRINEDRAFT_10000845_pt1 | contig 14736 bp, 13 predicted proteins | sample SodLak_010_BRINE_FD_10663 | JGI IMG/M metagenome (IMG submission 10663)
CGCTTCATTTCGTTCTGCGCTATGGGAGACAACTTGCCCATCCTCAAATGTTAGGCGGACACCTTCGATCTCACGCCCGTAGCGATAGAGTGGCAGATCAAAGTACACCGATCCGCTCACGCTCTCTTTGACTGGCGCAGTAAACACCTCTCCACCAGGGAGGTTCTTTTCACCGTAGTCGTTAAGCGTCGAATTTCCAGCAACAGACATCGTCAGGTCGGTCTCCTCACCCGCGGTGATTCTGACCTCATCTGCAGGGTCAAGAACCTCGACCATATTCGCTTGGAACTCCCGTTGTGTGTCCCAGTCGAGAGACACCGCATCCCAGACGAAATTTTCGTAGCCTTCGGTGCTCATTCCAGCTAGTTGTGCGTGACCGCTTGTCGGATACTGCGTCAGACACCAGCGTTTTGAGAGCCGCTCTTTTTGTACTGGCTTCATGGCACGGCGATAGGCTGCATTTGTCTCTGGCGGGACGTCACTTGACTCNGTTACGTTTGCACCACCACGGGCAATGATAAACGCATCCGCATCCTCGTAGAATGAAAGTTGGTGCGCTGGTGTTTCGAACTCCTCGCTCGAACGCAAATAGCCTCGATCGGCACGCCCCGAATTAGCAATCCAGATCGGATTTGCTCCGATATCTCCACACTGTTCATACAGTGCCACCGCGAGGTCTTCTGCTTCCGGAGGGAGTTGAATAACAACGTTGTCGCCAGCTTGCAGCGAGACCGAATGTTCGACGATCGTTTCCGCGTGCTCGCGGATTCGTGGATCCATGCCAAAGAGTGGCGAATACTGCCGTGAAGTCCTTTCGATCCCATCCCTCAGTTGCCCATAGTTCCGGGACCGCTGGCTATTTGCACCCACCAAGAGTGCACTCTGTATGATTGACCTTCGCAGTGATACAGTTACCAAGCCAAGCGATGAAATGCGCGACGCAGCTCGAAACGCCGATGTTGGCGATGATGTCTATCGCGACGATCCAACAGTAAACCAACTCGAAGCTGCAGCCGCCGCCGCAGTCGGCATGGAAGCCGCACTGTTTGTCCCATCAGGAACGATGGGCAATCAGATCGCAGTGCGTGTCCACACAGAGCGTGGTAATGAACTGCTTTTAGATTCAGAGTCTCACATCTACCGCTGGGAGCTTGCTGGTGCTGCACAGCTTGCACAGGTACAAACACGAATTATTGACTCAGGCGACCGTTGTGTCCCAACGCCTGCACAGATTCACGACAACTACGTAGCAGAGGATCTCCACCGTCCGGGGACTGGCCTTCTCACGCTCGAAAACACACACAACTACCGTGGTGGTACTGCGGTCCCAAAAGATGCGATCGATGCTGCAGCAACTGCGGCACACGAACTCGATGTCCCTGTCCATCTTGACGGTGCTCGATTGTTCAATGCTGCTGTTGCCCTTGAGACACCTGCTCCAGACCTGCTTGAGCACGTCGACACGGTTATGTTCTGTCTCTCGAAGGGACTGGGCGCACCGATCGGTTCCATCCTTGCTGGCCCACAATCATTCATTGATCAGGCCCGACGAACGCGAAAACTGCTTGGTGGTGGGATGCGGCAAGCAGGGATCATCGCTGCACCAGGACTGCTCGCGCTTGAGAACATCGACCGGCTCGGAGACGATCACAAACGAGCAACCCGCCTCGCAGCAGGGCTTGATGAGATCGCGGGACTCTCAGTTCCAACACCGGATACGAATATTGTTGTCGTTGACAGCAGCGATGCAGACCTCTCTGCGTCGGAGTTCGTTGCTGAGTGTGCTGGTGTGGATGTGTTGGGTGGTGCTTTTAACGAATACATCACACGGTTCTGTACCAACTGGGACGTAACTGATGCCGATATTGATGTAGCAATTGACCGAATTGATTCGGTTCTTCACTAACGGTTTGTTCTCGTTACTGAAGATGTATCTTCGGTGTCGTTTGACGCTGGAACGTCGGTAACAAATTCAAATCGTGCACCACCAACGTCTCCCGTATGAACGGTACAGTCCCAGCCATGTGCATCTGCAATACGCTCTGTGATGGCAAGGCCGAGTCCAGTTCCATCNTCCATCGTTGTGTATCCGGTCTCAAATATTCGTTCGATACTTTCTTGACCGATTCCAGGNCCATCGTCAGCAACGTAGAATCCACGTTCATTATCGATCGGCCCAATCGTCACTTTGGTTGTAGGNCCTGCGTGTTCGATTGCATTCCGAAACAGATTCTCAAAGAGCTCTANTAGCCGCCCTCGATCGGCTTTAAGTGTGATTGTTTCGTCGATTTCCAACACTGCCTCTTTTGTATCGACGTTGTCCCACGCTTGGTTTGCGATTGAGAACAGATCAAGCGTAGTCTGTTCTTGGATCTCCGTACCTTTCCGTGCTAATAACAAAAGGTCTCCCACCAGTGTATCCATCCGATTAATTGCATCACTCACTTGCATGAGATATGCATCCTCGCCAGTCTCGCGCGCAAGTTCGAGATAGCCCGACGCAACATTGATCGGGTTTCGGAGGTCATGGCTTACAATACTTGCAAACTCATCGAGCTGCTTGTTTTGTGCTGTGAGCTCTTGTTCTCGCTCTTTTTGTGTTGTGAGGTCGGTGTAGATTGCATATCCATTGACATTCTCCGCATCGAGTTGAAGCGGAACAACGTGTAATAAAAAGTATCGCGAACCATCTGCAGCGATTCGCTCAACCTCCACTCGAACATTGTCACCGGCTTGCAACCGTCTATTTAGCCGGTCTGCCTCTGCCTGTTTTAACGGGTCATCTGTCGGCAGTATGAATTCGTCCAAACTCTTTCCAAGAACGGTTGTTTCCTCATATCCAAATACCCGCTCAAATGCGGTATTGACCCGTTTGATAATTGGCTCACCATGGCGATACTCGAATGCAACGCCTGCATCTGGGATGTTTTCAAACAGCGTTGCGAGTCGATCGCGTTCGGCGTTCCGTTTTTGTTCGGCAAGAATCCTGTCGAGCGTCTCTCGAACATGTGATGCTAACAACTCACCGAGCTCTTTATCTCGATCTGTGAACGCATCTGGATCGGTTGAAACTGCTTGAAAGACGCCAAACTCTCCAATCGGGATGCTTATTCCTGATCGATACTCCGCCTTCTGTGGATTTGACTCTGTATCTGTTGCGAGATCGCTCACCACTCTTGATTCACTGTTCCGATAACACCACCCGCATAGTCCCTCGGAAATATGCATTGGTGCTGCATCATCTGGCTGTGCATTTGTGGAGTACGCACGTGGGGTCAGGTACTCGCCATCGACATCCATCACAACGCATCGGTCGAACGAAAGAATTCGCTCTGCAATATCGACCATTGTCTCAAATGCATCCTGCTCCTCAATAACCGTTGCAAGCGTTGTTGCGCCTTCTTGTAGATTCTCGGTCCTTCGTCGGCTCTCCCGAAGTTCGCTTTCTGACTCAATGCGTGAGAGTGTGCCAACCGCATACGTTGCAAGGAGCTCTGCGAGTTCAAGATCACGTTGTGTGAAGCTATGGGTCTCAGCACCAATGACTTGCAGTACACCATACTTTCCAATAGGGACGCTAATGCCCGATCGGTACCGCTGGCGCGCGGGGGTTGCCGATGATTCGGCCCCTAAGTCGTGGATAAGTGTCGATTTCTTAGTTCTGTATGTTTCGCCAAGCTGGCCATATTTTAGTGGCCGTGGGCCAACCTCCTTGCTCACTGAAAACTTTGGAATGAACATCTCATTCTCAACAATTCCAAGATAACAGTCTTCGAACTCAAGCACGCGGTTTGCAACCTCACCAATACGCGTGTAGACCTCTTCATGTGTCTCGGCAGTTATTAGCTCAGTTGCCGCTTCGTGGAGGCGATCGATCCGGGACTGTTCGTCCCGCTGATTCCGTACTGCAACTCGAACCTGTTCTACAGCCATTTCGATCTGGGACGGTCGTATCAGTGCATCAATTCGGTATGCTTGATCGATGGAATCAACAGACTCATCGCCACAGTAGACGACTGGTGTATCAACGGTTGTTGTAAGCAATTCAGTCGTCACAATACAGTCTGCCTCGACGATTGTTGCCCGCTTTGCCGGTGGTGTTTTTGTCTTGACAGTAAATGCTGGTGACAGCGTTGTCTCAAGTGCCTCCTGAAGGTCTTCTGTTGTGAGTAGCAAGACATTCTGGATCCTGTCAGACATTCAGTGTTACCTACTGGCAGAAAAAATGTAAACCACTGTAATAACAGTTACGCCGCCGAGCATCATTTGACAGGCTTGGCTCGAAAGTTCTTTAGACGGTCATGAGCCAACTGTTGAGTAATGAGTTCACTAGAGGAGGAATACCGCCTCGATTATTTTGCGGAGGAAGGCTTCGAACGGAAGGAGTGTTCCTCCTGTGGGGCACACTTTTGGACACGCGACCACAGTCGGGAACTGTGTGGAGAGCCACCGTGTGAAGATTACAGTTTCATTGACAATCCTGGATTCGATGAGGAGTTTACACTCACTGAGATGCGCGAAAAATTCCTCTCATACTTTGAGGGACACGATCACGCGCGCATTGATCCGTATCCCGTTGCTGCGAACCGGTGGCGCGACGATGTTCTTCTGACACAAGCATCGATCTATGATTTCCAGCCGCTCGTTACATCCGGACAGACGCCACCACCGGCAAATCCCCTAACGATTTCACAGCCGTGTATTCGGATGCAGGATATCGACAACGTGGGCAAAACCGGCCGTCACACAATGGCGTTCGAAATGATGGCGCATCACGCGTTCAACACGCGCGAAGACGCAAATAAAGAGTACGCCTACGAGGGCGAGGTGTACTGGAAAGACGAAACCGTCGAATACTGTGATGGATTCTTTGAGTCACTTGGTGCAAACCTTGATGAAATTATTTACATCGAGGATCCATGGGTTGGTGGCGGTAACGCCGGGCCTGCGATCGAAGTCATCTACAAAGGTGCCGAACTCGCTACACTCGTTTTCATGTGCATGGAGAAGGACCCTGATGGCGAGTATGAGATGAAAGATGGTAACCGCTACTCGTTCATGGACACCTACATCGTCGACACCGGCTACGGGCTCGAACGATGGACGTGGATGAGTCAAGGAACGCCAACCGTTTATGAAGCGGTCTATCCGGATACGATCGCATTCCTCAAAGAACACGCTGGGATCGAACACACCGACGAACAGGAAGCATTGATCCATCGTGCTGCAAAGCTCGCTGGCCGGATGGACATTGATGAGGCCGAAGATATGGAATCTGCGCGCAGTGAGATCGCCGATCGGCTCGATGTTCCAACCGAAGAGCTTGAGACGCTCATGGAGCCGCTCGAAGATATCTATGCGATCGCCGATCACTGTCGGACTCTCGCGTACATGTTTGGTGATGGGATTGTCCCATCAAACGTTGCGACTGGATACCTTGCACGAATGGTCCTCCGCCGCATGAAGCGGCTTGTTGACAATGTTGGCGTTGATGCGCCGCTTGATGAGCTTGTAGATATGCAAGCAGAGCGACTCGGTTACGAAAACCGAGATACAATCCGCGACATTGTCCGTACCGAGGAGAGAAAATACAAAAAGACGCTCGAACGTGGCGGTCGAAAAGTCGAACAGCTTGCAGATGAGTATGCAAGCAGCGACGAGCCAATTCCTATCTCGGAACTGATTGAACTGTACGACTCACACGGCATCCAACCGGACATGGTCGAAGAGATCGCAACCGATCGAGGCGCAATCGTCTCAATTCCGGATGACTTCTACTCGCTTGTCGCCTCCCGCCATGATGATGTTACCAACGCAGGAGATACTGCCGAGGAGGACGAGCGACTTGTTGACCTCCCAAAAACCGAGAAACTCTACTACGATAATCAACAGCGGACCGAATTTGAAGCCATTGTGCTTGATGTTTTCGAGCGCGATGAGGGGTACGATGTTGTCCTCGATCAATCAATGTTCTACCCAGAAGGTGGTGGACAGCCAGCCGATCATGGGACGTTGACCACTGATGATGTCACCGCAGAAGTACTCGACGTTCAGATTCGCGATGACGTGATTCTACATCACACCGATCGCGACCCTGGGAAGGGTGAGTTTGTCCGTGGACAGATCGATATCGATCGTCGCCGCCGCCTCATGCGCCACCACACTGCCACACATATTATTGGACATGCCACCCGACAGGTTTTAGGAGATCACATTCGTCAGGCTGGCGCACAAAAAGGCACTGCAAGCTCACGGATGGATGTTCGCCACTACGAGCGAATCACTCGTCAGGAAGTCAAACAGATCGAGCACATTGCAAATCAACTCGTGATGGAAAATATCTCCGTCAAACAGGAGTGGCCACATCGAAACGAGGCTGAAAAAGCGCATGGATTCGATCTCTACCAGGGTGGAATTCCACCGGGAGCAAACATCCGCTTGATTCATGTCGGTGACGACGTGCAGGCATGTGGTGGCACACACGTCAGCCGAACTGGTGAGATTGGGACGATCAAAGTGCTCAAAACGGAGCCCGTACAAGACGGTGTCGAACGAATTGTCTTTGCGGCTGGCGAGGCTGCCATCGAGGCGACGCAACGAACTGAAGACGCACTCTATGACGCCGCAGACGTGCTTGACGTAACACCACTCGACGTTCCAGAGACCGCAGAGCGATTTTTCATCGAGTGGAAAGAACGGGGCAAAGAGATCGATCGACTCACAGAAGAGCTCGCAGAGGCCCGTGCAGCCGCAGGTGCCGACGAAATCTCGATCGATGGTGTCCCAGTCGTCATCCAGCGCGTTGACAGCGATCCAGGAGAGCTTCGAGCGATGGCAAATGCGATCGTCGACGATGGGACTGTCGCTGTGCTTGGTTCCGGCGCTGGCGGCAGTGCACAGTTTGTTGTTGGCGCACCTGCTGATTCCGGTGTGAACGCTGGTGAGGTTGTTGGGCAACTTGCAGGCAAAGTGGGCGGAGGCGGTGGCGGCCCAGCCGACTTTGCACAAGGCGGGGGCCCAGACGTTGATGCACTCGATGAGACACTCGAAAGTGCTGAATCAGTCCTCAAACAGCTCCTAAACGCTTGAAACGGACACAGGTACCAATAATTTCCGAAGTCGACATACACTAACCACTGAACAACTAACCGCAACTGTGCCGACTGTCAACGTCTCAGACGCAGAGATTTATTATGAAGCAAGTGGTGACGCTGCGGAGACCGTCGTCTTTCTTGGTGAAATTGGTTTTGGTGCATGGGCGTGGGGATGGCAGTATCGTGCATTGACCGGGCCGTATCAGACAATTGTGTTTGACACACGCGGGTGTGGTCAATCGCAAACACACACAACGGAGTTCGATTTTGAGACGCTCGTCTCGGACCTTGTCTCGGTTCTTCGTGCAACAGACACTCGATCTGCACATCTTATTGGGTGTGGCCTTGGTGGGGCCGTTGCACTTATCGCTGCCAAGACAACAAACCGGGCCAAAACACTCACACTCATTGGAACCGCAGCAACCGGATCGGAGCTACCACTGTCGCGACTCGCTGCGGATCCACAGGACCACGCCGCACTCAGGGACTCAACAACCACCGCAGTATCTGCCGCTTTTGCGGACGAACAGCCGACTGTTATTGAGCAGATTATCGAGTGGCGATCGAGCGAAGATGCCTCACTCGAACAGTGGAGTGCACTTGCAGAAACGTGCTCTGCGTACGATGCAACACCATTGTACGAATGTACTGTCCCATCGCTTGTCTTGCATGGGGAAGTTGACCAGATTGTACCGCTTGAAGCCGCCAAGGCGCTTGCGGACGGCCTCCCACGTGGTGAGTTCATTCCGATCGACGGTGCAGGACACCTTCCACAGATCGAACACTCTCGTGTCGTAAACGATCATATTCTTGGCTTTCTTGACGAACAGATTGAGGACGGATACTATTGACTAGAGATCGGCAGAAGTCGTTTCCGGCGCAAAGCACTTTATACCGGGGTACATATCCGTTGGTAATGACTAATTTGCGATTTGCACTATTGAATGCTGCCCACGATGGAGCCGACACGCGTCGAAACTTCCGTCGTGAACTAGATGCCGATCTTGTCGAATTTCATGCACCGGAAGGAGAACTCCCAACACACTTTGCATATGATGCGGTTGTCGTGACCGGCTCTCGATCGTCAGTCTACTGGGATGAGCCATGGATCGAGCAGCTCATCGACTACGTTAGTGATGCTGCAGCACGTGACATTCCAGTTCTTGGCGTCTGTTACGGACATCAAGTGCTTGCAGAGGCGCTCGGTGGCGCTGTTGACGCAATGGGCGAGTTCGAGATTGGATACAATACAGTTGAGAAAGTCGCTGAGGACTCTCTTTTAAACGGTATCACTCGCGAGTTTACTGTCTTTACGACGCACGGCGACGCCGTTGTCGAACTACCGCCGGATGCAACACTGCTCGCAGAGAACGAGTACGGAATTCATGCATTTAGAAAGGGTCACTGTTACGGTGTCCAGTTCCACCCAGAGTACGATCGCGACACAGCAGAGTCGGTTACCAAAGGGAAAGAAGAGCGAATTGGGTCCGATCGGGTCGCATCCGTGCTTGAAACCATCACTGCAGAGAACTACAACAAAGCCTGTGAGGTAAAATCGCTATTTGAGAACTTCACTGCGTATGTTCGTGAGTTACAGACAACCCATGCTGATACTGAAGCGACTGCCTGATTGAATAGTTTCCATGCGGCGTGTTAACTTCAGTCACACTTTTATATGACAAGCGAGTAGCTGTCGATGATGAAATGACGCCATCTACGCACGATCACACACCTGCACTCAGTTACTCACGCGAGGATGCGTGGTTGTTGCACGCAGCGCTGCTTTCATACCTCGATCGCGAAGCAGCATCTGGTCGTGATACAACACCAATCACTCAGCTACTAATTTCGATCGAAACAGGACAATCAAAGTTTGATCGACATGAGCTGAAAATACTCCGAGATGCGCTTGTTTCACATATTACAGAGGCATCACCTCACGAACAGGCTAGATCTCGCGAACTCCTTTGCCAAATCAATAGCATACTGCGCACATAGTCCCTAAACACAACCGCAGAGATGTGTGCTTAAATAGCTCACACACGCAGTGAGTAACTAATGGGAATTGATCCAAACTTCGACACCAATCAACCAAAAGCGACCGCGGATGATTTTGCGGCGATGGAGGATGCAAGTGTTGAGTTCGATGACGAGATTGATGTCTGGGGGCTTATTGACCCGCCAGAGAAACTCGGTATTCACGGGACACACGTTGCGGTCGACTATGACATCTGTATCGCGGATGGTGCTTGTCTGGAAAACTGTCCGGTTGACGTATTCACATGGGTTGACACGCCAGACCATCCAGAGAGTGATACAAAAGTCGAACCAACCCGTGAAGATCAGTGTATTGACTGTATGCTCTGCGTCGATATCTGTCCTGTCGATGCGATCGATGTTGACGCGAGCCGGAAATAACGAGCCGCTACCGGACTACCAGACTTCGATCGATCCATTCTTGATATCCTCAACGCAGCCGCGGCAATCCGGATGCTCGCTATCATAACAGGCTGGTTTTCCATCAGTGTCGATCGGAACTGCACGTCGCTCCGCATGCCGACGACAGACGATCTTTGATCGGCCACGTTCATCAGCGGGGAGTGAATCTGCGGGGCCTGGCTGTGACTCGCCTGTGACTTTCCCGTCTCGGTAGGCGTGTTTTGCTTCTTCGTAGCTGCGGCCCGCCTGTCGAAGCCGCTCGCGAAGAAACTCACCAATCCGATCACTCATACTCGATGTTTGTCAGCGATCGCTATATGTCCGTTGGCTGCCTTTCGACAGCCGACTGGTGTTCACTTTCGCTCCGGTGACGGAATGTTTTATATGATTAAGAACCAACCTCCGTATGTCTCCCATCGAAAAACAACGTGGAGGCAGTGAGACCATGTCAGAATTGCGGACACACGCCGAAGAGATTGCGGAACAGTTCTCCGATCACCTAGAGATAACAGTAGACGACGTTGAGTCACAACTTGAGAATCTCGTTACACAGTACAAGGTTCCAGCTAATGAGGCTCGACGGAGCGTCATCAATAATTACCTTGATGAGGCTGGCCTCGATCGGGATGAAATTAGCCAAAGTGGTGCAAGCGAAATACTCGTTAACGATATCGACGAAGACGAACAGTGGGTCGATCTCACTGTCAAGCTTGTTGATCTTTGGGAGCCAGGTAGCGATGCCATCTCACAAGTTGGACTGATTGGCGATGAATCTGGAACAATCAAGTTCGTCTCCTTTGCCACCTCGGAACTCCCAAAGTTGGAAGAAGGTGCCGTATATAAGCTTGGAAACGTCGTTACTGATGAATACCAAGGGAACTATTCGGTGAAACTTAATCGGACAACCACCATCACCGAGCTTGATGAAGAGATCGAAGTAGGTGATAACAGTGCATCTGTGGAAGGCGCACTCGTTGATATTCAGTCGGGATCTGGGCTTATCAAACGCTGCCCACAAGAGGAGTGTACTCGAGTTCTACAGAACGGACGCTGTTCTGAGCACGGAAGCGTTGACGGAGAGTTTGACCTTCGAATCAAAGCAGTCTTAGATGACGGTGCAACGGTTCATGAAATCATCTTCAATCGCGAGCGAACCGAGGAACTCACTGGACTTACGCTCGAAGAGGCCAAAACAATGGCCATGGATGCACTTGACACCTCTGTCGTTGCCGACGAGATCCGTGGTGACCTTCTTGGACGATACTACCGCGTCACCGGCCCAACGTATGGCCGATACATACTTGCAAACGAGTTCGAACAGCTCGGCGCACCTGCCGATCTTGAATCCATCCTTATCAAAGCGAGGTCGATGTAAATGAGTTCAAACCAATCTTCCGATTCCGTCCCCACCCGTGAAGTTGCTCGCCGTGTGTTTGCCCGTGAATTCAACGACGCAAGCTACACGTTCAAAGAATCCGATGACGAGCGTGCACCACTGTACTTGTTGTTGCCGACTGGTGAACGAGCAAACCGCGTTCTCGTTGTTGGAACACTCACTGAAACCGAAGACGTTGGTGACGAAAGTGAATACTGGCGTGGTCGCATTGTCGATCCAACAGGGACATTCTTTGTGTACGCAGGACAGTATCAACCAGAGGCAGCAAACACGCTCCGGGATCTCGAGACTCCTGCATACGTCTCGATTGTCGGGAAACCACGAACCTACGAAACTGATGATGGAACGGTCAACGTCTCACTGCGTCCGGAGTCGATCACTGCTGTTGATGCAGGCACACGCGATCGCTGGGTTGCAGAGACCGCACAACAGACGCTTGAACGAATCCAACACCTAGACGACGAAGGCAACGAGTACGGCCGGATGGCAAAAGAGCAGTACGACCTCCCACCCGATGAGTACCGTACAACGGCACTTTCTGCGCTCGAAAGCCTTGACGAAAGTGACTCAAGTCCAGATACACCAACACAGTCGACCGAATCTGTATCGGACCCGCAGTAGATCGGCTCTGTCTGACAAATGATTAAGTAACAGCAGCATACATCTAACTTCCAACAACATGGGCAACAAAAACAAGACAATCTCTTTTCGCGTCAACGAAGATACGTTTGAGACACTTCGATCGATCGCCGAAGAGCGCGACCTCTCACTTTCGGCTGTGTTTCGAGACTATGTCGATTCGCTTGTTGCACACGACGGTCGTGTCAATGTTGTCCCAGAGAATGAACCCCATCGTGACGGAGACGAGGAACCATTCCCACCAACTGTTGAGGTACCAAAGAGCTTCATCCGCGAGCATGAACGGCTCGAGCTTGAGGCCGACCATCTCAGAGAGCAACTTGATGAACACAAAGCATACGTAAACTATCTGCATCAACAACTCTCTGCCGAAGCCGAAGACGAAGATGTAATCTTTTTAGAAGAGTTAGACGCCGAAACTGACGAGCAACCCTACAGACTTGGATAGCGATCGCCTGCAGAGCTATCCTGTGAGATCGCGCTTTGCTTGTCGTGCTCGTTCTTGCATTTCGAGATTACTCTCTACGTCTGCAAGCGTTTCAACTGCTTCGAGCGTCCGTACGGACTGATCGAGAAACGAGAGGATATCGCCAGAATACGCGTACAACAGATACTCATCACCCATTACGTCCACGATTGCGTCCGGTCCAAGCCCCTGTGCTCGCAGTTCGAGCAAATAGTTGATAAACTTCCGTTCGGGACAGCCACAGTAGGGATTTGACTGACAATCACAGTCTAAGAAATCTTCTGCGAAATCCAGCACACGGTCGCGAGTCGCACTGTCGAGTTTCGCCAGCCCATCTCCTGTAAAGAGCACATCGAGCGTTGCACCGGCAAACGCGCTCTTTGGGAAGTTTGCCTCTACCTGCGAAGAGAGCTGTCTGTGATTTTTAATATAGATCTTGTCTGTGATCGCCACGAGTTACCAACTGTAGTTGGTCAAATACCAAAAAAGTCGCGCTCCGGACGATCGACACGATCGACACGATCGGAGCTGTTCAGGAGTGTGATACGCATACGCATCGCCGATCGGAGTCGTAACGTATTTGACTTTCAGCACGGTAGGATCAATTGCGTGTCCGGATTGGGGTAATGGTTATCCTTCAGCCTTGTGGAGGCTGAGACGTGGGTTCAATTCTCGCATCCGGACTCAATAACTAGAGTAATATTTTTACAAACTTTGAGGGTATCTAAACCATCTAGTTACATATTCTAGTATTGCTAGTATGGCTCATCACTGTCCTACGTGTACTCGATCATTTGGTTCACGTCGAGGCCTAGCCGTTCATCACGCTAGTGCTCACGACGAAAAATTACCAAACAATGTTTGCCAATGGTGCGATTCAGACTTCTATTCACCACATCAAAAACGATATTGCTCCGATGAGTGTCGGAGATCGGTGCCAAGAAGCGGTAAGCACGCTCCAAACTATCAGGGTGTAAAAGAAACAGCCACATGTGAGATCTGCGCTAGTGAGTTTGATTACTATCCTTCTGAAAAAAAGGGACTCTACTGTTCGACGTGCGTTGAAACCGAGAATTGGCGGAACACTCCTGATTTGAGTGGTGAACACAATGGTAAATGGAACGGCGGCAAGCTCAAACTCGAGTGTGAAACCTGTGGCGTCCCTGTTCATCGCTATCCAAGCAATGTGGGCGAACATGGTGTCTTTTGTGGTACTGAGTGCCGATCGGCCTGGCTTTCAGAGCACTACACCGGCGAAAATCATCCACACTGGCGTGGTGGATCTTCGGGGACCAGCGCTTACGGACCGGGATGGGCAAAAATGCGCCGCAGAGCCCTCGAACGCGATGCGTATACCTGCCAACACTGCGGCACGACAAAAGAGGAACTTGGGCGAAATCCGGATGTTCACCACATCATTCCCGTTCGGGCGTTTGTTGAGATGCCGGTGATGATGGTCGAAGATGCACACTATCTTGAAAATCTCGTTTCACTGTGTATTCCATGTCACAGAAAAGCAGAGTTTGGGAAAATCAGTCAAGAAGAACTGGAAACGGCCTGCGTATAACGCTGTTATCTGATCGAGGTTATTGACGGATCGTCACGACGGATGAGCGATGCGCTTCCACCCGACTGAATAATATTGAATGCAGTCATCAGATCGGTTCGCGACACAATCCCAACTAATTCACCGTTCACGCTGATCACCGGTAAGCGACCAACGTTTGATTCTTGCATTGTTCGAAGCGCCAACATTGCATCTGCATCCGGTGTGACGCTTGTAATGTCTCTGCTCATAATCTCTTCAACGAGGTATGCATCACGCTCGACGTCACGAACGCTTCGCGCATCTTCGAGTGCAACCATCCCAACCAGCTCACCATCTTGGAGTACTGGGTAGCCAGTGTGGCGCTCTTGGAACATTCGGTTCATCAGCTCCGAAACCGAGGTTCGGCGATCGACCGTTTTGAGCTGCTCTTTCGGCGTCATAATATCGCGAACGGTGACGTCTTGGAAGGCTGCTTTGAGGGTCGACTGCTGTGCCTCACCTGATGCAGCCATGTAGATGAATAGTGCAAGAAGGATGAGGAATAGTTGGAATGTAAACAGCCCAAAAATACCCATCAAGAACGCAAACACTTTTCCAACTTCTGCGGCCTGCTGCGTTGCTTTTGCGTGTGGCTGATTCCGTGCAAGAAGTGCCCGAAGCACTCGGCCACCATCCATTGGGAACCCTGGAAGCATGTTAAACACCGCAAGTGCAATGTTCATGAACGCCAAGTAACCAAGCACGAACTGCACTTCTGCAAGGCTGTCTGGTGTCACGACAAACGCAGCATATGATACAAGACCGACGAGAACACTCACGATCGGCCCTGCGATCGCAATATTGAACTCCTGTTTCCAATCTTCGGGCATCTCTTTGAAACTTGCAACACCGCCAAGGAGCCAGAGTGTGATCGACTCTATTTCGAGATCATACCGAAGCGCAGTGAGTGAGTGCCCAAACTCGTGAAGCAAAACACCAAAAAACAATCCGAGCGCCGCTGCAGTGCCAAGAATCCACGGCGTGTTCCCAGTTGTCAACACTGCAGCGTCAAGGGTTCCCCCAAGCACCTGATTGATAAGTAGCGCTGTTTGTTCAACACTCCCACCGATGATCCACGCAAAAATCGGGAGGATCAACAAAAACGTCCAATTAA
>SL_7KL_010_BRINEDRAFT_10000846_pt1 | contig 14733 bp, 17 predicted proteins | sample SodLak_010_BRINE_FD_10663 | JGI IMG/M metagenome (IMG submission 10663)
CATCACCTGAGCCCGCAAGCCGCCCGCGTGCCACCGCAGCAGCGCGGCATGCGCTACCGCACGATCGGCTCGAGCGGGTCATAAAGCGCCTGCGCCGCGATGCCATGCGCGCCGAAGGCAAGCTCGGGGAGCGTGTCGGGCTTGAATCGCAGGGCGCGCAGCTCGGCCTCGGTCACGAAGCGGCGGCGGTTGACCACGCCGGCGGGGTCGGTCCAGGCACCGACAGGCACGGGGCCGGTGATCCGGGCGCGAAAGTAGATATCGACCTGGTGAAACCGGCTGTCGGGATCGTGGAATTCGTTGACGAGGCACGGCGCCCCCACCACGATCCTGAGGCCACATTCCTCGAGCAGTTCGCGCTGCAGGTTCTCGGGCAGCGACGCGCCGCGTTCCACGCCGCCACCGGGCGCGCACCACAGATCGCTGACCCCGCCGGGCCAGGCATTGACGATCAGCAGCCGCCCGTCCTGAACGATCACCGCGCGCACGGCCAGCCGGACCGGTCCCCCCATCGCGCCGTCCTCTCTGGTGCAAACGGTCCCGAACACCTATGTTCCGGACCATGAGATCAAGATACCTGCTGGCATTCTTGTGCGCTTTCCCGGGCGCTGCAATGGCCGACTGCGTCGTGCTGCTGCACGGGCTGGCGCGGACCGAGGCGTCGCTGCTGCCCATGGGCGAGACGCTGCAGTTCCACGGCTACGAGGTCGTGAACGAGGGCTACCCCTCACGCGAGGCACCGATCGCCGAGCTGGTGTCGCATGTGGGCGCGTCGGTCGAGATGTGCAGCGCGGGCCCCGTGCACTTCGTCACCCATTCGATGGGCGGCATCCTGGCACGCGCCTGGCTTCAGGAAAACCGCCCCGAGGAGCTGGGCCATGTGGTGATGCTCGCCCCGCCCAATCACGGCTCGGAGCTGGTGGACCTGTTCGCCGAGATCGAGGCGTTCGAATGGATCAACGGCCCCGCCGGCATGGAGTTGGGCACGCGGGACGGCGCCACGCCGCTGTCGCTGGACTTTCCGGACTATTCGGTCGGCATCATCGCCGGGAACGTGTCGTTGAACCCGCTGACATCGGCCTTCATCGAGGGTGATGACGACGGCAAGGTGTCCGTCGAAAGCACCCGGATCGAGGGGATGGCCGACCACATCGTGCTGCCGGTGTCGCACACCTACATGATGCTCAATCCGATGGTGATGGCGCAGGCGTTGGAATTCCTGCGCCATGGCGCCTTCGACCACGGGATGACCTTCGGCACCGCGCTGCGCAAGCTGGCGAACCCGTAGCCGGCTCAGCCGCGCAGATACCGGAACGCCGCCGACGCGCCCCACCCGAAGAACAGGGCAAGCCCCAGCGCCAGCAACCCGTAAAGGACCGGCTGGTTGTGCGCCATGTTGTAGAGCCACCGCTCCAGCACGGCCTTCTGCACGTCGATATCGGTTTCGAACGCGTCGATCACGCGGCCGTCGCGGACCAGAAAGACGCGGGTGACGTAGAGCCCCTCGACCAGATTCTTGGGCAACGAGATGGTGGTGCTGAACAGCGTGTCGCGGTCCAGTGAGACGCTGCCCTCGAGGCTCTGATACAGGTCCTCGTCGGCGCGGATGCGGATCAGCGCCTCGGTGAAGGCTCCGGGGTTGGCGACGCCGGCATCGGCGCGGGCCTCGAAGATCGCCAGCCGCGTGGAAATGCGGTGGGTCAGGTCCGAATCCATGCTCAGGATATCCTGAAGCGGGCCGGTGCTGGCCACGGCATAGAAGCTGGGCGCGGCGCGGATGCGCATCGATTCGACATTCATCCAGATGCCCAGCCGGCGCGCCTTGCGCCAGATCACGGCCGGGGCGGGCGGGCCTTCGATGGTCACGATCACGTGCAGGTCGGTGTCAGGGTCGGGCGGCGCCTCGCGCCGGACGGCGCCGAAAACCAGGATCTCGGAGCCTTCGAAATTCACCGTCAGCGAGAGCTGCTTCTGGCTGAGCCCGGCCAGCACCTCTTCGGCGCGCAGCGGCAGCGCGGCCAGCATCAGAACCAGCGCGGCGGCCAGAACCCGCATCAGAACCGCCCCGGAACCGAAATCGAATACAGCTCGGACGGCGCCCAGAGCAGGTCGAACGCGATCCGCCCGCACACCGCCAGCACCAGCAGCGCCAGCAGGATGCGCAGCACCTCGGGGCGCAGGCTCAGCCCCATGCGCGCGCCCATCTGTGCCCCGATCACCCCGCCGACGATCAGGAACAGCGCCAGCATCACATCGACCGAGTAATTCGTGACCGCGTGCATCATCGTGGTGAAGGCCGCCACGAACATGATCTGATAGAGCGAGGTGCCGATCACCACCTTGGTGGGCATGCCCAGCAGATAGATCATCGCCGGAACCATGATGAACCCGCCGCCCACGCCCATGACCGCGGCCAGAATACCCACCGCGACCCCCACCAGGATGGGCGGAATCACGCTGATATACAGCCCCGAGGTCCGGAACTTCATCTTGAATGGCAGGTTGTGGATCCATGTGTGCGTGTGCAGCTTGCGCCGCGGCGCGGTGGGGTCCGCGGCGCGGCGCAGCGCTCCCACGCCCTCGCGCAGCATCAGCGCGCCGATGATGCCCAGAAACACCACATAGGACAGCTGCACCGCCAGATCGATCTGGCCCATCCGGCTGAGAAGGTTGAACACCCAGATCCCGATGCCCGACCCGAGCACCCCGCCGACCAGCAGCACCGTGCCCATGCGCAGGTCGACCGTGTTGCGCTTCAGATGCGTCAGCACGCCCGAGATAGACGAGGCCACCACCTGATTCACCCCGGTCGCCACCGCGACCGGCGGCGGCACCCCGATGAAGAACAGAAGCGGCGTGATCAGGAAGCCTCCGCCGACGCCGAACATCCCCGACAAAAGCCCCACGCCGCCGCCAACGCTCAGCAGAAGGAACGCGTTGACCGAGATTTCAGCGATGGGCAGATAGACCTGCATGCACCGACCTTAGAACACGCTGCGCCGCCGCGTCCAGACGTGCGGGCTCAGCGCTCCTTCACATATGGCGTGCCGCCTGCGCGCGGCGGGATGGCGCGGCCCACGAAGCCGGCAAGGATCACGACCGTCAGGATGTAGGGCAGAGCCTGCATGAACTGCCCCGGCAGCACGATCACGCCCAGATCGATGTTCTGATACCGGTTGGCGATCGCCTCGAGCAGCCCGAACAGCAGCACCGCACCCAAGGCGTGCCACGGGCGCCATTTGGCGAAGATCATCGCCGCCAGCGCGATGAAGCCGCGCCCTGCGGTCATGTCCCGCACGAACCCCGCCGACAGGGCGGTGGCCAGATAGGCACCCGCCAACCCGCACAGCACGCCCGCGATCATCACCGCCGCGTAGCGCAACCCCACGACCGAGATCCCGGCGGTGTCCACTGCGGCCGGGTTCTCGCCCACCGCGCGCAGCCGCAGCCCGAAGCGCGTGCGAAACAGCACATACCAGGTCAGCGGCACGCACAGGAGCCCCACATAGACCAGGATCGAGTGCCCCGACAGGATCACCGAATAGAGCGGCCCCAGCACCGGCACATCGCGCACCGCATCGGCGCCGGGCAGGGTCAGCCGCTCGAACCGCGCGCTGCCGGTCAGCGTGGGCGTGCGCCCGCCCTGCATGAACCAGTTCTGCGCGATCACCACGGTCAGCCCCGCCGCCAGGAAGTTGATCGCCACCCCCGAAATCAGCTGGTTGCCGCGGAAGGTGATCGACGCCACGCCGTGGATCAGCGACAGGAACATCGACGCGATGATCCCCGCCCAGAGCCCCACCCAGACGTTGCCGGTGGTGAACGCCACCGCCGCCGAGGCGAAGGCGGCGGCGAGCATCTTGCCCTCGAGCCCGATGTCGAACACGCCCGCGCGTTCGGAAATAAGCCCCGCCAGCGCCGCAAACAGCAACGGCGTCGCCAGCCGCAGCGTCGAGTCCAGGATCTGGACAACCACCATCAGGTCCATCAGCGTCGCGCCCCCACCATCGCAAAGGCCCGCGCGATCGGGATGCGCACCATGTTGTCCAGCGCGCCGGTGAACAGGATCACCAGCGCCTGGATCACCACGATCAGATCGCGCGGGATGTTGGTCCACAGCGCCAGTTCGGCTCCGCCCTGATACAGGAACCCGAACAGCAGCGCCGCCAGCAGCACGCCGAACGGGTGGTTGCGCCCCATCAGCGCGACGGCGATCCCGATGAAGCCCGCGCCCTCGACCGCGTTCATCAAGAGCCGGTTCGCCTCGCCCATGACGTTGTTGATCGCCATCATCCCGGCCAGCCCGCCCGAGATCAGCATCACATACATCGTCACCCGCAGCGGGCTGATCCCGGCATATTGCGCCGCGGGTTCGCTCTGCCCGAAGGTGCGGATCTGATAACCCAGCCGCGTGCGCCACAGCATCCACCACACCGCCACGCAGGCCAGCAGCCCCACCAGCAGCGTGATGTTGGCCGGCGTCGCGCGCGAGAACGGGATGCCGAACACCTCGAGCATCTCATGGATGCGCGGCAGGCGCAGCTCGGCCGGAAACCGCGCGCTGGCCGGGTCCATCGACCCCGCGGGCCGCATCACCGACACCAGCAGGTAATTCAGCAGCGCCGCGGCGATGAAGTTGAACATGATCGTGGTGATCACGATATGACTTCCGCGCCGGACCTGCAGATAGCCCGGGATCGCCGCCCAGGCCGCGCCGAACGCCGCCGCGCCCAGCGACGCGCCCAGAAGCGCCAGCGACCAGTGCGGCCAGGGCAGATACAGCAGCACCAGCGCCACGCCCAGGCCGCCCATCGTCGCCTGCCCCTCGCCGCCGATGTTGAACAGCTTCGCCTGAAACGCGACCGCCACCGCCAGCCCGGTGAACAGGAAATTCGTGGCGTAATAGAGCGTGAACCCCCAGCCATAGCTGGAGCCCAGCGCGCCCTGCACCATCAGGACCGTGGCCTCCCACGGGTCCTCTCCGATGGCCCAGATCACCACCGCCGACAGCGCAAAGGCCAGCAGCACCGAAGTCAGCGGCACCAGCACCACATCGGCCCAGTGCGGAATCCGTCGCGTGCTCATGCCGCTCCCTTTCCGGTCATGCCGGCCATCATCAGGCCCAGCTCGCCCTCGTCGGTGGCCTCGGGCAGGCGTTCGCCCATGATGCGGCCGTCGAACATCACCGCGATGCGGTCCGACAGCGCCATGATCTCGTCAAGCTCCACGCTGACCAGCAGCACCGCCTTGCCGGCATCGCGCAGGTCGATGATGCGCTGGTGGATGAACTCGATCGCGCCGATGTCCACGCCGCGGGTGGGCTGGCCGACCAGCAGCAGCTCGGGGCTGCGTTCGATCTCGCGCGCCAGCACCAGCTTCTGCTGGTTCCCGCCCGAGAAGCTCTCGGCGGTCAGCGCGGGGTTGGGCGGGCGGACGTCGAAATCGGTCATGTAGGTCTGCGCGGTGCGGATCATGGCGGCGTTGTCCATCCAGAACCGCCCGCGGTTGTAGGCCGGGTCGTGGTGGTAGCCCAGCGCCGTGTTTTCCCACGCGAAAAAGTCCATCACCAGCCCGCGGCGCTGGCGGTCCTCGGGCACATGCGCCACGCCCGAGGCGCGCCGCGTCTGCCCGTCCGCGGTCTGGCCGGTCATGTCGAGCGGCTGACCCGCAAGCGTCGCCTCCCCCTCGCCCGCGCGCAGACCCGCCAGCGCCTCCAAGAGCTCGGACTGGCCGTTGCCCGCGACACCCGCAATCCCGAGGATCTCGCCCGCGCGGACCTGCAGGTCGATCCCGCGCAGCCGCTCCACGCCCATGCTGTCGACCACGCGCAGCCCCTTGACGTCCAGCACCACCGGGCCGGGGGTGGCGGGGCGCTTGTTGACGCGCAAGAGCACCTTGCGCCCGACCATCAGCTCGGCGAGCTCCGGGGGGCCGGTCTCGGCGGTGCGCACGGTGGCGACCATCTCGCCGCGGCGCATGACCGAAACGGACTCGGTGACCTCCATGATCTCGCGCAGCTTGTGGGTGATCAGGATGATCGTCTTGCCCTCGTCGCGCAGCCCGCGCAGGATCCGGAACAGGTGATCGGCCTCGGACGGGGTCAGCACGCCGGTGGGCTCGTCCAGGATCAGGATATCGGCCTCGCGATACAGCGCCTTGAGGATCTCGACCCGCTGCTGGTGACCGACCGACAGATCCTCGATCAGCGCGTCGGGGTCGACGTTCAGCCCGAAATCGGTGGCAAGCTGCTTCAGCAGACCCCGCGCCCGGCTGACCGAGGGCTTGAGCAGCCGCCCGGCCTCGGCGCCCAGGATCACGTTTTCGAGCACGCTGAAATTCTGCACCAGCTTGAAATGCTGGAAGACCATTCCGATGCCGGCGCGGATCGCGGCCTGGCTGTCGGGGATGTCGGTGCGCTGACCGTTTATCAGGATCTCGCCCGAATCGGCGCGGTAGAACCCGTAGAGGATCGACATCAGCGTGGACTTGCCCGCGCCGTTCTCGCCGATGATGCCGTGGATGGTGCCCTTTTCAACGCGGATATGAATATCCTTGTTGGCCTGCACCGGGCCGAAAGCCTTGGAAATCCCGCGCAATTCGATTGCGGGCGGGGCGGCCCCGGCGGGCCGCCCCTGCATTTGTGCCGTCTCGGTCATTCAGAACGACAGGACGGGGCAGCTGTCGGTATCGGTATAGTTGTGCACCGTCAGCTCGCCCGAAATGATCGCCTCGCGGGCTTCCTCGACCGCGGCGCGCATCTCGTCGGTGATCAGCGCCTCGTTGTGCTCGTCCAGCGCCCAGTCGACACCGCCGGCGGCCAGATCCATCACCTGCACGCCCGCGGCCAGCTCGGTGCCCTCGGAGAACGCGTCGAACACGGCGTTGTCCACGCGCTTGAGCATCGAGGTCAGCACCTGCCCGGGGTGCAGGAAGTTCTGGTTGCTGTCCACGCCGATCGACAGGATGTCGGCATCCGCCGCGGCCTGCAGCACGCCCACGCCAGTGCCGCCGGCGGCGGCGTAGACCACATCGGCGCCCTGGCTGATCTGGGCCTGCGTGATCTCGCTGCCGCGCACGGGGTCGTTCCATGCCGCGGGCGTGGTCCCGGTGAAGTTGGCGATGACCGACGCATCGGGGTTCGCGGCCATCACGCCTTCGGCAAAGCCGCAGCCGAAGCGGCGGATGAGCGGGATGTCCATGCCGCCGACAAAGCCCACGGTGCCGGTTTCGGACGCCATCGCCGCCAGCATGCCGACCAGATACGAGCCCTCATGCTCGGCGAACAGCACCGACAGCACGTTGGGCTGGTCCACGAAGCCGTCGATGATGGCAAAGCGCGTGTCCGGGTAATCGGGCGCGACCTGGTTCAACACATCGGCGAAGGCGAAGCCGGTGGTCACGATCGGGTTCTGCCCGGCCTCGGCGAAGCGGCGCAGCACCTGCTCGCGCTGGGCCTCGGACTGCATCTCGATGTCGCGGTAGGAACCGCCGGTTTCCTCGGCCCAGCGCTCGGCGCCGTTGAAGGCGGCTTCGTTGAAGGAGCGGTCGAACTTGCCGCCCAGATCGTAGACCAGCGCCGGTTCGGCCAGCGCCGCGCCCGCCCCCAGCGTGATCAGCGCGGTGGTGCCAAGCGCCCGTGCGATATGCGTCATTTTCCTTACCCCCTGTTGGATTGGCCGGTGAACTCACCTCGCCCGATATAGCGCCCAGCCGCGCGGCGCGGTCAACAGGATTCTTGTCGGGGGTCTTGCGGCGACAGGTCCAAGCGCAGAACGAGGGCATCGACCACCGCGTCGCCATCGCGATAATAGCCCTTGCGTCGGCCGCACTGGACGAAGCCCAGCGCGGCGTAAAGCGCCCGGGCGGCGGCGTTGTCATGCGCAACCTCGAGAAACAGCATCCGCACCCCGAAGCCGCGCATCGCGACGATGGCGCGCGACATGAGCGCGCGCGCGATCCCGCGGCGCCGATGCGCCGGGCTGACGGCCAGTGTGAGCAGGTCTGCCTCATCCGCGGCGCGGCGCAGCAGCGCGAAACCGGTCGGCATCCGCGCTGCGCCGTCGACGAACAGATGCACGTTGCGGTCGGCGGTCAGTTGCGCGATTTCGGCCGCGGTCCAGGGCGCAGGACGCCGGAAGGCGCGCGCGTGCAGATCCGCCAGCGCATCGGGCGACGGCGCCACGCTCACGGCAGGATCAGCACCGGGTCCGAGCGCGGCGGTGCCGCGTCTGCGGGCCGAACGTAGAGCGGCGCGGGGGGCGACTCCGGCACATCCGCGCGCCATCGCAGAACCGCGATCTGGGCCACGTGCAGCGCTGGCTGCTCGGGCGCGGCATCGATGGCCCGCGCGCCGCTGAGCGCAGCGATCTCGGCGGCGCGGTGGCCCAGCACACCGCCCGGCGGCAGGGGCACATCAGGCGCGTGCGCAGGCCCGATCATCCACGGCGTTCCGACCGGTTGCCGCCCCTTCAGAATGGCGGCGTAGCTCTGAGCACGGGGCGCCGGCAGCGTCACCAGGCGCTCCAGCTCGTCGTCGATCCCCTGCGCGATCACAAGCGCCTCGAAGCCGGACACCCCGAACGCAGGCCGCTGCAGCCCGAGTGCCAATCCGCGCGCGGTCGCAACGGCGATGCGAATACCGGTAAAGTTGCCCGGCCCGACCCCCACGCCGATCGCGTCGATGTCCGCAGGGACCAGACCTTGCGCGCGCAGCATCTCGTCCACGCAGGGGAGCAAGGCCTCGGCCTGTCCGCGCGGCATCGGGATGTGGTCATGCTCTAGCGCCTCGTCGCCCCGCCGCACCGCGACCGAGCACCACGGCCCCGACGTGTCGATGCCCAGAACGGTCGGCGACGACGTGCGCACCGGCGCGCGGCCGTCGGTCAGACCGCCACCGGACGGACTTCGACGACCTCGGGAATGTAGTGACGCAGCAGGTTCTCGATCCCCATCTTCAGCGTCAGCGTCGACGAGGGGCAGCCCGCGCAGGCGCCCTGCATGTGCAGATAGACCACGCCACGCTCGAACCCGTGGAAGGTGATGTCGCCGCCATCCTGCGCCACGGCGGGTCGCACGCGGCTGTCCAGCAGTTCCTTGATCTGCCCCACGATCTCGGCGTCGGGACCGTCATGCTCGGCATGGCCCGATCCGGTCGCCCCTTCGATCGCCGGCGCCCCGGACTGGAAATGCTCCATGATCGCGCCCAGGATCGCGGGCTTGATATGCGCCCAGTCGGCCGTGTCATCCTTGGTCACGGTGATGAAATCGGCGCCCAGAAACACGCCGGTCACGCCATCGGCCGTGAAGATCCTGCGCGCCAGAGGCGATGTCTGCGCCGCATCCGCCGACGGGAAGTCGGCCGTTCCAGCCTCCATGACGTCCTGCCCCGGCAGGAATTTCAGCGTTGCCGGGTTTGGCGTGGATTCGGTTTGAATGAACATGGCAGCCCTCCGTCTGCGGTCGATATGCGCACGCGCCGGAAGCCTGTCAAGGCGCGGCCGCGGCGCATCACCGGCGCGCGGCGGCGTTCTGCAACAGTGTCAGCGCGGTCGACGCGGAGGAACTGGCCTGCGCGAACTCACGCGCCTGGGCCATCACCAGAAACCGCCGGGTCAGTTCCTCGCGCCGCTCGGGCGCCGCGAGATCGGCAAGCTCGGACGTGCCGAACAGTGCCTGCGCGCGGCGGCGGAACTGGACCAGCTGCTGGTCGATGTCCAGCGCGCCGAAGCCGCTGCCGAAGCCGAAGGCGGTCTCGAACACCTTGCGCAGCGGCGGGTTGCCCATGACCGAGAACCAGTTGGCAGAGTCGCTGCGCCCGGCGGCCGAAAGCTCGGGCAGTTCGCGCTCCAACGTCATGGCAAGGCGCATGTCCTCGTTCTGCTGGCCGACCGCGACCTCGAAGCTGCGGCGCTGGAACGCGTCGGCGATACGGTCGGCGAAGTCGGGATCGGCGAAAGGGGTTTCGACATCGGGCGGAAAGCTGAACGCCTCGGCCAGTGCGAGATAGCGTTTGTCCGACAACCGGTTGGCGAGCGCGTCGCGCGCCTCGGTCCCGTCGCCGATCACGCGCTTGATGAAGTGGATGTTGTCGATGTCATCCTGCAGCCCGAAGGCGCCCAGCATCACGCGCCGCATCCGGCGGTCCTCGACCAGCTCGTCGACCGTGCGGACATCGGCGATGCGGTCGCGGAAATGGTCGATGTCACGCACGCGGTCGGGGGCGCGGGCATGCGCCTCCAGCTGCGTGTCCATGGTGCGCTGCAGAAAGCTCCAGCCCACGAAGCCGCCCATGGGCAGGATCGGCTGAAAGCTCATGTCGGCACCGCGGCGATCAGCCGCGCCTCGCGCGGGAGAAGGCCGCGCAGCGCGCGCAGCGTGGCGTAGGCATCGCCGTCGACCACCCCGCGCGAGGCATCGCGCAAGAGCGCGCGGCTGTCGGGGTCGGTGAACACCTGGCTGAGTTGTTCGATCCCCAGCAGCAGCGGGCGGCGGATATCGTCGGGCGTCGCGTCGCCCGACAGGACCAGCTGCGCCATGTAGCACACGCGGCGCACGGGGGTGTTCGCTTCATCCGGGCGGATCGCGTCGCGCAGGCGCAGGATGTTGGTGTTGGGGGTCAGGATCGCGAGCCGGGCGCGGCGGTCGCCGTTTTCCAGCACGGCGCCGTTGACCAGCAGCCGCTCCTGCGGGGCGAGCTTGATGACGAGGCCGGACATCACCCGCCCCCCTCGCCGCGCAGGCCGCGCATGATCGCCATGTTGACGTCGATCAGCGGCTGGAGCGTTTCGGAGCCCGCCATCACCTGCTCGGAGTGGTTGAGAACGAATTGCGCGAGGCCCAGCAGCGTGGCGCGCAGATCGGTCGGCAGACCGTTGCCATCGCCGGCGAGGTCGGTGGCCAGCACGGTCCAGAGGCGGCGGTTGCGGGTCAGCGCCTCGGCCCGGCTGGCGGGCGTGGCGTCGGGGGCGTTGGCGTCGGTGAGCGCGCGGGTGGCGCGGGCGAAGGCGTCGTATTCGGTGTTGCGCGGGGTGCGCTGGGCCGCGTTCGGAGCGCCATAGGCGATCCGGGCATGCAGGACGGCGTTCATGGGAGACCTCGCAGGCGCGATGGGGTGTTGGGGCGAAGGCGGGCAGGGTCAGACCGACCCTGCCCGTTCAGATCAGCGGAACAGCGCGAGGATGTTCTGCGGCGCCTGGTTGGCGATCGACAGCGACTGCGTGGCCAGCTGCTGCTGCACCTGCAGCGCCTGCAGCCGGGCCGAGGCGGCTTCCATGTCGGCATCGACCAGTGAACCGATGCCGGTGTTCAGCGCATCCATCAGCTGCGACACGAAGTTGGACTGCGTCTCGATCCGACGCTCGGCCGAACCGAATGCCGCCGCCGCATCGATCGAGAACTGGATCAGGTCTTCGATCTCGTCGAGGGCAGTCACAGCGCCATCCTGCGTGGAGACATCGATCCCGGCCATCGCGAACAGACCGCCAGCGGCGAGGTTGTCGTCACTGGTCACGGTGTCGATCGCGACGGTGATGTTCTGTCCGACCGCGAGCGTACCATCATAGGCGATCGTGATCTCATTACCATCCACACTGACGGACAGCTCGTCGACGTTGTTTCCAGCGGCCACCCAGGCATTGTATGCTGACAGGAGGCCCTGCGCGACATCCTCGGCAGTATCCCCTTCGGCGGCGACGTAGGCGATATCGTCGGCTTCCGCGAGGGCACCACCCGCGTTGTCAATCCCTGCCCCGGCGAGGCGCAGCGAGTAGGCGACCCCTGCGGTGGGAGCGGCCACCGTCAGCGTCTCGGACGGATCAGCCCCCGCTTCGAGCTCCGAGGTCGTTCCACCGTCGAAGGTGCCGTCATCGGTGTCGACGACCGACGCGTCCTGCGTGAAGTTCTGCGATCCGACCGCGATGTTGCTGCTGGACACCGTTCCATCGGCGGCACGGTCGAGCGACGAAAGCACATTGACCGGATTGGCGCTGCTGCCATCGACCATGTTGAGGCCGTTGAACTGTGCCGCGCCGACCACCGACTCGATCTGCTCGCGCAGCGCGGCGATATCGGTCTGGATCTTGGCACGATCGACGTTCTCCTCCTGCGCGGCGACGATCTGGCCCTTCATCTGGGTCAGCAGGTCGGTCACGGTCTCGGCGGCCTGGCGGCCGACCGACACGGTCGACTTGCCCAGCGCAAGGCTGTCGGCGATGCCTTCGAACCCGCGGACGTCGGACTGCATGGTTTTCGAGATTGCCCACACCGCGGCGTTGTCGCGGGCATTGGCGATCGACTTGCCGGTCGAGATTTCCTGCTGCGTCTGCTGCAGGCTGGAGTTGATGCCGCGCATGGTCTGCAGCGCGACCATTGCGCCGGTGTTGGTCAGAATGCTGGACATGAGTGTCGTTTCCTTCGGATAGAGCGTGCGTTGCGCACGATTTCTGCGACCCGCCCGGTTCGGGGCGGAGGATTGCGGCATTCTGCGCGTGAGCCCGGCGGCATTCGGTTTGCCGGGCGCTCCCGTGCTGGGACTGGGGGAACTATGGGGCGGCAAATCCTAACGCTTGCCTAACTGTCGGGAGGTTTGCGCGCGGATCGCGGCGGTTTCGGCAAACGCGGTTAATGCGCGCATGCGGGCTCAGGCGCGCCGCTCGAGCCGCCCGCGCGCGGCGGTCACATCGTGCCGTTGGCCGTCGGCGTGGTAGACCGATGTCTCCGGCGGGTGACGCAGCGCCGCAAGCTGCGCCTGCGCGGCGCGGACCCCTTGCGCAGCCGCCTGAAGCAGGGCGGCGTTGCGCGCCAGCGCCGCGGACAGCCGGCGCGCGTCCGCCGCCGCAAGGCGACCTGCCAGCCGCGCGACCAGCGCCTCCTTCTCGCGCGCGAGGGGGGCGAGCCGATCATGCGCACCTGTGCGCAGCGCGCCGTGTTCCGCCTCAAGACAGCGATCGAGCGCCCTGATATCGGCGCGGGCGCTGCGAAACATCACTCCGCGCCCTTCGAATCGCCGGCGGCCACGAGGTAGCGAAACACCGTTTCCGCCAGGCCGATACCACCGGCATCGGCGATCACACGCGCCTTTTCGCGGATCAGGAACCCCTGCATCTGCTCCTCGCCGATACCGCCGCCGAAGCTCGACTCACCCGGTCCAAGGCCAGCCGATTCGAGCATCTGCGCCAGAAAGCCGGCCTCGAACTCACGCGCGAGCGCGCGGAGCTGTTCCGGCTCCGAAGGGCGCCCATGCAGCGCGGTGGCGGGCGCCAGCGAAACATCGATCATCACGACCCTCCATGGTTTCGATGCGCCGACCCTGCGCGACCGGGGTAAAGATTCGGTAATCCATTTGGTGTTTCCTGCCGGCATCGAAGGAGGCGTCATGCAGATCAGTTCGACCCCAACCGCCTGGCCCGCGCCCACGACCCGTGAGTGTCAGGCGGAGGCCTCGCACCGCGGGGCGGGCGGGGAATTCGCCGCGCTGATGGCGACCCCGTCCACCGCAGCGGGTGTCGGCGAAACGGCCGGAAACGGGGCGGAGCGCGCCCCGGAGGATGAGGCAAGCGACGCCGACGCCCGGCAAGGGCGATCGGCCGGGATCGACCCCGCCGGCGACACCGGGGCGGCCGAAGCAGCCCCCGACAGAACCGAGGTCACGATGGACGCCGAACCGCGACGCGCGACGCTCGCGCAGACGCAGACGCAGACGCAGACGCAGCAGGGTGCAGGCAATGCGGGGCCCGCACAGGCCGTGCCAGGGGGCCATGCCCGCATCGACGGCGCGTTCGCGATGCACGTCAACACCGCGCCGGCCGATGCGTCTGGCGACGCGGCCCCGGGGTCAGCCGCGGCGACGCCAGCCGGGGCATCACAGCCTGCGCAGAAACCGTTGCCCGCCGCCGCCATGCGATTGACCGGCGCGCCTGACGATGGCGCGAAGAGCGCCGCGCAGCAGGAGCGTCGGGTCGTGCAACCCGTCGGTGAGGGCACAGTCACCACAGCCACCGCATCCCTTGATCGCACCGCAGCGCACGATCGCGCGACCGGCGAAGGCCCGCGCGAAAGTCCCGGAACACGCTTTGCACCGTCAGCACCGGACCCGGTAGCCTGGTCTGGAAGCCGCCCCTTCGGCAACGACAATCGCGGAGCTGACATGCCCGCGCCGAAGGGTGCGCCTGCGCGCGACAGCGCGTTCAGGCGCGCTGGTTCCGAGGCAGGCCCGCTCGCGATTTCCATTGAGACAAAGGGCACGCGCACCGATCCCGCGCTGCGGAACACAAGCGGGGCGATGGCACTGCCGACGGACCCGATAGCCGTCAGCAACACAGCGGGCAACACGCCGCCGGAAGCGTCGCGCCTGTCGCCGCGTGCCCTGCCGGCGCCGCCTGTCGGCGCGGGGCTGACCGCCGCGGTGGGAGCGGGCGCGGTGCAGGATACGGTCGCCATTTCAGGACGCGGCAAGCCTTCGACGCGGTCGGGGCAGATACACCCCGATGAAGCCGGCCTTGCGCAGCGTCTTGTGAGCGGAGGTCCGGACACTGTGGTTCAGGGACCGCTCAGACCGCCAGCAGCGGACGGCGCTTCGCGCGGCATGGCGCAGCAGCTCATGGCTTCCGAGCCGGAAAGATCAGTCGCTCTGGTGTCAGCGGACCTGCAACCGCCCGCGGATCGCGGCGGTTCGGGGCTCGGCGGCGAAACCGCGCCTGCCGCCGTGTCGGGGGCTTCGACAGCGCTTGCGCAGAC
>SL_7KL_010_BRINEDRAFT_10000848_pt1 | contig 14716 bp, 8 predicted proteins | sample SodLak_010_BRINE_FD_10663 | JGI IMG/M metagenome (IMG submission 10663)
AGTTTGNNCTGAGAAAGGTGCTTCCGGTCATTTTCTGCATTTTATCGGCAGTAAACCGTTCGGCGAGTTCGAAGTTGGCCTCTTGGGCGGAAAGATTAACGGTAAAAAAGAATGAAAGGCATAGTAAGAGCAGAGCGGGGAAAGTTACGTAGCGTTGTAGCATAAATAATTGCTTAAGGTGCGGTTAATTGATTTGAATGAATATCGTAAACCAATCGGAGGGATGCACTGTTCTTTACATAATTTATCTTGATTTTGGATATGCCAAACCCATAAAAGGTAATTAACAGATGAACTAAGAAATTACTTAGTTGGCTCTATTTCTACTTAAACTGAATAATCGTTAGACTCTTTACTTTCAAACTAAATAGATACTTTAGTCTTGTTCATCGTTAGTGGCATCGAGAATCACTGTGCCATTAAAGTCTTGTACGATAATACGTTTAGGAGTGAAGTCCATATTTTGGGGGCCTACGAATAGATTAAATCGTTGATGATCGTCTGTTCTACGATCTACATCAAAGTAAAGTTCAAATTGAACCTTTTCTTTTCGGTCGCTCCAACCTTTTGCTACAATGTCGTAATAATCAGCTTTTCTGCTTTCCTCTTCACCAATTAATTCTATAGAGTTAGTTGTCATGCTTTGCAATGGCATATTGAGGGTAACAATACCTTGTTCAGAAAATGTATAATGAATCTCTTCAGATTGATCATATGGTAGTATTTCTAAAGGATTTTTGCTATAGCGTTCATCCCGTTGATTAGGGTTAGGTAGGTTTTCAAAGAATCCGAGGTGTAGGTGATTATAGCTGGCTCCTGTACTTCCAACACGACCAATCATGTCACCTTGGTTCACCCAATCACCAACATCTACAGAAATATCGTCGAGATGTAAATAACTGGTGGCTAACGTGTCAGCATGTTTAACCGTTATTGCATTACCTGCTGATCCCGATCCTGTCCAGTGATCTGCTTCCACGACTTCTCCGGGAAGTACAGGATAAACCGGTGTGCCTCTGTCAGCTGGCAAGTCAATACCTGCGTGAAAATCGTAACCGCTTGGGAGGTGTCTTGGGCCAAATTGTGCATATGACAGGTCGCTGTTCTGTTCTCGGTCTTGGCTGATTGGCCATTGAGCATTATTAACATCTACGGTATCGCGAACCTGTTCTTCATTTTCTTCCTCCTGAACTTCTTCCGTTATAGAGTCGGTTGATTCAACGCAACTAAAGTTTACGGTAATAATCAGTGCAAAGAGAGATGAGATTATAAAACTGCTGAATATTCTTTTCATACAAAAAAAGATGGTTATAAATATACCCTGATAAAATTAAAGCCACCCAGAACGAACTGGGCGGCTTTAACCCGTTGCTACAAAGTAGGGAGTTACTCGGAGTCTTTCTCTATAGTAAGTAGCAGTTCTTTCATATTTACTGCAACACCGAGTTCAGACCCTTCCTGCAATTCCAAGGTAACGGAGTAGCTTTCACCGTTTTCTATATTTTCGGCAAGAATTTGAACTTCTGCTTCACCGCTACTGCTATTGCCGGGAATTTCGATTTCATTATCCAAGAGTTCGAAGTGGACTCCTTCATCTGCATCAGTTTCACTCACTTCTACTCCAACGGATCGGTCTGACCCTGTTTGTGCACCAATTAACTGTGCGGTAAAGGCAACAGTTTTAGATTCAGTTTGATCTGCTTCCAAGTTAGCTGTGTATGTAAGTGAACTGCTGGATCTGTCAGGCGGAGCCCACTCTACTTGGTTGGTGTCATCAAGATGAAACTGAGATGCATGATCTTCAAAGCACCCCCACAAAAGTAGAGGTAGCAATAGGAGCATTGTAAATTTTAATGTGGTTTGATATTTCATAATAATTATCTGGTTTTAAAATTCTGAATATTCAATCAATCCTAGTTTAATAGCCGGGATTTTGATTAAGCTCTGGATTGTTATCTACTTCTGACGATGGCAATTCTGAAAGAATTCGGAAATCATCGTAAGGAACTGTAGTTGCCCCTTGTTGTTTGGGAATATCCATAGCCCGTCGTTTCAGATCATAAAACCGGTGTCCCTCAAAATTGAGTTCTCGGCGGCGTTCGACCATTATCTCTTCGATGATTTCATCTTGATCTGCTGAAACAAACGGATCAAGTCCTCGAGCGGTTTGAAGTGTTTCAAGATTATCTAGAGCCTGAGTAATCTGATTTAGCTCTGTATAAGCTTCTGCCTTAATCAGGTAGAGTTCAGGTACTCGAACCAGTGGCACGTTATCATCTACATTACCTGTAGAGCAATTCCACTTTCGAGTATAGGTATTAAAAGGACTGGGATTCGAGTCGCCTTCGGCCACTCCAAATAAGTGGTTCCGATAATCGTCTTCATCGAAAATATCCAGCAGGTTTTGTGAAGGTGTCACATCATGCCAGTGGCGCGGATTTGTATATGGGCATAACCCATCATTGGATCCAAGGCTTTCCTCTACGGGGTCAATATTTAGTTCATAAATTGACTCAGCGTTTGGAGGAGACTGATCAAAAGGATTTTCTATAAAATCCGCTTCGCTATCCAGAAGCTCAGCATTAGTAGCTTCTAATGCGATGTCTGCGTGGTCGATTGCATCTTGCCAGTTTTCAAGATAAAGATGTGCGCGGGCCAGTAGAGCATTTGCTGCGGCATAATTTGCAAAGTATACACCACGATCATCAGCTGATAGCAAGTCTGCTGCTTCTTCAAGATCAGCAATAACCTGATCGTATATTTCTGTATTGCTTGATCTGGCTCGTAAATCGGCATCACTTAGATCACGAGTAGGTTCAGTTCGAAGGATGGCACTTTCTGTAAAGCCATTGACTTCTCGGTTTGGTTCGTATCCGTACGTACGGGCAAGATCAAAATAGGCATGACCTCTTTGAAATAATCCTTCACCGCGTAAACGATCACGGGTGTCTTGAGGTACATCTTCAATCTCTTGAGATCCGGCAATTACAAAGTTGGCTTCATTAATTGTTGAGTAAGCCGTATTCCAGAAGGTAACATGAGACCCCTGTGAGTTAACCGCCAAACCATCATATCGGCCGGAGGTTGTTGGGTGCTGATCGGTGTTATCGGCTAATACATCCGGTCCAAGTGTTATTTCCCTTCCAAAGCGCCACTCACTTTGTAGGCGGTTATATACGGAGGTTAATATTGCTTCAACCCCTTCTATGTTTTCTTGGGCTACTTCAGGATCAACTGCGTCTGACGGTTGAGTATCCAACAAACCATCACAGTTTGTTATCAAAAACAACCCGAGGACAATCAGAGTAATCTTAGTTGTTAATTTATACATGATATTCAATTTCATTAATTAGTTTAAAATACTTTGGAGAATGGTTAGAACCTTATTTCGGCTCCGGCTTCAATAGTTCGTGGTTGTGGGAAGAATGTTTGCCCACGATCGAATACTTCCGGATCGAGTCCGGGATATTCAGTCCATGTAACCAGGTTTTCAGCTCGTGCAAAAATAGTAGCCGATGACAGGTTCATACGATCTGTTAAGTTTCCTGGTAAATCATAGCTTAAATTAAGACTCTTCAAACGGATGTAAGAGCCGTCATATAAGCGTCGATCTGAAAATAGATTATGTCCTGTTCCTCCGGGAAAAGATGATTCGCTGTATGCCTTCGGAATATCGGTGATATCTCCGGGTTGTTGCCATCTTCTGAACATATCGGGAGATAGGTTACGCCCTCTGTGAGGAGCAAGATGGAAGTTGGAATACTGTTCGTCCAGAATCTTGCTTCCAAACTCAAATTGGAAAAAGACATCTAAAGAAACAGGGCCATAAGAGAACTGATTCCCCAATCCTCCATAATAGTCCGGTTCCATGCTACCGGATGTGATATAATCACTGCCACCTACAGAGTAAGTCAGTTCACCTTCCTCATCATAAAACAGGGCACGACCGTCAGCAGGATTTACACCAGCATAGTTACGAACCCACCATTGATGGCGTGGTTCTCCTACGTAAATTCGGGAAGCGGCAACGCCGGGGTCATTCATCCAATCTTGATCTCCTTCAAGCTCGAGTACTTCGCTGCGGTGGAAGGTAATGTTAAACTCAGATGACCAGACAAAATCACCCGTTCTATACACAACCGCTCCTAGATCGATTTCAACACCTTCATTCCTGACAGAACCTACGTTTTCCATAATGCTTGAAAAACCACTGTCGTTTGGTAAAAACCTCTCCAGGTGTAAATCTTCATTATCTGTTCTGTAGACGCCAAAGCTACCGTAAACACGGTCTTCGAAGAGAGAATAATCTAATCCCAAATCGGTACTTCGAGCCTGCTCCCAACCTAGGTTGGCATTGGCCAACTGTTGAGGCCTTAGGCCAACAGATCCTCCATAAGTACCACCAGCACCAAAGAGAGCACGGCTTGCAAAATCACCAATACTGGCATTGCCGGTTATTCCGTGGCTTGCTCGAAGTTTAAACTGATTTATCCAGTCTACGTCATCCATGAAATCTTCACGGGCAATATCCCATGCTAAAGCTCCGGAATAAAATAAACCCCACCGGGTGTCGACCCCGAAACGTGAGTGTCCGTCATACCTAAGATTAATGCTGGAATAATATCGCTCGTCGTAATTGTATTGGAGACGGGTAAATGCACCAGCGGTTTTATATTGGGTTGAACGTCCAGCGACTGCGCTTGCAGTACCAGCCAGATTAAGCTGTCCAAGTAAAGGGTTGGGTATATCATCACCGGTAGCTGAATGGAAATTGTAGTCACGTACACGATATTCAATACCACCTAATGTGCTGATATTATGTACACCATCGATATTTGTTATGTAGTCGGCAACTAAGTTACCTGTATAATTTTGAGTTTGCCGAGTTCGCTCATATACTCTTCCGCCCCAGAGTGTTTCATATCTCGGGATCGAAGGGCTTGCAAATCTCTGATCAAGAGACAATCGAAGGTCTGCACTTATCTGAGTTCTGAATGCCAGGTTAGGATTGACGTTAAAGGTACCTGAGAAATTACCAATCATATGGTATTCGCGTTCAATCCTGTCTTCTTCCCTTAATACCTGGACTACATTATAAGATATAGCGGGGATATCCTGGTTGTATGTACCATCTTCCAAATAGATAGGAGTGGTAGGACGTGTGGTTACAGCGCCATGAAATGGACTGGCAATGAAGTTACCTCCACCTTCTATTTGACCATTCCTTTCCATCCGAGAGAGGTTCAGATTGGTTGAGAATGAAATTCTCTCGGTGGCATCGTGATCAACATTGGTTCTCAGGGTAAGCCGATCGTAGGTGTTATTAAGAATAGTTCCTTCCACATCTTCATATCCACCGGAGACGAAAAACCGTGTTGTTTCTGTACCACCCCGGGCTGAAAGCGAGTAGCGTTGATTAGTCCCGGTTTGGGTGGTTGCATCAAACCAGTCGTATGTACCTACTTCATCCGGATGTCCGAAAGAATTTATGGCACTTTGCCGTGCAGCTTCGGGATCATTACCAAGATCTAAAGCCCTGTTAACGGCGGCTTCCTGCATGAATTCGGCATACTCAGGGCCACTCATAATGTCATACTTGGTATGCATTTCAGAAAATCCACCTCTTACACTTGCTGTAAATTGAGTGGCACCAGCTTCTCCTTTGGTCGTGGTAATCAAAATTACGCCATTGGCGCCTTGAGCTCCATATATTGAAGTCGCTTCGGCATCTCGTAAAACATCAATAGACTCAATGTCACCGGGGTTCAGTCCTCCCAAAACATTTGTGCCTTGGGTACTTCCGATATCTGACCTGAAAAAATCTTCAAGAGGCACGCCGTCTACAATATAGAGAGGGTCACTATCGGCATTAATAGATCCGGTACCTCTAATTCGAATATTGGCAGCAGATCCAGGTTGTCCACTGGACCCTACCATTTGCAGGCCGGAAGATCTTCCCTGAAGGGCTTGATCAGGAGTTTGGATAGCTCGTGCCCGGATTTGATCACCGCGAACAGAACTAATGGCCCCGGTAACTTCGCGTCGTTCACGAATGCCGTAACCGGTAACTACAAGTTCATCAAGGCCAACAGCTTCTGATGTAAGCGCTACATCAAGTTGTGACATTTCACCTGCGGAAACCGTCACTGATTCTTGAAATTGATCATAACCAATAAATGAAACCTGGACAGTATAGGTGCCCGGCTCAATTCCAGTTAATTCAAATTGGCCATCAACATCTGTGTTGGTGCCTTGTTCAGTTTCAACGAGAAAGATGGTCGCCCCTGTGAGGGGTTCATCTGTGTTTTCATCTGTAACTGTTCCTTCCAGCCCGGTTTGGGCAGAGGCTACCAGGGGCAGCGCTATGCAAAGAACAATACATAAAGAACAAATGTTTTTAACTCCTGCAAAAATGGAGTTCGTAACGATAGTTTTCATGTGATATGGGTTGAGTGAGCGATTGACTTAATGTGTGGGGATTAACCTTTTAAATTTTGAAAATCAAAAAGTTAACAAGAGTACAAAATGAGAACACAAAGGATATGTTAAGTGTCCCTTTACATCCAAAGACGTTAATCAAAGACGTTAATCAAATTATATAAATCAAGGAATTATTATGATTTATAATAAATTTTTATAAATACTTTTTCGAAGGGGGGGTATTTTGTTTGGGAGCTGTTTTTACTTAAGTGTTAAATAAATTTTAGATAAATAGGCATTTATTATTTATTGAAATGTACAAGAAACTATCAATGTTTCCTGTTGTTTCTCTGAGTTTGAAAAAATCCTATATACTTAAATTAGAAAGAGATAAGCTTGAGAGGCAGCTTTGATAAGCTATTTTTAATGAGGGGAGTTTCTATTACACTTTTTATCAAAAAAATAAGAAGAGTTTACTGTTTAATTTTATAATTTAGATTAATAGATTTTTTCGTGATAATGTTCGTAGCATCGAAGCTTGTTTGCTCACGTATGTACCTGCTCCTAAACATAGATGAATACAATTCTTTAACATGAAAAAAAAGATACTTCTCCAGGCATTTCTGATCACTTCTTTTCTATTTTTTGCTTCAGAAAGTGCCCTCGCTCAATCCGAGCCAAACAACACAGACTCCTATCTAACACCACCCGAATCAATCGCAGAGGAGGTACTTGCTCCGAGCCATCGCAATGTTACATTTGATGAGCTGAGCCCGGACGGCGAGTGGTTTTTGAACCGAAAAAGGGATGGTATCACACCACTCTCTCGGTTTGCAAAACCGCATTATAATATTGCCGGCCTGCAGATCGACCGGCAGGCAAACCGTACCCGTTCATTGACAACCCAGCGAGCTACATCGGGGCTGGAACTGATCAATACACAAACCGGCGAAAACCGGAGGCTGCAAGTGCCGGGTGGCCTGACAGTTTCTCATCCGGAATGGTCGCCTGACGGGAGTCAGCTTGCGTGGGTGGGCCACAGCCATAATGAATCTCATATTTATGTGACGGGTGCAGAATCAGGGGAGTCACAACAGGTTACGGATACCCCGCTGCTCTTTACGCTCAACACGTCTTTTCAGTGGACGGCCGATGGAAATAATATAATTACGGTTTTGCTGCCCAAGGAAAGGGGGGAGAAGCCGGTCCGCCCTGCTACACCCACCGAACTACAGGTTCGAACTACATCAGAAGGTGAAAACCGACTGCGAACCTACCAGACGTTATTGAAAGATAAATTCGAGGGAGAGTTGTTGGAGTATTATGTAACCGGTCAGCTTGCAAATATTGATGTTGGCAGTGGCAACGCAACTTCGATTGGTGAACCGGCAATGATTCGAAGCATGAACGCCGACCCAGCGGGCGAATACGTCATTGTACAAACACTGCAAAAGCCATTTTCTCATATTGTGCCGGTTTCCCGTTTCTCCTGGGATGAAGAGATTTGGAACCTGGACGGGGATGTGCTTGCAACTCTTCGAACGTCGGAAGTGAATAAGAGTGTGCCCGACCACGATGTCCTTGAAGATTATGGCCGACGCGATATTCAATGGCGGCCGGATGGTGACGGGTTGAGCCTGTTGATAAAACCTGAAGAGGAGGATGAAGAAGAAAATGGAAATAGTAATGACTCTAACGAAGATTCGGATTATGCAGATCGCGTGGTTCAATGGCTGCCGCCATTTGGGGAGGATGACCAACATGTGATTTATGAATCCGATAATGAGCTTCATTCAGTTTCATACTCCGAAGATGGTGGAGCCTTGTTTATAACTGAGCGAGTTAGCGGCGATGAGCATCTTTTCGCCTTCTATACCGATCAACCCGACACCACCTACACTATCTACTCGTACGACCGAGACGATTTTTATGCGAACCCGGGAAGCCTTTCTCATCGTGCCGGAAATCTGGGGATAGATGTCGTTCGTATCAGTGACGATGAGAATCACGTGTTTTTAAGCGGCATCGAATATTTTGAGGAGTTTAACGAAGAGGCGCCGCGGCCATTTATCGACCGGGTGGAAATTGTATCGGACGAAAAAGAGCGGGTTTTCCAAAGCTCCGAAAACTATTACGAATCGGTGACGGCTATTTTAGATCGAAATGCGGACGGACTTGTGATCGAACGCCAATCATCGGATCTGTTACCGAATTATTGGTATGCAGATCTTGCATCCGGCGACCGTACCCAACTCACTGAAAATGTGGACTATAACGAAGCCGTTACTCAAGCTACCCGCGAGCGGTTCAAGGTAGAGCGGGCTGATGGGTTTGAGCTCTGGATGGATGTGGTGCTTCCCGGCGATTGGGATGGTGAGCCGTTGCCCGGAATTATCTGGCACTACCCGCGTGAATATGATGATCAGGACGATTACAACGAGGGACTGCGCCGCCACAATATCAACCGGTATCCGAGGGTGGGAACTCGAACTGCCGACATTATGGTGAAGGAGGGGTATGCCGTGTTGAAACCCGACTGGCCCATTGTGGGTGATCGCGGTACCTCGAACGACAATTTTGTGTGGAGTGTGGTTCAGAACAGTACGGTTTCTGTAGACAGCGCAGATGCACGCGGCTATATCGACCGGAACAGGCTGGCCATTGGCGGGCACAGTTACGGAGCATTTGGAACCGCAAACGCTATGATTCACACCTCGCTGTTTAAAGCCGGAATCGCCGGGGCCGGAAATTATAACAGGACCCTGACCCCGCTTGGATTTCAGCGCGAACGGGCTGACCTGTGGAGGGGAATGGACCGATACCTGCAGATGTCGCCAATCTTTTGGGCCGATCGTCTGGATGGAGCGTTTTTGATGTACCATGGTGAGGAAGATCAAAATGTGGGGACGTGGCCCACCAACTCTCGCCGTATGTTCCACGCACTGAACGGGATGGGCAAAACCGCCGCCCTCTACATGTACCCGCACGAAGGACATGGGCCGTCTGCCGAGGAGACATTACTCGATATGTGGACCCGGTGGGTAGAGTGGCTCGATTATTATGTGAAATAGATTTTTTACTAACAACAACCAAGGCCCAATGAATAAAACCAACCGTTATACCGCTCATATATTTTTCCTGGTTTTTATAGTTGCTGTTACAATCCCGTTTATGCCGGGTTGTGATGTGGATAGGGATGATGAAGACGAATACAATGTTGCCGTGGTTCGGTTTTCCCACGAAACCTGCACATTTTGTCCCGGCGGGGACCCCGGTATTGAAGATTGGACCCATCGGGGTGAACCGGCTGTTGGTGATGAGGTATTCGGCATCAGTAGTTATGTGCGCGGTTTTGTATCGCAATCTGAGGAGCTGGGTGATATGAACCTTGTTGGCCTCTCTTCGCCGCGCGGTGTTTTCGGGGGAACATCCCGAAGCTGGAACCAGGAGGAGGCATTTGACCATTTTGTGGATTTAATGCTTGAAGACCTCGAAGAAGCGATGCCGGTTGACGGAGTTTTTCTCTCGCTGCATGGGGCTATGGCCGTACGAAATATCGAGCGGCCGGAAGCGGAAATTGCAAAACGGTTCCGTGAAGTGGTGGGGCCGGATGTGCCGATTGTCGGCACGTTTGACCTGCATGGAAATGAAGATGAAGAGTTTTTGCAATGGGCCGACGGCGCTTTCGTCACCAAACGGTTTCCGCACTACGATGCCTACCTTCAGGGCCAGCGGGCTTCGCGATACCTGCGCAGTGTAATGCGCGGTACGTATGAACCCACAACGGCAACGCGGCGTCCACCCATTTTAACTGCAACTGTTTTGCAGTGGACCGGTCAATCACCGGTTATGGATATCATGGAACGGGCACGCCGCTGGGAAGATCGTGAGCCGGGGGCTTATGTGAACGTATTTTTGGGATTCCCCTGGTCGGATGTGCCAACGGTGGGAACCAGCGTCCATGTAATGACCAATAACGACCAGGAGCTGGCCGATGAAATCGCAACCGATATGGCCGAGTTTGTATGGCGCGTTCGAAGCGACTGGGCCCACGGTGAATATCCTGAACCGGAAGAAGCCGTACGGCTGACCCGCGAAGCCATAGCCGCCGGGGAAACTCCGGTAGTGCTGGCCGATTATTGGGACCGCCCCGGCGACGCCACCTGGACGTTACGTGAATTGATCGACCAGGGAGTAAACAATATTCTCTATTCTGCACTGACCGATGAACCTGCGCTGGATGCTATCTGGGAGCAGGATCTGCAGCCCGGGGATTCTTTCGATATGGAAGTAGGAGGATATACAGGTGAGCAGGCGGGCGAGCCGGTTCGCATACAGGGTGAGCTGGCCTGGCGGGGATCGCGGTGGGGATACGACCGCATTGCTTCCATTGAGTTTGGAGATAATAACATGCTGGTATTATCCCCGGCCTACCAGCAGAATACCACTCCCGGCCAGCTCCGGTTCGGCTCGATTGAACCGGACGACTATGATGTATTTGTGCTGAAAACCAGGGTTCACTTCCGGCGCGGTTTCGATGAAACAGGATATGCCAATACCATACATATTGTAGACGCTCCGGGCGATTGGTTCGGAACCGTACGGCTGGATGCACTCGACTATGAAAATGTAAACCTGGAGGATTTTTATCCTTTTGGTGATCCCGATTACGACCCGGCCGAACAGTGATGTTGAATCCATAACAGGACTCAATTAAATGCCAAATCCTTCAACCATTCTTTGCCATGAAAACCAAATGTAACCCGGTCTCGAAATTAATTTTAGCCAGCTTTTTCGCTTCAATCTTTTTACTGGTCTCCTGCTCTGTCCCGGACCGGGCAGAGATGACCTTTCCTGTTGCCGACTGGGAAGTGATGGATAACCCGGCAGAGTATGGCTGGTCTACAGATAAACTGCTGGAAGCTCGCGAATTAACCGATGAGCTCGATACCTCTGCATTGATGATCATCCATCGCGGAAAAGTTGTGGATGCCTGGGGAGACCTGGAGTACAAATTCCGCTGCCACTCCATCCGGAAAAGTTTTTTGAGTGCATTGTATGGTATCCAGGTTGATGAAGGTGCGATCGATATGGATGCTACCATGGAAGAGCTGGGAATTGACGACAACGAAGGCCTTAGCGAAATTGAAAAGCAGGCCACTGTCCAGATGCTTCTCCAGGCCCGGTCGGGGATCTATCACCCCGCACTTTTCGAAACAGCTGCCATGACGGCTGCAAAACCTGAACGCCATTCAGTTACACCCGGCGAACAGTATCACTACAATAATTGGGATTTTAATGCACTCGGAACGATCTACGAGCAGGAGTCGGGCGAAAAAATTCATGAATCATTTAAACACCGGATTGCCGATCCTATCGGTATGCAGGATTACATGATTGAAGATGGCCGGTATGTAACGGGCGAAGAATCTCAACATGCCGCTTATCCGTTTGTGATGAGCGCTCGCGACATGGCACGCTTTGGCCTGCTTTTTCTGAACAATGGCGTGTGGGATGGCGAACAGGTTCTTCCCGAGGGGTGGGTTGAAGAAAGTACAATGGCCCATTCCATCCTTGAAGATGAGCGAAGCGACAGGGGCGGATACGGGTATATGTGGTGGGTTGAGGTTGACGGAAAACACTTTGGCAGTGTGGATCGTGTGCCCGAGGGCACCTACACCGGCCGCGGAGCCCGGGGGCATGTTTTAGCAGTTGTTCCGGACCTGGACCTTGTATTTGTACACAGAACCGATACGGCGGTATCAGGGCAGCGGGTAAGTTATGATGATATCGGCAGGGTGTTTGAAATTGTTGTGAACGCGCTGGATCAATCTTAATAATGGAGAAGCGATCGCTTCAAATTAGGAAATAAAAAATTGAAATCAGATCAAATTATGCATCAAAATCATTATTCAGTTTTACTAATCTCACTTTTTCTTTCACTCTTTTTAGCAGCTCAGGGATGCAGCTCAGAGTTTGAACCGGGAATAGAGCTTGGAACAGGATCCTTTTTGTTTGACAGCTATGAACCGCTTCAGGATAAACCGGTGCAGGTTTATACCTATCGGCCGGAAGGAAATCTGTCACAAATGCCGATCCTTTTTGTAATGCATGGGACACTCAGAAATGCTGATACATACCGCGATAACTGGATAGAGATTGCAGATGAATATGGAGTGCTTATAGTTAGCCCTGAATTTAACAGTGATGATTTTCCCGGTTCTCGTGGCTATAATCTGGGTGGTATGTTTGATGAAGACGGAAACCCTGTGGATGAAGCCTATTGGGCATACTCGTTAATTGAACCGATATTTGATGAAGTTGTAGAGCTCACAAACAGCTCACAGGAGCAGTACGATATCTTTGGTCACTCTGCAGGAGCACAGTTTACCCATCGTTTCTTTCTTTTTAAAGAAGACTTGAAAACCAATCATGTGATTGCAGCCAATTCGGGGTGGTATACCCTTCCGGACTTTGAGACAGAATTCCCTTATGGGATGGAAAATACTGCAATGGATCGTGAAACCTTGATCCAGAGGCTGGAAAGCCGTCTGATGCTTCAATTGGGAGAAGAGGATAACGACCCGAATCACAGGTATCTCAGAACCAGTGATTATGCGATGATGCAGGGGGATCACCGGTTTGAACGCGGTCATAACTTTCTGGAAAATGCCCAAGAGATAGCAGATGAACACGGAGCAGAGCTGGACTGGTTTATCCGAACGGTTCCCGGCGTTGGACACGATAACGCCCAAATGGCTCTGGATGTAGCTGATTACCTTTTTGGCGAAGAATAGAAATCGATAAAATCTAAAACAGGCCAACAATTAGTTACGTTGGCCGGAACAGAGATCATGAAAAAAGCACTATTTACACTACAGGTAATTTTAATATTTAGTCTCTCAGGCGTTTTTACATCCTGTGCAGCATTTTCGGAGTCGGCAGACCCCGGACAATCGGGAAAAGTGTCTGCCGAAAGCGAATTTGATATTCTCATCAAAAACGGGCGCGTGCTGGATGGTACCGGCAACCCGTGGTACTATGCCGATATCGGGATTGTTGATGATGAAGTAAAATGGATCGGTAAATCGAAGAAGGCCACGGGCCGTAAAGTGGTTGACGCGGAAGGGCTATATGTTTCTCCCGGTTTTATTGATGTTCACTCCCACGCCGCATCAGGCCTTTCATCTGCATCGCTGAGTCATGCCCGACCGCTTCTCGCGCAGGGTATTACCACGGTTGTCATCAACCCGGACGGGGGTGGCAGTACGGATATTTCCGGCCAGAGAGAAGCTTTGGAAGAGCATGGCATAGGAGTAAATGTTATACAGCTGGTTCCCCATGGTACCACCCGAAGGAGTGTGATGGGCACCGAAGACCGTGCACCGACGGAAAGTGAACTCAGTGAAATGAAAGCTATTGTGGAAGAGGGGATGAAAAACGGGGCATTCGGAATTTCCACTGGGCTCTTTTACACCCCCGGTGCCTACGCCGAAACCGAAGAGGTGATTGAGCTGGCAAAAGTGGCGGCGCGGTATAACGGAATTCACAGCAGCCATATCCGTGATGAATCGGACTACTCCGTTGGCTTGGTGGCTTCGGTTGATGAAATTATCCGTATCTCCGAAGAGGCAAAACTTCCCGGGATCGTATCACATATTAAGGCGCTTGGAACCGGGGTGTGGGGCTACTCTTCTGCTGTAATAAGTCGCTTGGATAGGGCACGTGATGAAGGAATCGAAGTGTTTGCGGATCAATATCCCTACCCGGCATCCTCCACAAATCTGACGGCCGTGTTGATTCCAAGTTGGGCACGGGAAGGCGGTCGCACAGAAATGCTGCAGCGGTTTGATGACCCCGAGCTGCTGGAAGAAATCAAAGTGGCGATGGAGGCCAACCTGGAAAGGAGGGGCGGACCGGAAAGCATTCAAATAGCTGATTATGGGGCTGACAGTTCCCTGGAAGGTCTTCGGCTGGACGATATTGCAGAACAGTTCGGGGAAAGTGCCATTGACGCGGTACTGACGATGATTAAAGAGCATAATCCAAGAGTGGTTTCTTTTAATATGCACGAAGAGGATGTAGCCCGGTTCATGAGGCAGTCGTGGACCATGACCAGTTCCGACGGCGGACTGATTGAAATGGGTGACGGAATCGTACATCCCCGGAACTACGGCTCCTTTCCGAGAAAAATATCAAAATATGTGCAGGAAGAGGGTGTTGTTGAACTGCCGTTTGCCATCCGCAGTATGACCAGCCTGTCGGCGTCTGTTTTTGGGCTGCACAGCCGCGGGTT
>SL_7KL_010_BRINEDRAFT_10000850_pt1 | contig 14711 bp, 14 predicted proteins | sample SodLak_010_BRINE_FD_10663 | JGI IMG/M metagenome (IMG submission 10663)
TTCGTTTTGGATGTGCCATCTACTTACGTTTAATATGATTTACTTTAGTTTCTTTAATTTTTCCCATCGTGGATCAATTGGGTCTTCTTCATCGTCATCAACTTCCCCAAATCGGGCAGTTCCGAACTCTTCAGGCTTCCCTGATTCATCAATATACCTGGGGTGAACCTTTTTTATCGGTATGTTCAGCATAATCGTATCCCGAACTTCGTCTTCGATATCGATTACAAGTTCATCTGCCGGAATTTGTTTAACCGCACTTCGTTCTGTTTCAGACTCCTGAATTTCATCAGGCTGAAACAATATATCAAACGTGCCCTCAATCGTTTTATTAAACGGGTCAAGGCTGCGATCACAAATCAGTTCAACGCTGCTATTCACACCGAAGGTGACTTTAATAAACCTGTCGGTCCGGTAAAATGAGATGGAAATATCAGCTTCTAAAAGCTTCATTTCATCATCCAGATCGAAGTATTCTCCCGGCAATTCAACTCTTTTAGAGCTTTCGCCTTCGGGTATTTTTTGTATGTCGAATCGTAATTTTTGCTTTTCCACAATAGCCACTTAAAATACAGAACTATATTTCCGAAAGCAATTAGTTAAAGAGACCGAACAGACGCTGTTCGACCAGCTCAATCACTTTTCCGAGATCTTCTTTTTCGTTCACAAAATCGAGGTTATCAGTATCTATAATCAGTTTATCGTGACTGTACCTGTTGATCCAGTCTTCATAAAGCTTGTTCAATTTCTCCAGGTAGTCAATACGAATCGTGTTTTCATAATCTCTGCCGCGCTGCTGTATCTGCTTAACGAGTGTTGGAACCTCTGCCCTTAAATAGATAAGCAGGTCCGGTGGACGCAGGTAATAACTCATTTGATGGAACAGATCGGAGTAGTTCTTAAAATCCCTGTCGCTCATTAAATTCATGTTGTGAAGGTTCTTTGCAAAGATCTCCACATCTTCATAAATCGTGCGGTCCTGGATAATGTTTTCACTTTTGCTGAGCATCTCCTTTTGATGCCGGAACCGGCTGGAAAGGAAGTAAATCTGCAGATTAAAGCTCCACCGGCGCATATCCTCATAAAAGTCAGACAGGTACGGGTTGTCTTCAACCGATTCGTAATAAGGATTCCATGAAAAATTATCGGCAAGCAGACCGGTGAGGGATGATTTTCCCGCACCGATGTTTCCTGCTATAGCAACATAACGTCCTTCAAATGTATTGCTCATGTAATGCCTTATTTCCCGAGAAGTTTATACATCGCCTTCTTGTAATTTTCAACGCCGGGCTGGTTAAATGGATTCACACCAAGCATGTATACATACACAGCCGTGAAGAGCTCATAGAAGTAGATAAACCTTCCTACTTGCTGCTCGTTCAATTTCTCAAATTCCACCCTTATGACCGGCACACCACCTTCAACATGGGCCTGATAGGTTCCTTCTAAAGCGCCATTGTTAATTTTGTAAAGCGGCTCACCCGCCAGGTAATCGAGCTGATCTATGTCACTGTCCATTTTAGTAAGGCGAATCTCTGAAAGCGGCTTTTCAACTGTAATCAGAGTCTCCATTATGTTACGCTGTCCCTGCTGAATAAGCTGCCCTATGCTGTGAAGGTCCGTTGAGTAGGCCGCGATAGCAGGAAACAGACCTTTCCCCTCTTTGCCTTCGCTCTCACCAAGCAGCTGCTGAGTCCATCCGCAAAGCTGATTCAGTTCAGGCTCGAATGAACCCAAAACATCCAGTGCATACCCCTTTTCGTGAAGTAAGTACCGGGCGGCAGCATACGTCAGAAGATCACCGGGATCTTTTTCGCGGGATTCGTACTCCGCAACAGCTCCGTAATAGAGCGTCTGTATATCGAGTCCGCTTACCGCAACCGGCAGCAGTCCCACCGGGGTCAGAACGGAATATCGTCCGCCGACGTCTTCGGGTATCACATATTTCTTGTAACCCTCTTCAGCAATAATCTTATTCAGCACACCACCTGTTTCGCCGGTCGTTGCTGTAATTCGTTTTTTGGCTTCATCGCCATACGTATCGTGCATCCATTTTCTGAGCTGACGAAAAGCAATAGCCGTCTCGAGTGTTGAGCCGGACTTTGATATTACATTAAGATAGACACTCTTAGCAGAGCCGTCCTCTTTTGGTCTCTTCACATTTTCGAGAAGATGCTCGAGATACTGCCCGCCCAGATGATGGCCCGCAAAAATGATTTCAGGCCCTTTCTTTCCAAAAGGTTTCGTTAATGCTTCAATAATGGCCCTTGCTCCCTGGTAGGAACCGCCTATTCCACACACAATAAAGATGTCAGCGTCTGAGCGAATTTTAGCCGCCTGCTGCTCAATTTCTTCGAGTTCGGCATCATTCGGAGATTTTAAAATTCTTCTCCAGCCCAGCCATTCGTTACCAGAACCGCTGCCGTCCTGCACTTGTTTAAACGCTTTTTTTGCTACTTCAGCGGCTTCTTTTAAAGCCTCTTCAGAGATAGATCCAGCTGTGCCTTCAATGTTTATCCTAATCATAGTATCGGGATTTAGTTGTTAACGGAGCCTTTTTGCCAAATCGAGTAGTTCAAAATTAATGTCTTTCTTCTTACCGAAAGTCATTTTTAGAGGTGTAATTTTAATGCTGTTGCTTACAATTCCTACCATCACCTGGGTGTGGCCATCCTTAATCGCTTTTATGGCCGCAAAGCCGAGCCGGCTTGCCAGCACGCGGTCACGAGCGGTGGGTGCCCCTCCTCGCTGAATGTGCCCCAGGATACAGACGCGCATCTCATATTTTGAAAAATCATCTCTCAATTTTTCAGATAGTTTGAGTGCACCCCCAGTTTCATCACCTTCAGCCACCACAACAAGGCTGCTGCGCCGTTGTTCTTGCAGAACCCCGTTAAGGTTTGACCGAACCTCTTTAATGTCTGTGAGAGATTCAGGGAGCAGAATCAATTCTGCGCCACCCGCTATGCCGGTTTCCAAAGCGATAAACCCGGCATCACGCCCCATAACCTCAACAAGGAAGAGTCTGTCGTGCGCATCGGCAGTGTCGCGTATTTTATCAATCGCTTCCATCGCCGTATTCAGAGCGGTATCGTATCCAATCGTCTCATCAGATCCTACCAAATCATTATCAATAGTAGCGGGAATACCGACAACCGTAATATCATGCTCTCTAGCCAGCAGAGTTCCTCCCTGAAATGATCCGTCACCACCGATGATCACGAGTGCCTCGATCCCAAGTTCTTTTAGAACGTTGGCAGCTTTTGTTCTGCCCTCGACTGACCTGAACTCTTCGCAACGGGCAGATTTTAATACAGTTCCACCCCGCTGTATAATATTTGAAACATCCGAAGGACCAAGCTTCTTAAAATCGCCCGATATTAACCCTTTGAAACCGTGCCTGAAAGCTACAACTTCAAAATTTTCGCTATATGCTGTTCGTACAACAGCCCGTAATGCAGCGTTCATCCCCGGGGAATCTCCGCCACTTGTTAGAACACCTATTGTTTTCAATGTAAATATGATATTTTGTGCAATATAAAATAAGCTGGTAAACTAACCACACATTCATCATTCCGCAACTTTTTAATGACAGCTTTCATTATTTTATTGATTCAATTTGAAAAGAATAACTCCTTATGCCGGAACAGGCTATTTTAGATTTAAATTTAAAAACAGATCCATCTTTGAAGTCTCTCTCAGAAATTACCGAGCCCATACAGGATGACCTTGATATTTTCAGGGACTTCTTCCAGAAACAAACCGATACCGATATCTTCCTTTTAAACAAGATTATGCAGTATTTGCTGCGTCAGAAAGGGAAAGAGATCCGCCCTACCCTTGTCTTCATGACCGCACGTATGTTCGGTGAGATAGACAAACGAAGCTACATTGCAGCCACCATGATTGAGCTGCTCCACACCGCCACACTTATCCATGATGATGTGGTTGATGAAGCAGATAAAAGGAGAGGATTTTTAAGCATAAACAAGCTATGGAAAAATAAAGCCGGCGTTCTGCTGGGTGATTTTCTGCTCTCAAAAGGATTGCTTATTGCCCTAGATAATAAAGAGTACGACATGCTCCAGATTTTATCCGGTGCGGTTAAACAGATGAGCGAGGGGGAGCTGCGTCAACTTAAAACAGCTAAATTGTTTAACATGACGGAGGATCGATATTTTCAAATTATATCTGAAAAAACAGCAAGTCTGATTTCAGCATGCTGTGAGTGCGGTGCCTCAGCTGCTACCGGCGATAAGGGGACCATTCAGACCATGCGAGAAATCGGATTGAAAATTGGAATTGCATTTCAGATAAAAGATGACCTATTTGATTATGGACTTGATGATGTTGGAAAACCAAAGCGCAACGACATCCAGGAACGAAAAGTGACGCTTCCACTCATTAAAGCATACGAAAAATCGTCATCGCTGGAAACACTGCGAATAAAACGACTAATGAGAAAGCGCAAAAAGAGCGATAAAGATGTTGATGCGATCGTTGAATTTGTGCACGAAAAAAATGGTCTTCTCTACGCCAAAGAATCCATGAACAGGTATGCAGAGCAGGCGCTCGAGCAGCTCGAAACCTTGCCTGTGGAAAGGGGATCCGAAGATTTTAAGAATCTTGTTGAATTTATAATCAATCGAAAGAAATAATTTTTTAGCGAAAATAGTATGAATCATGTTTTCCTGTCAGATGTCCATCTTGGTGCGTTCTCTGATCTCGACGATCAGAGTGTTCGTAATGATCTGGCGGAATTAATACGGTACTGTTCAGATCAGGGTATTAAGATTCATCTCCATGGCGACCTGTTTGACTATTGGATGGAGTACCCTAAATGGCGGCCGGATCTTGGCAACGAAATTCTGAGATGCTTTTCTGACTATATGAAGGAGCACGGCCCAATTAACTATGTGACAGGGAACCACGATAACTGGACCAATGGTTATTTTGAAAAACTTGGCTTCAATATCAGTCACGACTTTTTTGATCTTTCACTTAATGGAAAGCGGCTGTTTCTGCATCATGGGGACGGGCTGAGCGTGCCCGATATGAACCTGCCGCGTCCCAAAATGCACAGGCTTTTAAGAAACAAAATGTTTGTAAAACTGTATCAAAAGCTATTACCGCCAAAAGCAGGCATTTCAGTCATGAAAGCTTTTTCAATAATAAGTAAACGACGCGCCCACTGCGACCCGTCGATTTTAGACGACTGGTCGAAAGAGTTTCTCAAAACCTCAACGTATGACGTCGTAATTTGCGGTCATGATCACCATCCGCGAATCAATGAGTATGAATTTGGCACTTATATGAATACAGGCACGTTCTTTGAGCACAGAACTGTTGGTATGTATACCAACGGCATACTTGAACTCGTTACCTGGGATGCAGCACTACAGATACTTAAACCGTTTGAAAACAGATTACAAACCACCGTCAGTATATGAGCGACGATACGAACAATTTTGACAAAGAACGATATTTCAATGATCCGGAGTATCGAAAAAAGGTACTTGCGGAACGCAAGAAAAATGAAGCTGCCTCCTCACCTGAGAGCAGCAGCACCGGGATGTCGGGCATGAAGAAAAAAATCCTGATTGGCGGCCTCTCTCTCCTGGTATTGATCGGTGCAGTCACCACAGGATATGTCTACTATTTGTTTCAGGGACTGCCCTCCATTCAGGAGCTTGAAAACCCGCAGACCGCCATTGCCTCTGTTGTAAAGAGCCGTGATGGCGTGGTCCTGGACCGGTACTTTACTGAAAACCGTACTTATGTTCCGATTGAGCAAATTTCCCCGAATATTGTTGATGCACTGATTGCCACTGAGGATCACCGATTTTACACCCACTGGGGTATTGATGCAGAACGACTGGCAGGCTTACCCATATATTGGCTTCAGGGCCGGTTTCAGGGAGGGTCAACCATCAGTCAGCAGCTGGCGCGAAATCTTTATCGGAAAATTGGACGTGAGGTCTCCGTTACACGAAAACTGCGCGAAATGCTTACCGCTATTCAAATTGAGCAGAACTACACCAAAAAAGAGATCATTGAGATGTATCTCAATACGGTGGAATTTGCAAACAGCACTTTTGGAATTGAGTCTGCATCGCAAACTCACTTCGGGAAACCCGCCGGCGATATTACGGTATCAGAGGCCGCCACGCTCATCGGTATGCTGCGAGCCACCCACGCCTACAACCCAAGGCTGTTTCCGGAACGATCGATGCAGCGCCGAAATGTAGTGCTTGGACAGATGATGCGCAGAGATTTTATCACACCTGATATTTTTGCCAACCTATCCGCCGAAGAGATTGTATTAAACTACCAGCCACCCTCGCGTTCTGGCCGGGAAAGCCGCTATTTTGGAGAGTATGTGCGCCAGCAAGTAACGCGGTGGACACAGGAAAACGGTTACGATCTTTACACTGACGGACTTACCGTTTACACAACCATCGACTCGAGGCTTCAGCGCCATGCTGAACGATCCGTTAAGGAGAACCTCACTGAATTCCAGACTACATTCGAGAGAGAGTGGACAAGCCCCGGCGGCGAGTATATGGATCGCTTCTGGGAAGAGTTTCCCGGATTTTTAAACGAGTTCATCCGTGATACAGATCGCTATAAAAACGGGTTCAGCAAATTCGATACCAACCAGGAGTCAGTAGTATTTGAAAGACTAAAGGCTGACGAGGCGTTTATAGACTCCGTAAAGAGAGCCCGGACAAAACTTCAGGGTAGTTTTGTAGCAATAGAGCCCAATAATGGTAATGTCCTGGCCTGGGTTGGCGGTATGGATTACGGCCAGCAGCAGTTTGATCACGTCTACCAGTCGAAAAGGCAGGCAGGTTCAACATTCAAACCTTTCGTCTACTCAATTGCGGTTGATAACGGGTACATGCCCTATCACAGGTTTTCTAAATACCCGGTTAGCTTCATTCAGCAAGGGGGCGGCATATGGAACCCCAAAGACCGGGTTGTTCCTGACGGGCCGGAAATGGTGCCGCTGCGCGATGCACTGGCCAGAAGTTTGAATAACGTTACCGTACGGCTGCTGCCTGAAATCGCCGGAGCGCCGGGCACTAACCGTCTCCAGGACCTGCAGCCGGCAGCCCGTAAAATCAGAGATATGGCTACCCTTTTGGGTATCGACCTGAGCGGCGTCAGCGGAGACTACCCTTCTATTGCGCTTGGAACCGCAAACGTATCGCTTTTAGAATTGGTCAGCGCCTACACGACGTTTGCCAACGATGGCGTTCACATTGAACCACTTGCCGTTACACGAATTGAAGATAAGGAAGGGAATGTACTCGTAGAATATTTCCCCGATTACAGCGGAGAGGCGATCAGCCCCGAAACAGCCTACATTATGATCGATATGATGCGCGGTGTCATTCGTGGTGGCGAGGGCTTTCACGGAACGGGTGTGCGTATGAGAACCCAGTACAATATTCAACAAGATGTTGCCGGTAAAACCGGAACCAGTCAAAACAGCTCCGACAACTGGTTTGTAGCAATGATGCCCCATATCGTGATGGGCTCGTGGGTGGGTGGTGAAGATAATTTTGTGAGATTCCCAAGAAATATGCCTACAAGTATTGGCCAGGGTGCTCGTACTGCACTTCCTATTGTAGGCTCATTTATAAATTATTCCAGAGAAGACCCCAATGCTCCGTGGAGCTATGAGCCCTTTCAACCGCCTCCGGGTTTCATTATGCCGGAAGATCCTGATGCAGGACGAGACCGGGAGGAAGAAGGGCGCGGAAGAATCAGCTGGTAGACAACAGTCACTCACCCGGTTAGTGTGTTGCCGGGTCTGATTCAGTAATGAGCTGCGGCCTCCTGTTTGTACGGAAAATACACGCGAAAGCTCTATGACTCCGTATTACCCTGAATTGATTCTTAACCTACATTATTCACAGAAAATTGCAGGTTAATTTTATCACTATGTTTATCAGTGAGATACATCAAACAAAGATTAAATTTTCTTCAATATATTGTCACACACTGCGAAACTTGGTGAATAATGCAGATTGAGCATTCACAAACTCCCCATCAAAGTTATTCACTATTCCAGGTTTTGAAATCCGAGCATAAAACGGGGTAAATTTTTTATTAAAAAACGTTCCAAATTGGCTCAAAAACACCCTATATTGGAGCCTTAATTTAAGACAGAAAACGGAACGGATACGTTGGGTTCATATTTGCCCACACAATTCAATTTTTGATCTTTATGCTTGAACAATATATACCGATCATTGTGCTCATGGGCGTAGCACTTGCATTGGCTGTTATTTTGATGTCTCTGTCCAGGCTGCTGGGACCTTTCCGCCCTAACAAGACAAAACTTACAGCTTACGAAAGTGGTATGGATCCTGTTGGACAGGCAAGAGAGCGGTACTCAATTGCTTTCTACCTGGTGGCCATGGAGTTCATCGTTTTCGATCTCGAAGTTGTGTTTGTATACCCCTGGGCTGTTGCATTTTTAACGCACGGCGCAGGAACGTTCTTTGCCATGGTCGTATTTATAATAGTGCTGTTCATTGGCCTTATATATACACTGAAGAAAGGAACACTGGACTGGGACATGAAAAATATTAAACACCAAGAAGTTAAAAGGTAGCAGAATATGGGTTTAGAAAGCGCACTCGGAGAAGGATATCTAACAAGCAGGGTTGATAATCTTGTAAACTGGGCCAGGGCAAATGCTGCTTGGCCTATGCCAATGGGACTGGCCTGCTGCGCCATTGAGATGATGGCGTTTGCCGGTCCTAAATATGACGCCGCCCGTTTTGGCTCAGAAGTGATGAGGTTTTCACCCCGCCAAAGTGATGTGATGATTGTTGCCGGTTGGTGCACATATAAAATGTCGCACGCAATTCGTCGTATCTGGGATCAAATGCCGGATCCTAAATGGTGCATCGCCATGGGCGCATGTGCATCTACCGGTGGAATGCACCGATGCTACGGTGTTGTGCAGGGCGTTGACAATTTCCTTCCTGTTGATACTTACATCTCAGGATGTCCACCCCGCCCCGATGCTGTTCTGCACGCCCTGATGAAAATTCAGGACAAGATAAAAACAGAACACTCCGTAATGCTCGATACCTAATCTACTGTTATGAATTTAGAACTTTCAGATTCCCTTCAACTTACAATCGATGAGCTGTCAGACAAGTATTCCGACAAGCTAATCGAAGTATACCAGTCCTCGGGCGATACGTTTGCCAGGATTGAAGCAGATGCGCTTCTTGACGTTTGTACATTTCTCAAAGAAGAGCACCATTTTGTCTACCTTAGTGATGTTATTGGCACTGACCGCTACACATCAGATGAGCGATTTGAGGTCATTTACAACCTCCTGTCTCTGAAAAACCGTGATCGGCTATTCCTAAAGGTAAGATGCAATGAAGAGAATCCGGAAGTTGATTCAGTTGTTCCTGTGTGGCCCGGAGCCAACTGGAACGAGCGGGAAGTATATGATATGTTCGGTATTCGTTTCAAAAACCACCCTGACCACCGGCGAATATTTATGCCGGAAGATTTTCAATACTTTCCACTCAGAAAAGAGTTTCCACTGCTTGGGATTAAAGGTTCTATTGAGCTGCCAAACACTACACCGGACACAGAATAAGAGCTTATTATGAAACTATCTGATATTCAGTCCAAAGTTAATTCCACTTTTTTTAAGGAGCATCAAAAGCAGCTCTACCAAAGTCTCGAGGATAAGCATACCACCATCGAACAGATGGATGATGGGGATCCGCTTACATCCAAGATGATTCTTAATATGGGCCCTCAGCACCCGGCCACTCACGGCGTACTCAGGCTGGTGCTTCAACTGGACGGTGAGACCATCGAAAAAGTGAAGCTCGATATTGGTTATCTGCACAGGGGCGTGGAAAAAATCGCAGAAAATAAGACTTACCAGGAGTTCATGCCTTATACAGATCGCATGGATTACCTCTCCCCTTACAGCAACAATGTAGCGCTCTGCACTGCTGTTGAAAAAATTGCCAGCGTGGAAGTTCCGGAACGCGCCCACTACATCCGAATGATTGGATGTGAACTTGCCAGAATTTCATCGCACCTTTTATGGCTGGGCACCATGGTGATGGACGCCGGTGCCGTTTCATTTTTTATTTGGACATTCAAAGAGCGGGAAAAAGTATACGATATCATGGACCTGCTGGCCGGTCACCGGTTTACCGTTTCGCACTCCAGGATTGGCGGTGTAGCGAACGATATTACCGACGAGGCGATGGCGGCTATTAAAGAGTTTGCGCGCGACTTTCCAAAAGAGATTAAAGACTACCATAAACTGCTCGACCGCAACCGTCTGTTTTTCGACCGAAATGAAGCTGTTGGTGTGCTGCAAACGAAAGACGCACTCGCCATCGGCGCCGCAGGCCCGGTTCTTCGTGCCACGGGATACGGCTACGACATCCGTAAGTTTGCGCCTTATGCACGATATGATGAAGTAGAGTTTGGTGTTCCAACACGGCTTGAGGGCGACAATCTTGCCCGCTATTTTGTTCGGATGGAAGAGATGACCGAGAGCATCAGAATCATTAATCAGTGTATCGAAAAACTTCCTAAAGGCCCTGTGCGAACCGATAATGCCAAACAGGCCTACCCTTCCAAAGATGAAGTCTATTACTCCATGGAAGGAATGATTCACGACTTTATGATGACGGATACCGGTATTTGCCCGCCTGAAGGTGCTGAAGCCTACCATGCGGTTGAATCACCTAAGGGTGAGCTTGGCTACTTTATTCAAAGCGACGGAACCGGGCATCCCTGGAGACTAAAAATTAATGCACCATCATTTGCCAATTTACAAGTACTTGAAAATGTACTCGATGGTGAAATGGTGGCTGACACAGTAGTAATCATTGGCGGACTCGACCCGGTTATGGGCGAGGCAGATAAGTAATATTATGACGTACGAATTCGATAAAGACGACCTGCAAAAAATTGAAGATATCAAGGCAAAATACCCGGAAGTAATGCCGGCAACACTGCCTGTTCTTTGGCTTGCCCAGAATAAGTTTGGCCATGTTGAGCCGGAAGTTCAGCGCCTTGTGGCAAATACACTGGATCTGCCGGAGGCTCACGTTCACGGTGTGGCAACATTCTACACCCAGTATTACAAAGAGAAAAAGGGTAAATACGTTCTTGATGTCTGTACGTGCCTGAGCTGTCAGATTTGCGGCGGTTACGACGTGCTGCACTATATTGAAGACAAACTCGGTATTAAGGCGGGTGAGACAACTGAAGACGGTATGTTTTCCTTAGAAGAGGTCGAATGTCTGGGCGCCTGCGGGTACGCCCCCATGCTGCAGGTTACAAATGGTAAGTATGTAAATCATCTCACTGAAGAAAAAGTAGATACGCTTCTAGAGACACTTAAGGCGGGCAAAGAACCCGACTATGAAGAAATTAAAATGCCACTTCGCAACGTTGACTAAAGAATTATGAGCTCAGCAGACTGGAAAAATTACGAGCCCGTTTTGATTCCGGAGATTAAAGATCTTCACAAAATTGATGTTTATCAAAACAATGGCGGATACAAAGCCCTCAAAGAAATTCTCACGAATAAAACAAAGTGGGAAGGGCCGAAAGATGTAGTTAATGAAGTGAAGGCTGCCAATATTCGCGGTCGTGGCGGAGCGGGATTTAATGCCGGTCTGAAATGGTCGTTCATGCCCCCTGCCGACGGCGGGCCCCGCTACCTTGCTTGCAATGGTGATGAGTCTGAGCCGGGTACATTTAAAGACCGTAAGATATTTGAGTACAATCCCCACGTTTTTATTGAGGGAGCCCTGATCGCCGCTTATGCGATGGAAATCACCTCCATCTACGTTTACATTCGCGGTGAGTACAAAGATTACATCGACATGATGCAGAAGGCGATTGATGATGCGTATGAGAAGGGGTTCATCGGGAAGGATATTTTCGGATCCGGCTACAGCGTAGATTTTTATGTCCACTCCGGTGCAGGTGCATATATCTGCGGAGAAGAGACTTCCATGCTCGAATCACTTGAGGGCAAACGCGGGTATCCAAGGGTAAAACCCCCGTTTCCTGCTCAGAAAGGGCTTTGGGGCCGACCAACCACTATCAACAACATCGAAACGCTTGCTCATGTAGTTTCTGTAATTAATAAAGGTGCTGACTGGTTCTCCGGTGTTGGAGCGAAAAATCACCCGGGACCTATCCTTTATGGAATATCCGGACATGTGAACCGCCCCGGGGTCTACGAACTTCCCTCTGGTATTCCTGTGCTCGACCTTATACATGATGTTGCCGGGGGTATGCGCAACGGAAAAGAGTTAAAAGCTGTCATTCCGGGCGGCTCGTCTACCCCCATACTCAGAGCCGATCAGCTCGATGGAGTTACAATGGACAGCGACGGCTTGCGTGAAGTAGGCACCATGCTGGGTACAGCCGGAATGGTGATTATGGATGAAGACACCGATATGGTTGACGTACTTTGGCGGATTGCCCACTTTTATCATCATGAATCCTGCGGTCAGTGCACGCCCTGCCGCGACGGTACCGGATGGCTTGAAAAGATTTTGCTAAAGATTAAAAACGGTGATGGTGAGATTAAAGATCTTGATCTCCTGCTAGATATTACCACCCAGATGGAGGGCCGGACAATTTGTGCTCTCGCAGATGCGGCGGCCTGGCCGGTTCGTCATACCATAACCCGATTCAGAGATGAATTCGAAGCACGCTGTAAAAAATCAGTTCACGCATTAGCCTGAACCACAACTCCATTGTAAAGCAAAAAGAGACTGAAATACTTATCTGTTTGCCTTATAATGATTTTCACGATTTGATATTAATTGAAAACATTTAAGTGGCTGGCGGAAGTTGTCGCAAGCCATCAATAATAAATCAACAATTTCCAAGATGCCTGAAGTAATTATTGACGGAAATCGGTTTGAGTTTGAAGGCGAACACAGTCTCCTGCAGTTTATTCTGGATCAGGGACTTGAAGTTCCTTTTTTCTGCTACCACCCTTCTATGTCCGCACCCGCTAACTGTCGTCAGTGTATGGTTAAAGTGGGGCAGCCGGTAAAAGACCGCGAGACCGGTGAGTATGAGCTGGATGAAGACGGTGAAAGAGTAATCCGCTGGTTTCCTAAACTTCAAACATCCTGCAATATCATGGTTTCGGATGGCATGGTCGTTCACACGCAGGAAACGGACGATCTTGTTAAACGTGCCCAAAAAGACACACTCGAATTTATTTTGGCTAACCACCCGCTTGATTGCCCGATATGCGATCAGGCCGGCGAATGTCCTCTACAAATTCAAACCTATAAGTACGGACCTGAAGGAAGCCGTTTTGAAGTTAAAAAAGTTCACAAGCCGAAAAGAGTTCAGCTTGGGCCTCGCGTTATCCTCGACGCTGAGCGCTGCATTAACTGCACGCGATGTGTTCGGTTTACTGATGAAATCAGCAAATCGCACCAGCTTACCATTACATCCCGGGGAGATAAAAACTACCCTGTAGCCGCTCCGGGACGAGAGTTTGATGATCCGTATTCACTGAATACTGTTGATATATGCCCGGTAGGAGCTTTAACTTCAGCTGATTTCAGATTTAAGGCCCGTGTATGGGAAATGAACCAAACTCCGAGTATCGATATTACAAACGGCAAAGGTTGCAATATCGACCTTTGGACACGTGATAACTTGGTGCTTCGAATTACTCCCCGACAAAACGAGGAAGTAAACGAATACTGGATGCCGGATGAAGGGCGCGAAGCGTACAGACTCTTTAATGAAAACAGGGTCTCAAGGCCTTCACAAAAACTCGATGGCGAACATGTTCAGTCATCCTGGAAAAATGCGATTGAAACATTTTCCGAACAGATTGAACAGGCAGATAAAAACGATATCCTGTTTATAGGATCTCCTCACGCGTCTGTTGAAGAAAATTCCGTACTGCTGACTCTCGCCAATCTTCTGACCGGATCAACGCCCGTATTTACTCCACACATTATTGAGGGATCCGGAGATGGATTTCTGATTACTGACGATCAGGCACCAAATACCAACGGATGCCGCCTGCTCGGCCTGGATGAGGTTGAAGCCGGTGATCTTAAAGCAAAGATCAAAAAAGCCAAGCTTGTTGTGCTGCTGAATGATAATCTTGTGGACCGCGGGGTAATTGAAAGCGGTGACCTGAACGGCACATTTTTCACGATGTTCGCCACAAACAACACAGATACGTCTCGTACCGCCGATCTAATTATTCCGATTACAACGGCAGCCGAACACGCTGCAAGCTACGTGAATGTAGACAAAAGAATACAGCGAACAGTGCCTGCCAAAGAAACCAAATACACCAATCGCCGCCTCGATATTGAGATGTCGGAAGGAAGGCTCGATCGCTATGGCACAAGCTTCGATAACTGGATCACAGAAGACAACAAAGTGGACTGTCTCCCATTCTGGAGCATCACTAATGAAATAGCCAAGCGTCTGGGTCTCGATATTAAATTTACGAACGGCCGGGATATTCTGTCGTCTGTTGCTGAAACCAACCCGGTATTCAAGGGCGTATCGTTCCAGACAATAGATCAGAATGCGGGTATCGATCTCAATAAAACCGAAAAAACAGTTAAATCTTAAGATACAGGAATGGCTGAAGTTACCATCACATCTTACATTATACTGGGGCTGGCAAC
>SL_7KL_010_BRINEDRAFT_10000851_pt1 | contig 14705 bp, 11 predicted proteins | sample SodLak_010_BRINE_FD_10663 | JGI IMG/M metagenome (IMG submission 10663)
GCCCGCCTGCGGCGGGCGCAAGGCCCTGGCTTGCCCATGTGCCCGTGGTCTGGCGCTGGCCGGTCAGGCGAAGGTCGAACCCGTCGGGCAGGCGCACCTCGACCGCCCAGGGCTGGCCGCGCTGCCAGCCGCGCTGCGCCAGATAATGCGCGGCAGAGGCCAGCGCATCACTTGGGTCCGAGCCCCAGACATTGCGCTGCCCGTTGCCCGTGAAATCGACCGCATAGCGCAGATAGCTGGTCGGCATGAATTGCGTATGCCCGAACGCCCCCGCCCAGGAGCCGAGCATCGCCTCGGGCGCAATCTCGCCCTCCTGCACGATGCGCAGGGCGGCGATGAACTCTTCCTCGAAAAACGCGCCCCGCCGCCCGTCACGCGCCAGTGTCGCAAGGGTCGAGAGGAGCGGCGTTCCCCCGCGATTGGCCCCGTAAGAGGTCTCGATCCCCCAGATTGCGACGACGATCTCGGGGGGCACGCCATGGCGCGCCTCGATCCGGTCCAGCAGGCCGCGATGCTGACGCATCGCGGCCTGGCCCTGCGTGATGCGGGCATCAGTCACGGCATTGTCCATGTAATCCCAGATCCGCGCGCCGAATTCGCTTTGCCTGCGGTCCAGCTCTATCGTGGCGGGCAGATAGGCGATATGCGGGCGCGCCCGGTCCAGCGTGGCCGCCGTGATCCCGGCAGCGCGGGCGCGGGCCTCGGCCCCGGACAGCCATGCGCTGAAACTCTCGCCGCGCGCCGCGCGCGGGGCAGACGCGTCGGGCCGCGCCTCTGGGCGGGGGGAGGTCGTGACATCCGCGCCCACGCAACCGGGCAGGGCAAGCATCAGCGCAAGGGCGAGGGGGCGATACATTGGCAGTGGGGGCTCCGCAACTCAGGTGCCTCCACGCTATAGCGGATCATGGCCCCCGCCAAGGGCAGAGGCCCCTTGTTGCGGGGTTTCTTGCCTGCGCGCACAGGACGCGCTTAACACCCCGGCCCCGATCCGCTAGATTGCTGAAAACACCCAAGGAGAGGTGAGCAGTGCCATGCTTTTGTCCCGACGTTCCTGCCTGCTGGGCCTTGCGGCCCTGTCCCTGCCCGGCTGCATGGGCGGCGGCGTGCCGATGAGCGCGCCCGCCGCGCGCACCGCACCCATGCGCCCCGAGGCCAACCCCGAATTCGACCGCTGGAAAGCCGCGTTTCGCGGGCGCGCGACGGGGGCGGGCATTCCGTCCTCGGTCGTGGGGCCGGCGCTGGACGGGGCGGGGTTCCTGCCCGATGTGATCGAACGGGACCGCCGTCAGGCGGAATTCACCCGCACACTGGAAGATTACATCAACGCCATTGCCGTCAGCGACGAACGCATCGCGGGCGGGCGCGCGGCCCTGTCGCGCCATGGCAGCACGCTGCGCGCGATCGAGGATCGCTATGGCGTCGAGGCCGAGGTGATCGCAGCCGTCTGGGGGCTGGAATCGCGTTACGGGGCCGAGCGCGGTGATGTGCCCGTGATCTCGGCGCTGGCGACGCTGGCCTTTGACGGGCGGCGCGGTGCGTTCTTTGAAAGCCAGCTTTTGGCGGCGCTGCGCATCCTGCAGCGTGGCGATACCAGCGCGGCGAATATGCGCGGGTCCTGGGCCGGGGCGATGGGGCATACGCAGTTCGTCCCGACCACCTATCAGGATTATGCGGTCGATTTCACCGGCAACGGGCGGCGCGACATCTGGGCCGAGGACCCGGCGGATGCGCTGGCCTCGGCGGCGAATTACCTGGCGCGGATGGGCTGGCAGCGCGGCCAGCCCTGGGGCGTGGAGGTGCGCTTGCCGCAAGGGTTTGACACCGGGCTCGCGGGGCGCGGATCGACCCGGTCGGCGAGTGACTGGGCCGGGCTGGGGCTGCGCGACATGGAGGGCGGCCAACCGCCGGCGCATGGCCCGGCCTCGCTGATCCTGCCGGACGGGCCGCGCGGCCCGGCCTTTCTGGTCTATCGCAATTTCAGCGTGATCCTGCGCTACAACAATTCCGAATTCTACGCCATCGGGGTGGGCCATCTGGCCGACCGGCTGCGCGGGGCTGGACCGATCCGCGGCAGCTTTCAGCCCGACCGTTTCGGCCTGCGCCTGGCCGAGCGGCAGGAATTGCAGGAGCGGCTGACCCGCGCCGGGTTCGACACGCAGGGTGTGGACGGGGTGATCGGTCCCAATTCGCAAGAGGCGATCCGCGCCTATCAGCGCGCGCGCGGGATCAGCGAGACGGGGACGCCCTCGAGCGATCTGCTGCAACGGTTGCGGCGCGGCGCGTGATCGCAGGCGAGGGGGCTGCCGCCCCCTCTGCGCTGCGCGCATTCACCCCTGCGAGTATTTGGGGCAAGATGAAGCCTGTGAGGGTCTGGGGACGTGACGGCGCGGGAGTGTTTAGCGCGCGCCGTCTGGTATCCAGGTGCCCGGCACGCGCGGCCTGGGCCGGACTGTCAGGCCTTGCCCTTGTAGATATCGATCAGCTTGCCCAGCATGTCGAGCGCCTCCGCGCGCGGGCGCTGGAACGTGTTGCGCCCGATGATCGAGCCGTTGCCGCCCCCGTCGCGGATGGCGCGGGCATCGTCATAGACCGAATCCGTGCCTTTCTTCGCCCCGCCCGAGAACACCATGATCCGCCGCCCGTTGAAGGCGGATTCGACGCAATGTTTCACGCGGGCCGTCTGGGTGGCGATGTCAATGGAGTGCTCTTCATAGACCTTTTTCGCCTCTGGCAGCATGAGGTGGTCGGTCGAAAGCTTGATCTTGATGATATGCGCGCCCAGAAGTGCTGCGATCTGACCGGCATAGGCGGCGACATCGATGGCAGTCTCGCCCTCCTTGGTCACAGCCTCGCCGCGCGGATAGGACCAGATGACGGTCGCGATGCCCTTGGCGGCGGCCTCTTCGCGCATGGCCGAGATTTCCTCGAACATGTCCAGCGCGCAGTCGCTGCCGGGATAGATGGTAAAGCCGATGGCCGCGCAGCCCAGACGCAGCGCATCATCGACCGAGGCCGTGATCGCCTGGTTCTTGCCCGCGCTGCCCGACATCAGCGAATTGGCCGAATTGGCCTTGAGGATCGTGGGGATCTGCCCGGCATAGGTGTCGGCACCCGCCTCGATCATGCCCAGGGGGGCGGCATAGGCGCTGAGCCCGGCATCAATGGCAAGCTGGTAGTGATAATGCGGATCATAGGCGGCAGGATTGGCGGCAAAACTGCGCGCGGGGCCATGTTCGAACCCCTGATCGACGGGCAGGATGATCATCTTGCCGCTGCCGCCCAGCTTGCCCTGCATGAGCATACTGCACAGCCGGGCCTTGACGCCGGGGTTTTCGCCTTCGTAATTGGCGAGGATCTTTTGCACGATACGGGTCGCACGCATGGGGCTGCTCCTGTCCTTGTGAGTTCCAAGCAGGGTTAATCGCGCTTAGGGGACGAAACAATGGCCAAGCCGGGTCCGGGCGGATCGTTTGCGCAAACATGGCGGATCAGGGGCTTGGGTGGCGTCAGGACCGCGCCACTGGCGTGAACGCAAAACGCGCGCCACGAGGGCGCGCGTTCGGTGGATTGCAATGGCGTTGCCGCCCTACTGATCCAGAAAACTGCGCAGCTTGCGCGAGCGCGAGGGGTGCTTGAGCTTGCGCAGGGCCTTGGCCTCGATCTGGCGGATGCGTTCGCGGGTGACGCTGAATTGCTGGCCGACCTCTTCCAGCGTGTGATCGGTGTTCATGCCGATGCCAAAGCGCATCCGCAGCACACGCTCCTCGCGCGGGGTGAGCGAGGACAGAACCCGCGTCGTGGTTTCGCGCAGATTGTCCTGAATGGCCGAATCCAGCGGCAGAAGCGCGTTCTTGTCCTCGATGAAATCACCAAGCTGGCTGTCTTCCTCATCCCCGATGGGGGTTTCCAAGCTGATCGGCTCCTTGGCGATCTTCATCACCTTGCGCACCTTGTCGAGCGGCATCTGCAGTTTCTCGGCCAGTTCCTCCGAGGTCGGTTCGCGCCCGATCTCATGCAGCATCTGACGGCCGGTGCGCACCAGCTTGTTGATCGTCTCGATCATATGGACCGGAATGCGGATGGTGCGCGCCTGATCGGCGATGGAGCGGGTGATCGCCTGCCGGATCCACCAGGTCGCATATGTGCTGAACTTGTAGCCGCGCCGATACTCGAACTTGTCGACGGCCTTCATCAGGCCGATATTGCCTTCCTGAATGAGATCAAGGAATTGCAGCCCGCGGTTCGTGTATTTCTTGGCAATCGAGATCACGAGGCGCAGATTGGCCTCGACCATTTCCTTCTTGGCCTGCGCGGCCTCTTTCTCGCCCTTTTGCACCTGCCCGACGATGCGGCGGAATTCCTCGATATCGACGCCGATATACTGGCCGACCTGCGCCATCTCGATGCGCAATTCATCGACCTTGTCGCGCGAGCGTTCCATCAGCGATTGCCAGCCGCGACCGGGTTTGTCGGCCATGCGGTCGCACCAGGTCGGATCCAGCTCGCAGCCGCGATAGGCGTCGATGAATTCGCGCCGGTTGATGCGCGCCTTGTCCGCAAGCTTTACCATGGCGCTGTCGATGGACATGATCCGCTTGTTGATCCCGTAAAGCTGATCGACCAGCGCCTCGATCCGGTTGTTGTGCAGATGCAGCGAATTGACCAGCGTCACAATCTCGGCGCGCAGTTTCTGGTACTGTGTTTCCTGCCCGTCGCTGAAGGCGCCGTCCTCTTGCAGCGTGGCATGCATCCGCAATTCCTGCATCTGTTCCAGACGCTGGAAATCATCGGCAATCCGGTCGAGCGTTTCCAGAACGCGCGGCTTGAGCGCGTTTTCCATCGCGGCCAGCGACAGGTTGGACTGATCGTCCTCGTCCTCGTCCTCATCCGACCGCTCGATGGGGTTGCCATCGGCATCCAGTTCCGGTTCCGTGCTGCGTTCGCGCTTGGCGGCCGGGGCCGCCGGGGTGACAGGGGCCAGCCCTTCGGTGACGGGGACATTGTCCTCGTCATCTTCCATCGCATTGCCAAAGGTCGTCTCAAGGTCGATGACATCGCGCAGCAGCACATCTTCGTTCAGAAGCTCGTCGCGCCAGATCGTGATGGCCTGAAAGGTCAGCGGGCTTTCGCACAGCCCGGCGATCATCGTGTTGCGCCCGGCCTCGATCCGCTTGGCAATCGCGATCTCGCCCTCGCGCGATAACAGCTCGACCGAGCCCATCTCGCGCAGATACATGCGCACCGGGTCATCGGTGCGGTCCAGCTTTTCCTCGCTGCTGGTGGACACGGCCACCTCGCGCGAGGTGCTGGCCTCTACCAATGCACCGCCCTTGGCGTCAGGCTCATCGCCCTCTTCGTCATCCTCGATGATGTTGATGCCCATTTCCGAAAGCATCGACATCACATCCTCGATCTGTTCCGAGGACACCTGATCAGGCGGCAGCGCCTGATTAAGCTGTTCATAGGTGATGAAGCCACGGTCCTTGGCCTGCGCGATCATCTTCTTGATCGAGGCCTGGCTGACGGCTTGACCTGTCTCGGTGTCCTGATCTGTGTTGCGCGTGTCGTCGGTATCTTTGGCGGCCATGGATGCTCCCGAAACTGCATATCTCTCATGCACGCGAATCACTTCGGCGAATCATGCGCATGGTGATCCCGATGTTGGCTATGTAGGGAAGGATGCGCGTCTTTTCCAGTTCCCAAGGCAAGATTCACGCATCACATCGTGCGTTGATGTCACGGTCGGGTCACTTTTTCCGTTTGATCCAGACCTGTGATTCGATCAGCCGGTCCAATTGGCCCGACAATTCGCCGCGATCCTCGCCCAGATCGGCCGAGTCCGACAGGCGCGAGCGTTCGGCGCGATTGCGCATTTCCGCGGCCTGACGCAGCCGCCAGGTCAGCCCCTCATCGGCCAGCGCTTCCATATCCTCGGTCGCGTCCTGCAACTCTGATGCCGCGCCGCGCCGGGTGAACAGCTTGGCGAATTCCTCGCGCAGGCAGTGGCGCGCAAGTTCAGGGTTGTCGCGCTGGCGCACAGGGGGGGCAATGCTCACATGGCCCAGTGCCAGCAGACGCTCGGCGGTGGTGCCTGCCTCGCCCTCGGTCACGTCACTGCCCGACAGCATGGCGTGTCGCAGGGCCTCATGGCCGGGGCCGCGCAGATCGGCGCGGTCGAGCGCATCCTCGAATTCCGCGACCAGCGCGGGATGGGTCAGCAGGATGGCCAGAATGATCTCTTCGCGCATCCGCTCGGCAATATCAGGGCCGTCGCCTGTGGCCAGCAGGGTGGCGCGCGTGCTGGGCAGGGGTTTTGCGGGCAGGGCCGGGCGACCCCAGGGCTTGCCGCCGCGCCCACCGGACCGGGCTGCGGGGCGGAAGAATTCGGCGCGCAGGTTGCGCAATTCCTCGGCGTAATGGCTGCGCAGGCCGGGGTCCTGTATGCGGGCAAGGGCGCTGCGCAGCTTTTTATCCAGTGCGGCGCGCCGCTCGGGGCTGTCGAACACCTTTCCGTCCGTTTCGCGCTGCCACAAGAGTTGCACCAGCGGCACCGCCCCCTCGATCAGCTTGCGCATCGCGCCCGCGCCGCTGGAGCGCAGCACATCATCGGGGTCCATCTTTTCCGGCAGCAGGCAGAAGCGCAGCGAGTGTTCCGGACCCAGCATCGGCAGGGCAATATCGATCAGCCTGTAGCCTGCACGCAGCCCCGCCGTGTCGCCATCCAGCGCGATCACGGGTTCGGGGTTCAGCCGCCAGATCAGGCGCAACTGATCCTCGGTGATTGCAGTGCCCAGGGGCGCCACGGCAGCCTCGAACCCCGCCGCGACCAGCGCGATGACATCCATATATCCTTCGGCCACGACAAGGGCGGTGTCCTTGTTGCTCGCGCTGCGTGCGGGGCCCGCGTTGTAAAGCGCGCGGCCCTTGTCAAAGAGCGGCGTTTCCGGCGAGTTGAGGTATTTCGCCCGCGCATTGGGGTCCATCGCCCGCCCGCCAAAGGCGATGCAGCGCCCGCGCATGTCGCGGATGGGATAGATGATGCGCCCGCGAAACCGGTCATAGGGGGCCGATCCGTCATCGGGTGCGATGGCCAGCCCGGCCTCGACGATCTTGTTGGGCGCAATGCCCGCCCCAGTCAGATGCCCCCAGAGCGCCTGTCGCGCATTGGGCGCGAACCCGATCTCGAAACGCGCCAGCGTGGGCTGCGTCAGCCCGCGCCCGGACAGATAGTCGCGCGCCGCACTGGCCGCGCTGCTGCCCAACTGGCCGCGATAGAATTTCGCCGCAGCCTCCATCACCTGCGCCAGTTCACCCAGGCGGTCGGCCTTTTGCGCGGCCATCGGGTCGCGGGCGGGCATGGTCATGCCAGCCTCGCGCGCCATCACCTCGACCGCTTCCATGAAACCCATATTCTCGGTCTCGCGCAGAAAGCTCAGCGCGTCGCCCTTGGCATGGCAGCCAAAGCAATAGTAGAAACCCTTGCGGTCATCGACGTGGAAAGAGGCGGTCTTTTCCTGATGGAACGGGCAGGGCGCCCAGAAATCACCGCGTGACTGGTTGGATTTGCGCAGGTCCCATGTGACCTTGCGCCCCACGATGGACGAGATCGGAACACGGTTGCGCAGTTCATCCAGAAAACCGGGGGGCAGACTCATGTCGCTCACAATGCCAGATCACGGAAGCTTGTTGAAGTCGCGATACGCAGCCACACTATATGTCTGAAACAACAGCACGTGTGATTTCGTAAGCAAGGCACCATCACACAGGAGGACCGGATGTTCAATCGACGCTCTTTTCTAGTCACCACGGGGCTCGCACTGATGGCGGGCCGGGCGGCCCAAGCCGACAATGGCGATTTTCCCTATACCCTGTCCGAGGAGGAATGGCGCGAACGGCTGACACCTGCGCAATTTGCCGTGCTGCGCGAACACGCGACCGAACGGGCGTTTACCAATACGCTGCATGGCGAACGCTCGCCCCTGCTGGAGAATGCACGCGAGGGCACCTATAACTGTGCGGGCTGCGGCAATGGGGTGTACCGGTCGGAAACCAAATATGACAGTCGCACGGGCTGGCCCAGCTATTGGGATGCGATCGAGGGCGCCGTGGGCACGCAGGAGGATCGCAGCTTCTTCATGGTGCGGACCGAGGTGCATTGCGCCAATTGCGGCGGGCATCTGGGCCATATCTTTGATGATGGCCCCGCGCCGACGGGCAAACGCCACTGCATCAACGGGCTGGCCATGACCTTTACCCCAGACGCCACGGGCGAGGTTGAAGGGCTGCCGGTGGGGGCCTGATCGCGGCATGATGAATTTTCTGAAAACCGCATTCGAGGGGCTGCGCGGCCCGGTCGAGGATGACACGTCAGACGACCCGCTGCGCGCGCAAGCGCCGCTGGCCGCCCTGCTGGTGCGCGCCGCGCGGTCCAACAGCGACTATGATCCCCGTCAGGTGGCGATGATCGAGGCCGTGCTGATTGACCGGCTGGACCTGAGCCCGGTGCAATCCGAAGAGTTGCGCCGCGCAGCCGAAACCCTTGAGGCCGAAACGGGTGATACCGTGCATCTGACCCGCGCGGTCAAGGATCTGGTGCCGCTGGATGACCGCGCTGAGCTTTTGCGCGACATGTGGCGCATAATCCTTGCAGATGGCAAGCGCCACGAGGAAGAGGACGGGCTGATGCGGCTCGTCTCCAGTCTGCTGGGGCTGGCGGATCGTGAATCCGCCTTCGCCCGGCAGGCCGTGCAGCGCGACGGCGCCGGGGTGCCGTCCGGGTAGCGCGGGGGGGGGGGCGGCGAAGCCCCCGGCGCGCTCAGCGCAGTCGCGGGTCTACAGCCCCTTGGCGCGGTAACTGGCCGCCACACGCTCGATCGCCACGATGAACGCGGCCGTGCGCAAGTCCTGCACGTCATCGCGGCGGTGCCATTCCTCGGAAAAGGACTGATACGCCGTGCGCATCGTGTCATCCAGGCCCGAGCGCACAAGCTGCAACTCGTCCGCCCCTTGCAGATAGCGGCGCTTGAAATCGGGCGCGAGTTCCCAGCCGAGTTCTCGATCCGCCGACAGGCGTTCCAGTTCGCGCACCAGCAGCATGGCATGAGCTTCCTCGTTCCGGCGCTGCATCCGGCCAAAGCGGATATGGCTGAGGTTCTTCACCCATTCGAAATAGGACACGGTCACGCCGCCCGCATTGGCATAAAGATCCGGGATGATGACAATGCCCTTTTCGCGCAGGATATCATCGGCGCTGGCGGTGATGGGGCCATTGGCGGCCTCGATGATCAGCGGCGCCTTGATGCGTTCGGCATTGTTGAGGTTGATCACCCCTTCCAGCGCGGCCGGGATCAGGATGTCGCATTCTTCTTCCAGTACCGCAGCGCCCTCCGTGACATATTCCGCCCCGTCGAACCCCTTGACGCCCCCGGTCTGGATGATCCAGTCGCGTAGCGCATCGGGGTCCAGCCCGGCAGGGTTCACCACGGCGCCATCGCGCTCGATCACACCGATGATGCGGGCGTCATCCTCTTCGCGCAGGAACTTGGCGGCGTGATAGCCCACATTGCCCAGGCCCTGCACGATGATACGCTTGCCCGCCAGCGACCCGGTCAGCCCGGCCTTGGCCATATCATCCGGATGGCGGAAAAACTCGCGCAGGGCGAATTGCACGCCGCGGCCCGTCGCCTCGACCCGGCCCTTGATCCCGCCTGCATTCAGCGGCTTGCCGGTCACACAGGCGCGCGCGTTGATATCAGTGGTGTTCATGCGCTGATACTGGTCTGCCATCCAGGCCATTTCACGCTCGCTCGTGCCCATATCGGGGGCGGGGACGTTCTGGGCAGGGTGGATCAGGTCGCGCTTGGCCAGTTCATAGGCAAACCGGCGGGTGATCTGTTCCAGCTCATGCTCTTCATAATTGCGCGGGTCGATGCACAAGCCGCCCTTTGATCCGCCGAAGGGCGTTTCCACCAGCGCGCATTTATAGGTCATCAGCGCGGCCAGCGCCTCGACCTCGTTCTGGTTGACCTCGGGGGCGTAGCGGATGCCGCCCTTGACGGGTTCCATATGTTCGGAATGGACCGAACGATAGCCCACGAATGTCTCGATCTTGCCGCGCAGGCGCACGCCGAAGCGCACGGTATAGGTCGAGTTGCAGATCTGGATCTTCTCGGCCAGCCCGGGCGGCAGATCGAGATGCGCCACCGCGCGGCGGAACATGAGGTCCACATTCTCGCGAAATCCGGGTTCCTTGATATCCAGCATCCTGTCCTCCCTGAACGATGTCATTCTTGGCAGTTGCGCAAAAATGTCGCACCTGCACGCTCCGACACTCGCGCAAATCCGGGCGCGCGTCCACCACCGGATGTGAAATCTTTTGCCTTTTCCTGCTGGGATTACGGCGCTTTTGCGGCGCGCTGCGCCCAAATCCTGCCATCCGGCCCTGCTAGCACAAGGATGCAGAAACCTCATCCGTGCGGGCAGCAGCAGCTTGCCCGCGCCAGATCGGAGACGCGGAGCGATGGACAAAGGCATTAACGTTACCAACCGGCGCCCCCTGCGGCAGGTAGCCCGCCGCTACATGCGCCGCGAGGATGGCAGCCTGATGGTGCTGGGGCTGATCTTTTTCGTGCTGATCCTGATGGTCGCCGGGATATCGGTTGACCTGATCCGCCACGAACAGAAACGCGTTCAGGTTCAATCGGTTGCAGACCGTGCCGTGCTTGCCGCCGCCAGCCTGACCCAGCCGCAGGACATCACCGCCGTGGTCGAGGATTATTTCGAGCGTGAGGGGCTGCTGCAATATCTGGTCGAGGTCGATCCCGGCGACAACACGCTGAACATGCGCGAGGTCCGCGTCGTGACGCGCGCAGCGATCCCGTCGCTGTTTACGCAATGGATCGGGCTCAACCGGCTCGAATCAGCCGTCGTCAGCCGCGCCGAGGAGCGTGTGAGCGATGTCGAGGTGACGATGGTGCTCGACCTCTCCAATTCCATGAACCAGTTTGACCGGATCGAGAATCTGCGCATCGCGGGTGAGGAATTCATCACCACGCTCTATGAAAATACCGAGGATCATCCCCAGGCCGAGGACCGGATTTCGGTGTCGGTTGTCCCTTATACCGGGCAGGTGAATGCAGGGCATCAACTTCTGGGGTATTTCAACACGACTTACGACCACCCTTACTCGGCCTGTGCCCTGTTCAGAGGTTCGGATTACACTGAGCTAGGCTTGTCGCAAACTGCCGAACTGACCGGGGCAGGGCATTTCGATCCATGGCATATGGATCGCAATTCCTACATGTCGTTCTGTCCCAATCATCCCGGCGGCATCCGCGGGACCATGAACAGCAGCCAGTTCGCGCAATACGCAGCCTCCATGGGGCTGACAACCAGCGATGCTGACTTTGAGCCGATGGATGTCGATACAGCCGAAATCATGATCATGGAAGATGACCCTGATGCGCTGCGCCGCCGCCTGCGCAGCCTGATCGCCGATGGCAACACCTCGATCGAAATCGGGATGAAATGGGCCGCAGCGCTTATGGACCCAAGCGCAGACGGCATCATTCAGGACCTGATTTCGCAGGGCATGGTGAATGACGGGTTCGATGATCGGCCGTTCGAGTATGACAATGCCGATGCGATCAAGACCATCGTTCTGATGACAGATGGCGAGAACTGGGATGAATGGCACATGGCCGACCAGTTCAAGCAGGGACCGTCCAGGGTCTGGCATTCGTTCGAGCGCCCCGGAAACGCAAATGCGATCATTTCCCAACTGGTTGCACAGGGCGCGCATGGTCCGGCATTCAGATGGCCGGACAAGCCCAGCGCCCAACCTGTTGGCACGCGCCTGTCAGTGCGTGACCATACGGCAAACTGGTGGTCTCAGAACCAGTATTTCATCCCCGCCCGCAACACCGCCAACCCCATGAATGGCACCTGGTCGCAATTTCCTGACCGTCATGACAGCAGCTGCGTCGAATACGGGCCGAATCGTCCCGTGGCACAACGCACACCTTTCCGGTTCTACGCCTGCAACAACTGGATCCTGCAGGAACTGGACCATCGCGAACTCTGGGCCACGTTGCCGGTGCGCTGGGTGGGGGCGTATCTCTACCACTATCCGAACATCCAGAATTACTGGAACTGGATGGACGAGCGCTTGAGCAGCCTGGCACCAGCCGCAAAGAACGACCGCCTTTATGAAATCTGCGACCTCCTGTACGACCAGAATGTCCGGATATACGCAGTTGCGTTCGAGGCACCGCCCAACGGGGTCGAGGCCATGCGCCGTTGTGCTTACAACGAAAATTACTTCTTCGATGTTGACGGGCTGGAGATCGAGCAGGCATTCCGCACGATCGCGGGGTCCATCCAACGGCTGAGGTTGACCGAATGACCCGGATTTTCGCAATCCCGCGCAAGATGCTTGCCCGCACCCGCCGATTGCTGCGCCGCGAAGATGGCTCTGCCACGATCGAATTCGCGATCTCGGTGCCGATCCTGTTGTCGATCTTCATCATGGGTATGGAAGCCGGTGTCGTGAACCTGCGGCAGGTCATGCTGGACCGTGCGCTCGACCTGACAATCCGCGAATTGCGGTTGGGCCATCTGGGCGCGCAGCCCGAGTTTGAGGATGTGCGCGACCGGCTATGCGAAAACGCCTTTCTGCTGCCCAATTGCAGCAGCAACCTTGCATTGGAACTGACGGTGTTAGATTTGGACGACTGGGCGCCGCCTTCTGACGCTGTCGCTTGTGTGGACCGCAGTACCGATATCGCTCCGGTCAATGCCTTTACGCAGGGCGATCGGTTAAACCCGACACTGGTGCGCGCCTGCATGATCGTCGATCTGATGTTTCCGACCAGCCGCCTGGGCCTGAACCTGGCCACGGACGCCCAGGGCGGCTTTCAGATGATGTCCTTTTCCCTCTACATCAATGAACCAGAGGCATGACCATGTTTTCCCCGCTCTCGCACAGGCTGCGTCGCTTCCGGTCAGAGGATGAAGGCTCGGTAACAATCGAGATGTTGCTGATCCTGCCCGTCGTGCTCTGGGCTTTTCTGGCGACATTCGTCTTTTTCGACGCATTTTCCAGCCGGACAGCCGCCGAGCGCGCGGCCTATACGATCTCGGACTCCATTGGCCGGCAGCAGAATTCGGCCCTGACGCCCGATGATCTGGACAGCTATAATCGGATATTTTCGTATCTGGCCCGTAATCAGCCGAATACCCGACTGCGTGTCAGCAGCATCATCTGGAATCCGATTGATGAGGAATACAATGTTGTGTGGTCCTATGCGACCAATGACGGCACGCCGCTGACCACGGAAACACTGACGCCCGAACTGATCGCGCGGCTGCCGGTTCTGGAACGCGCGGACGGGCAGCAATCGCGCGAGTCGGTTTTCCTGACCGAAACCTCTGTCGGGTTCGTCCCGGTGCTCGAGTCGCTGCCGCTGGTGGGGCTGGTGCTGCGCCCGCAGGTGCTGAGCAAGCAGATCGTCTCGCGCCCCCGGTTTTCGCCGCAATTGCGCTTTGACGATGGCACGGGTGTTATCGGCACGACCTTCCCGACCTGCGATGACCCCGGCGTCATCTGCGGGACCGAGGATCCCGATCTGGACGACGGCACCTGAGGCCGCGCTTGCGCGCGCGGACGATCTGGCGCAATCTGCAGCCCTGTCTGTCAGCGTCGGGTGTGCATGAAACGGGTGCAAAGACTTGCTGTTCTGCTGGCGCCGCTGGCGCTTGGGGGCTGTCTGGGCCTGCCGCCGGATTTGCCCGAGCGTCAGGCGGCCCCGGCCAGCGCGCCGCCCGACTTGCTGCCGATCTCTGACCTGCTGGCGCAGCGCGGCGACGGGCCGCATACAGCGCGCCTGACCACGGATGATGACCCCCGCGCCGCTGCCTTGCGCGCCCGTGCGCAAGGCTTGCGCGGACCGGTCATCGCCCCTGATGACCGCCGCCGGATGGAAGGCTCAGAGCGGCGCCTGCGCTGAGCGCAGATGCGCGGGCAGGGCGGCGGCCTGCTCGGATGTCAGGCTGTCGCGATGGATCACCGCCGTGTGGATGGAAAACACCACCGCCCCGCTATCGCGCAGTTTCAACAGGCATTGCCGTTCGGATCGCAGGTAGGGGCTGCCGGTATGGCGCTGCTTGGGTGCGGCCTCGCGGGGGGGCTGAAACAGGGCGGGGTCCGTATAGTCGAGGAGATTGGCGCGCCAGATGGGCTGGTCCGGGCGCAGGTTGTCGAACATGCGCTGCACACGCGCGCCCATCGCCGCATCATAGCTGCCGACGGGCTGGTGAATGCGCATCAGCGGGTGGCCCAGCTTTTCGGCCAATGTCCAGCTTGAGGGGAAGCACAGCACCGCCCCGGTCAGCACATGTTCGCCCGCGCCATCAGGCTTTTGCAACAGACAGAAATCGGCCTGCAGCAGATGGCCCAATGTCCAGAGCGGGCGCGTCCTGTCCGGCGTGACCCGGCGCCCGTCCGGGCAGCGCAGCTTTTCCCCTTCGCGCTCAAAGCCAAAGCTCGGCAGGTCGCCCAGCACCTCTTCCAGTAATTCATCTGCCGCGTCCTGCGCCTCGGGCCGGATGGCCAGCACGTCACCGGGCCGCTCTGCCAGCAGGCGCGCGCGTTCGCGCATCTGGGCGCCATAGGCCGCGTCCACGAACAGCCATTCGGCGCGCGGCAG
>SL_7KL_010_BRINEDRAFT_10000855_pt1 | contig 14681 bp, 13 predicted proteins | sample SodLak_010_BRINE_FD_10663 | JGI IMG/M metagenome (IMG submission 10663)
CAGCGCACCAAGTGCTGCGAAAATTGCCCCTGAAGCGCCAATGGTGAAGATAAAGTTTTCCATGACTAAATCCCACACAACAACAGTCAAAGAAGCAATTAAGCCACCACCTAAGAAAAGGGCCGCAAATTTTAAAGGACCTACAATACGCTCAAGTGCAGCACTAATCACATAAATACCGAAAAATGTATTGAACAAATAATGCATAAATGAGCCATGTAAAAACATAACACTGACTATTCGCCACCATTCGCCACCTTGCCATACTAAATGCCCTTGAAGCGCCCCATAATTACGCATCTGATCTCCCAAGCCTGTTTGTTGTAATAAGTAAGCAGTGCTGATTAAAACAATCATCACAAAGCTTATAGGATTAGATTGAAAAAAGGTTTTGCCTTGCGGTCTTTCAAACATACTCATGATTAATCACGCTTTCTGTCAACTAAAATTAACGGCACAACCATCTCATCATCAGTAATCCCTGCATGATGTGCATGGTGTGAAGGTTTATCGGTGAGTTTAAAGAAATATTTATCATGGGCAACAGAGATAAAATCTCCCATGCATTCATCAATTAATGGATGTTTTTCTCCAAACCCTAAAAGTTTTTTTGTTAAAAACTCTTCTTTTGTGTACAAAGTAAAATAATCAGAGAAATGATCATTGAAAAAATCAATGAAATATTCTTGCATATTTTCTTTAATAAAGAAATTTGTCATTCTTGGTTCATTCGCTGGTAAAGCTTTAAAGGTAGTGGTAATATCGTGATAATCAAAAATATTGATAGGCTCAACATCGGTCAACCCATGATCAGCCGTAATAATGAGTAAAGTATCATCACTGATGTTTTCAGCGTATTTACTTACCGCATCATTGAGTGTTTTCACCATCATCTTCGTTGATTTAGAGACAATCCCGGTTTGATGCTCTGTTAAGTCTGGTTCAACGCTATAAAAGTAACTGATGGTGCTAGGGGTTTGTTTTTGGAACTTTAACATTCTCTCTAAGCCTTCATCAATTGATTTATAACCGTTTTTATCGACTTTTTCAGGATAAAAGACTTTCCCTTTAGGGCCACCGTTTTTCTCAATTAATTCAGGGAAAAATGTGCGATTAAAGTGTTTGTCATGAAACCCTTCAGGCACTTTTTTATCTTCGTTGTAATAATCTTTACCCGTAAATATCGTGTAGTGTAAATCTTCATCTTTAAAATACTGAAACCATCCAAAAAAGCCACTTTCATAAGGTGTTTTACCTGTCAAAATACTCGTTGTCGCAGCGGCTGTGGTGGAAGGATAAACACTTGTTATATCATCTACCTTATGCGATGTTAAGAAACTCGCATCTTCTTTATGAAGTTTTAATAGGTTTGACCCTAATCCATCCAGTAAGATTACACTAATATGCTTATAATTTTTATTGAGTGCTTGATTTAAAACATTCAACGATTCATGTGGATTATCAAGTCCAAAATGTTTCATTAATGTCGCGGGAATATTCACAATACTTTTCTCATAGTTTAATTTCATAAGGATCCCTCGAATTCTATTATTGGTTATATATAGTGTAATAGAGATTAGGCAATAATTCAAGTAATTGCATTCAAAGAAAAAAGCGCCCTAGGGCGCTTTTAAAGGTTAGTCAATTAGCTTATCAATAATAACTTCGGTTTCATCTGATGCGATTTGCATAACATCATTAATGACGCCACCAAATGGGCGTGCAAATAATGAAGAATTCATACGCGCGATGTAGGTGTTTCCATCACTTTTTTCATAAATAGAAACTCTACAAGGCATTAGTGGTGAAACAATACGTTCATCGTCTAATTCTAAAATTTTAGCTGAATATTCACTTGAACACAGTTCATAGATTTTAATCGAATCAACATCGTGTCCGTGTCCATCTAAAACTTCTTGCATATCGTGGATTTCTAAAACGCTCCATCCACCTGCATCAAGTTCTTCTTCAAATCGTTCAATGGTTGTGTCAAAATCATAGTTTGATTCATCTTCTAACATCATTAAACTTGGCGCTGAGAACCAAAATACAACCAACGTTATAATGATTCCTGCTAATACACTAACTCCACCAACTAAAAATAATTTTGTTTTATTCATGGTATCACTCCTTTTTCACCTAGGAGTATGCCATGGGTCACCAAATTTTTATGTAATCTATATCACATAACACTAAAAGGCTTTAAAATTTTTATTTTCCCTCTTGAAAGTTCAATCAGTTTTTCTTTTTCTAACGTTTTAAGACTGCGACTTACCTCTTCACGTGAAGCGTTTATCTCATCGGCTATCTTTTGATGGGTGGTGTAAATTATAAAGCGTGTAAACTGAAGACTCATCTCTTTAATATATAGCATCAACCGCTTTTTAACCGGCGCAAAATTAATCGCTTCATAGTGATTGACCAACGTATCCATTTTAGAAAGTAAAACTTTATTAATAAAGCCTTGAAACGCACAATCTTTCATTAAATGGTCTTTAACAATGCGTTTTGGAATCATATAAACCAAACTTTTGGTTTGTGTGATTGCTAAAGCGTCATAGGTTTTTTCGTATAAAACACATTGTAAATTTTTTAAACATAAATCATTATTCTTAACCTCATAAAGCATCACGCTTTTGCCTTCAGCGTTTCTTTTATACGCTCTAATTTCGCCTTTAACGATTAAACATAAGTATTCACAAAGATTACTATGGTTTTCTCTTAAAAGCGTTCCTGCTTCAAAGGTTTTTTTTAAGGCGTGTTGTTTTAAAAGTTTTTTAGAACTTTCTTTTAAATCATCATAAAAATCTATTAGTTTTAAATCCATAATAGCCCTCCTAAAAAAGGTATATCTATCTTACCACAAAAGCCCCCTTTAATAAATCTTTCGCGCAAGTTAAAAGGAGTGTGTTTGTATGCTATAATGAGAATTGATAATATTAAGGGAGTGATACCATGGAAAATTTTACGTATAATTTACCAACAGAAATTATCTTTGGAGAAAATCAAATTCAAGCCTTAAAAGCGCAACTACTCAAACATCAAGTTAAAAAAGTATTGCTTGTATATGGAAAGCGTTCAATCAAAGAAAATGGCATTTATGATCACGTCATAAAGACATGCGAATCGTTAAGTATAGAAGTTTACGAAGAATCAGGTGTTGCCCCTAACCCTGATATTGAAAGTATTATCAGTGGTCAAAAGACTGCGAAAGATTACAATGTTGATTTCATTTTAGCAGCAGGTGGTGGCTCGGTATTAGACGCCGCAAAAGCGATAGCGTTTGCGGCATACTTAAAAGATTCTAACGCCATATGGAATGTTTTCATGCGTAAAGAAAAATTTGATAAAGCATTGCCAATTGGCACCATTCTTACTTTAGCCGCAACTGGCTCTGAGACAAACGGGAACACAGTTATTTCAAACCGCGCCTTATATGACAAAAGAAGTGTAGCTTCCCCACTCCTTATGCCTAAATTTTCAATCATTGATCCTAGTTATACCTTGAGTGTGAATAAACACCATACCATCGCAGGATCGATTGATATTATTATGCATGTGTTTGAACAATATTTTTCAATTACCAAACGTACAGAGACAAGTGATTATATGAGTTTTGGAATCATTAAAAGCGTCATTGAAAATACCAAACGCATTTTAGATGGGGACAATTCTTATCAAAATAGAGCCAACCTTTCATGGGCATCGACTATTGCTTTATCTTGGCTTTTACAACAAGGGAAAATTGGGGACTGGGCATCCCATAGACTCTCATACCCAATTACTATGGATTATGGAATCACTCACGGCCTAGCCTTAGCAATCATTCAACCGGCTTGGATGGAAGTAATGCTTAAAGAAAATCCTTCTGTCATGGAAAGACGGTTATCTGCTTTAGGAAAAGAACTCTTTGGCGTAGAAAATCCATTAGAAGTTATTCACGAAATCAAAAAACTCTTTAATGATTTAGGTGCCCATACAACCTTTAAAGAGGCTTTAGTAGATTTAGATGATCAAGCGGCTAAAAAAATGGCCAAACAAAGTTTAGAATTAGGCCCAATAGGAAACGTTGTTAAAATTGATGAATTATTGGCAGAAGAGATTTTTAAAACGGCAAAATAAAAGAGGGTTTTATGAACACAAACTACACCTTTATTCACGCAGAGAAATCACTTAAACCTTACATTCAAATCTTTGAAGGATTTTTTCCTGCTTCAAAGGTTACATACTTTAATCATAAAACGTGTTTAATCACTTACCCTCTCATAGAAGAAGGCGAAAGTCCTGAACATTTATATGAATTATTACTCAGTGATTTAAACATGCGTTTTTCAGTTGTCAATATCCCACAAGTCGCAGTACACTTATTATCTAATGATTTCTTTAAGAAACATATCGCAAATGTTTCTTTTAAGTATTATGATTATGAGACCTTTTTATTAAGCGTGATTAAACAAAGGAAAGAAGAGCAAGCCTTAGTTAAAAAAGCTTTCGCGAGCACGCTTAATCAATCCCATATTCAAAACGCTTTAGCATTCGCGTTTTCAAACATGAATGTAAGCATAGCGGCGAAAAACCAATACGTTCATAGAAACACGCTTTTATACCGTATTGAGTCAATCAAAGAAAAAACCGGCATCGATATTAAACAGTTTCACGGTCTGATGATTTTTGTTTTATTATTTTCATAAACTTTGTGCACTTTGACCATATCGTCAAAGTGCCTTTTTGTTTACAATAGATGTAGTTGCAAAATTAAAGGAGCGAATAATTATGGGTGTTTTATCATTTAAAAATTTACAAAAAGTATATGACGGTAACGTTAAAGCTGTATCAGATTTTAACTTAGAAGTAGCGGACAAAGAATTTATTGTCCTTGTTGGACCTTCAGGGTGCGGAAAATCTACAACCTTAAGAATGGTTGCAGGATTAGAAGATATCTCAGAAGGAGATTTAATCATTGATGAGCGTCGCGTGAATAACGTTCCACCGAAAGACCGTAACATTGCGATGGTTTTCCAATCATACGCGCTTTATCCACACATGAGTGTTTATGATAATATGGCGTTTGGATTAAAATTACGTAAACGTCCAAAAGATGAAATTAAAGAACGTGTAAACGAAGCGGCTCAAATTTTAGGACTTCAAGATTTATTAGACCGTAAGCCAAAAGCATTATCTGGGGGGCAAAGACAACGTGTTGCCTTAGGACGTGCAATTGTACGTGATGCGGAAGTATTCTTAATGGATGAGCCACTTTCAAACTTAGATGCGAAACTACGTGTTCAAATGCGTGCTGAGATCATTCGTCTTCATGAGCGTATTAAAACGACGACTATTTATGTTACACATGATCAAGTAGAAGCAATGACAATGGCAGATAGAATCGTTATTATGAATGATGGATTTATCCAACAAGTTGGATCACCTTCTGAAGTGTATGATTATCCAAATAATTTATTCGTTGGTGGATTCATAGGAACGCCTGCGATGAACTTTGTCGAAGGACATATTGATGACAAAGGAAACTTTGTGACGGGTAAAACAAAAATCTCTATCCCTAAAGCAAAATATGATAACTTAAAAGAACAAGGGTATGTTGGAAAAGATGTAACATTCGGTATTCGTCCAGAAGATATCCATGACGATAATATTGTTAAAGAAACCTACCCTGATGCGATCGTTGATTTTAAAGTAGATGTTGCCGAACTCCTTGGTAGTGAAACCAACATTACGGCACAATTTGAAAACCAAAAAGTGATTGCGCGTGTTGATGCAAGAACTGATATTAATATTGGAGATACGATTGAATTATGCTTCGATATGAATAAATCTCATTTCTTTGACCCTGAAACCACCCAACGAATTCGTGAAAAAGATGAAGACCTTAAGAAAAAAGAACGTAGAAAAAAATAAATCTCTCTCTACTCGCCCAAGCTTATCAAGCTTGGGCGTTTTAATTACCTTGTAAGGAAAAAAAACTCGTGGTATCATGAAATTAGGAGGGATATAATGATGAATAGAATTGAGATGAAACAAGACGCAAGAGAAGCTTTAAGAAAGAACCGGATGTTTGCGATTTTAGGTCTTATTTTACCTGGTGTTGTTGTCTCGGCGATTGTAGCGATAATCACAGGGTTAATTGTTGCCGTAGATAGCCCAGCACTTGCTATACTCAATGTGATTGTGATTGTTTTAGCAATTCCAATTACGGTAGGGGTATCTTATTTTTATAGACAACTCATTAATAATCCAAATGATGTGACATTTGAAGATTTACTGAAAGGGCATAAAGACAATTTAGTAGGCAATATTGGAAATTTAGTGTTGATGCAACTGTTTATTATGTTATGGACGTTCTTGCTTGTAATCCCTGGTATTATAAAAACTTTTTCATACATTTTAACGCCTTACATCCTAGGAGATGACGACATTAAAAAAGGCGCAGATGCAACCGATCCAATTACGCTTAGTCGTATTATGATGGATGGCTATAAACTTAAATACTTTATTATGGTGTTATCATTCATCGGATGGTTACTCTTAGGAGCCCTCACCATCAATATTCTAACCATTCTTTTTGTGGCCCCTTACATGCAACTTACATTTGCTAAGTTTTATGAAGAACGTAAAAAAGACCTTGATCCAAAATATTTGAAATAACCATTTAAAGTAGCGCATTTGCGCTACTTTTTTATTGACAAGGGAATAGCATATCCATTATAATGAAAAAAATTTACGTAAAAAAATCCCTTGCATGAGATTTTTGTTTCAAAGAGGTGTTTGCATGTATCAACCAAAACTTAGTGTCTTAAAAACAGAAGAAGCCATCAAATTCATTAAAGATGAATTTGAACGTTTGCTCGCAAATAATCTTCATTTAAAAAGAGTGTCTGCACCGTTATTTGTTGACCATGATTCAGGATTAAATGATCATTTAAACGGAACAGAAAAACCGCTTCATTTTAACTATCATCAAACCCGTATAGAAATTGTTCAATCCTTAGCAAAATGGAAAAGAAATGCCTTATATGAATATGGCTTTAAAAAAGGTGTTGGATTATTCACCGATATGAATGCGATCAGACCAAGTGAAACCTTAGATGAAACCCATTCGCTTTATGTTGATCAGTGGGACTGGGAAAAAGTAATTAAGAATGAAGATAGAACGTTAGAAACATTAAAAACACATGTTCATAAGATATACGATGCTTTTTTAAGCATGGAAGAAGCCTTAATGAATCACTACGATGTGTTTGAAGCCAAACTTCCAAAAGACATCTTTTTCATTGATTCACAACATCTTTTAGATAAGTATCCTGATCAAACGCCTGAAGCACGTGAAAATTTAATTACTAAAGAAAAGGGATCGGTTTTTATCTTAAAAATAGGCGATCCATTATCTAATGGTGTCCCTCATGACTTAAGAAGCCCTGATTACGATGATTGGCAGCTAAATGGAGATTTACTTGTATGGCATACGCCGCTTCAAAAAGCGCTTGAATTATCTTCAATGGGGATAAGAGTGAATGAAGAGAGTCTTAAACGGCAAATGAATTTGGTTGATAAATGGCCTAAAGGGCATTATCATGAAACCTTGTTAAATGGCACATTACCTCAAACGATTGGCGGTGGGATTGGGCAATCTAGAGTGTGTCAATATTTATTAGAAAAATACCACGTTGGAGAAGTCCAAGCGTCTTATTGGAGTGAAACCATTAAAAAGGAATGTAAAAAGAAAAATATTCCTTTGTTATAAGGTTAGTGGTATAAAAAAAGTCTACGTTTGTAGACTTTTTTACTGCGTTAAACGGGTCAATAAATCCTTTTTAATCGCACTGTATTGATTGATTGTTGTTTGATCTTTTTTGTCTAAATTATTCAAAAGCAGTTTCAAGCGTGGATTTTTTTCAATGAGTCCACGTTGGTCGCGTAAAAACATATAAAATAATGCATCCCATTGTTCACTCCATGGTCCTTTTTTAACCCCCATTTTATGTAAGTAATTAGCACCACTAAAATAAGGTTTAGAGGTCATAATATCCCCTTTAGAAAATTGACTCATTCCAAAAATATTTGGGACCATCACCCATTCATACGCATCAATATGCATCGCCATAAAATATCTGTAAACATCTTTAGGGTGAATGTTTAATAAAAACATAATGTTACCAATCACCATTAAACGTTCGATATGATGCGCGTAGGCTGTTTGATTGAGTTTATCAATCACACGATCTACAATGGGGATAAAGGTTGAACCATTAACCCAAGCATCATTTAAACGGTTTTTATGAGATAAATGATTGGCGTTTTTTAACGCTTTCCCTTCTAAAAGATAGAGGGCTCTTATAAATTCTCTCCATCCTAATATTTGACGGATAAAGCCTTCTTTAGATGCCATAGGAACCTCTTGTTTTAAAGCTTCATGGATGATTGTTTTGGGATCTAAAAGGCCAATATTTAAACTTGATGAAAGGTTTGAATGGAAAAGGAAAGGATCTTTTTCACTTAAGGCATCTTGGTAAGGGCCAAATAGTTTAAATTTATGGGTGAAAAAATAATCTAGTTGTTTTTGGGCTTGTGATTTATTAATAGGATAATTAAAATGGCTTAAATCCCCAGGATGATTTCTAAAGTTGACATCAACCCAATGTTTCCATTCATCAATTTTCTCGTAATGAAAGGTTAAAGGGGGAGGAATCTCAATATCTTTAGGTAATTTTTTACGGTTTTCTTGGTCAAAACTATATTGATCACCAACAGGCTTACCATTCTCCATTAAAATATTATGTTTTTTTCTTTGATGGACATAAAAATAATGCATGAAATAAGAGGACTTATTGTTAAAATAAGCCTCTATATCAGAGGTTTTATTGATGAAATTTGGGGTTTCTAGCCATTTTATTGGTATATCACTATATTTTTCTTTAAGCTCGTGATCATTTGGTTCAAACCCTAAAACTGTATCGAATTGTTTTAAATAGGTTTTAATAGTATCAATTTCACTAGGGTAGGTGAAATATTTTGCCTGCTTATCATATTGATTAAAGTGTTCATTCATAGAAAGCTTATGCAGTAAGATTTTTTGTTTGTGAAATAAAATATCGTCACGCTTAAAAAATAAAGCATCTTCAATATAGACTAGCGTTTGGTTTTGTGTAGGCTCAATAAATAATTGATTTGGAAATATGATGATTGCTTCGATAATAACCACCTCACATTCATTATAGCTATAAATTGTATTTTAAGTAAAAAAACACCTTTTTTTAAGGTGTTTTTATGGATATATCCTTTTTTGAAGCGTATGAATAAGTATTTTTATGGAGTGATTTATTCAAAACCATTTCTATATCTTTGGCTTTCTTTTTATCCATAGGCGGGATTCCTTCTAATGGATAAGCAAGGTTTAAATCGTTCCATTTGTGTTTGCCGTTTGTGTGATAAGGTAAGACTTCAACTTTTTCTAAACATTTAAACGGTTGAATATAGTCTTTAAACCGTTTGATGGTTGATGCTTGGTCGTTAATGGTAGGAATTAAAACGTGTCTTAAAATGGTCGGTTGTTTTAAGGTTTCTAATAAATCTAAAAACGATAAAACATGTTTGTTAGAAGCATTGGTTAATGCTTTATGTTCAGCTTCATCAATATGTTTTAAATCAAGCATCACTAAGTCTGTATATTTTAAAATTTCTTTTATGAGCGGTTTTTTTCTTTCACTGAAACATGCCGCAGAAGTGTCTAAGGTCGTATGAATATTTAATGCTTTGGCGCGTTTAAAAAGGGCTAAAACAAACTCACCTTGCATTAACGGTTCGCCCCCACTCACCGTTAGTCCGCCTTTTTTATAAAATGCTTCATAATTTGAATAATCATTTAACACATCATCGACACTCATTAAACTATTTGTTTTAGTTGACCAACTATCGCGGTTATGACAAAACTTACATTGAAACGGACAACCCTGTAAAAATAATACATAGCGAATCCCAGGGCCATCAAACGTTCCAAAGGTTTCTATATTATGAATATTGCCTTTAAAGTGATTCATGGAAGGTTCTTTCAATAACTTCTTGTTTTTGAGGATTCGTAAGTTTTGCGAAGTTGACCGCGTAGCCAGAGACTCTAATCGTTAAGTTAGGATATTTTTCTGGATTATTATACGCATCAATTAATTGATCACGGTTTAACACATTGATATTCACGTGGTAGCCACCTTTTTCAAAGTAACCATCAATAATATTGGCTAAGTTATCATAGTCGTTATTTAATACCGCAGGAACCAACGTAAAGGTATTAGAGATGCCATCTTCACAGTTATCAGGGTTTAATTTCGCCACACTCAGTAATGAATTTAATGCACCGGTGTTGTCACGGCCATGCATTGGATTTGCACCTGGGGCAAACGCTTCGCCTGCTTTTCTACCATCAGGTGTATTCCCTGTTTTTTTCCCGTAGACTACGTTAGAGGTAATGGTTAATAAACTAAGCGTTGGAACACTTTCACGGTACGTATATTGTTGTCTGATTTTATCCATGAAACGTTCAACCACTTCATCTGCGATTAAATCGACACGATCGTCGTTATTCCCAAAGTATGGGAAGCCTCCTTCAATGTCAAAGTCGGTGATTAATCCTGAAGTTTCATCATATAGAGGTTTAACTTTGGCATATTTAATAGCGCTTAAGCTATCTGCTACCACGCTTAACCCAGCTATGCCTGTGGCGAAGTTTCTTTTGACTTCGCTATCATGAAGTGCCATTTGTGCGCGCTCATAAGCATATTTATCGTGCATGTAATGAATGGTATTAAGGGCACTAATGTAGGTTTCACTGACCCAATCCATCACTTTATCTAAACGTTCCATCACATCATCATATTCTAAATATTCTTTGTCATATACTTTGAACGCATCACTGACTTGATCACCGCTCATTTCATCGCGCCCACCATTTAAGGCATAAAGCAGTGCTTTCGCTAAATTCGCACGAGCCCCAAAAAACTGCATTTCTTTCCCAATAGTCATTGGGCTTACGCAGCAAGCAATGGCGTAATCATCGCCATGTTTTGGACGCATGATTTCATCGTTTTCATATTGAATTGAACTTGTTTGTGCGCTGACTTTAGCACAAAAATGTTTAAAGTTTTCAGGCAGTGAAGAACTCCATAAAACCGTTAAGTTTGGTTCAGCACTTGTGCCTAAGTTATAAAGGGTTTGTAAATAACGATACGTCGTCTTTGTTACTAAAGAACGACCATCCTCATGCATCCCTGCTAAGGATTCAGTCACCCACGTTGGATCACCTGTGAATAAGTCATTATATTCAGGCGTTCTTGCAAAACGAATCATACGCAATTTCATAATAAACTGATCAATTAGTTCTTGAGCTTCTAATTCATTAATAACGCCTTCATTTAAATCTCTTTCTATATAAATATCTAAAAACGTTGCGGTTCTCCCTAAACTCATCGCTGCGCCGTTTTGTTCTTTAACCGCTGAAAGGTACGCTAAGTAAGTCCACTGGATGGCTTCTATACTATTTTTAGCAGGTCTTTTTATATCAAAACCATAAAGTTCTCCTAAGGTAATGAGTTCTTTTAAAGCATTGATTTGTTCTTGGATTTCTTCGCGTAAACGAATATTTTTTTCATTCATAGGGGTTTTATAGAGTGATTTTTCTTTCACTTTTTGTTGGATTAACGCATCAACCCCATATAATGCAACGCGTCTATAATCACCAATGATGCGTCCTCTACCATACCCATCCGGTAAACCTGTAATAATCCCGCTACGTCTTGCTTTTCTAACTTCTTGTGTGTAAGCATCAAATACGCCTTGATTATGGGTTTTACGGTATTTCGTAAAAACTTCATTCATGTTATCGCTGACTTTATAGCCATACGCTTCTAAGGCCTTTTTCGCCACATTAATTCCCCCATAAGGGTGGAATGCTCTTTTAAATGGCTCATCGGTTTGAAGTCCAACGATCTTTTCTAAATCTTTATTAATATACCCAGCATTGTGTGACGTAATTGAAGATACCACGTTGGTATCCATATTTAATACGCCACCCGCTTTTAGTTCATCGATTAACAAGTTGTTCACTTTATCATTTAACTTTGTTGATGCTTCAGTTGGACCTTCTAAAAATGAATCATCTTCTATATATTCATTAAAATTATTGGTTATAAAATCACGGACATTAATGCTTTCTTGCCAAATGCCTTTTTCAAAATTTCTCCATGGATTCATCGAATCACTCCTATAATACAGATTTTTGTTTTCACCAGCGTAAACTATTTTAAATTAGGGCTTTAAATCATTCAACAAAAAAAATAATTTTTCTAAAGTTATCGCTTACATTATAAGTTAAATGATGTGGTTAATAATTGTTGTTTAGAAAATCAAATGCATATTATTTAGCCATTTCAAGTCATTATTATTGAATGAAAACGCACACTTCTAATTAAGAGTTTTCTAAATAAGTAAAAGCTTTCTGTATTACAAAAATATTATAAGTGAAAACGTATTCTTTAATATTTTTTTTAAATTTCCCTTTTTCAAATGGTAAACTAGATTATAAGGGGTGACAATATGTGGAATAAAGAAAAGATTTTAAACGATGCACAAGAGAAGAATGTCAAATACATACGGTTATGTTTTACCGATATTCATGGGACGATTAAAAATGTAGAAATTCCTTTTAATGGATTAGAAGATGCATTAAATAATCAAGTGATGTTTGATGGGTCTTCCATTGATGGCTTCGCACGAATTGAAGAAGCCGATATGTATTTATATCCTGATATGAATACATGGATGATTCTTACATGGGAAAACAGTATGTATGGTAATGTTGCTAGGTTAATTTGTGATGTTTATAAACCTGATGGGACGCCTTTTTTAGGAGACCCTAGGAACGTCTTAAAAAGAAATCTAAAGACCATGCGCCAAATGGGGTTTAAGAATTTTAAAATTGGTGTAGAACCTGAATTCTTTTTGTTTAAAAGAAATGGAGATACGCATGTAACAACCGATTTTAACGATCATGGTGGCTATTTTGATTTAGCGCCTGTGGATGGCGCTGAAGAATGCAGGCGCGATATTGTTTTAGAACTTCAAAAACTCAACTTCTCAATGGAAGCCTCGCACCATGAAGTAGCGCCTTCGCAACATGAAATTAATTTTGAATTTAACGATGCCTTAGAAGCGTGTGACCAACTCCAAACTTTTAAGTTAGTCGTTAGAAATATTGCGAAAAGACATAATTTACACGCTACTTTTATGCCAAAACCAATCGAATCGGTCAATGGTTCAGGGATGCATACAAATTGCTCTTTAACCAACGAAGCGGGTGAAAATGTTTTTTATGACCCTGATAAAAGTCATGGGCTATCTGATACGGCCCAATACTTTATCGCAGGGATCATTGAACACGCGAGAAGTTTTACCGCAATTACCAATCCAATCGTGAATTCTTATAAACGCTTAGTTCCAGGGTATGAAGCGCCTATCTATGTAGCATGGAGTGACGCAAACCGAACCGCAATGATCCGTGTGCCTTCAATAAGAGGTAAAGCAACGCGCGCTGAAATTCGCTCAACCGATCCTTCGGCCAATCCTTATTTAGCGATGAGTGCCGTATTAGCCTCTGGCTTAGATGGCATTAAAAATAAAAGCGACCATGTCAAGCCAGTCAGTCAAAACTTATATCAATTAAAACGCGATCAAAGGGAAGCTTTAGGTATTAATAACCTTCCAGAAAATTTAAAAGATGCCTTAAAAGAATTAAAAAAATCATCGCTTATGAAAGAAACTTTAGGCGAACATGTTTTTAATAAATTTATCCAAGCCAAACAAAGTGAATGGTCAAGCTACCGTAAAACGATTAGTGAATGGGAAATAAAACAATACTTAAAAGCATTATAAAAAACAAGGTCATTTTTTGACCTTGTTTTTAAAATCCGCGCGTTTGTCCTTTATAGGGTGGTTTTTTTCCTTGATCATATTCTTCAATACCAGGGCCATTTAAAGTTTTTAAGCGGTAAATCCCATAGACATAGGTAACTACTAAAATCCCAATCGTTAAAGGGAACCCAAAAACAGTACTCATTAAGGTTAATCCTCTTACATTATCAGTCGCATAAAATATCACTTGAAATATAGCACGCAAGGTGAAAAAAACAAACCATAAAATCCCTGTTTCAAAGTAAGCGGGGTATATATCTTTTCTAAAAAACCACTCAAGCGTCCACCCTCTTGTTAAATGAGAAAGCAATAAAGGAAGCGGTCTTTTAACCATAAGTGAAATTAAGATTCCAACTGAAATGAAGACACTTCCTATAATACCAGGTAAAAAATAATCGCCTACATTGCCCATTAAAAATGCAAAACCAGCCGCAAATCCAACCCCGAGCAACCCAAATATACTATATGTAATATTCATGCCTCTTATTAATCTATAGACCGTTAAAAGACTGACGAATATAAGCGATAAAATCGCCGCAACACTTAAAGTGAAAAATTGATTCATAATCACAAAGAATAAAGGCGGTAAAATGGTATCTAAAGTTTTGCCTTTTAAGACACTATTTAACTCTTCTTTAATTTCACTGAGTTTCATGGGCATCACTTTTTATTGTGTATTTATCAGCGTGTTTGCCGTGAATAAATTTTAA
>SL_7KL_010_BRINEDRAFT_10000857_pt1 | contig 14658 bp, 11 predicted proteins | sample SodLak_010_BRINE_FD_10663 | JGI IMG/M metagenome (IMG submission 10663)
CGGCCATGGCCGGTCTGCGCAAAATGGATTGGGGTACGTACAGTCAAAAGCCGCATTTCATACCCTGGTTGATGGAATTCATCAGCTTCACTTATATATCAAGCAGCAGCATTCCGGGCTCCCGCTTGTCTTATTCGGTCACAGTATGGGGTCATTTCTCGTACAGCGGCTCATGCAGATCACGAATCTACAGCCCTCTGCAATAATCTACTCGGGCAGTAGCGGCAAACCTCCAGCCATGTTGAAGATTGGCATCGCTCTCTCAACAGTTCTGACCAAAATCAGAAAACCTAAAATGAAAAGCCCCCTTATCAACTACCTTACGTTTGGTGAGTACAACAAACACTTCAAACCAAACCGGACCGATTTCGACTGGCTGAGCAGGGATACTGAAAAAGTAGATGAGTATATTGATGATCCGTTATGCGGTTTTATCTACTCCACTGCATTTTACAGGGATCTTTTTCTCGGTTTGAACAAGCTTCATAACCACCTGCCATTTACTGATCATCCGGGCGATATTCCAATACTGCTCGTTTCCGGCGACAACGATCCCGTCTCTAGGATGGGCAAGGGAATTCACGATCTTGAAAATATCTTGAAGAAATCCGGAGCAGACCAGGTAACCGTTAAGCTATATCCCGGTGGACGGCATGAGATGCTTCATGAAACAGACCGGGATGCGGTGATGAACGAGATTATTTCCTGGATTCAGGATCATTTAAATCAGGCGTAATATGAATAAACTGAGAAAATATATTAAGAAGTCTATTCCGGTTCTCATCATTATCCTTTTTGCCGGCCTGATCCTTTCACGGGTATTTTCACCCGATCACCGGCAATCCATCGAAGTTACTACTACGGCTAGTGAAGCAATCCATCACCAGGGCAAATACGCTGAAGTTTGTGGAGAGGCCGTCTCGGTTCAGTTGATCCGGCAGATTGGAGGTGAGCCGACATTTATAAATTTTGAAGAGGATTACCCCAATCAGCACTTTACCGGTGTGATATGGGGTGAAGACCGACTGGCCTGGCACAGTTCCCCGGAAGATCTCTATACAAACCGGAACATCTGTGTTGAAGGAGTCATCCGTATGCATGAGGGAACACCTCAAATCAGAATTAGCTCCCCGGAACAGGTGCGCATACAAACAAATGACTGATCGTTAAGGAAGCGGATCGTATGTTACCATTCCGATACTGCTTTTTTCGGCGCGATCAAATTCAGTTTCAGTTGGACGCGTAGTCATCACCGGTTTTGGCAGATTTTGAACAACCTTTTCAGTCATGGAACCCAGGAATAGATGAGCAAATCCACTGTGACCGTGAGTCGCCATCACAACTAAATCCGACTGCTTCTCAGCATATTTTTCTATCTCGTAATGCACGGAGTAACCGGCAATAATTACTGTTTTTAGTGGGATATACTTTTCGGATTCAACCGAGCCTGCTTTTAAGCTATCCAGAAAAGATTTGTCACTTCTCTTCAGCTGTATTCCCTCAGGTTTACGGTCCTGCAGGTAGTAGTTGAGCCTGCTCATCAACTGTTCATAAACCTTCTCTTTTTCATGATTTTCAGGCTTAAAGTCGGAATCTTCCGTAATGCCGCCATAAAGCTCCATCACATAAAACAGAGTAATCTCTGCTCCAAACGCATGTGCCAGTGCAGCGGCATGCGGCAGCGAACTTAATGACAACTGAGATGAATCGGTAGGCAGCAAGATTCTTTTGATATCTCCTGCAGTGGTTCCTTTATCAACGGCTATAACCGGTATTTTTGAATTCCTCAGAGTCCGAAGTGTTGTGGATCCCCTCTTCATTATGGATTGATCCTCCCCTTTCGATCCCATCACGATCAGATCGTACCCCTCATCATTGGCATAGTGTATGATTGAATCAGAAGCTTTCCGGTTTTTACCGATATGAACTTTTCCCCTTATTGGTTCATCAACTCTGTTCAGGATAGCTTTGAGTTTAATTTCAGCATCCTTCACGATATCCGGAATCACATCTTCGTCGGGATCAACGGCTACCGGTATTTTTTTTAACGTCTCCCGCAGATAATCCCCGCTTGGTAAAACGTGCATCATATCTACTTTACCGCCAAACTTATGAGCTAACTGCACAGCTATCGCATAGGCGGATTCCGCTCCGCCTGAAAAGTCTGTAGGCACCAATATCTTTTTATACGTATTCATGACACTCCGGTCAGCGTTTTAAATCATATTAATCAATGCTACTTATCATCATCTGCTATATCGATGAGCTCTATAACATTTTCATAGGCCTCATCTACGGTTTCGCCTTCAGCCTTCAACTCTTTTCCTTTGCTGTTTTCTACCGTAACCTTTACGCCTTCCCATCTATCGCTCTTTTTAGCTGACGTCACCGTAAAGCCACGATAACCTTCATCTTTCAAACGATTTACCCGTTCCTGAAGTACTGACTCTGTATTACTATTCATTCTATCGCTCATAACTTCTCCTGTTTGATTTTATCTCATCTATCTCTATAAAAACGATTTCTCATACTAAATCATATACAATTTTAACTGAACTCACACTAAGGGAATTCCTTATAGGATAATTAAAGCTGCATCTGAGCATACAGAAGTTCGGCAAGATCTTCTCCCAGATGCTTTTTCAAAAGCATCTCATATTTTTCAGATTGTACGTAGCCCTCCCCGCCTTCAAAAAACTCGGTCCAGATCCCTTCCCAATCACTTCCCTTAGGCATAATCACTCCAAACTGTTCTGAGGCGTCATCACCAATTTCATGCCGGGTAATTTCAGCCCCCGCATTGATGGCCCTCCAGTAGTTATAGACATCCACATAGGCAAAATACTCATTCCGGTCTGAGACTTTTTCTATGATCTCATCATTGGAAAACGCATACTCCATCGAAACGTCTTGTGAAAAATAGTTCTCAGTAAGTCTCACTAACCTCTCTTCGTGCAGCGTACCCTCGAAAGCCAGTGCTTTTAAGGAATTAAAATGATCTTCGATATTTTCAAAACTCTCCAGCTCTTCGGTCTCCTGATTCGTTATAAGCGTGGCGATATTCTGGAGGTAGGGCGGACTAAAACTGATCTCTTCCTTTCTGTTTTCTGTGATGGTGACATTGGCAACTCCAAACACACCTCCCCTGGCATCTTTGACCCTTTGATAGAACTCAGAAAAATTTTCGATGGCTTGATATCGCATTTGTACATCAACTCCATACACATTATTTATATAGTCAACAAAGTCCCGAACCAGCTCGATAGTTACCCCGGTAAGGTTTCCATTTTCATCTAAATAGGAAAAACCTTCGCTTGGCACATAAGCCAAAGTCACCTCACCTTCGCCCAGTTCTGAGAGTTCACCCCAGCCATCTCCTTGCAGTTGATCATTTGTACCACCGGAGCATGAAATAAAAACGAATGCTATTAACGTAATTAGGAATCTATTTACCATGTCTACTTTTTTCTTTTTAGATAAGCTTCAAAACGGTGATTTGCAACCTTCATAACAATTTAGCTTAATATTAAATTAATTTTGACGGGAACGAATTCTGTATTATTTTTAGTTCAACATTAAACAATTATACATCAATTAAAAATTTTCGATCACAATGAGTACCGACACACTTACAAAATGGACAATCGATACTGCTCACTCCGAAATCACCTTTAAAGTGAAGCACCTGGTGATCTCAACCGTAACCGGTAAATTTAAAGAGTTTGACGCATCAATTGAGACTGACAACCAAGACTTTGAGAACTCAAAAATCACTTTCGCAGCCTCTATAGAGAGTATCGAAACAGGTAATGAAGACCGCGACAACCATCTTAAGTCAGACGATTTCTTTAATGCAGCAGAGTATCCAAAGATGAAGTTTGAGTCCACATCTTTCAAAAAGGTTGGAGATGGCGAATATAAACTGGTTGGCAACCTAACCATCCGGGGAAATACAAAAGAGGTTGAACTCGATGCTGAGTATGGCGGAACCGTGGTTGATCCTTACGGACAGACAAAAGCAGGTTTTGACGTAACGGGTAAGATCAACCGGAAAGAGTTTGGTTTGACCTGGAGCGCGGTTACTGAAGCGGGAAGCGTAGTCGTTTCAGATGAAGTGAAACTGAACCTGAATGTTCAGTTTACACAAAGTTAATCCATTTGATTTTAGGTTAGATCCGCCGCCATGCCCGAAAGGGTGTGGCGGTTTTTTTTATAGTTCTTCGTTTAGTGAAAACTATCTAAAATTGAAAACAAGGTTTCCCCCTTCGAAGGAGGCAGGGGTATGATCAATCTTTGTTTACCAAATGTTGGTTGCTCGATTTTCCCCACAAATCTGTAAATAATTCCCTACAAATTACCATCCTTCATCCTTAGTGCAACTTAGAGACTCGGTGACTTCATTCCAGATAGATTGAGCTAAGATTCTTTTTTCGATAGTTGTTCAACTCTCTATTTTAAAATGAGATCTATTGAACCACCCCTATTTCCCCCATTAAAAAGGAGGGGATTTATTCACAAATATCACTCACTAACTCTCAAACTCTCTACAAAACAAAAAAGGCGTGAGTTCTGCACCCACGCCTTTAAAACATTCAGAAAATTTTCTGATTAGTACCTGTACTGTTCAGACTTGTAAGGCCCTTTAATCGGTACTCCAATATATTCCGCCTGCTCTTCAGTCAGAGTTTCCAGCTCCACACCAATCTTGGAGAGGTGCAGCCGTGCCACTTTCTCATCCAATGATTTTGGCAGTACGTGTACACCAGCCTCAAACTCCTCCGGACGGTTCCAAAGCGCAATCTGAGCAATCGTTTGGTTTGTAAAGCTGTTGCTCATCACAAACGACGGGTGCCCGGTTGCATTTCCGAGGTTCATCAATCGACCTTGTGAAAGGAGAACAACCTGGCGTCCCGTTTCGTTAATCGTAAACAGATCCACCTGCGGTTTGATATTCTCTTCTTTAGAGTTTTGCTTCAGCCACGCCACATCAATTTCATTATCGAAGTGACCGATATTACCGACAATCGCCTTGTCTTTCATCTTCAGAAAGTGGCTGTCTTTGATGATATCCTTATTACCGGTCGCGGTCACAAAAATATCACCCTCTTCAACGGCACTATCCATTGTTTTTACTTCATAACCGTCCATTGCGGCCTGAAGGGCACAGATCGGGTCGATCTCTGTAACAATTACACGGGCGCCGGCACCTCGAAGTGAAGCGGCAGTTCCCTTACCCACATCACCATATCCCGCAACAACGGCTACTTTTCCGGCCATCATCACGTCGGTGGCGCGGCGGATAGCATCTGCTGCTGACTCACGGCATCCATATTTATTATCAAACTTCGATTTGGTTACTGAATCGTTCACATTAATAGCCGGCAGAGTGAGAGTCCCTTTTCGCTCACGCTCTATCAGTCGAAGAACACCGGTTGTGGTCTCTTCAGAAATTCCGTTTATACCATCTACCAATTCAGGATAGCGGTCCAGAACCATATTCGTGAGATCGCCGCCGTCATCCAGGATCATGTTTAATGGTTGACCATCCGGGAAAAACAGCGTCTGTTCAATCGCCCAGTCAAACTCTTCCTCAGTCATACCTTTCCATGCATAAACCGGTACTCCGGCCTCGGCCATTGCTGCAGCAGCGTGATCCTGCGTGGAATAGATGTTGCAGGAAGACCAGGTTACATCAGCTCCCAGTTCAATAAGCGTTTCAATAAGAACTGCCGTCTGGATCGTCATATGAAGACATCCTGCAATGCGGGCGCCTTTCAGCGGTTGTTCGTCTCTGTACTCCTCACGGAGAGCCATCAATCCCGGCATTTCCGCTTCTGCAAGATCAATCTCCTGCCGGCCGTAATGAGCCAGTGTTATATCTTTTACTTTATAAGGTAATTTTTCTTCTTTTACTTCTGCCATGTTGTTGCTTTGTTAAAATTTAAACTCTTGTGGGTGTCTGAACAGGTTTACCAAAGTGAATGTTCAATTTCTCACTAAAAAAATTCCTGAATCAGCTCTTTGGTTTTGTTGTAATCGCCCTCACGACCGTACGACCCCATCTCAATAGATATGAGCTTTCCGTCCGGATCTACAAAAACTTTAAAGGGAATCCCTTGCCCGCCCAGTTTTGTAAAAACACCGGTATCATCATAAAGCCAGTTGAAATCGTAATCGTGTTCTGCTGCAAATCTTCTCGCATCTTCAGGACCTTCGTTCAGTCCTACCGTTACGGCAAGTACCTCAAACTCATCCGGATACTCCTCTCTGAGTTCATGCATGGTTGGAAATACTTGCAGACAGGGGCCGCACCACGACTCCCAAAAATCGATTAAGACCAACTTCCCTTCAAAATCTTTTATGCTTACCTGGTTACCGTCCAGATCGGCAAACACTGCATTTTCCACAATGGCTTCTGCAGAATCATCGGTGCTCCCACAGGCGGTGAACGATGCGATAAGAATCGCAATAAAACCCAATTTTAGTAATCTATTCAAAATCATAATTATCCGGTTATAAATGCTTTACGTGGTATTCGGTTAAATCTATCTGACTTTAAGCTTCAAAGATAGGGATTATCTGTCAAAATATTCATCTACTATACGATAACTGAGAGACATTATTACCTATTGATTTATCAGAAGAACCTAACGTGAGTTCCGATTTAACAATTCTTATATTTTTTTAGTTTATGAACTGAAAAACTTTCTCATGATATATGATTTCACGGTAGTCGGTGCAGGGATCGTTGGCCTTTCCACTGCTTACAAACTCTCCCTCTCTTACCCGGACGCTAACATACTGGTTCTCGAAAAGGAGAATCGGGTTGCGCCTCACCAAACGGGACACAATTCGGGGGTGATTCACTCCGGCATCTACTACAAACCGGGGAGCTACAAAGCAAAAAACTGTGTGGACGGTCGCCATCAGCTGGTCAAATTTTGCCGGGAGAATGATGTTGCTCACGAGATCTGCGGAAAAATCATTGTTGCCTCCGATGAGTCCGAAATCCCAAAATTGGAAGAGATTTATGAGAGAGGCCTTCAGAATGAGATTGAAGGCATCAAGGTGATCGACAAAGAGGAGATGCTGGAGATTGAGCCGTACGTCAACGGCGTTCAGGCCATTCATGTACCATGCACGGGCATTGTTGATTTTGTAGGAATGTGTGAAGTGCTTTCTGAGAAAATAACGGAGAGTGGCAATCAGGTCAGATTAAATCAGCAGGTTCAAAGTGTGAGTCAAAAAAATGGCTGTCTTACGGTTCAAACCTCAAAGGAGACCTTTCAAACCGGCTACCTGATCAACTGCGCCGGCCTTCATTCCGATCGTGTGGCACGATCAGCCGGTGTTCAGAGTCCTATTAAAATTGTCCCGTTCCGGGGAGAGTATTATGAGCTCGCACCTTCTGCACAACACAAAGTGAAAGGCCTGATCTATCCGCTGCCCAATCCGGAGTTTCCTTTTTTAGGTGTTCATTTTACCAAAATGGTACTGGGTGGTGTGGAGTGCGGTCCCAACGCTGTTTTTACGTTCAAACGTGAAGGCTACACAAAAGGATCATTCGATTTCCGGGATACGATTGAAGTAGCCGATTTCCCCGGTTTCTGGAAACTCGCCTCGCAGCACTGGAAAATGGGAATCGACGAAATGTACCGATCCTACTCGAAACGCGGTTTTCTTAAAAATCTTCAAAAGCTCATTCCCTCCATTGAGCTGCAGGATCTGACCGGTTCTCCCTCCGGCGTTCGTGCGATGGCTCTCAAACCAAATGGTGATATTCTGGATGATTTCTACTTTGAAACCACCGACCGCGAAGTACACGTATTGAACGCTCCGAGCCCGGCCGCTATCGCCGGGTTGTCAATCGGGGATGAGATCGTTAAGAAAGTTGAAGAGAACTTCTCGCTGGTTTGATGGCGGTCAAATTTCAAACTCTAACTTAGTAGAAAACTTCCCCTCCTTTGGAAGGAGGGGAGTAAGGGGTGATTAAAAAAACCTCTTTTTCTCACATTCATTTCAATAGATGTTCACTTCTACACTTCAAATTGTTTTGAAGTATTATTTGGCTACCTCCCCTAACCCCTACTTACACAGGAGGGGAATATTTCCTAATTCATCAAATAAATAGCCTGTAGAAGTTGAATAGATTCCGAATTCCGTGTACACTCAAAACTCAAGTCTGTTATCCCGGCCTTGTTAATTGAAATCCCGATCACAATCCAATTCCAGTTTTGTCTGATATTCAAACCGACTCCCTTACACGACGCCTCTACGCCAACGACGCCTCCCTTTATGAAGAGGTTCCAAAAGGAGTCTCTTTTCCGGCTTCCCGGGATGATATCCAGACTTTAGTACGAAGGTCAAAAGCTGAAAATTTTACGATAACAGCGCGAAGTGCCGGAACCAGTCTCGCCGGCCAAACCACGGGAGCCGGCGTTATCATGGATACCTCGCGCCACATGGACCGAATTCTCGAAATCAATGCGAAAAAGAGTTATGCACAGGTTCAGCCCGGGGTGATTCGCGACACGCTACTGCGAGAAGCTGCCGTACATGGACTTCAGTTTGGGCCGGATACAGCCACAACAAACCGCTGCATGCTTGGCGGGATGATCGGCAACAACTCCTGCGGTTCGTTCTCCATCAAGCACAAAACCACCCGCGAGCATATTCTCGAAGTTGACGCCGTACTGAGTGACGGTTCTTCAGTCACATTTAAATCGTTATCTAATGAAGAACTCAACCAAAAATTGAAGCTCGATTCGTTGGAGGGAGAGATCTATCGTGGAATGCTGAATCTCCTGAAAACGCATAAAGATGAAATTCCGGATCATTATCCGCATCCCGACATCATCCGAAGAAATACCGGATACGCACTCGACCGCCTCTGTGAAATGGATCCAATCACCCCAGGAGGACGGCCTTTTAACCTGGCTGAACTGCTCTGTGGAAGTGAAGGCACCCTGGCAATGACCGCATCCGCCAAAGTAAATCTGGTTCCGCTTCCCAAATACAAAACAGTTGTCATCCCTCAGTTTGAGTCACTCCATGAAGCGATGCTAGCCACTGTGGAAGCCGTGAAATGGGATCCTGCCGCAGTTGAGCTGGTTGATGACATCATTCTGGATGCAACAAAAGGAAATATTGAACAGCGAAAGAACCGGTTTTTCCTGGAAGGTGAACCAAAGTGTATTTTGATCATCCAGTTTGAGGGGGATGATCCCGAAGAGCTTCAAATCAGGGCAGATCAACTTGCAGAAAAGCTAAATGAGATTAAGCTTGGCTACGCTCACCCGGTGGTGACGGATGAGGATAAAATGCGCCGGGTATGGGATCTCCGAAAAGCAGGTCTGGGCCTGTTAATGGGTCTTGGCTCCGAGAATCGCTCTCCGACTTTTGTTGAAGATACAGCTGTTCGTGTAGAGGATTTGCCTGATTACGTGAAAGAGTTTCAGGAGATACTCAAGCGTCACAACACTTCTTGTGTTTTTTATGCACACGCGTCAGTGGGTGAACTTCACCTGCGCCCCGTTGTTGATACAATGACTGAAGCCGGATTAAAAACACTCAAGTCAATCGCGCAGGAAGTTGCTGATCTGGTTAAAAAATATCGCGGCTCACTTTCAGGCGAACACGGTGACGGCCGGGCAAGGGCTCCCTACATCGAAACCGTTTTAGGAAAAGAGATGATGCCGCTGCTTCGGCAGGTAAAAGAGCTTTGGGACCCGCACTACCGCTTTAATCCGGGTAAAATTCTGGATCCTAAACCGATAGACACCGACCTGCGGTTTTCACCGGAGTATAAAAAGCCGAACGTAGATACTTCATTCAACTGGAGAAAAGAGAAAGGGTTTAATTCTGCCGTGGAGCTCTGTAACGGAGCCGGTGTTTGCCGTAAACTGGCCGAAAGCGGCGGTACCATGTGCCCCTCCTATCACGCCACCCGGGATGAAAGAGACACTACCCGCGGACGTGCGAACCTGTTTCGTCAACTCTTTTCAGGAAAGCAGAAGGGTGCATTCAAGTCTGAAGAGCTGAAAGAGGCACTGAGTCTCTGCCTCAGCTGCAAGGCGTGTAAAAGCGAGTGCCCCGCCAATGTGGATATGGCCAAAATGAAGGCTGAGTTCATGAATGGCTGGCACCAAGAAAATGGTGCTACACTGACAGAAACCTTTTTTGGTCATCCCGAGAAATTCTATCCACTCGCATCCTTTTTTGCACCGTTGACCAACTTTATCAACCGGCAGAAACCAATCAAAAAATTACTGGAGAAAACCACAGGAATTGATGCGCGGCGAAATCTACCGGAGTTTGCACATCAGACTTTTTATAAGTGGTATCAAAAAAATGAGAATCAGATTGTTCAACCCGACAGAAAAAAAGTTCTGTTACTGGTTGATCTCTTCACCAACTACCATGAGCCGGAAATTGCAAAATCTGCATGCCATGTTTTAAACAGACTTGGGTACAGTGTGATTGTGCCGGGAATCTTCCCAACCGGTCGCCCGCAAATATCCAAAGGTTTTCTAGGTGAAGCCAAAGAGATCTGTGAAAAGAATATTCATCGGCTTTCACCCTTCGTTGACCGGGAAATTCCCATAGTAGGTTTGGAACCGAGCGAAATTCTCACTCTTCGGGATGAATACACCGACCTCTGCAGTGAAGATTTACTGCCTAAATCAAAAGCGATCACTACCAACACTTTTCTTTGGGAAGAGTTTTTGGCCACAGATTTAGCCACTAATAAATTTGAAAACTTCGGAAACGGAAAGAAAGTACTTGTGCATGGACACTGCCATACCAAGGCATTGGTTGGGAATGACCCACTCATACAGAGTTTTAAATTGCTTGGCTTTGATCCTATTGAGCTTCAAACAGGATGTTGTGGAATGGCCGGCAGTTTTGGATATGAATCGGACAAATATGAGGTCTCGATGCAGGTGGGGGAACAGACACTATTCCCACAATTGCGAGGTCTTGAGGGTACAGATGCAGAAATATGCTCAGAGGGATTCTCATGCCGCCATCAAATATGGGACGGAGTAGGAAAAAAAGCGAAGCATCCGGCTGTGATTATGTGGGAAGCGATGCAAGAGGATCCATCTTAATTTTTTAGCCACGGCTCATCTTTTGACGCGAAGCGAAACACGGAAATTTTCAAAAACTCTGCGTGACTCAGCAATCCATCAGCGACACTCTGCGAGAAATTTATTCTGCTACGGAGTTCATACTTTTAACAAGTTTCGCCACCCGTTCACCCAATAGAAAACCTTTCTTTGTAAACTGTTCAGAGATTTCATTTACCTCATTCACCTCAAAGGGTGGCTCACCCGTTACTGTAGAAGCCCCAAACGGCTGAGTCCAATCGGGACCGCCAACCACAATCATCCCGAAAACCAGCATGCTCTGTAGAATGTTCATCTGAACGATCTCCTCTCCAGCTGATAATCCTCCCGCCGTCACAAATGCCGCCCCTGTTTTATCTTTTGACGCAAAGCGAAAGTGATTATTCGATTCTGACAGGCAGTAATCAAACTTATGGTTCTGCAATGCCTTTTTTTATATTGGCCATACATTTGTCGCATTATAACAATCAAGAAGCATCATGAACCTATTTCCCGAAAAACAGATCCTTTTCTTACTCATTCCTCTCTTATTCATTTCCTGTGCCCAACAAAAAGAGAACCAGGAGCAAGCCAATACATCAGAAGAAGTTTCATTTGAATCACTCTATCAAAACAGTTCAGAATATGAAACCTACATTGCTGATCTTCAAAATGAGAAATGGCAAACAATCTATAACAGCAGTGATCCAATCAGAGAGGATCTGCTGGCCGCTGCGCAGGTAATCCCTGGAAGCTGGAAATTATTGGTCATTAATAATGATGAAACCGTAGATGCTGTTAATACGATACCGTACATCGCTAAACTGGCAAGACGTGTTCATAGCTTGGAACTACGTATAACAAGTCCGCCGGAACAGGCTAACCAGATTACCGGCCGGTATCAAACCTACAATGAAAGAAGTGCCTATCCGGTGATTCTACTAATCGATGAAGATTACCGGGAAGTTGGCTGCTGGGTAGAACGGCCCGCTGAACTTCAGAGACGTTTTTCAGAACTCTCCGAAGTGTTATCCGATGGAGAAATTGAAGAGGCGTTAACCGATTGGTACCAGCAAAACGGCGGAGTTCGAACAATCGACGAAATCATAAAGATTATCCATGCGGCAAATAGCGGAGACCGGATTTGCCCGGTCCCTGAAGAGGGCCTTAGAGGGAGATAGCACTTCTTTTCAGAAGCTTTCCTGGTCCGGTACTAATTTCATAATCTTCCCTTATTCAACGCGGGTAACGGTCAGTGCAACATCGTGAAGTTCGTCTAACATCTCGCCATACCGATTGTGTAGTTCAAGTTCTAATCTCTCGCCGTTTTCAGCAGAAAACTCAAACAGAACCATTGATGAAAAATAGACTGGTGAGATCTCAAATTCTGCACTTCCGCTTGTCATAGATGAGTTATAAATGTAAGGCCAGTCACCTAAGCTGAAATATGAAGCAATCTCTTCAAAGTCGTAGCTGGTAAATGAGACATCAGAACTGTTTTTTGCAGAATTGAATCCCTCAATCTGAACAGCTTTTATAAACTCACTCAACAGTTGATTAAAGTTTCTCCCTGTAGCAGATGAAAGGCCTGCAACATCACGTTCGTAAGTTCCGTCATTCAGCCTTTGAAAAAATTGATTCTGATCGGTTGCTGCATAATTATCGGCTAAAAATCTATGAAAAAGCCAGCTAGCCCCGTAGTACGTAGAATTACCTGGATTTTCATCAGGGTTTCCAAAGAGTCCATTTTCAGGAGAAGCGTGCAAAAAGCTTCTGGCCCTGCCATGAGTTACCGCCATACCAAAAGTTTCCGGAGTTGTAGAAAAACCCGGATAGAGATCATTAAACTTCAGATATTGATTTTCGGTAAATCCTGCCGCCGTTCGGCTCGACATCTCCTTGGCAATTTCTGCTGTTCCCTCCTCAATCCAGGATGGCTGAAATTCACGATCTCCAAATACTGCATATCCATGACTTGAGATATGTTTCGCCTCATGAACAAGTGTTCCCAGGTAAAAGTCACTCTCTGGCCTCAGCAGAAAAGTAATCTCTGCCTCATTACTTTTATCACAGTAATAACCTCCGGCGTTATAATTTTCAGGAAGTGGAAATCTGTCGCATGCAGACACATATCCTGCCGCTCCGCCTATCATGTTATCTGGATGCAGCTGAAGTACAATTAACTTTCCATTTCCGTCAATATCATTAGCAGGACGCTCTCCTCCACTAAAATGGTTTGTGGTTCCATCGGGGCCTAACCCTCCAAACATCTCATCAATAATCGATTTTCCATAATTGTCGTAGTAATTCAGCAGATTTTCAATTTCCTGATCTGTCGCCTCCTCTGTAGTACCCGCAACCGAGTCGTCCTGGTAATAGATTACATTCGTCCCGTTTTTACGAAGTGTAGCATCTACCTCAATCCTGCCGTTGTCGTTTGGATTAACGGCAAAAAATGTACGATTATCTTCCGGTTCAGCCTGCTGGTTCATTTTAAAGCGACTATCGGCACTCAACCTCGATGGTTCTCCCGCAGCGGTATATTTTAACCCGGCGACAGACATTTTACTTTCCTCTTTACGAAGTATGTGATGTAGCTCATCAGTCCGTTTGATTAAACTCCATGTTTCATCATCAATCATATCATCCCTGAAATCCGATGATTCGGCATTGTGGTTCATCAAAGATGGCTGCTTGGCAACAGGTTCATCCCCCTCCGATACTCTTAGCATAAAACCGTCAGGTACTTCAATCAGTGTGGAACCATCCGTTTGATAATCCCTGGCAATCAACCCCACGCGATAGACGCCTCCAGTTTGCTCAGGGATTATTAACTTCCCACCGGGATGCTCCTGCACGTACGATTCACCAACTGAAAGATCCAGCTCAAAACTTTCATCTCTGTTAAAAATCGCTGTAATATTTGTACCTGTGAACAGCTCAATCTCGACTGTATTCTCATCACCGGTGATATCTCCTTCCCAGTTTGAAAAGAACCATTCATCAGATGCAGACGCGGTGAGCTGAATAATGGAGCGATATGAATAATGTCCGTCCTGATTCTCTTCACCCGAAAGCAGACGTTCGTCCACTGTGCCGTCTCCCTGAATATTTAGATTCAGTTCTAAAAAGAGAGGCTCAAACACAGCTGTAACTTCTTTTTCAGAATCAACCAATATCTCTTCGGGGTTCTTGTCTCCGCTGAGGTCGCCTTCCCAATGAGAAAAGTCCCACCCTTCATGCGGATTTGCGGTCAATTCAATTATGGTTTCAAATGGATAATCTTCACTCTTAGCAGCCTGGACAACTTCCCGGGTTACGTTCCCTTTCTCGTCATCGAAGTTGATAGTTAAAGCATAATCAACTCTTCCAAATACCGCTGTCACCTCTTTCCCTGAGTCAATTTCTATTGTAACCGGATTGTCTTCACCGCTTACATCTTCTTCCCAATGAGAAAAGAACCATTCATCAGATGCAGACGCGGTGAGCTGAATAATGGAGCGATATGAATAATGTCCGTCCTGATTCTCTTCACCCGAAAGCAGACGTT
>SL_7KL_010_BRINEDRAFT_10000858_pt1 | contig 14650 bp, 9 predicted proteins | sample SodLak_010_BRINE_FD_10663 | JGI IMG/M metagenome (IMG submission 10663)
ATTAAGGAAAACCCCCACTTAAAATTGATAAAATCCCCCCATCGTTTTATTGAAGATAAAGATGATTTAATCAATCGAATCATGTACATCGAAAGTTCTAGAGGATGCCCTTTTAAATGTAGTTATTGTCTTTCTTCTTTAGAGAAGACCGTGCGGTTTTTCGACATTGAAGATGTTAAATCAGACATCTTATATTTATTAAACCATGGGGCCAAAACATTTAAGTTTTTAGATAGAACCTTTAATGCCAACAAAAAAGCCTTTGATATTATTGACTTTATTATTGAAAATCATACACCACGATGTGATTGACTTGCACCTTGATTTAATCGCAGGCTTACCTAAAGAAAATTTAACACGCTTTAAACAAACCTTTGATGAAGTGTTTAATTTAGGAGCTAAAGAGTTACAACTTGGGTTCTTAAAAATGTTAAGAGGGACCCTTTTAAGAGATCAAGCGCCGCTTTATAACTATCATTTTGAAGAAAAAGCCCCTTATGAAATATTGGATAATGACCATTTAAGTCAAAAAGACATTCAAACCATTAAAAAAGTTGAAACAATGTTAGAAATTTTTCACAACAAAAACTATTTTGAGTCTTACTTATTTTCAATCATAAGATCTCATACCAATCAATATTTTGATTTCTTCTTAAAGCTTTATGATGCTTATAAAGAAAATGACCTCCCCTTCATAGGCTATCAACTAGAACCAATATACCGTTTTATTACCACTCACTTAAAATCTTTAAACATTGAGGACCAAAAGATAGAACCGTTAAAGTATTTTTATCTTAAAAGAGCTAAAACCAAGCCTAAACTTTATTTTGATAAAATCAGTGATAAAACGCTTAGACAATCAATCATCACCCAAGTTCAAAAAGACACCCAACTCAATCAAAACAAACTCTATAAAAACTCAATCATCACATCATATAAAGATGGTTACCTCCTAGCACTATATCAACATCATCAATCCACACTCTATTTCATTAATCAAAAAATCTCCCATAGCATTAAGCTATAGGAGACTTTTTTATTGATGGAGTAAAACCACACTTTCATAAACATCATTAACCATCGTTTCTTCATCCCATTGATTGAAAGGATCACTGATTGCTAATAATGCTCCGAAAATCGTTGATTCAATGGTTTGCTTACGTGTTACGGTTATGTGTTTATTTAAAAGGCCTTCGTTCATACCTTTTTCCAAAATTTCATTCAAACGTTTCTTAATTTTTTCAAAAGTATCATGCATCTTTTGCATTAAATCATGTTTTTTATCACTCGCAAGCATGCTGATGTCTGGATGATAAATATAATTTTGCATCATTTCATTACTTTTTGAGACTTCTAAAAGTTTTTTAAAATGAAGGATAAATGCTTGTTTAAAAGTCATAGAATCGAAGTGTTCTATTTCTAAAACGCTTTTCGTATTCCTTCTTATCATTAGTTCAACAGCACCAACAATTAAATCATCTTTTTTATCAAAATACTCATAAATTGTGCTTTTCCCAATTCCAACTTCTTTTGCGACAAATGAGATACTTAAAGGTTTATTATCTAGATTCGATAAAAGCGAAAGCACAACATTTAAAATTTCATCTTTTTTATTCATCTGACTCAATCACCTTGTTTATAAAATCATCATCGCTTGATTGGTGTGCGGATTGAAGGTTTTGTTTAGGAATAAAATAAATGGTTAAACCAAGCAAAATCAATGGAACAATCATTGAAACACTCAGCAAGTATTCACCTATACTTAAGAAATAATAAGCCACAAAACCAATGATTAATCCGATTAATGCACCGATAATATAACGTCCATAAAGTGTCATGCCATAATACATGATTGGAACAACAAATATCGTTAAGAATGTAGCATATATTAACCCGCCTATTGCAGTATAAGCAATTGGTTGAACCAACTCAGCTCCATCACCACCCGCAAAGGCCATACCTGTTAAGGCAAGTACTGTCGTTAGTGCTGTCATAAAGATTGGTCTTAACCTAACTTGACCCGCCTCTAAAATCGCTTCTTTTAATTCACGACCTCTTGAACGCATTTGGTTAATATAATCCACAAGGACAATTCCGTTGTTAACCACAACTCCACTTAAAATAATAAGTCCAATCAAAGCCACAATACTTACCGCATCGCCAGAAATATAAAGGGCTCCAAACCCACCTGTAAAGGCTAAAGGAATTGTGATCATAATAATAAACGGATAACTTAATGATTGGAACTGAGAAGCCATAATCATATACACTAACATAATCCCTAATGCCGCGACTAAAATCATTGTCTCAATTGCTGCTTGGATTTCTTCATTTTCACCTAACAATGTATAGTCATACCCTGCAGGCATTTCATAGCCTTCTAAAGCATTCTCTACATCCTCAGCGACTAGCGTCGCATTCGCGTTAGAATCTAGTTGTGCATCTACGGTTAAGGTTCTAACCCCATTTACACGTGTTATAGATGCAAACCCTGGAGCATAAGCAACGTCCGCAATATCACTTAACATCACAGGGTTCCCCTCATTGTCTTCACCAACGATTAAGGATTCTATTTCTTCTAATTCATCAACAACTCTACGGCTTTCTTCATCTTCATCGTAAACATAGAGCTCATAATTTCTACCTTCCATACGAACNTTGGTNACNACCGAAGGTTCNCTTAAGAAATCACTCACTGCCCCAAGTACTTGTGCATTGGTAAGTCCAACCGCAATGGCTTCATCTTTATCCACGGTAATTCTTACTTCTTCAGTCTCTTCACCTAAGCCTGAATCAACCTCACGTACCCCATTAATGCCTTCTAATAAAGTCGTCATTCTTAAGGCTTCATCTCTTAAGGTATCTAAATCATCACCGCTTACTCTAACTTGAATACCACTACCAATAATCGCATCGGTATCGCCTTCAGTTCCAGAGACATCCGCTATAAACTCAGGATAATTTTCTTCGATAAACGCTTCGATTAGCTCAGCATTATCAATAGTAGAATTTTGACGGTCCGATCTTAAAACAATGTTTAAACTCACACTATCTGCTGAACCACCAAACCCTTGCATTAAAGGCATCATATCAGAAGAATCTCCGTACGTGATTCCCACAGTTTCTACATCGTCAAACGTTAATAAATCTCTCCCCAAATTATCAAGCGTTTCATTTAAATTATCAAAGTCAACAGGGTCATCGGTTGAAAATTCAAGCGTTGCTTGTAGACTTCCTTCATCTGTTTCAGGGAAAAACTCAAATCCTCTAGAAACCGCTAAAGAAAAAACAGTAAAGAATAAAACAAACACAACAACCATAACCAACGCTTTAACTTTAAAGAAGAAGTTAAAAATAACCGCATACACATCTTTAATTTTTTCAAACACTGGTTTTTTATTGTTTTTCTTTTCCTTTGTTACGCCTGATCCTTTATCATTTAAGATTTGATTGGCAATCGTTGGCACAAAGGAAATCGCAATAATTAACGAGGCAATCAGTGAGAACGTAATCGTTAGTGCTAACTGAATAAATATCTCCCGTATAAAGTCTTCAATAAACATAATTGGTAAAAATACCCCAATTGTTGTTAAAGTTGAAGCTGTAATTGCCCCTGCAACTTGGTTGGTTCCTCTAATTGCGGCTTCTTTTGTCGGACGCCCTTCTTTTTTCATTCGGTAGATGTTCTCAATAACAACAATACTGTTATCAACCAACATACCAATTCCTAAGGCAAGCCCTCCTAAGGAGACAACGTTTAAAGTAATTCCTGAAAGATAAATTAGTATAATCGCAAACATTAAACTTACAGGAATCGCTACCCCTATAATAAATGTTGTTCTTACATTTCTTAAGAACAAGAATAGTACTGCGATCGCTAAAACGGCTCCTAGTAGTAAGTTATCGATTACTGAACCTGTCGCAATATTAATAAACTCTCCTTGATCTAAAAGCATTGTATAAGAAAATCCTTCTTCCTCAGAAGCGATTTCTTCTAATACTGTGTTTAATTCATCTGTGACATCCGTTGTCGCAAATTCACTACCTTTTTGAACTGATAAAGTAATGGCGTTTTCTCCATTAACTTTAGAATACGTCTGTTCATTCGCATCAACAAAATCCACACTCGCAACATCATCTAAAGAGATACTTAATGGTCCAGCGTTCATAATCTTTAAATCTCTTATCTCATCTAACGACGATAAACTATCACCAACGCGTACTAAGTAATCACTCCCTTCAATCCGGATAAATCCAGCTGGAAAGGCAAAGTTTTGCGCTTCTAATAACCCACTAATTAACTCTTTATCAAAGGTAAACTCATCCGCATCAAAATCAGGGTCAACCGCACCAAACGCTTCAATTTGATCATTGATTTCATCAATCGCTTCTTGATCTAAACGCACTTGTATTTCTGATTGATACCCACCAGAAACATTGAGTTGCGCCACACCACTTACACGCTCTAAGCGAGGATTTAGTTCATCATCAACCCAGTTCGTTAATTCTTCAATATCTTTTCCTTCATGAGAGACTGAGAAAGTCATGACTGGCAACATATCAGGATTCAATCTTAAAATCGCTGGATTGGATGCATCATCTGGTAATTGATCCAACATATTATTGAGCTGCTCACGCATCTCAACGGTTGCTGTATCCATATTCGTGTTTTGTGCAAACTCCAAAATAACCACAGAGAAATTTTCATTCGAAGTCGTTTGAACCTCTTGAACATTGCTCGTTGTTTGGAACGTTCTTTCAAGTGGAATAGAGACTTCTTGTTCGACTTCTTCTGGCGTTGCGCCTGGATAAGTCGTTGTCACAACCGCAAACGGAATATTAATGTCTGGAAACAAATCCGTTGTTAAACGGGTAAAAGAAACCACTCCAAAAATTATAACGGCTAAAACCACCATAAAAATGGTGACCGATTTTTCTACCGCAAATGTTATAAAACTTTTCACTATGTCACGTCCTTTAAAATAAAAAATAACCCGACCGAATGGTCGGTCGGATTATATTATAGCATAATTTATTAACCCATCATTAAATATACGCTACTTTTCTACCACGTTTTTATTAATTGTCCCATTTGATGTATTGGTCACAAGACGACTTGGTGAAAAACTTAAATCTTCATTAAAGTAATCAATATTTCCATTAGACGTTCTTAATTCAATATCATTCGCATAAACATCACTAATATTTACACTCCCATTTGATGTCCTGAAAAATAAGGTTTCACTGACATCAGTAGCGCTATTTATGTTTTCGACATTAATACGACCATTCGAAGTAATAAAACTTCCTTCATTCACTTCTAAGCCATTCAATTGTATACGGCCATTCGATGTTCTTAAATCTACAAAAGGAATCAATGTATCATGGATTTCGATTCTTCCGTTTGAAGTAGTCCCTTCTAAGGACTCAGAAAAATTAAGGGCTTTTAATATAAAACTCCCATTTTTACTTTCTAAATCGATTGAATCGCCGTTTAATCTTTCTAATTCTATTGTTCCATTTGAAGTTTTAATATCAAGGTGTTCTAAATATATCGTTTCTGGTAAATAAATAATCACTTCATCTGACTCACCAAACAAATCCCAAATAAATGTAAATGAGAATCTGGGCATTTCGTTAATCACTTCAATGGTTTGATTGGTTTCATCAATCACTAAAGATCCCTCTCCACGATCTGAATGTTTCATAGAAGCAAATATATAATCTTCATCATGGGTTTTAACGTATACGTCGCCATCATCTAAATTTGTAGTAATTGTCCATGTTTCTAAGTCAGTTGACGTTTCATGCGTTTCTTCGTAGTACACTTTTTCTGTGTCCCCTTGAAATAGATTTTGCCCTTCCACCATAAAGATTCCAACGCCACCAAAAACCACCAATAATAACGCAATCGTTTTTAACATTGGATTAATGAATGATACTTTCTTAAAGCCTCTAAACAGAGATCGAATTCTGAAACGCTGTATTCCATTAATTAAACGATCCCCTTTTTGAACTTCAAATACTTCAATATGCCATTTTACTATCCATAAAATAAAGCCAACAAATACATCATATACCCATAATATGAAATAAAAGAGTAAAATCCAAATACCCAAAGCAAACGCCAAATTAATAAAGAAGTTTAATGCGATATTGATACTGACTAAACTTAAAGTAAACGATACTAGCAAACCAAACCAAGCAGCTAAAATGCCAAACAATACACCAAAGAATCCTGAAAAGATAATTGGTAAGATAAACACATCAAATAAAAGAATCCATATAATCGCCCAAGGTGTTTTGGCTTTTTTAACAGTTGATTTCTTTGAACCTTCTTGACCATAAGCATTTAAAACATTTGAAGCAATCACCTTCGGACTTTCAAGTTCATCGATTATATCGGTTTCTGTTTTACCTTCTAAACGCATACCTACATTGAATCTCTCTTCATAGAAGCTAATAATTTCATCTTGTTCTTGTTGATCTAAATCTTTTAACCATCGTTTTAATTCATTTAAAAATTTCTCTTTCATAACTTTCCTCCAATCAAGCGTTCAACATGGTTGGTTAATTGACGCCATGATTTTTTTTGTGATTGATAGTAACCCAGTCCTTTTGCACTTAATGTATAATATTTTCTAGGAGGACCGCTTTGGGAAGATTTTTTAACCGTGTCAATGTATCCTTGTTTGACCAATCGTCTTAAAATTGGATATATTGTACTTTCTGATATTTCCATTTCACTTGATACTTTCTTATAAATCTCATATCCATAAGACATTTCTTGAAATAATACACCAAGAACACACAATTCTAAAATGCCTTTTTTAAATTGAGAATCCACCACAACACCTCCACTACTATACAATGTATAATACTATATAATGTATAGTAGCATCAAACAAAATATTTGTAAATAAAAAATGACAACTTTTGAAAGTTGTCATTGATTTTATATATCTAATATTCTTAAAGAGTTTGTTAATGTTCCTAGTGGGAACCCACCCGTGATAATAACTCTTGCACCATCTTGTGCTAAGTTTTCTTTTTTAACATATTCAATCGAACGTTTCACAAGATCTTCTGTATCAGTTCCTAGTTCAAACACTACGGTTCTTACGCCGTGATTTAAAGCGAGTGAACGTGCTTTTTGTTTATTCGGTACTAATGCTAAAATCATAGTATCTGGTCTGTTTTTAGAAAGTAATCTAGCAGTTGTTCCGCTAACAGAAGGTGCAATAATGATATCAGCATGCCCTTTCATCACAGAGTGTGCAGCGCTTAAGGCAATATTAGAAGGAATATCTTTTTGATTTAGTTCATTGGCACGATTGGTCCAATCAATACGGTGAACTTCTTTTTCCATTCGCTTTGCGATATTTCGCATAATTCTTACACTTTCAACAGGATATTTTCCAATCGCACTCTCTCCACTTAACATGGTCGCATCTGCCCCATCTAATATTGCGTTCGCAACATCAGAGACTTCTGCACGTGTCGGCTTAGGGTTTTCTTGCATACTTTCTAACATTTGGGTTGCGGTAATTGAAATTTTTCCTGATCGATGACATCTTGCGATAATATCTTTTTGAATAACTGGAACTTCTTCAGGGGGAACCTCCACCCCTAAATCTCCTCTAGCGATCATTATTCCATCAGAAACACTGATGATTTCATCGATATTATTGACACCTTCTTGGTTTTCGATTTTCGCAATAATTTGTATGTCATGATCTTTGCATTGCTTATTCACAATATCTCTTACCGCTAAAACATCTTCTTTACGTCGCACAAAAGAGGCCGCGATGTAATCAACCTTATTTTTACAACCCCATTCAATATCTGCTTGGTCTTTATCAGAGATAAATTCTAAACCAAGTTTAATGCCTGGGACGTTGATGCCTCTTCTATCTTTAATCTTATGCGTATTAAACGCTTCAGTATGAATAACTTTTTGTTCATAATCAATATCTAAAATTTTAAGTGTTAAATATCCATCATCAACAACAATCATACCACCAACTTTTACATCCTTATAAAGTTGAGAATAATTGACACTAAATCGTTCATTATTTCCTAAAATCTCTCTCATGTGAATCTCAACTTTATCGCCAACATTTATATATGCTTGGCCACCTTCAAATTTATGCGTTCTAATTTCAGGACCTTTCGTATCTAATAAACTCGCAACATTCGAATTCAACTCATCATTTAATGCTTCTAAATGATCAAGCCTTTGACGATGCTCATCATAATCAGAGTGTGAAAAGTTTAATCGCATCGTATCCATGCCTTCTAATATAAGTTTACGCATCATATCTTTAGAATCCGTCGCAGGACCTATGGTACAAACAATCTTTGTTTGGTTAAATGGTATCATGATATCCTCCTTAGTTTTTAAGCTGGCCAACTAATCCATACCGTTTATTCGGAATCTCTTTTTTCATACTCAAGGCTTCTTGCATATCAATTTCTGTAATGTCTTTTCCTTTAAGTACAATGACTTTACTAGTTTCATTTTGAGACAATAAATCAACCGCTCTTTCAGCCATTTCGGTTGCTAAAACACGGTCGAATGCTTGAGGGGTTCCACCTCTTTGAACATGTCCTAACACGGTTGCTCTTGTATCATGAGACGTTGCGCCTTCGATATCTTTAGAAAGTTGAAAGACATCCGTCATTTTTTCAGTTACAACAACAATCGCATGTCGCTTATTACGATTAAAGGATTCTTTCACCTTCGCAATAGTAAGTTCTTTATCAAACCCAGTTTCAGGGGTTACAATAAATTCACTTCCAACCGCAATCCCCGCATAAAGTGCTAGATCTCCACAGTGTCTACCCATCACTTCAACCACGCTACAGCGTTGATGAGAAAATGAAGTGTCTCTGAGTTTATCAATAGACTCTACCGCTGTATCTAAAGCAGTATAAAAGCCCACTGTATAATCCGTTGCGGCAATATCATTATCAATGGTCGCAGGGATTCCCATGGTATAGACACCTAAATCATTCAAGGCAAGCGCTCCATTAAATGAACCATCTCCACCAATTACAATTAATCCATCAATCCCGTGTCTTTTTAAATTCTCTACCGCTTTTTTTTGATACGCTAATTCTTTAAATTCTAAGTATCTCGCACTTCCTAAAATCGTTCCACCACGATTAATCACGCGAGAAACTTCTTTACGATCTAAAGGTTTAATATTATCTTCACACAATCCTTTAAATCCATCGTAAATACCGTAAGGTTCAATGCCGTAATGCAAACAACTTCTTACGACCGCCCTTATAGCAGCATTCATTCCAGGCGCATCGCCCCCGGATGTTAATACAGCAATCTTATTCATAAGATCCACTCCGTTTCTTCTTTAATTATAACACCACACAAAGTAACATTAAACATTTAGTTCATTGATTGAATCAATTATAAACTGTCGTTTATCTGACTTTAACGCGACTTTTCCAAAAAACACATACACTTTATTTTCTACTAGTTTATCTGAAAGTTCCCTAAACGTTTGCGGAAAACAAACGCTATCTAGTGTAGCAGTTTTATCTTCAATTGACAAAAACGCCATTTGATCCCCTTTTTTTGTCCTAATAACTTTGACTCGACTCAAGATTCCAACCATCGTAACTTTTTGGTTAAGATTCAACATTTCAACATCACTTGGCATCTTATAACCTTTTTGTTGAATAACGTTTAAATAAGGTGTTAGATGATCATAATGGATATTAAACCCTAAAGCATCTTTTTCCATCGCTTTTAAAGTTTTAGAATCATATTCTTCATATTGATTCATAACGAACTCTTCTAAAGGTAAAGCTTGATCAAAATCAATGAAACTAATTAAACTATTTAAGTTTTCCAGCATTGTTTTTTTCGTCAAATTAAACTGATCTAGTGCACCACTGTATATAAGATACTCATAATTCCTTTTTGAAAATATTCCTCTCGAATGGTGAACAAACGCCTCAAATCCCTTAAATATTTCTTTAGACTTTATTTCTAAAAAGGCTTTTATTGTGCGTTTTCCCAGTGTTTTAACCCCGGTTAAAGGATAGAACAAAATCTTATTCTCCATCGTAAAATCAAGACTACTTTTTTCGATATTCGGTCCCTTAATCGTTAACCCATAATCATGAATTTCTTGAGTGTAAATTTTCATTTGAGATTCATTATTAAGTGCATTATTCATTAATACTGATAAGAAATGTTGTGGGTAGTTGGCTTTAAGGTAAGCCATCCAATACGCAATTAACCCATAAGCAACTGAATGCGATTTATTAAACCCATAATTCGCAAACTTCACAATATAGTCATAAATTTTATTTCCTAGGGTTTCTTTATGTCCTTGTTTTTTCGCATTTAAAACAAACCTTTTTCGTTCATTTTCTAAAATAACACTATCTTTTTTAGAAACTGCTCGCCTTAAAATATCGGCATCGTTTAAACTATATCCCGCAAAATCTGTCGCAATCTTCATGATTTGTTCTTGATAGAGTAAAATACCGTGTGTACTTTCCAATATTGGATCTACCCTTGGATCGAGTTTTTCGACAGATGCTTTTTTAAAGCGTCTATTGATAAAATCAGGAATACTTTCCATAGGACCAGGTCTATATAAAGCAAGCGCAATCGCGATATCATTAAAAGAAGCGATCTTTAATTGTTTGATTAATCTTCGCATGCCCATAGATTCTAATTGAAAGATACCCGTTGTACTTTTTTGTCTTAACATTTTAAACGTTGATTCATCATTTAAAGGGATTTTATGCAATCTTATTGTTTTATTTTCTTTATCTTTAATACGCTTTAAAACCGCTTCAATCATACTTAAATTTTTAAGTCCTAAAACATCAATTTTTAAAAGTCCCATCGCTTCAAGGTCGCTTTGTTCATACTGTGTTTGATAAAGCGTATTAAGCCCTTCTTGTAATGCGGTATATTCAAACATCGGAACTTCCGAAACCATTACTCCTGCCGCATGGGTTGAAACATGGCGCGGTAAACCTTCAATTTTCTTCGCTATATTAAGCCATTTCCCAGTATTTTCATAGGTTTGAATTCGGTTTTTAACATCTGCGTCTTTTTCAATCATCTGTGCGATAGAATCATAGTTGGAGACTTTTTTAGCCATCTCTTCAACAAATTTGGTTTCAATTTTTAATACGCGTGCACTATCTCTTAAGGCACTCTTTTTTAAAAACGTCCCAAAGGTACAAATTAATGCGACATATTCACTTCCATAACGTTGTTTTAAATATTTAACAACATCTTCCCTTTTATCATCTGGAAAATCAATATCGATATCTGGCATGGTTTGTCTGGCTTTATTTAAGAATCGCTCAAACAATAAGTCATGACGAATAGGATCAACACTCGTTATTCCAAGCGCATAAGAAACTAAAGAACCTGGAGCACTCCCTCTGCCGGGACCCACCAAGATTTCTTCTTTTATTGCGAATTTTATTAAATCCCAAATAATTAAGAAATAATCATCAAATCCCATTTCATGAATAACTGAAAGTTCTTTTTCTAAACGTTTTTTATACACATTCAAACGATGAAAAGGCTTATTTAAGCGCTTTTCCAATCCTTTAATAGCTAAAGCTCTTAAATAACGCTCTGAAGAAATATTTTCTTTAGTTTTATATTTAGGTAAAGACGCTAAAGGAAGTTCAAACGTCAAACTATGATCACTTATAAATTGTTTTGTTTTAGCATCTAAAGTGGGTTTACTACCTTCAAGGGCGCTAATATCTGATTCTTTTAAAGGCGTTTTATGCATTAAGTTCGATAACATTTCATACGTATCATAATCATGTTCTGTGTGATACATGGTATAGTTTAACTCAATATAAGGAATTTTTTGTGAATGGTTGGAATCAAGATAAAGGCTTTCAACTTTAGATTTTAAGGTATCAATCAAACTAAAGCGTTCATTGTCATCGTCTAAAATTTTATTAAGTTCTCCTACTTTAGAATTCAATACTACACTTAAACCTTCACTGTGAGAGGATAAAGCCTCATAAGTAATGCAGTCATAAACACTTTGAAGCGAGGCAAGTTTCAATAAGTTTTTATACCCTTTTAGATTTTTTGCATAAAATGTTGCGTGCAAAAATTCATCAGCGTAATGATTTTCTAAAACACCTTTTAATCCTAAAATCGGAATAAATCCAGATTTTTTAGCCCTAGATAAAAATTTATACGCCCCATGCATTGTGTAATCAGTGAGTACAACATGCGAATGTTTGTTTTCTTTTGCATAAGAAAAAAGGGCGTCTAAGGTGATATTAGAGCCATTAAAACTATAAACACTTTCCAAAGATAAGGATGCGATCACTGAAAACACCTCACATTCATACACTGAAAATTATAACATAATTCAAACAAAAAACTCATGCCAATTGGCATGAGTTAACGTTTTTTGTATACTGCAAAGACTGCGACTAATCCAACAAATAACGCACTAAAAATAATGCCCATTTCCATAGAAACAAACCCATCTTCAGCTTCATCAATCGCAACTTCAAACGCTATAATGCGTTCATAACCCCCTTCGCCTTCAATAACTAATGAATGTTGGCCATTTTCATGAACCGAAGTATCAGAATTGATTAAATAACCATTTAAATAGCCAGTGCCATTAAAAGAGATTGTTGGAGCCTCTTTATAAAGCGCACCATCTTCTACCCCTTCAATGCCAGAATCAACCGTGAAATTAACTATTTTTTCATACCCATTAACCCCATTTACAACTAGCGTATAATGGCCAACTTCATCAATTGACCCACCATTTAAAAAGGCTTTATCATTTAAAAATAGTTGACCTTTCGATACTTCAACAGTTAAGGGATTGCGATAAACCTTTCCATCTTCTACCCCTTCTATGGTAGTAGCAATTGTAAAGTGTTTGGTTGTTTGATTGGTTTTAACGGTATAGTGTCCGGGATAATCCACCGTGCGGTAATCATAGTAAGTTTCGCCATTGATTTCAAAAGACCCTAATGTGTTAATCTCAACTGCTTCATAATAAGTTTTACTCTCTAAATGTGTTAAATCACCTTCACGCATAAACCCACTTGAATCTTGAATCCCATAATAAGACCTTTCATTATGCTGATCAACTTTCAATATATAAAACGTATTGTCTCTTAAAATATGGCTCTGACGAAAATTAATGGTTGATTTGAAATCATTAAGTAATGTTTCACTGTCATAAAAATGAAACTTACGATAAGAAAATTCTGTGCTCCCTCCTTCTTGTGACCCTACAAATTCATTATGATTTTTAACAACCAAAAAGCTATCTTCTACTTTGTGGATAATAGATACAAAATAATCACCGTTTTCACCGGTATAAAGTTCATCCAAATAAACATTTCCACTTTCATCAAATATTAAAACAAATCCTTGTCTAATACGGTTCCCTTGTGAACTAAGGGTAACAAAATGTCCATAAACCCCAAAGTACTCATCACATTCATAGATTTCTATATTTCCCGTTTTTATTTCATAGATATCCATTGTATCTAAAAATTTGAACGGCTCATCTAATGATGGATGGGATATTTCTAATGAGAAATTTCCTTGATCCTCTACAATTTCTAAATCTGTTAATGTTTCATTTGACTGAGCATTTAGAGTCCCAGTCATTAATAATAGTGTAACCATGCCTAAAGAAAAAACAATTTTTAGCATAATCATACCTCCTTTTCACTAGTATGATACGCACCAAATTGTTTTTTTCTTTTTTAATTTATTTATTTTTTATTCATTCATTAATCGTATAGTATCTCTTGCGATCATGACTTCTTCATTAGTTGGAACAACCAATAATGAAACTTTAGAATCATCTGTAGAAATCACTTTTTCTTCGCCACGCACTTCATTGGCCTTTTCATCAAGTTTAGCCCCTAATGCTTCTTTTAATCTCTCAGCGATTAATTCACGGGTATTTGGAGCATTTTCACCAACCCCTGCAGTGAAGGCGATCGCATCAACACCACCCATTTGAATCACATAAGCCCCGATATAATCTGCAATCATTTTTGCTTGTTTATTAATCGCAAGCATTGCTTTGTCATCGCCTTTATAAGCGGCTTCCCATAAGTCTCTTGAGTCTGATGAAACACGTGAGATGCCTAAATAGCCACTCGCTTTATTTAAATCATTCATCACTTCTTGAATGGTTTTAGATTCTTTGGTAGAAATAAATTCAATAATCGCAGGGTCAATATCTCCACTTCTAGTCCCCATCGCAATGCCTGCTAAAGGCGTGAAGCCCATTGAGGTATCAACACTTATTCCATTTTTAACGGCACATAAAGAAGCGCCATTACCAATATGTAAAACAATGGTTTTTAAATCTTTCACATCGCGTTTTAAAATATCGGCAACACGTTGAGAAACATATTTATGACTTGTTCCATGAAAGCCATATTTTCTCACGCCATATTTTTCATACCAATCATAAGGCGTTGAGTACATAAACGCATCATCTTCCATTGTTTGATGGAATGCAGTATCAAAAACCGCACTCATCGGTTTATCAGGTAAGGCTTTTTGGAACGCTTTAATCCCTGTTAAATTGGCAGGGTTATGAAGCGGTGCCAAATCACTCACTTCTTCAATGGC
>SL_7KL_010_BRINEDRAFT_10000860_pt1 | contig 14634 bp, 19 predicted proteins | sample SodLak_010_BRINE_FD_10663 | JGI IMG/M metagenome (IMG submission 10663)
GCAAATGAGACACCGATCGCTTCGCTTGTATTGATCTGCCCAACGACGGTCGCAGGTCCAGAACCCCCAAAAGGAGCGCTGCTTGAGCTGTTTAGACTCCCGCTTGTTGGGGAAGCGCTGTTCAATCTTGTTGTTTCAAAACCATCGATTCGCTACTTCAACGCCGATCACGGCTACTATGATATGGATAAGGTTAGTGACGAGTGGCAAGAATATGAGTGGACCACCGCACACCAACCAAACGCTCGATTCGCACCAGCATCGTTCATTAGTGGCTATCTGAATACGGACATCAATCTCGATGTCGTGCTTCGATCGCTTGAGCTACCAGTAACGATCGTATGGGGGCGAGAAGCGGATATTACGCCACTTTCGAACGGGAGGGCGCTGGCTGAATCTGCAGATGCAACACTGATTGTCCTTGATGATTCGATGCTGTTACCACACGTTGAGTTTCCATCAGAGTTTCTTGAGGGAGTTAGCGACCGAATCGTCGCCATGAAAAACTAGCGCCGGTTACGCAGGTCGGAAGACGACAACCCGATCATCAGATGTCTTTCGATGTTCGACACCTACAGTTACTGTTTGTCCAGTTTCTACGTGCTCGGGATCGGCACCACGAACAATACCGGTGAGTCGGACTGGACCGAACGTGACAACTGCGGTTGCATACGGTGTATCATCCGCAAAGCCTGGTGCAGCGACATAGATCACACTATAAGTTTCGATCGTTCCCGTTTCTGGAAGCGGTGTTTCCGTGAGTTCAGTGGAGCCAGTATATGGGCAGACCCGACGTGGCGGAAGCGACCCATGGCCAGCAGGAGATTGTAAATAGTAGCCTGAGCCGTCTTCGATCGCATCAAGCCACTCATCATAGCCGGTATCTTTGATCCGATCGCTCATTTGTCCACCTCCAAAATATGGACAACCGCACTTGCAACGGTTCCCCCCGCATTGTGTGTCAGTCCAATCTCTGCATCAGAAACATGGTTGCTATTCGGGTGATCCCCACGTAGCAGGCGTGTCATCTCTGCAATCTGGCTCCCACCAGTTGCGCCAACTGGGTGGCCTTTTGCTTTCAATCCCCCCGAGAGGTTAATCGGTCGATCGCTGTCTGCAGTAGTCTCACCACGCGCTGCAGCCCCAATCCCCGCACCGGGCTCGTAAAATCCGATCGATTCAAGCGCCAGCACTTCTGCGATCGTAAAGCAGTCGTGTACTTCTGCAACGTCGACGTCATCCGGTGTGACTCCTGCTTCGGCATAGGCCATCTCTGCAGCTGCTGTTGCGGCCGGCGTCTGCGCCATGTGCTCTCGTTCACTGAGTGCTGCTCTGTCGCTTCCTTGTCCAGTTCCGGAGATGGTAACTGGTGCATCAATATCATTCTCGGTTGCATAGCTATCGGAGACGAGGACAATCGCGCTCGCTCCATCAGTGATTGGGCATGCATCAAATAATCCAAGCGGAGAGGCAACCTGTGGTGCATCTAATACCTGTCCAACCGTTATTTCACGTTGGTACTGTGCATATTCGTTCGGAACCGCATTCTTGTGATTCTTCACTGCGATGTGTGCAAGGTCTTCTCGATCGCCACCAAACGAATCAAAATATGCCTGCGCCATCAGTGCATACGCGCCGGGGAACGTGATCCCTGCACGAACCTCAAACAACGAATCAGCAGCGATGGACAGCGCGTCAGTCGCTGCTGGTGTCGAGAGGTTTGTCATTCGCTCCATCCCACCGGCAAGGATTACGTCTGCCGCACCCGATCGAATCGTCCGAACAGCCGCTCGAACGGCGACACCAGCAGACGCACACGCAAGTTCGTATCGCGTAGCCGGGCAATGAATACCTGCTGCATCAGCCATAATCGGCGCTTGATGGCTTTGTCGTTCTGCATCTGCACCCATGAAGTTGCCATAGTTGAGTTCATCAACATCCGACCGAGCGACACCGGCATCGTCAAATGCCCGCTGAGCCGCCTCCGCGAAGAGATCGCGGCCCGTTCGATCGGGTGCACTCCCAAAATGTGTGAGACCGACGCCAGCGACGCGTACCGTTTTCATACATGAATGTTGATGTGGGATACGGTATATGTGTGCCGGATCACTGGTCTCGTTGTGCTGTTCGTATGGTTGTCTGTGTTAGCCGATGTACCGGAGCTCGTCGTCGCTCGGAATCTGCGTCTGTTGACTCTGCATCTCACGGATCTTTCCTGCTACCTCTTCCATCTCCTCGGCACGCTCTTCTAGCGAGCCGAAGTCAACCTCGATTGAGAGTACAGATTGTAGTACCTCAAGCACTGCCTGTGCGCTCTTTGGATCGACAAGATAGCCGCTCGTTTCCCCCATCAAGCAGGCGACATCCAGTCCACGCCGCTTTCCAAGACCAAGCAAGAGGCCACTGACACCAACGATTCCGCCAGCGGGTTCATCAGCCCGGAACTCAACGTCCACCGCTTCGAGTGATTCTTTGAGTGCAGCATCTGTCACTGCCCCGAGGACGGTGTACTCTTCGACAAGTTCACCAGTTGGTACCCCACCGAGTGCGAATGCTCGTTCAACATCGAACGACTCTGCGATCGTCAAGATTGCGTCGGTGAGTGTATAGTGACCAGCGTTTGTGGCCGCCTGGTGGTCACCTGTAAGCACGAGCAGGTCTGGTGCATCATCTGGTGTATGCACTGCATGGAACTCCGCACAGGTCAACGACGCGACGCCTTCATCGTCGATCGTCACTTGTGGGGGGAACTCCTCCGCATAGAGCCGACGGACAAGCTCACTGTCCAACTCTTCAAGAATATGTTCTGCGGCGAGTTTACCAACGTGACCGACACCCGGCAATCCCTCGATAAGAACCGGATCTGTCAACTCCGGGTCAGCAACTCGCTCAATATCGATCGCGTCCATGCACAGTACTCGTGTCCGGATAGGTTAAGAGGGCGTCGGTACGGCTGCGTTAGGTGTCGTCACGTTTCCGTGCCCTGCGATACTCGCCATACGGATCTTCCGGATTAAACGGCGCGGGAGCAGTGTTGATTGCCGTTGCACCACACTCCGGACAACTGTCCTCAAGCGTGTACACTGGTCGATCGTGCGCTTGTTCCCAAACTGAACAGATATGGATGTCGGATTTCATAAAAAGCTGCAAGAAACGACTTATTCGTCGTCTTCACGGCGCTCTCTGTGGAACTCNCCNAGGCCACCAACGGATTTGATCGCCGCAGTTGCGCGAGAGGCGCTTGCCTCAAGTTCTGCTTCAGCGGTTTTATAATCCGGCGCTCGGACCTTGATCCGATACTCAGGTGAGCCAACATAGGAGACAGATAGCTCAACCTCTTCTGGGACCTCGCCGTTGCCTTCAGCTGCTTTGAGCGCATCTTTGATTGCGTCAACACCCTCAGGCGTCGCAATTGAGAGGTCAACGTAGCCAGTCACATTAACGTAGGGCACCGACACGTTCTCACGAGCAGTCTCGACGATCGCATCGATCTCATCTTCGCTGAGTTCGGTGTCTTCGAGCGCTTCGGTGCCGTGAATTGCTGCTTCTTCGAAGGCATCATAGAGCGTTTCGTACTCCGTGAGCATTGCATTCGCAATCTCACTGTACGTTTCGTTTTCAATATCTTCGCCGAATGCAAGCAGCATCCAATTATCGGCTTTCTGCTCGTTTTTCCACTCTTGGATCTTTTCTTTGTGCTGGTGCTCGTTGACGTCCTTGATTGAGAGGTCGATCTGTTGGGACGACTCGTTTACTTCAAGCACTTTCGCAACCACTGTTTGTCCTTCACGGACGTGGTCGCGAACGTTTTTGATCCAGCCGCTGGCGACCTCGCTAATGTGGGCAAGCCCGCGCTTGTCCTCATACTCTTCGAGGTCGACGAACACACCGAAATCGGCGATTTCATCTACCTTTCCAACGACGAGGTCACCAGGTTCGGGCCAGCCACTGTACTTCATCGGTTATCGTGCCTCGACGGTCTCGACAATCTCGTGTTCGATCTCTGCTTTTCCACCGGTTGGAACTGCGAGCGTTGTTCCGCAAACAGCACAGCTGATAACGCTTGCTGCTTTCTGGAAGACGATCTGTTCGTTCTCACAGTCACCACATTTAACGCGTAGGTAATCTCCTGCCATAATTTACTCCTGGAACTCAAGTCGGCCTGCGCGCCATCCTTTTCGCATGTGGGCTTTCCCACACTCTGCACAGCGGTATTTCAGGTTCGTCTTTTTGGTTGGTTTGTCACCACCAGGAACTTTCGAGAACTTCCCGGCGTTACCGATCGACGCTTTCTGACGTTTGCGCTGTCGGTCTTGGACCTTTTTCATTCCAGTCGATCGGCCGGTTCGGACCTTCTCGACTTCGTGTTCGTGGTGTGCGCGGCAATGCGGACAGTATGTATTTAATCGGCGTGGCATCTGCATAGCTATCTACCTTAGCGGGACTTCGATATCGGGCGTTAAAACCCGTTTGGTTCGGACCCGAGTGTGTGAGTGACTCGTACACTACCGGTGACAGTTCTGTGCCAGCCGCCACACTGCATCGAAGCGGTTAAACACAGACATTTCGAACAGTGGGGTATGCAGAACCTCATCGTTAGAGGGGACCCGGGGATCCGGAAGGATGCTATCATCGAGTACGATGGGAAAGAACAAGTGTGCTTTTCGATCCAACGACAGGGCGACTGGCACGGCCCTGAGGAGGTCCAACTCTGGTGTACGATCGGCACTGAAGACGAGCGCGAAGCCTATGAAAAACGAGAGTACGTCCCGCACTGGTTGGACGTTGATACGATTGACGCCGCAGAGCTTGATGTAATTAAAGCACGCGGCGAACTGTCCGTTTAAACGCGGTCTCTGTTATCCGAATTTATTATCGTTCGAGAAGCGAGCGTTAGCGCACTCGATAGATCCGAACCGCACCGGTTTCATATGCAAGTTCAACCGTTTCAAGCTCTGTAATCGAAATCTCACCGTAGCGTTGTTCCTCGGTTGGACCAATCCAAATGTACGTTACCCCATACGCATCCAGCACTGCCTGTTGGGCTTCTGGATCACCGACAAACGCCCGATCGACCTCCGTTACTCTCGCGTAGTACGCCTCATCGCCCCGATAGCCAACCTCGTGTGACCAACCCGCAACCGTTGGCACACCAGTCAGTGTTGAGGCAGGATTCGCTCGCCATGTATAGATGCCTGGGTGCGACCCGTCTTCGGCAAGCCCTTCAGGAGAGATGGATGCCCCCGGCGCTTCAAGTAGAACATCCCCACGCTCGGATTCAGCGTCAAGCCACCGAATTGCGTCTGCTTCTTCGGGATAACGCTCCTCTGTGAACTGCGTTGCATGGAGCGTTCCTGCGTTATTGTTCGCAAAGTGATCTGCGAGCGCATACCCCGCATACGGAAGCGTAACCGCAAATAGAATCACAACCACAACAATTCCGGCCGTTTTTCGTGTTTGTTTGCTCGGCCACCACTGTGCAATCTTTTCGCGTGGGGCAATGAATGAGCTAAGCACAACACCCATTGCGATCGACCAGACGATCCACACCTGAAAGTACACTTTGAATACGGTATTCAGCCGCAGTGGGCCGGCTTGTTCGACAACGTACACGAGTTCGACGATTCCGATCAGCCCCGCACCGCCGATGAGTAGCGCAGTTTCAAATCCAACATCTCGATCAAACCGGAGCGCGATCCATCCAAGCAGTAGCAGGGGTCCTGCAACTGCTAAGATCGCAAACGATGAGATGACCGCCGCAATCAGTGTCACACCAACTGCTGCAGCAATCGCAAGGACGCCAGTTCGGCTCGGGGCAATTCGTCCAATCAGATACAGCCCAAATGCCGCTACAAACGCCCCATGAACGATCAGGAGCCCACTCAGTGCGCTTCGATCGCTCCCCGCAAGCAGCGAGATCTCTTGTCCGCTCGTCGCAGTCAGTAAGAAGGGCGCACCAAGTGCAAAACTCAACCCGCCAACGATCGCGGCCACAATCAGCGCGCCGCCGGTTCGCCCAACCTCTGTTGCGATCGCAGTGGTCGGTAGCCGTTTCTCAATGCTTGCGTGTGCTGACGCCCCTCGTGGGAGCACAGTGAGTGGATGTGCCGGTGCAAACGTGAGTGCGAGCCACACGACACCGATAATTGTTGGGACGCTCCATGTGTCAACAATAACTTGTAAGCCGCCAAGTATTGGGACTGCGACAAACAGCAGGAACTGCCGCCAGCGCCGATCGGGCTCCGGCGTGAGCCAGTAGCTAAATGCAAGCGCAATACCGAGCAACAAGAACGGAATACCCATCATGTGTGCGTGAAGATCACCGTTGAGCCACGCAAACAGTGGAAACTCGTTGATTGTCCCGGGGATAATCCGACTCGGTGCCCAGTAGCTAAATCCAGCTTCACCAGCCAACACGGTTTCCGGCTCTGTGCCGACGCCCTGGGCCCATCCATCGGCGATCGCAACTGCAATTTGATCGGGAAGAGACGTGATTATGCGCCATCCAGCTGTGATGAGATTCCCTGCGAGTCCAACAAACACCGCACCACAGAGTCCAGCAAATCGGGCAGGGTACCCTCGATGCGCGGCGATCGAGGCAGCGAGATCATACACCCCAACAACAACCATCGCAAAAAAGCCAGCCAGTGCGAGGTTGTACGCAAAATCCGCACTTGTGCCGGTGAGAAGCGCAAGTAGCACCGTCATCAGGTGTCCACCGTAGTAGTACTGCACTGACTCGCCAGCGAACCACATTGATTCCGGGGGCAGCGTTTCAGCGCGGAGGAGCGATCGAAGAAGCCCATAATCAAGGAACTTCTCTCCACCTGCGGCGCTCACTGCTGGATCTGCGGTCCTAATTGCGACAACCAGGAAGAATGCAAGTGTAAACACTGTTGCCGACGCGACAACGGTATTTTGGTCCCATGTGATTTCTTCAGCAAGTGTCAGCTGTCGATCGCGCAGTGCATCGAGGTCAAAAGCACAGAGTGCCGATATAAAGTGAGGCCGATCAGTCCTGCGGCGAGTGCAACCGGTCCAAACGTAAGATGACCAATCCAGTAGGCGATTGTTGTCAGAATAACGAGCGCGATCGGAAGTGCGAATCCAACACCAGTTGTATGAAACTGTGAAAAAAGCCGTGCAGCGATCGGATAGCCCAAGAATCCGAGTACGGCATATGCGAGGAGCCACCACGCTACGAGGAGGTATTCCATTAATCAGGGGAGCACACCGTGATCAAATACATCTTTTGACTTTCACCGACTTGGCGACAAATTCAAACGGCTTTTACTGACTCCGCCAATACCCACTCGCATGTCACAGAGTCTCGGAATCGTTATTCCTGCGTTCAATCCGGATATTGAACGATTGCGAGACTATATTCGGGGGCTTACTGAGACCGTGGACCCCAGCGTTATTCGCGTCGAAATAGACGATCCGGATCCAGAGCATATCTCTGCGGTGTCTACGTTGCCTGCAACCGTTGCAATCTCGGACACACGCCGTGGGAAAGGAACCGCAATTACGGCCGGGTTTGAAGCGCTTGAGACCGATATCCTTGCATTTGCGGATGCCGATGGGAGTACCGCACCAACTGAATTTAAACGCATTATCTCATCGATTTGTACTGAGAGCGCAGACCTTGCAGTTGGGTCACGCAGACATCCACAGTCGATCGTGAGTTCACATCAGACGTTTGCTCGACGGCGGCTAGGTGATGCATTTGCAGCTACTGCGCGACTCCTGCTTGACGCGCCGCTCTATGATTACCAGTGTGGTGCCAAAGCGATCACCGCTGACACATGGAGTCGGGTTCGATCGCACCTCCATGAACCGGGGTTTGCATGGGACATCGAGCTTATTGCACTGGCTGCTGCGACGGATGCGCGTATTGTCGAAGTACCGATCGAATGGGAAGATATGCCTGGCTCAACCGTCTCCCCGCTTTCGGATGGGCTACATATGGCGCGGGGGCTTGTTGTCTCCAGACACCGTTCTCGAGTGGTCAGTGGCGATCGAGTTCATACATATCTTAATCGAAAAACCACCGAAACACCATCACTGATCGAGCGTATTGCAGAAACAGGGGCCGGTACAAGTGTAGTCGACCCCACACATGGGGCACAATAGAATGCCCACTGAAGATGCCCTCTCTGAGCTCGTTTCTGGCAAACGGTTCGGACAGTTTGCTTCAGTTGGGGCGGTCGGGGCAACGATCGATCTCTCAGTGAGTACAACGCTTACACTCTCCGAGTGGGTCCTTCCTGAAATTGCGAAGCTAATCGGCGCAGAGCTTGCGATTATTGTGATGTTTGTGATCAACGACCGGTGGACGTTTGCTGAGAACGGCCGTACTGGTCGCTGGCATACCGTTCGGCGATTCCTAAAATCGAATCTCGTTCGAAGTGGTGGACTTGCCGTACAGTTTCTGGTTGTTCGGTTTCTCACACGTACTGATATTACGGTCGTTATCTCAGGTACAGACATCTGGCCGGTGTTGACGATGCCGATCGCAATTGGCTGTTCATTCCTCGTCAATTATATTGCAGAGAGTCTGTTTACATGGCGGGTCACGGCATGAATCATGTGACTCTCTGTGTCGCCGAAAAGTCGCATACGGCGATTGAATCATAACCCTTAACCGTCACACCCGTTTTGGTTGATACAGCGGGATGGGATAGCCAGGAGATTCCGCCGGGCTCATAACCCGGAGATCAGTAGTTCAAATCTACTTCCCGCTACTGATCACTTTTCAGCGCGTCAATATTGAAGAGCGAGAGCCCGATCGTTCAAAACTTATAGTTCGATTTTGAGCCCAAGTCACCATCCGATTCTAGCGGTCCCAACCCACGAAACTCGTATCGATCGTCGCTCAAATAAACCGTCCCGTCTTCAACAGTTATTTTCACATCGTTGAGATAGGCTCCTTCACACGGTCCGAAGTTACAGTAGCCAGTATCCGATTCAAAATAGGCTCCATGATTTGTGCAGATAATCTCCCCGTTTCGCATCTCTGCACCTGACCCTTTATCCAATTTAATATGCGTGTAATGTTGGCAGTAATTCAGCCATCCGATCGGCCCATCTTCGAGCTGTGTCAAAATTGCCTCTTTTTCGGTCTCTTCAGCAGGGTCGTACACTCGGAAAATGAACGTTGAGTCGTTTGGTATCTCATCTACCGATGTAATTCGATCGCCCGTCATTGTTCACTCTTGATAATGAACTGGCTTAGAATCCACGGAACACAGATATGAGCAGCGAGAACGTTTAGCCAGCCGACACCGAATCAATACTGTGGCTCGCTTCGATGCAGTAGTGTTCGACCTCGACGATACGCTTTGTACACAGACACAATCCGGTTCGGAAATCTATTATGGAGCGTTTCGTGAAGCAGGGATCGACTCATTTGGCACACCAGCCGATCTATGGGGTGCCCTTGTTGGCTCACCAGACCCCGTGGACGATGTCGGCTATCTCGCAGCCGGTTTTACCACTGTTGCCGCACAGTATGGACAGACGCCGATCGACGCTGAAGCGCTGGCAGATGGATTTCTTTCGGTTGTCGATCACAGTGCGGTTACATTTCTCCCCGATGCAAAGCACGTTCTTAAAACCGTTAGTGAATCTTTCTCAATAGGGCTGTTGACGAATGGCCCATACCGAAGACAGGCACAAAAAATCGCGGCACTCAATATTGAATCAGCGTTTGAAGCGATCGTGTACGCAGGTGATCTCCCTCGTCAAAAACCCAATCGAGAGCCATTTGATCGGGTTCTGGATACGCTTGGATCGACACCGTCACGAACGATGTATGTCGGCAATTCGCTCCGGCATGATGTCGCTGGCGCACAGGGTGTCGGAATGACTGCAGTCTGGTACACACCAACAGGTGCGGATCCCGCACCGTACGAGCCGGAATACATCATCGAATCATTGGCTGAATTGCTTTCTGTGGTGAGCCGATGACACCGATCGAAGCGATTGTTGCTGCCTGTTTTCCAACCGAATCAGTGCGATCAACAACAGAGCCATCCCAGGGGAACGAAAAACGGACGTCTATTGTCACACTCAGCAGCGGCCGTCAAGTCGTCATTCAGCAATCACGATCAGAGCGTTCACTTGAGACCCAGTTTGTACTCACTCGTGAGATTATTGCTCGAACGGATGTCCCTGTCGCAGCACCGATCGCTGCAGGCGCCCTTGACGGAACACCGTATCTCATTTCTGAACACGTTGCAGGAACGGATTTGCACACCCAATTCACGCAGTACGATCAAACTGATCAGCGCGAGATTGCGTATGCGTTTGGACGCGTTCTTGGAACGCTTCATGATGCATTTCAATTCTCTCGGTGTGGAGATGTCTTTGCAACTAACGGCTCACTTGCTGTGCAACCATCCACGGGCGATTCATGGCTGCGATCGTATGCACTTGCCGGGATTGACGCACTCCCTGACGCGTTCGATCGGTATCGAGAACCGCTCACCGATACAATCAACGAAGCCAACAGTTCGGAAAATCTCGACGCGCGGCTGTATCCATGGGATCTCAGACCAGGGAATGCGCTCGTCCGAGATGGAGAACTCACGGCGATCGTTGACTGGAGTCAGCCGAAAGCCGCACCGCCGGGGCTGTCTGTGGCAAAAGTTTCACACCTTGTTGCTGCGTGGTATGGAGAATCACCAGCGCAGTTACACGCTGCGTTGCGATCGGGGTACCGATCGATTCGCTCGCTTCCATCAGTTTCAACTGTCGAACAGATCGCCGCACTCACGCACTCTGCAGTGGATTCAAACGGTATCATAACACGACCGGGATACCCTGAACAGCGCGGTATGGCTGCAGCCGACTTTCATCGAACACACTTCGATCGCATTCTTGAATCGTAGCAGCACACCCCTCATTTCGTCTGTTCTTGGCTATTTTCACGAGGAGAAAATCCCGTAGTTTACGGCGGAGAGGAGGGTCACGCGGTCTGTGTGTCGTAGTGCTGTGATTCAACCTGCCGATCGTACAGGATTGAAAGGAGCGTTGTCACTGGTCCGGCTCCCGCTGCCTCTCCGATCGAGATCCCATCAACACGATCGACGGGTCGAATCTCCCATGTCGAGTTTGTCACAAACACCTCATCAGCACTCCGAAGGTCATCAGGTCGATACCGACCAGTTTCAACCGGAATCGATTCGGACTCGGCGAGTTCGATCACGGTCTGGCGTGTGATTCCGGGGAGTACAGGCCCCTCGAGCGAGGGAGTTTTGAGCGCATTGTCATCCACAAAAAAGAGATTGCTCGTTGCCCCCTCCGCGATGAAGCCGTCTTGATCAACCATCACTGCTTCGTCAGCATCGCTTACACGGAGTTCAAGCCGAGCCAAAATCCCATTCAGATAGTTGTGCGTTTTTGCCCGTGCAGGGAGTGCATTGTTCGGGATTCGTTTTGTTTTGACTGTTTGTAGCGTCGCTGGCCCATCCCAAACAGGTGTGCTCTCTTTTCCCTCCACGCGGGAGTGAACTCACATACACCACCACTGTTGGATCACTCGTTGGCTGTGGCGTGAGTTTCCCGGGTTGGACACCGCGGGTGATTGCAAGTTTCACATATGCATCAGTGAGATTGTTTGCATCTAATGTGTCGTCGATTCGCTGTTTTAGTGTCTCACGGGAGAGCCCATGATCCAATTGCAAAATTGTGCATGTCTCATCAAGGCGATCGGCGTGGCTGTCCCATTTAAATACGTCTCCGCCATACGCACGGAGCGTCTCAAATGCGCCATCACCGTACATAAATCCACGATCGCGAACGGAAACTGTCGCCTTCGATGCAGGGACAAGCGATCCGTCTACGTGGTAGTACAGCTCTTTTTTATCCCTCTCCTCACTCATCGTCCCACCGCCACTCATTTCCTGCGTCGTGTTCGCGTCGCCACCGAGCACAGAGTGAAACAAAGTTTTCAATCATTGGTTTTCCTTCGTCTGTGAGGATGCTCTCGGGATGGAACTGGACGCCGATATGTGGTTTTTTGCGATGTCGAACGCCCATCACAACATTCCGTTCATCTTCGGTGCTCGCGGTTTCGATTAGCTCGGCAGGTAGGTCAGGCCGGTCGACACAGAGCGAGTGATATCGCCCAACTTCGATCCCCTGTGGGAGTCCTGAAAAGACACCACGCCCATCATGTACGATCACCGATGGTTTTCCGTGAACGACTTCCGGTGCGTGACCCACGCGAGAGCCACCTGCAGCACACAGTGCCTGATGGCCCAAGCAGACACCAAGAATTGGCCGTGAAAGCGCATACAGCGCAATTGATGACCCTGCTTGCGCTGGTGTTCCTGGACCTGGAGAGATAACGATTCCATCAGGGTTTATTTTACGGACATCCGCAACATCGATCGCGTCATTCCGTTTGACGAGTACCTCATCGGCAAACTCACCGACATATTGGACGAGGTTGTACACAAACGAATCATAGTTATCAACGACAAGAATCGTTGTTTCGGATGTCGGGGAAACTTCAGTCATTGTGAGGCCTCTTTGATCGCAAACTGATGATCAGTGAGTGCGGTGTCGATCGCGGTTATGAGCGCTTTGGCTTTTGCAAGCGTTTCGTCGTACTCTGCATCAGGGATCGAATCATGGACGATCCCAGCGCCGACTCTGAGATGGTACTTCGACTCGTGACGAGTAAGCGTCCTGATCACAATATTGAGGGTTGCATTGCCGTCGAATCCAAACACACCGATCCCACCGGTGTATGGTCCTCGTTGGGTATCCTCCATCTCGTCGATAATCTCCATTGTTCGTGGCTTCGGTGCGCCAGTGATCGTGCCCCCAGGGAATGTTGCTGCGATCGCGTCTGCAAGCGACACATCGTCCCGAAGCGTTCCATCAACAACAGATACGAGGTGCATCACCTCAGAGTAGCGATCGACACGCCGATATTCGCTCACGTCTACGGTTCCATACGCACAGATTTTCCCGAGATCGTTTCGTTCGAGATCGACCAACATCGCATGTTCTGCTCGTTCTTTTTCGTCAGTCGTCAGATCGTCTGCGAGCGCAGCATCTTCTTCCGGTGTCTTCCCGCGTGGGCGTGTTCCGGCGATCGGTTCCGTAACAATCCGGTCGTCGATCCGCTCAATAAGCAGTTCGGGGCTTGCACTGACTAGGTCGACGCCACTCCAGCGTTTTCCACCGGTACCATGGGCGCGACCGGAGAACTCGATGAGTGCAGAGTACGGGGACGGGTTGACTCGGCGGAGGGCATCATACGCTTCAACGGGGTGGACCGCAGCAGGAGCAACCAATCGTTGAGAGATGTTTGCTTGGAAGGTATCTCCATCGCGAATATACTGTTTGACTTGTCGGACTCGATCGGCAAACGCCGCCCGGCCGCAGTCGCTCTCAAACGTTGCGGTATCCGTTTCGACAGGTGGTGAACCAACTGCCGGGTCACCGGTGTGCATCCGATCAGCAAACGCCAATGCCCGCTCACATGCCTGATCGTAGATGTCGTCGAGAGCGCTAGTCTTGTCCGCAGTGTCTGGTATCTGTGGACAGACCGTGATCCGAACCAGCGTCTCCTCCCCGATATCATCCGTGTGCCATGCTGCAAGACAGTCATATTTCGATAGCTTGAGACGCGGAATCGATCGATCGTCAACTGCAGTTTCGGGAAGTGTTTCTAACTCGCGAGCAATATCGTAGGAGAGCCAGCCAATTGCTCCGCAGGGGTACGGCACCGGGCACGAGTCGGTGACGATCGTTTCGTTCGAAAGAAATCCCTCGAGTGCGCTCAGTGACGGCGTCTCACGGCGATAATCTCCAGTTGCGTCTGTGTCAGCGTGGCGCTCTCTAACCGCTGCGTCTGCGCTGACTGTTAGTGTGTCATACGGCTCTGTCGCAAAATAGCCCCATCCGGCCTGTCCCCCTGTCGTTTCCAAAAATACGCCACCAGGGCCAGTTCGTGCCCGACGGTATGCGGTAAATGGGTCTGAAACCGTCTGCCGGAACTCGATCGGTACTCGAGCCCCGGATGGTGCATCGGCAGCGATCGACCGGAACTCCGATCGATCGGTGACGACGTGTGGTTCGCTCATACCGTCTCTTTCACACCATGTGGCCTAACAGTTTCGCGGTACGATAGCCCATCCACTGGTGTCAGTTCTCTGCAGCCCGGTCAATCCATTTTGCAACGACGCTCTCTGGGACGTCGATCGCATCTGAAAGCGCAACGGCATCTGCTGCTGCAAGCTCTGTAACCGTTACAATTCCTTCATTATTGAGACGCTCTGCATATGCGGGTCCGATTCCTTTGATTGACTGGACTGGGTCACCCGAAGCTTCCGCTTCATCCGACTCTTCAGGGGTATCTGTACCCACGGCCTCCGCTGGCTCGGCTACAGTATCTGACTCATCTGACTCATCAACAAGCGAGCCTGTAGACGCAGCCGCATCGGTTTCTTCGGCAACTGCGGCTGATTCATCAGCTTCGATTTCCTCACTGGCTTCTTCTCCGTCGTCAGCAGTTTTCCCTTCGTCTTCTTCGTCTTCTGAGACCAACCGATCATTCGAATCGATCCCCGCAGCTTCTGCTGGCTCCGCTGCCTCTTCAGGTTCATCCGGCTCCTC
>SL_7KL_010_BRINEDRAFT_10000862_pt1 | contig 14609 bp, 10 predicted proteins | sample SodLak_010_BRINE_FD_10663 | JGI IMG/M metagenome (IMG submission 10663)
ATTTCTATTTCGATCGATCGTGGGTCGGTTGTTGGACTCTCCGGGCCAAGCGGAAGCGGGAAATCTACGTTGTTGCATCTTATTGCAGGACTCGATGCACCAACAAGCGGCACAGTCACGTTTGATGGAACTGACCTTGCAACACTCTCTGGCCGCCGTCGAACAAAACATCGGCTCGAGAATGTTGGGATTGTGTTTCAGCATTTTCACCTGCTTGATGCGCTCTCTGCACGCGGGAACGTTGCACTACCGCTTGTTGAATTAGGTATCAAAAAACGTGATCGACGCGAGCGTGCAGAGGAACTTCTCGCTGCAGTCGGCCTTGGCGACCGAATCACACACAAGCCCGCACAGCTCAGCGGCGGTGAACAACAACGTGTTGCGATTGCTCGTGCACTGGTCACAAATCCACGGCTTGTCATTGCTGATGAGCCAACCGGTGAGTTGGATACCGAAACCGGTGCACAAGTGCTCGATCGGTTCAAATCCGTCGCAGAAGACACTGCGATCGTCCTCGCAACCCATGACCCCGAAACGTTAGCGATCGCTGATCGAGTGATTTCGCTCCGCGATGGGAAACTGGTTGATGATACAACTAGTGACAATCCGGGCGACGTAACGGAGCGCTCACACGCTAAGCCAGACCCCGCACAGCTCAACTCGGTGGAGTAGCGAATGGATAGCCGCATTCCAACTCCAGGTCGCATACCCGCAACCGTAAGACGGGTCACAGGAACAATCGCGATCGCTGCAAAGCGGGCGGTAGTGCAGGCACGCGGCTCCGACGCAGGCCGATTCTGGTCACGCGTAGGCGGTGTTGCACTTGCGGTTGCACTGATGCTTGTTGTGACTGGGATCGGTGTCGGCATTGCAACACAATCGACGGTGTACAGCGACGATGTTGACTACTGGATTACACCGGATACACCAGGTGAGTCATCAGTGCTTGTTGATACGGATGCCCCGCAGTTTGGGGACGTTCATCCCACAGCCGAGCAAATAACCGAATTCGATGACGTCGGATACGCCACACCGGTCTTGACACAAGTTGTTCGGTTACAAGGCCCAAATGACACACGCGAGTATGTGCTTGCGATCGGCATTGTTGGTAATGAGTCACTCGAACAGATTTCAGATGTAACTACAACTGGGCTGACACCAGGTGACCCCTACTACAACGATGGTGGATATGACGGGGAGTGGACCGGTGAAATGGTGTTTTCTAACGGCGCGGCAGGACTGCTTGGCGTCCAACCAGGCGACGATATCTCTGTCCAGCGACCATCCGTCTCTGCGGATCGATCATTCCATGTTGCAAACGTTGACAGCAGTGACAGACAAGGGAGCCAGTTCCCTGTCGTTATCATGCAACTGAGTGAGTTACAGACGCTCACTGGCGCTGCAAACGGCGATCAAGCCGAGCAAATTCTTGTCTCTGCGAATGATCCGGCCGTCCAATCCCAACTCGAAAATATCTATCCACAGTCGACCGTTGAGACGCGATCGGGCGTCACAACACAACAAGTGCTCGACGATGAGCTTCCGCTTGCGCTTTCAATTACAGCGTTCTTGATTGCGATCGTTGTCGGAACGCTGTTTGTCATGACAATGACTGGGTTGGAAGTGACTGCCGATCGGGCACAGATTGCAACCCTTGCAGCAGTTGGAATCTCCGCACAGAGCCGATTTACACTCATTGCGACACAAACAGTCCTTAGCACCATTCTTGGTGGACTTGTTGGTGTTGTCCTTGGATTTGGTGGCCTCTGGCTTGTCAATGAGATCTCAATGCAGACACTGACAACCGTTCCTGTCGCTGCAGCCGAACCGATTCTTGCACTGTATGGGGTTGTTGTCGCAGTGGTCGTTGCGCTCCTGTCGCTCCCATACATCGCGATCTTGCTCCGTCGGGTCGGCGTTGCTGAGGAGGTGTTACGATGAGTCGGTTGTTCGCTAGTGGCCGCCGATTTGTCGCTGTCTGGGGGCTTGTTTTCAGCCAGCTTCGCCATCATCGATTCCGAACACTGCTTGCGATCCTCGGTATCGTTCTTGCCGTATTGACGATGACACTGCTTGCTGGAACTGGCTATGGGGTGTTAGAGACCGGCGAGTCGCAGTTCGAATCAGCCGATCGGGATCTATGGGTGACGAGTGGCCCGGTTGCACTCTCTGCAGCCTCCGGTGGGTTTGAGAACACACTGTATGATGCACATGTGGTCTCCAGCGAGATGAGTGAGTACGATGGTGTCCGAAATGCAGTGCCGCTTGGGTTCCATACGGTCTACGTGAGCGATGACGGATCGGAGTTTGACACGATCGTCGCAACTGGTGTAACTGGCTCTGGCAGTGCCGTATCAATTAGTGAGGGTGATGGGTTTTCCGGCGGTGACACACACTACGCTAATGGTGCGTATGATGGGCCGATGACGCATGAAATACTGATTGACCCACAGCTAGCCGATCGGTACGGCGTTGAAGTGGGTGATACACTCTATATGGGTGGCTCGCTCTCTGCAGCGGAGTCAAACGAATTTACCATCGTCGGCATCTCTGGAACTTTCTCACAGTTCCTGGGGACACCAACCGCGACTGCGCGGTTGAGTGAACTGCAAACAGTCACCGGAACAGAACGTGTTGATTCAGCGACGTTTATTACGATCACGCTTGAGGATGATGCTGATCCAGAAGCAGTACAGGCCGCACTCCAAGCGGATTTTGAAGAGTATGAGATCCGAACAAACGCTGAACAGCTGAATGCAGTTGTCCAGAATCAAGCGCTTGTGCTTGCAGGTGCAGTGACGCTTGTTGTGCTTGCGTTCATTGCTGGGTTAGCGCTGACCGCGAATCTGCTTGCGCTGATCGTCTATCAACAGCGAGAGACGCTTGCAGCCATTAATGCAATGGGTGTCTCTCGAGGGACGATCGTGAGTTTGCTGGCTGGACATGGCTTTGCGATCGGCGTTCTTGGTGGCATCATTGGTGCTGTTGTCACGCCTGCAGCTGCAGGCGCACTCAATCGAATCGCGTATGAGCTAACTGGGTTTGAAGGGCTCGTTGTCGTGGAGACAGATGTTATCATTCTTGGGTTGGTTGTGGCTGTTGTGATGGGTACGGTCGCCGCAAGCGTTGCTGGGTGGCGAGTGAGTCGGCTCCCGGCGATCGATCAGTTGTAGTCTAGGGCACTGTCTAGATAAGCCAATTTGAGAAGCGAGCAGTTCATGGTTTGAGTTGCTTATGCTGTCACCAGAACTGCTCACAGAGACGTTAGATACGGCGAATGTTGAATGTTGGGAGCGTGAACGGACGGCAACGTTGACGAGACACGGTGTGTCTCGCTCGTACACCAGAAATATCTAATTTCTGGGGACGCCCGTTAGGGCGTTTGCCGTCCGCCTCCACGCGATCGGTTGTTCTTTCAGAGAAACACAAGAGATTCTTCGGCTATTCGGCGTAGAACGCTCTCATCAAGCGATTTGGCAGTGGGTGCATCAAATTGCTGACAGCGTTCCCGACCCGCCTGAGTCCACAGAATACTTTTTGTGGGCGAGTCAGAACCTGTTCTGACATTGGTGAAGCCGAAGCGGGTCGCAGTTGACGAGACCGCGGTCAAAATTAACGGCGATCTGTGTTGGTTGTATGCTGCAATAGACCTTGAGTCAAAATTGATTCTTGACGCCGAATTGTTCGGACGGCATGGCACTGATCCAGCAGCTGCGTTCCTTCACCGACTTGCCGAGAAACACGACCTCTCTGACGATCCCAGAAACAGCGTTTCTGGTGTGCCCACAAGACGTTCGTCTTGTGAAGGCCGTGTTTCTCGTCGATGGCTTTGATTATCAGACTGCCCTTGCTCGATTAGGGTTGCGCGGTCGGAGAAGTGTTCTCCAATGGATTGAACAGTTCGTACATTACTATAACTATCAACGACCCCATCAATCGCTAGATAATCGAACGCCAACTGAGGAGGTTGTTAACTAGACAGTGCCTAGTCCAGCAATATGATGAATAGTTTTAATTAGATTGTTGTCGTATCAAAAATTGATGTCACCAGATGGTGAACAATGTCCTCGTTCTTCCGATGCTATTCCTGAGAGTCACGAGTGGGTTGTGATGAAATCATTGATTGATGCTCATGAGCAGACAATGAAAGCGATGGAATATCATGCTCTTTCGTCGCTTCAAAACGAGTGTGAAACAGACACACAAACTCTTAGAACTCAACTTGAACAAACAAAAGTCTGTTATGAGCGTGCAATTGAAGATGTCGAAATGGCACTTGATTCAATTAGTGAATAAACAGTGATTTGTTGGGTCGAGAATAGTGTACCATCTAAGTCACGAACCCGCATCTCGTTCTCTAAGGCGAGAAAATATTAATACGCCGGATTCACTACTCAAATAGTTAATACTGCTGGTATATACTATTAATATCGGTATGAATAATATTAGCGACCGTCTTGAGTTATAAAATGCGGTTGGTACAACCAACAGACTTTGAAATCCTCCATGCGCTTTCGGATGGCTACCGAAATACAGCAGCAAATATCGCCCACATAATTGATAAAAATCGTGCATATATAAACACCCGACTACCGGTTCTCGCAGATTATGGACTTGTTTCCAGAGTTGGCCCAGCACCGAACAGTGGTCTATATGTTATTACTGAAAAGGGCAAAGTTGCACTTTCAAATAGAGAGCTATACAATGTCGATGGAGACGAATTTGAAGCACTTCTTTCTATGTCGATAGCTGATAAATAGAGACTTGTATCGGTCTCAATATTTTGATAAAGAATCCTGAGCCACAGTTGGGAGATCATGGAATTTCGACCAGCTAGTATGCAGATATTAATCGCAATAGGTAGCCAACCTGCTTCATAATTTATGTCAACCAGTGAGAAAACATTTATGTAGGTGTAATTGAATACCAATAGTATATGCCGTTGATGAGTAGCAATAACATAACTCCGTTATAGAGTGGTGAGCTGCGCTCTCAACATGGCATACAAAGGAAATATACTACAACATATGACAGGCGATACTGATTATCGACTTCAAGCGCGTGCTGTTTTTTTAGCAGCGATCATGGTACTGTCCGTGGTGGGCGGTTCGATGGCGTTCGCAGGAACAGCAGCAGCGCAAGCTGATAGCCTTACGGTTGACGAAGAGTTCGTACAACCCGATGGGGAGATCAGCATCACCGCTAATGTATCAAGCGGTGCGAACGCAACGGCTATAATTAATGACAGTGAGAATCTCCAATCCGAGGAGGTGTTCATCGAAGATGACGACACGGATATTGACGAGACAATCAGTCTTGGAGATGTATTCGGTGATGAAACACCTGCTGACGGAAACGCAACCATCTATATCTCAGAAGGCAGTTCTGTTGACGCAACTGATGCAGATGCAGAAGCAACGTTCGAGATAGATGGTAGTGCACCAGTTCTTTCGGGAGCTGAACTCGATACATTTGAATCTGGAGATATTGTCGCAGAGGGTGACAATGTTGAAATAAGCGTCGAGGTTGACGAGGAGAATCTAGATACAGTCACCGCTGATGTCTCTGCGTTTAACGCAAACGCTGGTGATGATGGAATCCTCACACTCGAAGAAGATACTAATAACCCAGAGAATTTCACTGGCACTGTGGCTGTTGCTGATGAAGGCAACACAACACAGGGTGAACAATCAATTGAGGTTACTGCGACGGACCTCGCTGGAAACAGTGACACAGTCGAAACACTCAATGAGGTTACAGTAGACACTGTTGACCCTGAATCGAACATCATTCAGATTGGTGACGAAGATGAACTGGTTCTTGAGTCTGCAGAAGACCTTCAGATTATCTATGAAAACATCGATGAGAATACAGAATCTGCAACGATCACACTTGAAGGGGATTCCTTTGATGCAGATGGTGACACGTACACCTACGAGATCGATGACTCGTCCAATATTGACGGTTCCCAGCAAGCAATCTGGCTCGATCTAGAGAATCAGCGCACGTCTGGCTCTGGACAGCTTGCAGATGGATCATACAACATCTCAATCGAAGTTGAAGATCGTGCAGGGAACACTGACTCGGATAGCACAGATGACGCACCACTGGTCATCGATGATGACAACCCACGAGTAACACTCGAAGGTCTTGATCCAGACACCAACGTTGGACCGGAAGATGAGGTTGATCTAACGTATACCTACGAGGATGCAACAAACGCCACGGAAGTCACAGTGAACTTCTATGATGCGAGTGATACAACATTCAATTCACCAGGTAACGCGGATCCTGTAGACACAACCACAATCGACGTTGACCACGAGTCCGGTGAGTTCACTGAAACAATTGATCTCGGTGCACTTACTGTTGAAGACAACACGGTGTACGACGTTGAGATCGAAGTTGAAGATAGCGTATCCAATACGCAAGACACCTTCGATTCGGATGCACTAGTTATCAATGACTTTGCACCAGCGATCGACTCCGTAGAGGCTGACGCTGGTCTTGATACCATCACCGTTGAATTCAATGAAGGTGTTGAGTCAGCAGACGGTACTAGCCTTGATCGAACTCACTTCACCTACCAGAATGCAAGTGACGAAGGTGCAGGAGCGATCGAAGCTGTTGACCACGAAGTTGGAAGTAATGTCGCAACACTCTACCTGGATGAAGAAGTATCCGCTGACGATCTCGAAACAGATGCAGTGAGCATCCGTGATGGAGAGGTCGTTGACATGGCACCTTCAGGCTTTGAAAAAGAAGTCGACAGCGGTGTTGCAGTTGAATTAGAAGACACAACCTCTCCAACATTCACTATTGATGCAGAAAGCATCTACCAAGGTAACGAAGAAGACTACGAGGTTAATCTTGAGCTTGGTCAAGAGTTCGCTGATGTGTCGGTAACTATTGACGACGAAGAATATACCGAAGACAATGTTCGACACTCTGTAACGGCTGATGATTTCGATGTCTCTGAACTAGAAGATGGGTCAGTAGAGATTACTGTTGAGGTTACGGACCTTGCAGGCAACTCTGCTTCACAGACGATCACGGTTAACAAAGATACGGTCTCTCCAGAGATCGAATCTGTAGAAACCAACGCAGGAACGGACGAAATCGTTGTAACATTCGATAAAGAGATTGCAAATCCTCGTAGTAGCGACTTTGAGCTTGAAGGCGTAGATGCCGATATTGAGGGTACTTCGTTCGATAGCGATCGAACGGTGACACTCGAACTAGATGAAATCATCCAGTTCGATCAGATTAACAACAGCGATGTTGCAAACATCTCTGCTCCTGGTGTCGTTGATACTGCGGGAGATAGGTTCAGAACAGGTAACCCAGCAGCTGATGACTCAGTTGCGCTCGACGACACTGAGAAACCAACGCTCGAATTTATTGATGATGCTGAAGTGAACAGTGACGAATTCATTGTCGTCTTCAGCGAGTCTGTTGTTAATGCAACAGGTGATGCGCTCAACGAGAGTGACTTCGAGTATGTTGATGTCAGTGAAGATGGACCAAGTGAGATTGTAGAGGTTGAGCACAACCCAGAATCCAACTACGCTACAGTCACGCTTGACGAAGAACTAACCGCAGACTCGATCGATATTGACGAAATCACACTGCTTGCAGACTCAGCAGTCGATGCAAATGATAACGTTGCAGACGAGCAGTCGATCGTCGTCAGTGACAATATGCCACCGCAGATCTCTCTTGACGCAGAGGTCGACGAGTCAACAGTTACCTACACGATCGAATCAAACGAAGAACTTGAGTCAATCAGTCTTGATGTCGATCCAGTATACGAACTCTTCGAGAACCAGATTCGACCAGAGAATGAAGTCGCTTCAGACTCCTTCGGTATCGAAGACTTTGAACTCGAAGAAGGAGATGCGTACAACTACACTGTAGAATTCGATGCACCACGAGATGGTGAATTTACTGCTGATGTATCTGTTAATGACTTCGGCAGTAATTCAGCATTTGAATCTAGTCAAGATGTTGTTGATACTGACGACGTTTCAGTCAGTGGTGCATACCTAAGCCAAGGCCCAGATAATAATGTTATTATTACATTTGACCAACCAATCCTTGAGTCTGCAGTGAACCCAAGCGATATTGAAGTGGATGGAGTAAATGTAATTGATATTGACGATCGTGTACCGAGTGCAATGGTTGTTGAAGTTGATGAGTCGCTTCAAACTGGTGATGAGCCTGAGGTAACTATTGACGGAGATAGCCTCATCCAGCGCTCAAACGGTGAGGAAGGACAAACCAGCTCCGCAACGATCGACACCGCATGGTACACGGTAGATGAAGGAACGAACTTCGTCTCTGTGCCAGCACTCTCAGGCGGACAGTCCCTCGATGACCTCAATACCGACAACGTTGATGTCATCTGGACGTACGTTGATGGTGAGTGGCAGAGCTACGATCCAGACGCAAGCAGCAATGACTTTGACACACTCGAAGGTGGTCAAGGATACATTGTTGAGATGGACGCCGAAGATACACTCGAAGTCAATGTATTCAACCAAGAGGCAAGCTCAACAGGCGATGTTGAGGGCGCACTCTTGAACCAACAACAACTCGATGAGGGCTGGAACCTTGTTGGCCACTACCAGACGTACCAGCAAGACCGTCAGACAGCACTCTCTTCGGTTGGAGATGATGTCCACCTTGTCTACGGACAAGATGAGGATCTTGATTACGAACTAATTGACTCAGAAGATAGCCTCATGCCGGGTGACGCATACTGGGTCTTCGTGACAGACGACACCGTCTACACGTTCACGCCGTAATCACCCACATCTTACTTATTTATTGATATGATTGGATATACACACACAACACGATCGAGGCAAGTGCTCGTGATACTCATAACAGCGCTTATGCTCACGAGTATGGTTGCAGTTGGTGGTGTTGCTGCGGAAGATGATGGTCCACCAGAACCACCACACCGTCTCTATGGCGATGTCGTTGATCAAAACGACGACCCTGTAGCGGATCTAACAGTTGAAGCAGTCTATGAAGGCGAGGTTATTGCCTCAACGACGACTGATAGCGATGGCTATTATGACTTCCAGATCTCAAACGACGAGGCTGATGTTGAGAGCGGTGACGATGTAACAATCGAAATTGCTGAAACCGAAGAGACAATCGAATGGGAATCGGCCGCATCTGAGCGACTTAATTTCGCCGTTGAAATTGAGGATGACGATAGCGGTGCACCATCTGGTGGTGGTGGCGGTGGTGGTGCACCACCTGCTGATGACGATGATGAAGTAACGGACACACCAACAGAGACAGAAACACCAACCGAAACGGAGGCACCTCAAACTGACGAACCAACAGAGACAGACACACCAACAGAAACGGACGAACCAACCGAAACCGATGATCCAGACACGGCAACCCCAGATGACGACACTGGGCCAGACCCTGTAGATGATGATGGTGAAACAGACAGCTTCATTCCAGGATTTGGTGTGGTTGTCGCACTGTTTGCGTTAATAAGTGCAGCTGCGCTTGCGCTTCGCCGCACGCCGTAGATAGACTGGGTATTCCCTCCCCCTCTTTTTTATTTCGTCGCGAGTGCTCATTGTCTTCAAACATACCGTCGCCATATTCCAATGATCCCGATCGACAGTAGCGCGATCGGAACAACACCTGAAACCGCCTCATCGTCGGTCTCGAGGTGGCTAGCGACTATCGTTTGTGACGATGACTGTGTGTGAGCTCTCTGTGTAGTGCTGTTCACATTTTCCGTGCTGGTTGTGCCACGCTTGGTATCAGTAACAGCGAGCCGTGACTGTGGCTCTGTTTCGAAGACGTCGGTATGTGTCTGTGAGTCCCACACCGGTGGTCGATCGGTTGTTGTCGTATATCTGCTTGCGTTTTCGGCGATCGCTTCAGTGCCCTGTGACCGGATTGCATCAAAAAATAGGCGCTCATTCACCGGACCATCATGTTGGTTGAGCGTCCGAAACACTGACTGAAACGTGACCGTGTTGTTCGTCTCCGTTCGGAGCTCACGGTCGATCGCGCCGATCACCAACGGCCCGACAGTGTAATCGGGACGATACTCCCATGTGTCTTTCGAAGAGAGCACTGCATCCTCATATCGATCGCTTTCACCCTGTTGGAGTTCATGTTGAAGGGCCGAAAACGAGATGTCACCTTGCTCGTAGGTAAACAGTGCCGCATAGTACGTTGCAGTTGCTTCAGTGAACCACTCAGTCTCCCGATCGGCGTCGTATGTTTGTCGGGTGTGAATATACTCATGTACCCAGACGTTCCGTGGGACGGTAACTGGCTCTGTATCTTGCACCCACATATCTGCTGGCCCTGATTGGACGCCGCGGGATGCCCATGGAACCGAATCTGTTGGGGCAGCAATCAGTAAGACAGTCTCCTCAGCAGCTCCAACCGCAAGCTCGCCTGCACTATACGAAACCGTCTCAAAGATCTCCGCTGGGGTTGCCTCCATTGATGCGTTTTCAGGGACAATTAGCCGAAACGTCTGGTTGTGGGCGGTATGAGTGAACTCTTCGTATGCACCGAGATATGCCATATCTGTCCCCGTGACTCCTTCTTCGGCGATCGATCGCTCAGAAAGCTGCATAGAATCAGTCGCTGTTGTTCCCGACAGCCGATGTGTTGACGGTGGCTGTCTCACCAATGCCCACTCACCAGTGTCTGCAAAGAGCAGCCGTCCGTCATCATCAAGTGCCCCACCCGATCGGCTCGCAGTCTGATTTACAGCGATCCGGTATCGAAGCTGCGGGTTGTCAGTGACGCCATCCCAACTGTAGGTTTGTGCCCCGGTCTGCTCGAACCCAGCTGTCTGTGTGACGATCGCAGTGAGTGGTAACCCAACGTCCATTTCTGTTGCGTTGGCTCCCATACGATAACGATGGACAACCGCAATCTCACCGGGGCGTTCAGGAACCAGTCGGAGTTCTTGCTCAAACTCGGTCGTCGTTGGTTGTGTTGGTGTAGTGTTTTCCTGAATCGAAGTCGAACTGTCTCTGTCAGCGTGATCGGCGGTGGCTGTTGGTGCAGCGACGGCCGCTGTTGTCGTCACTCCAAGCACACAGAGGAGTATGAGTACTGCCCAAGCCGATCGGTGTGTTATCACTACACAAAATCTCTCCTAAGCTATCTTTAGTAGTCGGATGATTACCGGTCTTGAGTCTCAAAAGTGGCGCGTTTTATAAGCAGTTGAGGAGAACACCCCGACCCTTGAGCTCGGGGTGATTCATTTAAATTCTATTATCGTACAAACAGCCTTTGCACCACATTGATCACACTCGAATAGGTCTTTTTACTTGGAATGAGTTCGTCAGTGTGGCCCTACAGTCACATATAACAATAATAACAATATTTTTCCTATTGATCGACAGTATACAGTACATACCCGATCGATGCTTCGCCCTCGCTCCCCAGAAAACGTCCCTCCATTAGTTAGATTTATTCCACTGTTTTGTGCAAATGTCATTCCACTCTACGGTGTCATTCAGCTTGGCTGGCAGCCAGATATGCTCATTTTGCTCTATGTTGTTGAGCTACTCTTTGTGCTTTTGCTAGCCGGTGTAAAGGCGCTGTTTGCTGCACAGCCGCCAAAAGAGGAGGAAAGTGACCTCGTAACAGTCTCGAATGCAACGCTGTCTGATACTCGTGGATCGGTGACCGCGGTCTCATGGCTCCCGCCGATCTACCCACGAAATATTCCATTTGCGTTGGGTGTTGTTCAACACATCCTGTGGCTTGCGGTTGCGTTCACGATCATCCTTTCAACGGTAATAGAGCCACTTGGAGTCCTGCAACAGCCTGCATTCTGGGCTGCGATCGTTGGTATTCTGATTGGACACCTTGGAGAAACCGCAACGCAGTATTTCGGCGCACGCGATTACGAACGGGTGTCGGTTTATGGTGTGCTTGAACCACCTGCCAGACACGGATTTTTGTTGGTCATGTTGTTGGTCGTTCTTGGTGGGTTGCTTGAAACTGGATTCGGCGGACTCATCGCGCTCGCAATCCTTGTTGGTGTGAAAATACTCACCGACTGGGCCACATACCAAACCGAGGCAGTCACCGAAATGGGCCGGTTTCGCGGCTGGCTTGCGGGCCCAGGAATGCGAGATAGTGCTGTTGATCCAACTACCCCGGTTTCCATCCCAGACGGTGAACTAACCGCCCGCATTCCAGCGAACCAGCGTGCGGTCCTCCTCACTGCTGTGTTTCGGTCGATCCCAAAAAGCCTCCAAAAACATCTTCCCTTGGCTGGTATGGCTTGGATTGTCGTTCTTATTACCGTTGGCGAGGCGCTTTCGGCGCTGCAGTTCCAACTCATTACGCTTGGGTTGATTGCGGGTGCGCTCGTCTTCGGAACTGTTATTGAAACGGTCCGCTGGTATGTCCGATACGGCGGCATGGAGTATCAACGTCGTGGCGATCACCTTGTTGCATTCGATCGCTTTTTTGAGACGCCACAGTGGGTAACACCAATTAATGAGATCAGAAATGTCGAGGTTGCATCCGATCGGCTCTCAGACCGACTGACCGAGACACGTACGTTTTCGATGACCAGCGGGTGGAGCGATGATGACGCCGATCGAACCATTGGGCCAACTGCTGCTCCAGAGCAGGCTGTCGAGACGTTTGCACTTCCGATTGCCACAACCGAAGTTGAGCCAATTCGCCGCATCCGTGCCGCGGTCTCACTTTTTATTCCACTGGGTGCACTCGCTGGGACCCTCGTCGTGATTGGACGACCGTCACCACCGATACAAGCGCTTTTGTTTCTCTTTTTTGCCTATCCTGCAGTCGTAGCAGTGTCACAGACAATGTGGAAGGGTGCCTATTCATAACACGGCTGCAGAGTAGCAAGCGTACAAAAATGGAATGGATCGGGTGCCTTGGCTGTCTACGTGTGTACAAGCCCGAAATCGCGGTGAGAGAACAACCGATATGGGAACCGGAATTCGATCCGAGATGGTGACCGTCCAACTTGGACATCCCGTTCCATCGGGATGCGTTCGGTGATCCCTGCTTCCGATAGCTCATAAATGAGCCGTTTAATTGTTCCTTCCGAGAGATCGATCTCTCGTTTTGCAATGCTTTCTGTTGCCCGCCCGACACTTGTGAGTGCTTGCTCAGGCAGTCGGACAAGCTGTTCAAGTACCAAGAGCCTGCTTTCTGGAAGGGCAAGGACACGGCCTAATGGGACACATGGCCGTGGGACACTCTCAATTCCGATTGTCAGCTGTTCGTCGGTTATATAATCCGTATCCGTTTTTTCTGCCTCAATCGCTGCGGTGAACAGCGCAGAGAGTGCATCGTGGACATCACCGTCTGCCCACTCTGCGACTTCGCGAAGCTGATCATGTGAGACCGCATTTCGAACTAAACTGTCCGAAAGACGCCCAGTCAGAATCTCAACCAAATCATGTGTCTGATATGGTGTGCATTCAAGTGTGTCGATCGGGGATGTATCGCCTGCCCCCGCACGGTCCGGTTCTTTGGTGCCGATCAGAACGACTGATACATCACTCTGTAGTGGCTGAAGAATCTCTTGGATCTGCGCAATTGATTGGGTTTCCGGTTCTCCGACATGGTCGACAACAACGACAACACCATTTTTTGTCGGTGCAAGTGCAGCTTCGAGTTTCCCTTGGATCCAGGAAGTGCCCACACCTTGTGTCGGCACGGAGTCATCAATAAGCCGATCCAACATTGCCCGATACAGTGCAAACTGTGTTTTGGCACTCCGTGCATCGACGTAGACAAAATCAAACACTGACACTGAATCAACGCGTGTTGCCGTGTGAATTGGCTCGGTTTCTGGTTTGATTGTTCGATTGAATCCACGGAATAACGCCTTCACAACTGCTGTTTTACCACTTCCTTTCGGACCCCACACGTAAAGATCGGACGGGCGGTTGCCGAGTAATGCAGGTTCCAATTGATCGAGCAGCTGTTCTAACAGCGAGCCGCGGCCGATCGGTTCACGCGGGTGAAATATCGGGCTCAACGGCTCGTAATCTAAGACCAGCTGTGGCTGAGAGGTGGTTTGTCTGCGCCTCGCAATTCGCTCGTCAATATTCATGTTGTATGTTTGGATTCGTTTGTAATCGTCGCTCAGCAGGTTGTAAATATAATATTTGGAGGGCTATATGGCCGATGTTTCAGTCGTTTAGAGACCGAATGTTGGCCAGAGAGTCGTGCTGAAGATGCCGACTGCAACAAACACAGTAAACAGCAATCCGGACGCTGCGATACCCGCTGCTGGTGGGTCAACGTGTGTTTTTCCGTGTGCGTAGAAGATACGCTCTGTGACTTCACCAATGACTCCACCGAAGATTCCGAAGATGATCGCAAAGACCATTGCAATCATTGGATCGTAGCCGCTGCCGATCGCGCTGAATGCTGCAACCGAACCAGGGAGCGTCATGTGGTGCGTGACTGGGAAGTCATCGATACCAAGGTTGAGGAACAGCAGGCTTGCTGCACTGATACCGAAGACGAGCACTGGGCTCTCGGTAGCGATGTAGACGAACCCGCCGATGATACCGGAAATTGCACTGATTGTGATGACGCCG
>SL_7KL_010_BRINEDRAFT_10000864_pt1 | contig 14596 bp, 20 predicted proteins | sample SodLak_010_BRINE_FD_10663 | JGI IMG/M metagenome (IMG submission 10663)
CAATTTGTCTGCGCGGCCCAGCTTGGCAATGATGCGTGTCCGCGGCTGTCCAGCCTCGTTTCGATAGGCCTCTACGATTTGCAGGTAGCGGCGTCCGCCACTTTCGGTCACGCGAAGATACATGTGAGCAAAAATAAATAATTTAATGCTGTCTGTAAACGAAAAATTCGCCAAAAAATGTACTACACAAAATCTGTCAGCGCATGAACCTAACCCATTGAATTATCTATCACCACATCCCCTCAAACCGCAAAATTTAACCCGCAAGTGTCGAAGTTGGGTTGCCCTTGATCGCAATACGGTTGGCGCGGCTGGCATAGGCCTTATCAGCCAGGATGCGTTGCGCTTTCGTCCCCTCAGCCATGGTTTCGAACTGCGGGCTCTCGGCTTTATTGGCCGGGGTGGTGTGGACGCGGTCGATATAGCCTTCCTCGTCAGCGCGTGCGAAACCCTTGTAGCCGAGGGTGCTTTTCGACCCCTTCTTCACCCAGCGCGCCTCAGGATCAGCACTGAAATGGACATCCGGCGCGTCAGGGGCTTCATCCTCGGCCCGATCCTGCGGCGGGTCGATATGGTTGCGGGGGCGTGCGGCACTTTCGATCAGGGTCGCGTCGATGATGGCGGCGGGGGCCTCTTTCAGCTTCAGGCCATGGCCCTCAAGCTGGCGGCAGACCTCGGCCAGCAGATCATTATAAACCCCGCCTTTCACGAGCGCATTGCGGAACCGGCAGTGTGTGGTTTCATCCGGCACCGGAGCATGCAGGCCCAACCCGCAAAACACCATGAAATCCAGCCGGACCTTCAGCGCACGCTCCAACTTGGGGTCCGACAGCCCGTGCTATTGGCCGATCAGCAGACACTTGAACAAAATTAGAGGATCATAGCCCTGCGGCCCAACCCCAGACCGCTTCAAACCACGCTTCAGAATGGGCGCGAACGCCGGCCAATCCATCAGCGCGTCGATCTTCGAGAGCACATCCTCAGGGTCAATCCGCCCCGATACTTCTCGCAAGAAAAGGTCCATCAGCCCGCCCCTAAATGCCACCGTCAAACTATACCAGCGCAGGTAGAGCGCGGGAATCCCCGTTATGCAGGGGTCTTAAGCAGGACCATAGTGGCGGAAGATGTCCGCCACCTCCAAGCCAGCAGGCATGGGAAAGCCCTCAGCCCGGGGGCATCACTTCAAGGCTCAGGCGATCGAACGGGCTCTGCGTCGTCGTGATCGTTGTCGTGGCAACCTGCGTATAGCGCGCAGTGGTCGACAGGTTACTATGGCCAAGCAGCACCTGGATGACGCGGATATCGACGCCGCTTTCAAGAAGATGGGTCGCGAAGCTGTGCCGCAAACTGTGGACGCTGACTTTCTTGGTCAACCCTGCCGCCTTGGTCGCGGACCGACAAGCGGCGTGCAGCACCTGCACGTCGATCGGCTTGTCGCCGCGCCCCGGAAATAACCAGTCTGACGGCCGCGCCAGACGCCAGTAAGTTCAAGATGCCGAGAAGCTGTGGCGAAAGCATGACCGTGCGGTCTTTGGCGCCCTTGCCATGGCGGATCTGGAGCACCATCCGATCACTGTCGATATCCCCGACCTTCAAGCTGACCGCTTCTGAGGCGCGCAAGCCAGCAGCGTAGGCAGTGGTCAGTGCGGCGCGCGCCTTCAGGGACGGGACCGCCTCGAGGAACCGCACGACCTCGTCAGCGCTCAGAATGGTCGGCAACTTGCGCGGCGTGCGTGCATAGGCAATCCGCTCGGGGATTTCCGCCCGGTTCAGCGTTACGCCATAGAAAAAACGCAAGGCGCAGACCGTCTGATTGAGCGCCGGCCAGGAAATGCCCTGTGATACCAGGTAAACCTGAAAAGCGCGGACATCCTCCAAACCCAGTTGGTCCGGTGATCGGTTGAAGTGCCGGGCAAATTTGGTCACAGCGTTGAGATATGATCTCTGTGTAGCCGGCGACAGCTTGCGAAGCGTCATGTCGTCGATCATACGGCGGCGCAGCGGGCTTACCGCTGATGTGGCATCGGCCATAGGATGGTCTCCTGATCAAAGGTTGGTCTCAGCAACCAAACCTTCTCATCAGGAGGCCATTTCCTCCAATAACCACACTCATCCCGCGTCAGCGGGTTCGTTCAATCCTGAAGCGGATAAGCCGCAACACGCTCTAATACCAACTCTTGCCAACGGTGACTCATTGTGGGCCGCATTTGGCGAATTTGGGGTTCCCAAGTCGGCCAACGTCTGACTCAATGGCGGCAGGTTTTCTCAAGAGGGGATGACAATGGGTGCTGCGCTGAAATTGCGAACAGATTACGACGGCACAATGCTGAGAGGGCTTGCGCGCAAGACGAAGGATGCAAACCAAGCGCGCAGGCTCTTGGCGTTGACGGAGATCTACGATGGCGGTCGGCGCGGTGATGCGGCTCGGATCGGTGGCGTTGGCCTCCAAATTATACGAGACTGGGTCGAACGGTTTAATGCCCGGGGGCCTGATGGTCTGATCAACGGCAAAGCCCCCGGTCAGCAGTGCAAGCTCAACGATGCTCAGCGCACGGCCCTTGCAGCGATTGTTGAGAGCGGTCCGAACCCATCGACCCATGGGGTCGTGCGCTGGCGCTTGAGTGATCTGAGGAAGTGGGTTCAAGACAGATTTGGAATTTCACTTCATGAAACGTCGATAAGCCGAGAACTGAAAGCCCTTGGTTATGTGAAGCTGACGGCACGACCGCGCCATCACGCACAGGATGTTGTCGCGCTGGAGGAGTTTAAAAAAAAGGGTTTGCAACCGCGGTGGCAAAGCTCCGAGCACGCCTCCTGCAAGGCACTGTGATTGAGATCTGGTTCCAAGACGAAGCGCGCGTGGGCCAGAAAAACAAGATCACGCGCCGGTGGGCGAAGCGCGGTACGCGGCCCTCGGCTCCACAGGATCAACGCACAAGTTCAAGCTACATCTTTGGAGCGATCTGCCCGGCCCTCGGGAAAGCTGCCGGTCTTGTTCTGCCGACGTGTAATACCGAAACAATGGCCCTGCATCTTGCTGAGATATCCCAAGCTGTGGCACCCAATGCACACGCCGCTGTCCTTATGGATCAAGCCGGGTGGCACACGACTGATAAGCTGGTCATACCAGAAAATATCACCATCATCCCGCTTCCCGCAAAATGCCCGGAACTCAATCCAGTAGAAAACATCTGGCAATCCATGCGGGAAAACTGGCTTTCAAACCTCATCTTCGAAACCTATGAAGACATCGTAGACCATTGCTGCGCGGCTTGGAACAAATTGGTCAGCATGCCCGAAACAATTACCTCCATCGGAACCCGCGAACGGGCACAAGAGTTCTGATCAGTGCAGGTTGGTATAATATGTTCAATTCCAAAAGCACGCGCCGACCGCGGCTTGTACGCTCACCTCTATTGCCGCACGCGGGAACATCGCCAGATCGCCTTGATCCCCGTCGCGCGCGCCAGGAGTTGCTCACCAATCGGGTCCAAGCGTTACAAAGCCAAAACGTGTCCGAGGGCAGGTCAATTACAAGACCCACTCAATCGGCAGCCAAGCCATGACGCGCACTATGGCACGCTGCATCCACGTCGTGTTCGGCTCTCTGTCATATGTCACGACCACGTCGCCGTCGCGAATTTCCTGCCATTGGTTTGATCCGTCGGAGCTCTCGACGACGCGGTAGAATGGCTCTGTTCTGTCGAGCGCTTGCGACAGGGCTGTCGCGATCGCAGCGCTTTCGATCAGAAAGCCCATTTCCGTATTGAGCATGACCGAGCGCGGATCGATGTTGGCGGATGTGATGAAAATGGTCTGGCCGTCAATCGCAAGGGTCTTGGCGTGCAGACTGGATTGCGACCCGGTCAGAAACTGCGCGAATGAGGTTTCGTCTTCAGGCCGATCTGTTTGGGCGCGCAGCTCCAGCACCTCGGCGCCCGCGCGCACCAGCCGATCACGATAGCCCATCCAGCCGCTGTGGACGATCGCCACATCCGTCGCCTCGAGCGAATTGGTCACGACCCGTGTACGAACACCTTCCGAGATGCCCTTCTCTAACAGCGATGTGCCGACTTCGCCTGGAACCAGGTAGGCCGAGACCAAATCGAGGCTCACTTGCGGCTGCGAGATCAACGCATACAACTGCCCGATCAGCAAGTCGGCGTCCCCAGCTTTGCCCAGGCCCTTGGCGGGATCGTCACTTATAAGTGTGACGGTGGTCCATTCCAGAACGTCCTCGCCTGCCAGCACACGCGACGTGACCGGCGCGGCGTCAAACGCCCGGGCATAGTCCGAGCCGCGCGCGCTGTCGCGCGCGGCGTTCGCCGCGTTGGCCAGTTTATCCAGCCCGCCGCGCGAGGGCGATAGGATGTCGGCGGCGGCATAGGACGACCCGCTTGTCCAATAACGGTCGAAATCCTGCGACACATCGGTCGCAACAGGGCCCACCGCCAGGACATCAAGATCGAAATAGGCTATGCCCTCACCAAAAGTGAAATAGATGTCACCGATGTTGCGCCCACCAATCACCGTCGCCACTCCGTCGACTGTCATCGACTTGTTGTGCATACGCCGGTTCAACCGGAAGAAGTCAAAGGCGAAACTTAGAAGCTTCGGGTGCCGCATGGTGAAAGGGTTGAAGAGGCGGATCTCGACATTCTCCATGGCGTTCAAATCCGCCAGCACGTTGTCGAGGCCCGGAATGCCGTTGTCATCCAGCAACATCCGCACGCGCACGCCGCGCTCTGCCGCGGTGCGCAATTCGTCGAGCAGTATCCAGCCGGTCGTGTCGGTCTGCCAGATGTAATATTGCACGTCGATGGTTTCTTCTGCGGCGCGCGTCAGTCGGACCCGCGCCGAGAGCGCATCGCGGCCGTCCATCAGAGGCACAACCCCGCTGAAGCCTGCGTTCTCGGCAATCAGCGGCATAAGTGCCTCGCCGAGTCGGGTTTGCTCATTCGCCGGAATGGCGACTGAGGCATTGCCTGCAGGAAGCGGCGGCAGCGGATGGGTAAGCCGCAGCGCCAAGATCACGACGGCCACGACGATCACCAGCCCCGCAAGGCCTCTGAAAAACCGCATCACGTATACTCCTTATCGCTGGATTCATGTGGCATAACGCACGGCTCCGCGAAACAATGTAACAACTTTGTCAGGCCGTGTCACGCTTCTCAGGTCTCTATCTTCTCAGGTCTCATCGTTGCGTATGACGGCAGGCGGCTCGGACTTGACGCGCTCGGACAAAAGTATCCCGACGAACCGGGTTGCCTCGAAGCTGGAGGTCACGATGATCAGGATCGAGGTCATCGGGATCGCGCCCGGCACACCCCAGAGCGCTCCCCAGACCGACAGGGCGACCAACACGACAAAGGGGCTCATGTTCAGCTGCCGCCCAATCCAGTGCGGCTCCAGAGAGTTTCCGATATAGGCTTGCAAAGCCACCAGAAGGCCCAGAAGGATCAGCGTCGTCTGGAGCGAGGCGAACTGCCCCAGCGAAAGGATCACCGGAAAGGCCACCCCGATGTAGGAGCCGACATAGAGGATGCAATTCAGAAGCGCGTTGGTGATGGCCCAGAACAGTGCGAAATCCACGTCCAGCGCCCACAGCACCGCATAGGACAATACCACGAGGATCATGTTGATCAGCGTCTTGACCGCCAGATACAGGCCGATCTGCCTATTGATTTCGGTCACTGCACGCTGTGTCTTGGCCGCGCTCGCCTCGTTGGTCATTGCCGCAGCGATCTTAAGTGGGAAGGAACCCCTCTCTGACAAAAGAAAGCCGGCATAGAGAATAACAAGAAACACCGTGGCGCCAAGCGAGGTGAACCCGCCAAGTGTGGCCAGGGCAAGCGCCTGCAGATCGATGCGGTCAAGCGTGACGGCGCGGATGCTGGTCCAGAGCGTATGCGCTTCAAGATCGAACTGCGCGGCGATCCCTTCGATCATCGCGTTCAGGTTCGCCTCGTACCGTGGCAGCACCGCGACGATTTCGCACATAGCTGCTGCGGCGGATGCGCCGTGTGGTGATCTCGGCGAGTGAGCGGCGCAGCACCACTGGTTCACGCGCAGCCGGGAACGCGTTCCACAAGGTTCGGCCATCAGCGCGCGACCCCAGTGCGCGGCATTTGGAGGCGTCTCCCGGGCGGTCTGGCGAGCGCATCCTGACCAATGGTCCGGGTGGATGCTCATATTGTTCCTAGTCTGCTCTGCGGCCTCTACTGATGCGAGTGGAAAACCGCGATAGGCTAATATCATTTATGCATGACGCATATCGGTTTTTGCATTGGAAACTAATTCCGCAATCGAGCAAATACTGCGGCACCGGTTATTCGACTGAAGGAAAACTCAATGGATAACAGCATCGGCTTCTTCGATGTCATCTGGTCGATTATGTTGCTTTTTCTGCTGGTTGCTTGGTTCTGGGTGCTTATCTCGGTGGTTGCTGACATCTTTCGGTCTAAAGACCTGAGCGGCATCGCCAAGGCAGTGTGGATCGGCTTCGTGATCGTCATCCCCTGGCTAGGCGTTCTGGCTTATATCATTGCCCGTGGTGACCGGATGCAGGAGCACACGCTCGAAGCGATGGCCAAGGTCGAGGATGCGCAGCGAAACTATATCCGGCAGGTGGTTCAAAACTCTCCGGCCGATGAGTTGGTCAAGCTTACCGAGCTCAAGGAAAAAGGTGTGCTGAGTGACGTCGAGTTCACAGAGCAGAAGGCCAAGGTTCTGTCGGCCTGATACGCCAAAGCTGGAGAGAAGCGATGCGCGCTATGCAACTCTATTGCTTCGATGCAGCCACGACGGTCGACCATTTGCGCCAGGGCTCTGGCGTCCAGGTTGTGTCTACATGTAGCTCACGCGCAACGTGCGAAGCGGTTGATCAGTCACAAAAGCATAAGGTCAGTGTGCCAGCACTATGCGCGCTGAGGTGGACAGTTCAGAGCGTTTGCATGGTGGCTCACCTGCTGTGACAGATCAGGGTGGCATTTCTCTGGGGCTGACGGCCATAATTTTGGGTGCCGCGACAGGGGCAGCCGCGGCGCTCTGCTTCTTGGCAATGATAGCCCTGCAGGGTGTGATCTGGTCCAACGTCGGCCAGGAGCGCTGGCTCATCTTTGCGATCACGCTTCTGGGGGGCGTGCTGATCGGATTGACCCGGTTGCCCGCGCCCGCTCTAGGGCTGGAAACCCAGATAGCCGCATCGCGCACGCCCGATGCCGTGCAACTGCGCCAAACCTTCTGGATTGCCCTCGGCGGAATCGTCGCGGTCGGATTCGGTGGGGCCATCGGCCCGGAGGCTGGAATTGTCGCGGTCACGGCGCACCTGTCTGTCATAGTCACGCGGCGGCTGGGCAAGACTGCTGCCGAGCGGCGGACACTGGCCAAGGCGGGCATCTCGGGCGCGCTTTCAGGCTTCTATGGCTCACCTGCAGGCGGGCCGTTCCACGCCGAGGAAGAAGGGCGTGCGCCAAAGGTCATCCTGTTTGCCTCGGGTGTCGCCGGCTTCGCAGCTTTCGGGGTCCTGACCGAGGTGCTGCAGCCCGGTGCGCTGGCGCATATGCGACTGCCGCGCCTGAGTGCCGAGGCCGAGCCGTGGGACACGTTGATCGCGATGCTGCCTGCCGCGGCGGGGGCGCTCGCCGGTGGCCTGTTTCTTTGGGTCAGCACGCGGCTCTCGGGGCTGTTTGACCGATATCGGGTTACACCGTTCTGGCGGCCGGTCGCAGGCGGTGCGGCGCTGGGGCTGCTGGGAATGACAGCGCCGATCCTGCTTTTTTCCGGCTACGCCGAGCTGGGCGAGATGCTACGTATCGGGCAGGAGCAAGGTGCCCTGCTGCTTGTCCTGCTTGCGTTGGGTAAGCTCCTGGCCTGTGCTGCTTGCATCGCGGCAGGATGGTTGGGGGGCGTCGTCTTTCCGATGTGCTTCGTAGGCGCTGCGATGGGGGCGGCGGCGATGTTCTTTCTGCCGGGCATTGACCCCCTGATCGGTGTCGCCGCCGGAATGGCCGCAGCGGCATCGGTGGGAATGACGCGCCCGCTGGTAGCAGGGCTTTGTCTGCTCTTCATTCTTGGCGGGGGTCTGGCAGTGCCGGTCTTCGTTGGCACGCTGGTAGGCTGGGGTGCGCTTCGACTGTTGCCGGAGGCCCTGCAACACGGAAGTGCAAGCCATGCAAGTTGAGTCCTGCGCAAAGTGCTTCGCGTTTCCCGAAAAATCGAAGCAAAACACAACTCCGTCTTCCATTCGGACAAGATCCCTGCGCCTTCCCAATAACCTGACGTGGCAGTCGGCTTCAATCCTTTCCGCCTCTCTGAGGTTCGCATTCTCAAAAACAGAAAAGGAATGTCTTCATGAAACACTGGTTCCTCTTGCTTCTCGTCGGGGTCTTATCTATCGGGGCTGGTGTGCTCGCGCTTGCCAACCCCTTTGCAGCAACACTCACCGCCGAACTACTGGCCGGCTACAGTTTTCTCGCCATCGGAATACTGATCTTCATCTCGGCGTTTCAGGATCGAAGCTGGGGCGGGCGAATATGGGCAGCTCTGCTCGGCATACTCATCACAGTATTCGGCTACAATCTCGTGGCGCATCCGCTGCAGGGCATGCTGCAACTGACTGTCATCATTGCGTCTTTGATGATCGCGATAGGTGTGGCCAGACTCCTGATTGCATTCACCCCACTAGCGGCGGGCGCGCGCCTGATTATGGTCATTTCGGGAACATTGTCGATTGCACTGGCGGTAATGATCTTCTCCAGCTTTCCCTGGTCGGGTGCTGTCGTGCTTGGGGTGTTTCTCGCCGTCGAGTTGATCTCGAATGGTGTCTCGCTGATTATCGTCGCCTTGGATCGGCGCAAGGCTGAACCAGTTTGACCCGGCCAGTTACTAGACAAGATAGCCTGCTTTGAAATCGACGTTCTCTTTTACCTTCGTAGGAGCCTGAGCCATGCGCCAATTAATGATCGTTCTCGGCCTTGCCATGGCACTCAATGGCCCGGTGTCTTGGTTGATATCATACCCTGCCTGGGCTGAGGAAACCTACGCGCGCGGCGTTCCCTATTTGACCCTGCGCAATCGCTCCAGCGACACTGACAGGGAACGATTCTATGGCAATGATCGCGGCGCGTTAGGTGCAGGGCACTGCGACATTCGAGAATTGCCGCTTTCTTTTCTTTCATCGGTGGCAGAAGCGACGCCATTTTATGTCCACGAGGGGATGCTCCGCGTCGCAGCAGTGCGCCCAGCCCCGCCCGAAGAAGTTCTGGAAACGCTGGAGCACAGCGCTTCGGATCGAAAACCGGTCCTGTATACGCATGGTTTCTTCATCGACTTCGAGAAAGGCTGCCGACGCGCTACTGTGTTGCAGGAAAGTGCTTCGCTTGAAGAGCGTTTCCTTTGGTTCAGCTGGCCATCGGACGGCAGTCTTTTCAACTACACCCGTGACGAGGCCGACCTCGCCTGGAGCGTGCTGGGACTGGCAGAAGTCATCATCGATCTTGAGCAGCGTTTCGGCTCCGGTCAGGTCAACCTGATGGGCCATAGTCTCGGCGGGCGGGGTATCATGATGGCGATTTATGACGTCGCCGCACAGAGGCCCGACATTCGTCTCGGTGATGTGATTCTGTTGGCACCCGATATGGATTTCGACATATTCGCAGCCGTGCTGCCACGTATCCGAAAAGTTGTAAGCAGCATAACCATCTATGTTGCAGAAGCTGACCGTCCGCTGGCCCTGTCCGAGCAGGTGCATGGGCATTCGCGGCTGGGTCAGACAGGTAACGATTTTAGGAAGCTCAGCGGGGCTGAGGTGATCGACGTGAGCGATCTTCAGATCCGGAGCCCCACCGGTCACCTGTATCATGTCTATAATCAAGAGGTAGGAGGCGATATTGATCAAATTCTGAACGAGGGCCTAAGGCCGGAAGCAAGACGTCATCTTGTGCGCCATGGCGAAAATCTCTGGCGCCTCCAGCGGCCCCCCTGAAATGTCCCGACAAGAACGCGCGCACAGACCTGTGAACACTGATGATGAAAAAGTGGATCAAGCACAGGTCCGGACAGCGACACGAGTACCCGCTTCCTTCGCAGGAACCCTCTGTCAAGCGCTCGAGACAGGGACGCCCGACCGCGCCGCGCATTTATCCTGAAAAAAAGCGGATCACTGGCGGTTGTGACAAACGAGGGCGCGCCCAAAATTTCCGCAAAATCAAACAAGTATCAAAGGACTCCTCAACATGATCCGTTTGCTGTATTCTACCGCCGCCTACCTCACCGCCAACGCAATCGGACTTCTGGTGGCCGTTTTCCTGCTGCCAGGGTTCGAGATCAGCCTGCTGTCCTTCATCGTGGCTGTTGCCATCTTTTCGCTGGTCCAGACCGTGCTTGGGCCATTGGTCACAAAGATTTCGTTTCAGAACTTTCCCCAGTTGATGGGCGGCATCGCGCTTGTAACGATTTCAGTGGGGTTGCTCGTCACTGACTTTCTCATGGACGGGATGGAGATCGGCGGTATCTCGAACTGGCTTGCCGCCACGCTTCTGGTCTGGCTGGGCAGCATCGTAACCTCGATACTTCTCCCAATATATGTTTTTACCCAGCTGGCCCAGAAGAGCAAAAGCACCTGAGCAGTGGTGGTGGGGATTGAGCAGCTTGGAATGGCTTAGTCGTCTGAGCGCGCTTTTACACGCTTTGCCGTTCGAGAATATGCCGATGGCACTGAGTGTAGAGCGTCAACCATTTTGACCGATGCCGACAGACCAAGATGGCCGGTTCTGGCCGCTGCGAACGGATCGGTTACGGGTATCGTCCGAATGCTGGGCAGCGACGACGCTGCTGCACCGCACCCGCATCGTTGATCGGTTCCTCGATCACCTTCTAAAAACCGAGGCTATTGACTGCAATCCCGTCACCGCCCTGCGCGAAGCGTGCAATATCAAGCTGTGCATGCCGGTTTGGCGCGCTCTGGCGTCGCGCAATCCGGAACAGGCCCTTGCTGAGTTGCGCCAGCCTCAACCGTTTGGCAGCGTGCTGGGAGAGGTTATCGCTCAGCACGTCGAGCTGATGCGGAACCGGGGATACAGATACAGTTCGCAGTCTGCGCGGTTGTTGAGGTTCGACCAGTTTTTGCAGCTAAATCCGGCGCTCCAGGAACAGCCGGTTGAGGTGATGCTTGATCACTGGGCGGCGGCGAAATCCACGCGCAATCACGCCGCCGAATGTGAAAATCTCAGGCGTGTCCTCGCGAAAATCTACCGCCACCGGGACCCATCGATCCCATTGCGTCGTCCGGACCCGCGACCGCAGAAGGAAGTGGCCAAGAAATGGCGCAAGCCCCACATCTACTCACCCGCCGATGTACGTCGGATGCTCGACATCGCTCGTTCCTACTCCTCACCACGGTCACCGCTTCGGCCGCTGACGATCTGCACCATGCTGGTGCTGGCCTATTGTGCAGGCTTGCGGAGGGTCCGCCGTCATGGAAGCGGGATGCGGGCCTGCTCGCCTGGCTCGATACACTCTAAAATAATGCGGAGGAATTTTGGGCCGAAACCCCTACAATAAGCTGATCTGCGCACGTTCCTCCGCATTATGCATTATGGGCACCTGATGATAAATCAAGCGGCAGAAGAACGACGCGGCTGACGCGGAAGCCATCGTCGAGGCGGCCCTGCGGCCGACGATGCGGTTCGTGGAACCGAAGACCGCCGACCAGCAGGCACGCGCAATCGCATTTCGCACGCGCGAGCAGCTCGTGAAACAGCGCACCGAGACCATCAACGCGCTACGCTCGCATCTCTACGAGTTCGGCCATGTCGCGCCCACGGGCATCGGGCTCGATTTTTCATCTCTTCGATACCGCCGGGCGCGAATCGCCCGGCCCCGAACATCTGGTCACGGCGCATCTGGCCGAGGAGGCCCGCGCCCTGGAGGCAACGCTTTCGATACTGGACCCCACAACGGTGCGCGAGATCGCCACAGCTCTGGCCGGTGCGGACCGCGTCTGGTGCGTGGGGTTTCGCAACAGCCATGTCCTTGCGGAATTTGCGGCCACACTTCTGGCGTCGGTGCGCACGGATGTTGCGCTTCTGGCACATGGCGGGCGCAGCCTGGCCGAGCGGCTGGCAAATGTCACCGCGGGGGATGTCGCGCCGGTGTTCGGGATGCGTCGGCGGATGACGCATTTCGCCCCGTTGATGCAGGCGCTCCACGACAGCGGCGCAAGGACGATGCTGCTGGCCGACCGCAGCCTGCACCTGCCTGATCCGGCGCAGCGTCCGGAATGGACCGTGATCTGCGCGATCGAGACCGCGCAACCCATCGATTGTTTCGCCGGACCCTTTGCGATCATCCGGCTGCTGGCGCTGCAGACGCTACGATATCGCGATTCCGCCGCCCATGACATGCTCCAGCGCGTGGAACAGCTGCATTCGCAGCTTGGCGAACTGGAGTGATATCTTTTTCGTCACCGCGAGCATGAAACTGGATATTGCAGCGCTCCCGACCGCGCCAGGGGCGATCGCAATGATACCGGTGTTCCTGATCATGATGCTGATCGCGCGAGGGGCTCCTGTGCTTTGGCTTCATCGCGCGCCTCTGGCATTGCGCGCCCAAATCGCGCTTGGCTTCCACACATCGACGCAGCTTCCGCTGGTGGTGGCGGTCACGGCGCTGGCCGTGGACCGCGAGTTGATGCCGGGCTGGTGTGCGGCGGCGCTGGCGAGTGCGGCTGTTCTCAGCGTGATCCTGTTTCCGGCCTTGGCGCGGGTTGCGCTGGGCAGCGCTGCACCAAGCAACCAGAAGACTGAACGGCTTGCCGAATGATCCCGTCTCGCGCAATAGTGTTTGTGAACTCAGATAGCAGGTAGAGCCGATGGCAAAGCGCAGTTTGACAGGAACCATCGGCAAGCTGGCGCTGGCCTTGCTCAACGCGACCTTGCTGCTGGTTGTGCTCTGCCTGTGGTTCGCCTGGAGCGCGATGTCCGCTGCCGAACGCGCCTCTGTGCAGATCCGGCAGGCGGCCGAAGCTGTCACACCATTGCGCGAGGATGTGACAGCCCTGACCGCAGAACTGGCCGCAGCGCGCGCGGATATCGCGGCGCTGTCTGGTGACGCGGCCAGTCTGATCGCCCTGCAGGGCCAGCTTGCCCGGCTGGAGGCCGGCGTCAATGCACTCGCCGAAAGCGCCGCCGGATTTGAGCCGGACCGCGATGCGATGATCGACCGCGCCATCCGCTCGGCCTTCGCCCTGTTCGGAGGGGTCGTCGCTGATCAGGCCGCAGCGCTCAGATGAGCATGCGCGCACCCGTTGGGCACCGGAGAACGCGATGAAGAATGCGCCCTTCCTAAACCTCGTTCTCGCTGTGGTTATAGTGATTGCGGTCGGCTGGCTCTTGCTCATCGGGCGCGCCATCCTCTTGCCGATCGTCATGGCGGTGATCTCTGTCTACATCATGGTGTCGGCGGTCGAGGCTCTCGCCCGTCAGCCCGTTCTCAGGCACCTGCCGGTCTTTCTACTGCGCGCACTTGTTCTGGCAGGCTTCGTCATATCGTTCATCGGGCTGGCGATTGTGCTCGCCGATACTGTGCGCGAGATTATCGCAGTTGCGCCTGTATATGAGGCCAATCTGATCGCCCTTCTGGAGGGCATCGCCGCGCGTTTCGGGCTGGAGGTGCAGACGCTCTGGGCCAATCTGCTCGAAACCACGGTCGAGCGGATCGACCTGCAGGCTGTGGCGCTGACAGCGCTGGGTGGTTTTGCTTCAGTAGGGTTCACGGTCTTTCTGGTGGTCATCTATGCAGGCTTCCTGCTGGCAGAGCGAGGCAGCTTTCGCAGAAGCTGTCCGCCGCCCTGACTCATGAAGAAAACACGGCCAAAGCGCTGAAGGTCGTGACGGATATCAACCTCCAGATCCGGCAGTATCTGGCAGTCAAGACATTGATCAACCTGATACTGGGGCTTGTGTCCTACAGCATCCTGCTACTGCTGGGTGTCGATTTTACCCTGTTCTGGGCCGTCACCATCGCTTTGCTGAATTACATCCCCTATGTCGGTTCCTATATCGGGGTGGCCTTCCCGGTTATCCTGTCGCTGGGGCAGTTCGCATCGCTGCCGACGACATTTGTGCTGCTGGTGCTGTTGACATCGGCGCAGGTCTTCGTCGGCAATGTGCTCGAGCCACGCTGGATCGGGAGGCAGTTGAACATGAGCCCGTTCGTCGTTCTGGTCGCATTGTCGGTATGGTCGGCGCTCTGGGGAATTCCCGGTGCGATCCTAGCTGTGCCGATGACGTCGATCCTGATGATCATCACGTCCAATTTCGAGGCCACGCGCTTCGTTGCCGTTCTGCTGTCGGAACGCGTCAACGTGGCATCAAGACCCTCGAATAAGGATAGCAATCGCTGAGCTTCCGCCAAGCCCTGCCCTTGTCAGCACCGAAACTGTTGTGCAAGATCAGTCCGAATAGCAAATGTCACGACGGAAGGCAGTCAGTATGAAACTTCTCAAAAGCCTTCTTCCGACATTCCCCAAGTGGGATGCCTTCTGACGCCAATATCGCCTGAACCCGTCCGCTGGACAACCATTTTCCGCCCTGAG
>SL_7KL_010_BRINEDRAFT_10000865_pt1 | contig 14582 bp, 14 predicted proteins | sample SodLak_010_BRINE_FD_10663 | JGI IMG/M metagenome (IMG submission 10663)
TGCTGACCGATGCCATCCTGAAGCATCCGCATTCGGTGCTGCTGCTGGACGAGATCGAGAAGGCCCACCCGGACGTGTTCAATGTGCTGCTGCAGGTGATGGATCACGGCACGCTGACCGATGCCAATGGGCGCGAGGTCGACTTCCGCAACGTGATCCTGGTTATGACCACCAACGCGGGGGCCGAGCAGGCCAGCCGTCCATCGGTGGGCTTTACCAAGCAGGATCATTCCAGCGATGCGATGGAAGCGATCAAGCGCACGTTCACGCCGGAGTTCCGCAACCGCCTGGATGCCACCATTCAGTTCGGGCCGCTGGACGAGGCCACCATCCTCAGCGTGGTCGACAAGTTCCTGATCCAGCTGCAAGCCCAGCTCGACGAGAAGAAGGTGCATATGACGGTCGAGCCGGAGGCGCGTGCCTGGCTGGCCGAGCACGGCTACGATGTCAAGATGGGCGCGCGCCCGATGGCGCGTACGTTGCAGGAGTACATCAAAAAGCCGCTGGCCGACGAGCTGCTGTTCGGGCGACTGGCCCACGGTGGCGAAGTGGTGGTCCGATTGGGCGAGGCTGGTCTGGAGCTGGACATCCAGGAAACGGCGGTGCCGTCCTGACGCGGCTCGCCGATCCGGCGTTACCGGGCCCGGGAGGGCCCGCAAACGAAGAAGCCCCGGTCCGGCCGGGGCTTCTTCGTTGGAGAGGGAACTTACTTGTTGCGGTAGACGATACGACCCTTGGTCAGGTCATAGGGCGTCATCTGCACGATCACCTTGTCACCGCGCAGGATCCGGATGTAATGCTTGCGCATTTTTCCGGAGATGTGCGCCGTGATCGTGTGCCCGTTTTCGAGCTCCACCCGGAAGGTGGTGTTGGGGAGCGTTTCGACTACAGTGCCCTCCAGCTCGATTTCGTCTTCCTTCGCCATACGGTCCCTCTCGTATTGAATCAAGGTGCGACATTATCCGGATGCACCGGCGGAACACAAGTCACGTGGCGGCTTTCGGGGGACATAGCCACGCCCCGGCGACGGACCAGAGGCGGTCCCTGCGGATGGGCGGCGTTTGCCGGGGTGTACGTGACCGCCTACACTACGCGCGCTTTCACGCGCGAGATCTGTAACGAATGACAACTTCTTGGGCCGCCGTATTTCCGGGGCAAGGGTCCCAGTCCACCGGCATGCTGGCCGATCTGGGCGATGACCACGCCATTGTCCGCGACACCTTTCAGGAAGCGTCGGATTGCCTCGACGCGGATCTCTGGAGCCTTTGCCAGCATGGTCCGGTGGAACAACTCAACCAGACCGAGTGGACACAACCGGTGATGCTGGCTGCCGGGGTCGCCACTTGGCGCCTCCTGACCGAACAAACGGACGCCCGCCCGCAGGCCGTCGCGGGCCACAGCCTAGGCGAATACAGCGCCCTGGTCGCCGCCGGCGTCCTGCGCTTCCCGGATGCAGTACGCCTGGTCGCCGAGCGCGCCCGGGCCATGCAGGCTGCGGTGCCGGAAGGAGAAGGCGCGATGGCGGCCATCCTTGGGCTCGACGATGCCGCGGTACACGCGCTTTGCCTCGAGCATGCCGGTGGCGAGATCCTGGAGGCGGTCAATCTGAACGCGCCGGGGCAGGTCGTGATTGCGGGCAATGCCACTGCGGTGGATCGGGCCGTAAGCGCCGCCAAGGATGCTGGTGCGAAGCGCGCCCTGAAGCTGCCGGTCTCGGTCCCGTCGCATTGCGCACTGATGCGCCCGGCCGCGGAACGCCTGCAGGCGGCCCTGGACGGCACCACCTTTCAGTCCCCCACCATCCCGGTCTGGCAGAATGTGACTGCCGCGCCGACCGATGCCGCCGCGGCCATCAAGGAAAATCTGGCCGCGCAGTTGTATCGCCCGGTGCGCTGGGTCGAGACCATTCGCGGCTTGCGCGAACAGGGGGTGGCGGTTCAGGTTGAATGCGGGCCGGGACGCGTCCTGACCGGTCTTGCCAAACGCATCGACCGCGAACTGGAACTGTTCGATGTTGCCGACCGCGATACCCTGAAGGTCACGCTCGAACGTCTGGCCGCGGGCTGAGCGACAGACTGCGACTTTCTCTCACTTGAAGTAAAGGCTTAACCATGTCCGACAGCAAACGTGTAGCCCTTGTAACCGGTGCAAGCCGCGGAATTGGCGCGGCCATTGCCCGCCGTCTGGCGGAGCAGGGCCTGCAGGTGGTGGGTACCGCGACCAGTGCGTCCGGCGCCGAACGGATCACCGAAACCCTGAAGCAATGGGGCGGGCGCGGCATTGCGATGGACGTGACCGACGCGGACTCCGTCGCAGCCGGCCTGCAGGCGATCCAGGAACAGGAAGGGCCGATCGAGGTGCTGGTCAACAATGCCGGTATTACTCGCGACAACCTGTTCATGCGCATGAAGGACGCGGAATGGGACGCAGTCCTCGACACGAACCTGTCCGCTGCCGTGCGCCTGACACAGCGCCTGCTGAAAGGCATGATGAAGCTGCGCCGCGGCCGCATCATCCTGGTGGGTTCGGTCGTGGGCTCCACCGGCAACGCCGGGCAGACCAACTACGCCGCCGCGAAAGCCGGCCTTGCTGGATTTGCCCGTTCCCTGGCGCGCGAGGTCGGGAGCCGCAGTATCACCGTGAACACGGTCGCACCGGGTTTCATCGATACCGACATGACCCGCGAACTGGGCGATGACACCAAACAGGCCCTGCTCGGACAGATTCCGCTGGGGCGCCTGGGGGCGCCGGAAGAGATCGCTGCGGCCGTCGGTTTCCTGGCCTCCGAGGAGGCCGGATACATCACCGGCGAGACCCTGCATGTGAATGGCGGGATGTTCATGCATTGATCACGACGGGTCGGCCGCAGGCCGCCCGCAAAACCCGCTGCGCGGATCGCTAGATCGCGGCGGGGCTTTTCTCTAGAATGGCGGACCTTTCAACGAAGCCGCCTCACACTGAAGGGGATTTCTGAACCATGAGTAGCATTGAAGAACGCGTCAAGAAAATCGTTGTCGAGCAGCTGGGTGTCAAGGAAGAGGACGTGACCAACGCGGCCGGCTTCGTCGACGACCTGGGTGCGGATTCGCTGGACACGGTGGAACTCGTCATGGCGCTCGAAGAGGAATTCGAAACCGAAATCCCGGACGAGCAGGCGGAAAAGATCACCACCGTGCAGCAGGCGATCGATTACATCAACGAGCACATGAAGGACTGATTCGACGCCTCCGGGCGCCGATCAGGACGACGCGAACGGGCCTTCCTGCGCGCAGGGCGGCCCTTCGTCGTTGCGCTGAGCGCGTAATTTCAGTCTTTCGAGGAGAACACATTGGCTAAGCGACGTGTCGTGATTACCGGACTGGGGATCGTCTCCCCGGTCGGATCCACTATCGACAAGGCCTGGAGCAACATCAAGGCCGGCAAGAGCGGCATTTCCCCCATCGATGTCTTCGATGCATCGGACATGCCGGTGAAGATCTCCGGCGCGGTCCGGGACTTCGAAGCCAATGACTACGTCCCGCCGAAAGACCAGAAGAAGATGGACACCTTCGTCCTTTACGGGATCGCGGCGGGGCTTCAGGCCCTGGATGACTCCGGTTTGGAAGTCACCGAGGAGAACGCCGAGCGGATCGGGGTGGCCATTGGCTCCGGGATCGGCGGGCTGCCTTATATCGAACGCTCCTACGGCGCGTACTTGAAGGGCGGGGCGCGCAAGATCTCCCCGTTCTTCGTGCCCAGTGCGATCATCAACATGGTGGCCGGGAACCTGTCCATCATGCGCAACCTGCAGGGTCCGAACATCTCCATCGTCTCGGCCTGCGCCACCGGTACCCACAACATCGGTGACGCCGCTCGCATGATCGCCTATGGGGACGCCGATGCCATGGTCGCCGGTGGGGCCGAGATGGCCACCACGCCACTGGGCATTGGCGGCTTCGCCGCCGCCCGCGCGCTGTCCACTCGCAATGACGACCCTGAACGCGCCTCGCGTCCCTGGGACAAGGACCGCGATGGCTTTGTGCTGAGCGATGGCGCCGGTGTAATGATGCTCGAAGAGTACGAGCACGCGAAGGCCCGCGGGGCCCACATCTACTGCGAAGTGGCCGGCTTCGCCTGGAATGCGGATGCGCACCACATGACGCAGCCGATCCAGGATGGTTCCGGTGCCGCCAAGTGCATGCATCGTGCCTTGAAAGATGCCGGGGTGAATCCGGAAGAGGTTGGGTACATCAATGCTCACGGGACCTCGACCCCCGCAGGTGACCTGGCGGAGACCCAGGGCCTGAAGAAGGCCTTCGGCGATCACGCCTACAAGCTCATGGTCAACTCCACCAAGTCGATGACCGGCCACCTGCTGGGTGCCGCCGGCGGGATCGAGGGCGTGTTTACCGCCCTGGCGCTGCGCGATCAGGTGTCACCGCCGACCATCAACCTGGAAAACCCGAGCGAAGGGTGCGACCTGAACTACGTGGCCAACGAGGCCCGCGAAATGAAGACCAAGGTCGGCCTGTCGAACTCCTTCGGTTTCGGGGGCACCAACGGCACTCTGGTGTTCCGCAGCATCTGACGCTGCGGCGCCGCCATGGCGGTCCATGAACTGGCCGCCGGGGTCGACTTTGCGGCCCTGGCGCGGCGATTCCCAGAGCGCTATCCCCACCTGCTGGAGTCGGCCCTGATCGGGCAGGCTCCGGCTCGTTTTTCCATCCTGTTCGCCTTCCCCGGCCGCACGTTGTCCAGTGCGGCCGGAGAGGACGTGGTGGGCGTGCTGGATCAGGATCTCTCGAGCACACCACCACTCGACCCCGACGACGCCGCACATGCCCACCTCCCGTTCCTCGGGGGATGGTTCCTGTACGCCGGGTACGAACTGGCCTGGCGCATGGAGCCGGCCCTGGGTGATTGCCGCTCGGACCCCTGGCTGCCGGATGCCCTGGTGACCTATTTCCCGGCGGCACTGATCCACGATCACCACGAGGGGACCACCTGGTTCGTCGACGAGGCAGGCGATTGCGCGCGTTTGGAGCGGGTGGAGTCGGACTGCGCGACAGTCCGGGGCCAGCCGAGTCCCGCATCCGAGCCGCTGCCCGCCCTGGCCCTTCAGGAGGAGGACGCCCAGCGCTATCGCGACGCAGTGATGAAGGGCCTCGAGTACATCCGGGCCGGCGACACCTTTCAGGTCAATCTATCCCGCGAATGGCGTGCCACCGCCGCGCAGCCGCTGGATCCGGCGGGGCTGTACACCCGCCTGCGCGAGGCCAATGCCGCGCCGTTTGCCGCGTGGCTGCAACTCCCCGGTGCTCACGTGATCAGTTCCTCCCCAGAGCGGCTGGTGTCGGTCGAAAACGCCATGGTCGAGACCCGGCCGATTGCGGGGACCCGTCGCCGCGATCCGGATGCGGAAGAAGACCGGCGTCTTTTCAGTGAGTTGACGTTCAACATCAAGGAACGCGCCGAGCATGTCATGCTCGTGGATCTGGAACGCAATGATGTCGGGCGGGTGGCCGAGATCGGTAGCGTGCGCGTGGCGGAGCTGATGACCATCGAGAGCTATCGCCGGGTGCATCACATCGTCTCCAGCATTGTCGGGCGCCTGCGCCCGGGCACCACCACGGCCGACATCCTGCGCGCGGTCTTTCCGGGCGGCACCATCACCGGCTGCCCGAAGATCCGCAGCATGCAGATCATCCAGGAACTGGAACAACAGGCGCCGCGTGGGGCCTACACCGGAGGCTGCGGGTACGTCAGCCGCCACGGCCGCATGGATACCAATATCCTGATCCGCACCCTCGTCGTTCGGGGGAACGAACTGCGGTTTCGGGCGGGGGCGGGCATCGTCGCGGACTCCGATCCCGAGCGCGAGCTGGAGGAGACTCGGCACAAGGCACACGGCCTGCTGGAGGCGCTGCAGGGGGCGGGGGAGAAGAGCCCATGATCCTGGTGAACGGCGAGCCCGAGGGGCGGGTATCGCCATTGGATCGCGGGCTGCTCCTGGGCGACGGCCTGTTCGAGACGCTACGGGTGCGAGACGGACGACCTCAGCTATGGCCCTACCACTGGGCCCGCCTGACGCGAGGGCTGGGGCACCTCGGGTTTCCGGAAATCGGCGAGACCGAGGTGCTGGACGAGATTGCGCGAGTGGCGACCCTGCCAGTCTGCATGGTCCGGCTGACGGTGACCCGGGGTGAGGGGCCACGGGGCTACGCGCCGCCTGCGGCACCGGTACTGACTCGGATCGTCAGTGCCGGTCCGGCGCTGGACGACGCCGCCCCCACTGAACGCGAATCCCTAAGCCTGGGTTGGGCCGCAGTGCCGATCGGCGTAAGCCCGGCGCTCGCGGGCCTCAAGCACACCAGTCGCCTGGAACACGTGATGGCCCGGCGCAGCTGGCAACCGGGCTGGGACGAGGCAATCCTCCACGATGCGCTGGGGCGCGTGGTCAGCGCCACGCAGGGGAATCTCTGGCTGCGCGAAGGGCGTATCTTGCTCACCCCGCCGGTGGATCAGTCCGGGATCGCCGGTACGCGGCGCGCCTGGGTCCTCGAGCATGCCGAACGGTTCGGGTTCGAGGTGATCGAGGCGTACCCGGACCCCGCGCGTATCGAGCGTGCCGATGCGCTCTATGTCAGCAACGCGCGTATTGGGATGACCCCGGCCGTGCTGTCCGAAGGGGACAAGCGGGGGCCTGCGTGGCAGGATGATCCGCTGTATTCAATGGGAATTGCATTGCATGAAGCGGATTAGCCTCGCTGTCCTGGCCCTCCTGGTCGTTCTGGCCCTGGGCGCCGCCTGGTGGCTTAGCGAACACTACCAGGCGCAGCTGGATACGCCGATGGCGCTGGACGCCTCGGAACGCTTTCAGTTGGAACCGGGGCAGGGGTTGCGTTCGGTGAGCAGGACCTTTGCCGAACGCGGCTGGGTGGATTCTGCCTGGGTGCTCGAGGCCTATGGACGGCGTCAGGGCATCGCGCCGCGTCTCCAGGCAGGAGAATACGCCGTGACGCCGGGCATGACCCCGCGCGAACTGATCCATGCGATGGCTCGCGGCGAGGTGGTACAGCATCGCCTCACGTTCCCGGAGGGCTGGACCATCCGCCAGGCGCTGGCCGCCCTGCGCGAGCACCCGGAACTCATCGGGCCCGCGGAATCGGTCGGGGTCGACAACCTGCTGGAGGCACTGGGGCTCGAGGACCTGGGACACCCGGAGGGATGGTTCCTGCCGGACACCTATTTCTTCGGCTCCGGAACCGAGGCCCTGACGGTGCTGCAACGCGCCCACCAGGCGATGCGCCTGCACCTGGACCGCGCCTGGGAGGACCAAATCGAGGACCACCCGGTGAATTCCCCCTATGAACTGCTGATCCTTGCCTCCATCATCGAACGCGAGACCGGGCGCGGGGACGAGCGTGACCGGGTGGCCGGGGTGTTCGTGAACCGGCTCAAGCGCGGCATGCGCCTGCAGACCGATCCCACCCTGCTGTACGCGCAGGAGCCCGGCGTACAACGCCTGACGCGCGCCGAACTGGACCGCGATCATCCCTACAACACCTATACCCGTGCCGGGCTCCCGCCAACGCCCATCGCCCTGCCGGGGCGCGCGGCCTTGCAGGCGGCGGCACGTCCGGCCGCAACCAATGACCTGTTTTTCGTCTCGCGCGGCGACGGCAGTCATCATTTCTCCGAGACCTATCGTGAACATCGCGAGGCCGTGATCCGCTACCAGCTGGGCGGGGATGGCAGCCGCTACGGCATACGCAACCGGTAACTGGAGACGCCCTGCACATGGAACGCTCGCCCCATCCCGGCCACTTCCTGGTCCTCGAAGGCATCGAGGGCTCGGGCAAGACCACCCAGATCGAGCGTCTGGACACCGCGCTGCGCGCTGCCGGACACCCGGTGCGCAACACCCGGGAGCCGGGCGGGACCGCCCTCGGCGAACGCCTGCGCGGCCTGCTGCTGGACCCCGATCTGCCGGGCATGTGTGCCGAGTCCGAGCTGCTGCTGATGTTCGCCGCGCGGGCCCAGCACCTGCACGAGGTGATTCGGCCGGCTCTGCAGGCCGGCGTTTGGGTGCTTAGCGACCGCTTTACCGATGCCTCGTTTGCCTACCAGGGGGCCGGGCGGGGACTCGGCTCCCAGCGGGTCGCGCAGCTGGAGGACTGGCTGCAGGGAGATCTCCGCCCGGATCTGGTAATCCTGCTGGACATCGACTCAGAGACCGGGCTTGATCGCGCCGTCCAGCGCGGCCGGCGAGACCGCATCGAACGCGAGGCGCTGGACTTCTTCGAGCGCGCACGCCAGGCGTATCGGGAACGCGCCGAGCGAGCGCCGGGACGCTATCTGGTCGTGGATGCATCCGCGGACCCGGACACGGTAGCCGAGCGCATCCTCGCGGGCGTGCGCGAGCGCCTGCCGTTGCACGCGCTGGAGGGTTAGGGACCATGGCTGCGCCAGTCACCGACGATATGCTGCCGCCCTGGCTGCAGAAGCCGTGGGAGGCGCTGGCGCGGCGCGGGCGCGAAGGGCGCCTGCCCAGCGGTCTGCTGGTTCATGGCGCTCCGGGCGTTGGCAAGGCACTGCTGACGCGGGCGCTGGTCCAGGCCCTGCTGTGCCAGCGCGCGACGGGCACCGAGCCGCCGTGCGGCGAATGCAACGGCTGTCGCAGCTTCCTTGGTGGTGTACACCCCGAGGTGATGACGCTGGAGCCGGAGGAGGCGGGCAAGGAAATCCTAATCGCGGCGGCCCGCGAGGCGATCGAGTTTCTCTCGCTGTCCGGTTCGGGCGGGCTGCGCAGCGTGATCATCCGCCCGGCCGATGCCCTGAACACGAACGCGGCGAATGCGCTGCTGAAGACCCTGGAGGAACCCCCGCCCAGGGCCATGCTGATTCTCGAGGCAGCTCAGCCGGCGCGCCTGCCAGCGACCATCCGCAGCCGCTGCCAGATGGTCGAAATCGCCACGCCGGGGCCTGCCGAAGCAACGGACTGGTTGCGCGGGGCCGCCGATGACCCTGCGGCAGTGGACGAGGCCTATGCCGCCAGTCTCGGGCGTCCGCTGGCCGCCCGCGAGATCCTGACCGACCCCGACCGTATGGCGCGCTGGGAACAGGACCGCGAGGCCCTGACCCTGCTACTGCGTCGCCCCGGGGTGACACCGATGGCCAGTGCCATGCAACGCAGCCTGCCGGAATCCCTGATCCCGCGAATCCAAGCTCTGCTGGTTGCGGCCCAGCGCCTGCTCGTCAACGGCGAGCCGGATGCGTTTGGCCGGCAGTTCCCGCGCGATCGACTCGAGGACTTCGCGCGCCGCATGGGACCGCGTCGGCTGGCTGAACTGTCGAATCAAGCGCTCGGCTGGCAACGCCAGGCCTCGCGCCAGCTTAACCCGCAGCTGCGCATGGAAGACATCGCATTGAGCTTCCTCGAGCAGTAAGGCGTCACTCGCCACGAGTACAGTCGGGGTGGCGCGGTATCGGTGCGATGGGCGATACTGCCAGACCCAGTACGATTTCAGGTCACACGGAGGGTCTATGGCCGGGCAGGGCATGCTCACCTTGGCAATCAAGGAAAAACCCGCGCTGTATGCGGCATACATGCCGTTCGTGACCAATGGCGGTCTGTTCATCCCGACCGACAAGGCCTACAAGCTCGGAGACCAGGTCTTCCTGCTGCTGTCCCTGCTGGAGGATTCGGATCGCCTTCCGACCCCCTGCACGGTGGTCTGGATTACGCCGCCGCGCGCCCAGGGCAACCGGCTTCGGGGCATCGGCGTGCAGTTCAACAAGTCGGACAAGGGTGTGACCCACCGCCGCATCGAGGAACACCTGGGCGGCATGCTGAACTCCGACCGCAAGACGCATACCTTCTAGACGTCTGGAGAGCCGTCTTGACCGACGCTGCGTCGGGACCTTGCATCGCGCAGAACACCCGCTTGCCACCCCTTCGCGACGAGCCTGGAACCGTCAGCGCACGTTCGCGGCACCGGTCTCGCGGATGGCCTCGCCCAGCGTTTCCAGCGCCTGGTCAATCTGCGCCCGCGTCAGGTAGAAGTGGGGCGCAAAGCGGATCCCGCCGCCACGCATGGCACACAGGATGCCGCGCCCCTGAAGCCTCGCGTATAGCGCTTCCAGATCATCCACCGGTGGTCGGAACGTCAGGATGCCGGCACGCCGGCCGCGCGGTGTCAGGATTTGGCAGCCGTGCGCACGCAGGCCTTCTTCCAAATGTAGCCAGTGCTCGCGGATCTCGTGGTCGATGCTGTCCAGCCCGATCTCCAGCAGAAGGGAGAGACTGGCGTGCAGGGCGTGAATTCCGAGCATGTTCGGACTGCCCGGTTCGAAACGCCGTGCACTCGTGGCGGGCTCGATCCCCGGGTTCGAGAAATCGCCGGCATGCGCCAGCATGTTCCAGCCATATTCCTGCAGCGTCAGCCGTTCGCGGATCTCCGGGTTTACGTAGAACACCCCGATTCCCTCGGGCGCCAGCATCCACTTGTGGGCATCGGCCATCACGAAGTCGGCATGGCAACCCGGGGCATCGAAGGGCAGGGCGCCCAGGTGCTGGATCGCATCGACACAGAACAGGATGCGCCGCGAGCGCAGTTCTGCACCCAGCGCCTGGATGTCGACCCGCAGCCCGGAGTCGTAGCGCACCGCACTGGTGGCCACCAGGCGGGTCCGCGCATCACAGGCGGCCAGCAGGTCGCGCTCCGGTTCCTCGCCAATGGCGACCTCGCGCGCCTCGATGCCGAAACGTTCCGCAGCGGCCAGCCAGACGACACGATTGGACGGGAACTCGTGCGCCGGGAACACCACATTGTCGCCCGGCTGCCAGTCCAGGCCGAAGGCCACCATCGACAGCGCCTCGGACGTGTTCTTCACGAAGGCAATGTCCTCTGCGGACGGCGCCCCGATCAACGCCCGTGCGAGTTCCCGCGTCGCGTCGATTTGCTGCAGCCACTGCAGGTAGTCACGCGAGCCATGGGCCACGTTCTCCCGGGCGAAGCGGCAGACCGCGTCCTCGGTGCGCCGGGGCCAGGGGCCCACGGCGGCATGATTGAGGTGGATGATCCCTTCCTGTGGAAACTCCGGGTGCATGCGATCCTCCTTGGCGGGTGCCAAAGGGTAACCCAGTCAGGCGAGGCTTAGAACACCCGGAGAGACGCAGCCGAAGGGGCCCGCCTGCGCACCCGACCCATCAGGCGCGCCCGGGAACTGGTTGTGAAAATGCGGGCAAGTTGTTAATTTACCGGCTTCTGAAGGTCCCGCTACCCCGCCCTTCGACAGCGGCACGGGTCAGCATCTTACTCGCTGCTCTTNCGGACGCCGTTCGCGTGCGAATGGTCATCCCGTATTCCTAGAGCTTGAGCGCCCCGAACGTCCCGGGATGCACGCNCATCCTCGCCCATCGCTGCGGNGAGGCACTCCAATTTCAGTTTGTCGGCACAGGAGTCGCGGATGAATTCCGTTGTNCAGTTCTATCGTGATCCCCAGCTTGGTGCGGTCGAGCCGCGCGAGTTCCGCGTCTTTAATGAACGCTCGATCGAACGCATCCCGGCCCTGGCCAGCCTGCCCGAGGCCATGCGCTTCGAGATGCAGGTGGTTGCCAGTGTGCTTCCGTTCCGGGTCAACGACTACGTGATCGAGGAGCTGATCGACTGGAGCCGGGTTCCCGACGATCCAATCTTCCAGCTAACCTTTCCGCAACGGGACATGCTGGCCCCCGAGGCCTTCGCGCGCATGGCCGTTCTGCATCACCAAGGGGCAGGGCGGGCCGAGATCCAGGCCCTCGCGCGCGAGCTGCGCGAGGAGCTCAACCCGCATCCGGCCGGGCAGATGGAGCTCAACCGCCCGAGCGAGGAAGCGGGCGAGGTCATCAACGGCCTCCAGCACAAGTACCGTGAAACGGTGCTCTTCTTCCCCGGCCAGGGCCAGACCTGCCACAGTTATTGCACCTTCTGCTTCCGCTGGGCCCAGTTCGTCGGTGACAAGGAGCTGCGCATCGCCAGCACCGATGCCGCGTTGCTGCACGACTACCTGCGCGGCCATCCGGAGATCAGCGACCTTCTGATGACGGGTGGCGACCCGATGGTAATGAAAACCAAGCACCTGAAGGCCTATCTTGAGGCCTTGCTGGAGCCGGAGCTGGCCCACATACAGACCGTACGGATCGGCACCAAGGCCCTGACATTCTGGCCTTACCGATTCGTGACCGACTCGGATGCGGACGAACTGTTGCGTCTACTGGAACGGCTGGTCGAGGCGGGCAAGCACGTGGCCCTGATGGCGCATTACAACCATCCGAACGAACTGCGGACCCCGATTGCCCACGAGTCCATCCGTCGGGTACGGGATACCGGCGCCGAAATCCGTTCCCAGGGGCCCTTGCTCCGGCACATCAATGACGACGCCGAGGCCTGGGCCGAGCTGTGGCGCGAACAGGTACGCCTCGGGATCATCCCGTACTACATGTTTGTCGAACGCGACACCGGGGCACGGCGGTACTTCGAGGTCCCGCTGGCGCGCGCCTGGGAAATCTACCGCGAAGCCATGAAACAGGTCTCGGGGCTCGGGCGCACCGCCCGCGGCCCCTCAATGAGCGCCGAGCCCGGCAAGGTGGAGATCCAGGGCGTTGCCGAGATCCAGGGCGAGAAGGTCTTCGTCCTGCGCTTCATCCAGGCACGCAACCCCGACTGGGTCCAGCGCCCGTTTTTTGCGCGCTACGATGACCAAGCCACCTGGCTCGATCAGCTCAAACCCGCCTTCGGCGAAGATCGCTTCTTCTTCGAGGACGAGCTGATGGCGATGAAGGCCGAATCGGCTCACTGAGTCCGCCTCAGCCGGGCGGGTTTGGCACAATGGATCTCATGGACAACAACACGCTCAAGCAACGCGACCTACGCACCCTCTGGCATCCCTGTACCCAGATGAAAGACTACGGCGAGGAGGGGACCCTCCCGCTGCTTCCGATCCAGCGGGGGGAGGGCGTCTGGCTGTACGATTTCGACGGCAATCGCTATCTGGATGCCATCAGTTCGTGGTGGGTCAACCTGTTCGGTCACGCCAACCCGCGCATCGGTGATGCGGTCAAGGACCAGCTGGACCGGCTGGAGCATGTGATCCTCGCCGGCTGCACCCACGAGCCGGTGGTCGAGTTGTGCGAACGCCTGATCGACATCACCCCCGAAGGCCTGAACCGGGTGTTCCTGGCGGACAACGGCAGCGCCGGGGTCGAGGTCGCGCTGAAGATGAGCTTTCACTACTGGCGCAACGTCGATCGCCCGCAGAAGACTCGCTTCATCCGCCTGTCCAACAGCTACCACGGCGAGACTCTGGGCGCCTTGTCCGTGAGCGACGTACCGCTGTACAGCGCAACCTACGAACCGCTGATGCTGGACGTCATCACCGTGCCGGCACCGGATTGTTTCGACCGCGAAGACGGCGAAACCTGCGCCGATGTGGCGCGGCGCCAGTTCGACCACATGGAGCAGGCGCTGGCGGAACATGCCGATGAGGCCGCCGCGGTCATCGTGGAGCCCTTGGTCCAGTGCGCCGGCCACATGCGCATGTACGACCCTGAATACCTGCGGCTACTGCGCGAAGCCTGCGACCGTCACGGCGTCCACCTGATCGCCGACGAGATCGCAGTCGGCTTCGGGCGCACGGGCACGCTGTTCGCCTGCGAACAGGGGCCAATCACGCCCGATTTCATGTGCCTGTCCAAGGGCCTGACCGCCGGCTATCTGCCCATGGCCGCCGTGTTGACCACAGATACCATTTACCAGGCGTTCTACGACGATTACGAAAAGCTCAACATGTTCCTGCATTCGCATTCCTATACCGGGAATCCGCTCGCGTGCAGGGCCGCACTTGCCACACTGGACATCTTCGATTCCGATCCCGTTCTTGAGAGAAACCGGGAGCTTGCCGCCCATATCGAGAAACGACTTGAACCCTTGCGGGAACATCCGCATGTCGCCGACGTGCGCCAGCACGGCATGATTGCGGCGGTGGAACTGGTGCAGGACAAGTCCCGACGCACCCCGTATCCGTGGCAGGAACGTCGCGGACTGCACATCTATCGCCACGGCCTGACACGCGGTGCGCTGTTGCGACCACTGGGGAACGTGAGCTATCTGATGCCGCCGTACGTGATCACCGAGGAACAGATCGACTTCCTCGTCGAGGTGATGACCGAGGGGATCGAAAAGGCCGTGCGTGCCTGACGTGCGGGATTAGGCCTAAACGGGAACGGGATTGGGCCAGGCGCAGGCCGCGTTCATGACTTCGGTGGGAGCATCCCGGTCATTCCGCTCGAGACACGCCCATATTCAATGTCGCATAATACATATTATGTTAAATCGGGGATAAGTGACGGTGTCGTTCGCCTTAGCGAGTCCCTGGTTAGCGAGTCCCTGGACCATGCACGTGCGGTCACCCGGCCCGGGTTCTCTCCCCGGCCGGTCCCCGGATTGTTAACGCCGTGGCGTCAGGAAAGACTGCTGATGACGTGCGTGAGGATCTGTTTCACCCGCGCCATGCCGACATCGAGATTCGCGGCGATGTCGTCCATGGTGATCTCGCCTTCG
>SL_7KL_010_BRINEDRAFT_10000866_pt1 | contig 14573 bp, 6 predicted proteins | sample SodLak_010_BRINE_FD_10663 | JGI IMG/M metagenome (IMG submission 10663)
TTAACTCCTGACTAAAATTTAATATAATTGTAGCATAAAAAATAAATGAGGTGAAACTATGTATTTAGGAATAGATGGTGGAGGCACCAAAACCAAATTAATATTAATTAATGACAATAACGAAATAATTGGTGAGACTATAAAAGGTCCATCAAGTGTTGATACAGTGAGTTTTGAAGTATCTAAAAATGCTATATGTGAAGGGTGGAAAACCATCAAAGAAAGTTTAACATACACTCCGAAACTGAAAGGGGTTTTTGGCGGCCTTGGTGGGATTGTACATCAATGGCATAGTGATAAACTTATCGAAATGCTAAAAAAAGCACAAGTTTTTAATACAGAGAACATAGTTATCAAAAATGACATGTACAATGCTTTAGCTAGCGGGTATAAAACAAAAGACGCAATGACTGTCATTATTGGAACAGGCATGGTTGCTTTTGGAATTGATATAAAAGAAAAAACACATAAAAGTGGCGGCTGGGGTTATAAAGAAGGCGATACTGGAAGTGCTTATAGTTTAGGATATCATGCCATTAGAAAAATGGTTAGAGCATATGATGGAAGAATTGATCAAACGAAATTTACAGAAGAAATTTTTAACACGTTAAACCTAACACATATTGACGCCTTTGTTGATGTTGTAGAAAATTGGGTTGATAACAGAACAAAACTTGCATCGTTGGCTCCGATTGTTACCAAACATGCTAATCATAACGACCCACACGCACTAAAGATTATTGACTTTTGTACCGATGAACTGGCAAATGCAGTAAAAGCGGTCTACCAAACACTAGAATTTGTTGATCCAACTCTTGTTGTTGTTGGTAGTTTGGGAAATGCTGAAGGAAAGTTTAAATCATTTTTGCATCAAAAGATTAATGAAATTGGAAATATCAAAATTATCTCTCCTATTCACGATCCAGCATTCGGAGCTGCATTGCTCGCTAAACAATAAATGAAAACAAAATTCAGGCGCAATCAAATGATTGCGCCTTTTTTTAATTGGCTATTCTTCCATAAACCTCTACTTCTTGTATTCTAGCATGGTTATCTATTTGTGAACCATTAGTAACAACAAGTTTAACGTATCTTGCATTGGTAGGGGAGAATGCATGAGATGTTATTCCATCTTCATTATCATCCACTTCAGTAATATTGATCCATTCTTCTTTATCTAGACTTACATATAAATTATAACCAACAGTATTCCATTCTAATTCATCGTAATGTTGGAAACTTTCAGAAGCATGAACCAACGCAATCTCAGAGACTACATAAATACCTCTTAGGTCTATAATAACCCATTTATCACCGGATGTCGTAGCATCTGTTTCGGTCCATTTGGTTTGATAATCGCCATCAATAATGTTTCTTGGGCGTTCATCTTGAGCCGCTTCCGCAAAATATCCAGAGTATGAATCAATGCGACCACTCGCAGCAACATTAGAAACTGTTGATGCAGCATTTGATACAGTGACCGCATGGGGTGCGTAATGGTCGTTAGTTCCTAAACGGTTTGTAGTTATAATGCCAATGGAGAATACACCTTGATGATCATATTGAACTTCAATTTCTTCTGAATGTATGTCACCATTAACGATGGTGCCTCCTTCAATATCCCATTCAATGGATTCAGTGATCGAAGAAACATTAGCGCTAACTATAATAGTTTCACCTTCTCCGATTACTGTTCGACTTACATCAAACCCAGCTCTACCACCTTCAATAGGCTCTTCCCAGTGAAGGGTTTTTTGTCCTTCACCAATCTGTTGACCTTGGTCATTGTATGCTTTTAATACAATGGTAGATTCGTCTAAATAATCCGAGCGTTGATCTCCATCATTATTAATTTGTCTTTGAATATCGTTAACATAAAGCCGGTTATGATAGCTACTTGAGAGATATTGTTTTGTCCCATCTTCATTGACATTGTAAACGTCATATTGAACGATTTCATCGGTAGTTAAGGGATCCCATTTCAAGCGTACATCTGCAGTAATTCCATATTGGAACCCAACCTCATCAAACGCAATATTTTCAATAATGCTTTCGTTCTTATCATCAAGACCCCTATGTACCATCAAGTCATCAATATTAATTTGATAATCGTTAATTTCTTGTGAACTTTCAACTAAGAAGCCTATTGATGTTATGGTTTCCCCTGTAAACTCACTTAAATCAATACTGGATAGTTCCCAGGTATTTTCATCACTTAGTGACAAAGGAAGATATTCAACTGTTTCAAACCATGAATCACTTTCTAAAGTTAGGCGTACATGAACAGAAGCATTGATATCGTTTGCTTTATGGTATAGTTGTATACTGGTATCATCATGAATGTTTAAATATGTTTTAAAAACTTTAAAATCAGTTGCGTTATCAGAGCTGATATCGCCAAATAATTTCAATGAGCTTCCCCCATAATACGCACTATCATGATCAAATGCTATATCTAGTGGCTCACCGCTTCCTTGTGAATCATTAATCCATCTAAAATGGGGCATGATGTCTTGAATTGATAAGTTGTTCCATCCCTCATCAAATTCCGAAACGACTTCGCCTTCATAATAGAACTGATGTCCGTTTCCTGTATTGAAGCGATTAAACATAGAATCTCCGATTAGGGTAGTTCGCTCAGCCACAAAAGCAGATATTCCGTACCAACCATTTGGATCATTTTCTAAATCAATGAAAGATTTTCTTGGGTCTCTTTCAAATCCAACCCAATAATCTTGAGCGGTTTCAACAAAATTATCGTATGAGTTGCCCCCACTTGCACCATCTAAATTAAAAGTCCAATCCGAACGATAAATCCCTATTGATGTATAAGGTTCTAATGTGTCAGGGTCAACAAATCGGTCCCATTGCCAAGGGGTCGCTGTATTTGAAGATTTTTCATACCCATATTGTTGAGTATCAAATCCAGTATATAACTCATAAGGGCTTCTTCCTAATTCAATCGCACGCTCGCGCGCATCTTCAACACGGGTTTCTCCTCCGCCGTATCGACCATCCCATCTAAAATCTAGGAATAGCGAATCAGACAATACTTTTTCATCATCTTGGAAAAACATATCATTTCGATCATTCAATGATCCTTGCCATGCAATTCTTCCATCATCACGAATCGAATCATAATGCTGAATAATCATTTCAGGATATCTTTCATCAATTTCATCTTGTAAGTAATGTAAAAAGTCAATAAAGTCTTCTGCCAAATCAGGCCTAGATTCACCTGGATCGGTTTCTAAATTTATAAACCAACCATCAAATCCAAAATATTTAGCCATCGTTATCATTTGATCCGCGACAGGAAAGTTTCCATCATCGTCTTTTTCAACCATTTTTTCGGTGTTGGAAATATTACCACCAAAAGCAGTTGGCGCCATAAATATATTCCCTAAAATAGGAATACCATTTTTATGGGCTGCGTTAACTTGTTCTCTTGATGGAATAGTAAAACTAGATATTTGCCCACCCCAAGCTACCGCAACATCAATATATTGCCAATACTCAACGGTATATGCATCATACCCTTTATGTCTTGGTGTCAAATTTGAATCTAATGGCATAAACACATCTAACAATGCCAATCCAACATCTTTGTTCACAACATTAGGGTTAATGGCCTCACCTGTCATTCTTTCTTGTAAAGGTATCGTAGCTATACCAGTGTATTCATCATCTTCTCTAGGTTCCCAGTCTAAAAATGCATTGATTTGCAAATATAATAGCCCTGGTTCTTCTGCAAATGTTCGGTCAATATCATCTGAACGATATGCTACAGACCCTGGCATAACTGTTATTTCTCTATAAATTTTTTCAGAGACATTGTTATCCATGTCAGTTGCAAAATATTCTACCTTATAAAAACCTGGATTGTTTTCAAATGAAACATCATTTCCAGCACCATCATATACATTATATTCAATCGTTGATGTGATGTCCAAATTGATCGCATCAAAAGCACTTAGGCCTTCGAGTAAATCAAAATCACTTGCGCCTTCCATGGATAAAATCATCTCATCGTTTTGCACATTAATTGTAGGGGCTTCATTTAATGATTCAACTTCTACTGTTATAACACTAGATTCTACAGTTCTATTGTTTTCATCCACCACTTCAAAAGTAATATCATAATCACCGGTTGTTTGAAAATCAATATCCCCTTTGATAACCATTAATGATGTTATATTATTGCCTTTAAAATCATTCGCAGATATTGAAAAATGATTGCTTAAATTCCCAGTAAATCCACGAGAAACCGTTAAAGTGTTATCTTCTGGGAGACCATTAATCGTTGGATAACATACGTCAAACGGAGTTTCTTCTATTNCGCATAGTTCTTCATCAAACGTATCACCATCTGCGATAGAAATCAATTCATCTAAACGCGTCAAGCCATTATTTTTAATGTCTTCAACTTCATCTACACTTGTTGCATCGTCAATACGATCAACCCAATTGTCTTGAATGTTACTAATATAATCTTGGACTTCTGGGGAATAGTTTGACAAATCTACATGTCCCTCAAGTGTTTCAGCTGCTTCTGATTTTGCATCGTTTAATAGTTCTTCTTGACTTGGTTCTTCTTCACCATTACAAGCGGCCAAAGTAAAAACAAAAATCGATAATAAGAATGAAAACATTATTTTTTTAAACATTTTAACCCTTCTTTCTTGTGATTGAATAATGAAGGTGTCGCGATTAAGCGACACCTTTCAATATTATATTAGTCTACGTTCGTAAATACTTCTACTTGAGCCAATCGTACAGTATAACAGCATCCCCAGAATTTTTGATCTGAGTCTGTGATGAAAATTCTAATTTGTGAGGTTGTTACAGGGTCGAATTCAGCCATAAATTCTGAATTATTATCATTTGGAACATCAAACGAATCAATTTCAATCCATTCAACACTGTCTTCATCAGTGTCATCATAATCAGGATTTAAAACAAATAAGTCAAATGCTGCTAGTTTATCTCCACCTGTCACACCACTATCAATCATCACGCTGCTAATTTCTTCTTCATCACCTAAGCCAATGTCAATTGTAATATAATCATTCCAACCATTTGCTCTAGGTTCAACTTCCGCACGATATAATGAGTTTCTATCACCATCTATGATTTTGGTAATATCATCTTGGTTTGATAAATAGGTATCAGAATACCCCCAGTCATCCCAATATGAATCGTCATCTTCTAAGTGCATACCTTCTAGCCAATCATAATCATCTACCATAAAGTTTTCAATTGATAAACTGCTATAAGGAATTCGATTGGTTTCTAAGGTGAATGTCCAAGATCTTTCCGTTTCATGGAATACTAAATCGTCATCTGTACTATTTTCAAAGTCTCTAACTTGAATCGTCGCTTCGATATTAATCGTATCTTCTTCATACGGTGCAGTAATTCTTACGCCACCTGAAGCACTCGCACTGAATAAATCATTATTGTCACTAGACCATTGAACGTTTAGATACTCATTCATATCATCAACATTGTCCCAAATTCTACCTACTGGAACATCAAATCTTTGGTCGCGTGTTGCGGTATAATCAGTATCATTAACGCTTTCATCAATATAATTTACGATAAAGTCATTAACTTCTGAACTGCTTAAAGTAGTTACGTCACTTCCATCTCCAATATAGCGTACACGTACTAAATTATCGCCAAACATTGATTCATAACCATCAAAGAATACTGGCATTTGAACAAACTCACCATTCATATCTCTTAAAGTATCCTTTTGATCATCCGTTAAACCATAAAACTCAATTTGATTTCCTAAAAATTCGATAAAGAATATTTCAGTTGGATATAAGTCATCGCCATCTGATGCGCCTTCTTCAAAGCGGTCAACTTCTTCATAGAATAATTGTCCTGTTACTTCGTAATGATATTTATGTCCATCAAAAGACTCTTGCGTTAAACTTCTAATATCACTTGGTGACACGTCAAAGGTCGTAAATTCAATCGCGTTATTGGTAGATAATACATGAACACTATCCACATCTAAATCAGTATAGTATGGATCTTGTGATTGTGGTGTGAAGAAACGACCAGTTGTATCAGAAGTAAGGTTTGCGGTGAAGTAAATTTCATCCCCTGCATCCATTTCTGGTGTGTCTTCAGTTACATGCAGTCTAATTAAAGCATTTTCTAAGANTTCATCGTTATCACCTAATACTTCTTTATCTACTAAGTACACAAAATCTCTTCCTTGAGCATCTGTATATTCAATATCCGTAACAACAGCGAGTGTTGTTATATCATAATTTCTATTGTTAGAGTATACCGATAAAGTATGATCAATTGTTTGGTATCGTAAACCTGGTTCTCTATTAAGTTCAATCTCGTAGTCATTCGTAAATTCGAAATCCCCATCATCTAATGTTAAAGATAAGGTTATATCTTGGGTTGTAGCTTCATCACCAGTATTATGAGATGGGAATAATAAAGCGCCAAAAACCATCTCTCCATCTTGTTCGATTTCTCTAAAAACTACTGAGCTGCTTTCTGAAGACCAATTAATGTTATAATCTCTACCGCTTTCAGCGTCTATAGACAGTGGTATGAAGATTTCATCATCATGTGTGAAATCAAATTCAAAGCTATTGAAATCAATATACATTGCAATCAATTTATCTAAGCCTTGTACACTTTCATCCATAGAATCAACCATTGATTCTAACGCAGAAAGACTTCCTTCTAAATCTGATAAGTCACCCTCATGAGATTCTAGACTTGATAATAATGCATCAATTCTTGAATCTAAATCTGACATATCAGAATCCATTTCGCCAATGGTTGAATTCAAATCTTCGTTATCTTGATTAGCGTCATTTAACTGAGATTCTAATGCGGATAGTTTAGATTCTAATTCTGATATACCATCTTGTAATTCTGAAATTTCTTCTTCATCAGAATCACATGCAACTAGTACAAAAGATAATGCAAAAACTGTAAGAAATAAAAATAATTTTTTCATGCAAATTCTCTCCTTTTATTTTTTTACAAGTTGTATAGTTTGATTTATAAAACTTGTATATACTGCTTTGTAACCGTTTTTATATTATCATGACTTTCCATTGATGTCAACGAATTTTTTAATGGTTAAAACGAACCAAAAGCCTGATTTAAAGGTTTAAATATTGATTCTTAAAAAAGTCAAACCTATCCGTGCGGTAATATAGTTCAACATACTCTAACGTTTGATCAGCATTCAACTGACCTTTTAGAATAATATTCAATATTGCTTTAGATGGTGCGATTTTTAACGTTTCTGCTAAAGACCTTGAAGCATTAAGCGCACTTACCTTATGAAGCATATATTGTAACTGTGAGTTTGGAATCTGATCTGAAAGTTGGTCCAAAGGCGGTAATTGGTCGGTTTCTATTTTATTGATTAATTTCTCTTCGTTAATATAAGTTCTTTCCAACAAAACATCTTCATCTTTCAATGCACAAACTCTCTCCAAAAATATAACGTAGTCATTAGCACCTACACCGAGTGTCTGGTGAACTTTACTTGGTGCTAAAACACGTTCGTAAGAAAGCACTTCTACTGTGATTTCACCCGCAACATTTTCAAGCGAATTTATTTGACCTATAATTCCATATGAAAAATTGTTATTAAAATGGTCGTTGACAAAGGTCCCTTTTCCTTTATGGCGTTTTAAATAACCAGAACGCACTAAATTATTTAAAGATTGTCTGGCTGTCATTCTTGAGACATTATACATTTTAGCAAGGGCATTTTCTGAATCAATCTGTTGGCCTTTTTTATAAACACCACTTGTTATTTTTTTCATAATTTCCTTTTCTATGACTAGATATTTAGCATCAGTCATGTCATCACCTTCCTTATTGAAAATTGGTTAATTTTTTAATAAAAATGTTTTAATTTCAAATGGTTTGAATGTAACATTATCAAGATTTGTTTCTTCAATAATTTCTTCAACAAGATTTGTCTCATAGATTGCATTAAAAGTTTCATGTAGAAATATATTGGTTTGCGTTGTTTTTCCTTCATTTTCATAAAGTCTAATAATAATGCCCCCTTCATCATGCTGTGGTTTTATTGCACTCATTTTTATGTTTTCTTGAGTACATGTATACAAGGGGTTTATCGCTATTTTTTCATTGAAACTCGGAAAATACCCATTTAGCCCTTTTGCTTGACGGTCTATTTCACTGTTAGATATTGAACTGGGATATAGGTCAAATGCGTATTTGTATTGTGTTTTGTCAATATCGCCATTTTTTGCAGGATAATCAGTACTTCTTAGTAAGTTGATGTCCATCATACCTTCTTTAATGTGAAAACCATATTTGCTGTCATTCATTAAAGCTATAGTATGCGACGTATCCTGCATTTTCACCCATTCATGAGCACTCACTTCAAATTGTGCTTTATTAATCCTTGTATCATTTTCAGTTGATCTATCTAGGGTTCCAAATTGAATATCAAATGTTGCGTTTGATGCTTCTATAGTTGTCATAAACCCTGTTCTCAACATGTATCCTTTATTCTTCCAATCAACAAAATGCTCAAACTCAATGCGACCTGTTGTTTTATCAATAGTGATGTATTCTTTAATGGAAGAATCCAAAAATTGATAGTGATTGACTCTTAAATGATACATTTTTGAATCAAAACTTTTTATGGGCTTTGCTTTTAGTGAATTTGGGGTTTGATAACGGTAATGGTCTTTGATATTCCAAGCATCCCCTTTATCAATATAAACCATCAATCTATTCCCACCATATTGTGTTAACATTTCGCGATTTGAAGATAAATCTCTTATTGATTCAATATAACCTTCAGGATGAAATTTAATGGCGGTATTTTCAGTGATTAGTTCATTAGTATTTTCACAAGCTTCTAAAGTGATGGAATGGATAGGTTTAGAAAATGAAAACGGGTTAACTTCGTAGGCATAAATAGTTTCATCTTTTCTTTTAATGGTATGAACTTTATGGTCGAAAGGATTAAATATATAGTTATCTTTACCTGTCGATGATAAATGATAATGATTTGTTAACAAATCATTCAACGTTTCATCTATTTTCTTATAACGGGCTAAACACTCGTCATATACTCTTTTGATCGATGACCCCGGTAAAATGTCATGGAATTGATAAAGCAATACTTCTTTCCAAATGGAATCTAATGTGGATTTAAACATACGATGGTTTCCATCTAAAGTTAAAAGCACTTCTATGGTTTTAAGTTTTTGTTCAAGCTTACGATTAAACCACTTCACATTTGCCTGAGAAGTGTACGTCCCTTGGTGATTTTCTAAATATAATTCGCCTTTCCAATGAGGTAGTTTAGATTTTTTTTCTTTAATCTTTTCAAAAAATGTATCAGCTCTTGAATCTTTAATTTTTGGTAAGGGCGCTAAATTTCTTTGACGCTGGATACGTTCAATATGTTCTTCTCCAGGTCCACCTCCACCATCGCCAATACCGTATAATACCAGTGCTTCTTTTACTATATCTTGTTCACGATATTCATCACTAACTTTTTTACTTACTTTTGGAAGAATTGAACTATTGTAATTCCCTTCAGGTGGCATGTGCGTAAGCACATTTGAATCATCAATGCCTTCCCAGTTAAATGTATGATAAGGAAATCTGTTTATTAAACTCCATGAAAGCTTAATCGTCATGAAATAATCAAGACCAGACTTTTTAATGATTTGTGGCATGGCACCACTGTAGCCAAAAACATCTGGCAACCAAAGATTTTTTACGCGAAAACCAAACGTATCTTGATAATATTTTATACCGTAAAGCATTTGTCTGACTAATGCTTCTTCTCCAGAAACATTGGTATCTGCTTCAACCCACATACCCCCTTGAAGCTCAATGCGACCTAGTTTTACATAATGTTTAATGTCTTCAAATAAGGTAGGGTAATCTTCTTCTAACCATACTAGTAACTGTGGTTGAGAAATTCCGAAAATAAAATTATCATTGCGCTTTAATAGATCAATAACATTTGACAATGTCCGTCCAGCCTTGCGTCTTGTTTCTCTAATGGGCCATAGCCAAGCTAAGTCGATGTGGGCATGACCAGTTGCATAAATAGTGATCGGATTATTGGTTTTAGATTCAAGCATATTTTTTGTAATTTTTAACGCTTTATCTAGCCAGTTAGTCTCTTGATATTCAATTAGTAAATACACTTCCCATAGTGCATTAAACAAGGAATTATAATGTGTATCGTTTTTATTAGACACTTCTAATAAATTTAATAATGTTTCCATATCGTAATAAAGTTTTCTAGCCCTTTGATTGCGAACCACGAGTTCAGCATGATGAATTTTTGCGTCTTCATCAAAATGTCCAAACAAATCATTTGCGCCTGCTTCAATCCATAAGCTAATGCCATTATCATGATCAATAAAAGAAGTTACATCATAATACATTTTTCCTGGTTCGCCGTGGTTTCTATCGAAAACTGAACTCCCATTTGTAAAACCTTTAATGGGCATCCCTTGTTTATCAAAAAGGGCAGCTTCGCCAGACACATCTAATTTTAAGTAGATCGTTTCATTTGATTCTTTTTTTATATTTTTAGCTGTTAAATGAAGCCAAGCGCATTGAAATAATTGACCCCAAGGTTCTCCAACATTGATTGGACGGTATTGACCGTCCAATCGCTGGGAGAAAGAAACAGGTTCGTCGGTGATTGATATGGCTAAATCAAGTGATTTAATTGTTGTATCAATCATAGGTTTTAATAGGTTTTCCATACTGTTTTTCATATCGTTAAACTGATTTTTTTCATAATCTAAATTGAATTCCATAAGTATCCTTTCGAGTGAGTAATTGTTTAACTTAATCTTCCAAATACAATCAATTCATAAACACGCGAATGATTATCAGAGCCTGCATTTGAAATATATAATCTTACATATCTGGCTTCAGTTGGTGAAATTGAATGTTCAGTAATACTTTCTGTATTTCCTTCAATATCCACAACCGTTTCAAAATCCTCTCCGTTCATACTTATTTGTAGCTGAAAATCGATTGTGTTGTAACCAAGTTGTTCAGAAACACCAGCATGATAAATTTCGAACTGACTTAAAACATAAACATCCATAAGGTCAATGGTTACCCATTTATCCCCTGGTGTCGTCGCCGTTGTTTCACACCATTTTGTCGAGTATCGGTCTCCATCTATTAAGTATCTAGGATGCTCATCTGGTCTATTGTACCCACTAAAATCATGTATTCTAGCGTTAGGGGTAATATTTGAGACTTGAGACGCCGCATTAGAAACTACAATTAAATTTTCAGATTTAATATGATCTTCTCCATACGCATTTTTTGTTGTGAGCTCAACAGTATATGTTCCTTGATAAGGGTAAGTGACACGTACAGAATCATTGTCTAGGTATTCAATGTTTGATTCATCCACATCATGAAAATTCCATATATATTCATCGGTTACAGGTGATTCTATAGGCGTAAATGTTACGGTTTCACCTTCAGCGATGAGTGTTGAATCTGTTGTGAATCGTGCGCGACCGCCTTCAATGGGTTCAGGCCAATCAAAGTCAATTACTTCTTCAGCGATTTGATTGCGATTATTATCAAAGGCTTTAACAACAATTGAAGATGATTCTGCTAATTCACCGTCATCTAACGTTCTAGCAATATCTTTTATATACGCATAATTATGGTACATTGCGTTTAAATATTGATATTCCCCTTTGTGATTTAATTGATAAATTTCATAAAGCGTAAAAGGGTCATCATTTAATTTATCCCAAGTGATTCTTGCATCAGATGTAATTGCGTGTTGAAAGGTTTGATCTATAATTTCGAGATTTTCTAAAGAATCTAAAGACGTCTCGAAATCATTTCTGTGCAAATGAAGCGCTCCAATATTAAGTGCAAAGTCATCAGCATCATCATGAGCCACACGATAACCAATAGAAGTTAATTTATCGCCTTCAAACTCTGATAAATCCAAACTAAGCGTTTGCCAAGCATTTTCTTCAGTTATATCCACTTGTAAATAGGTCTCATTTTGGTACCAACTTCCACCTGATTCAAATGTCAATACAACTTCTACAAATGCATCACTATGTGTAGTTTTAAATGTATGATCTAATACCGTATCATTATAAATGTCTAAATATGTTTTATAGACTTTAAACTCTGAGGTGTTTGTTTCGGACAAATCACCTGAAATTAACAAATTGCTTCCCCCATAGTATGCACTATCAAAATCAAAACCAATATCTAATGGTGCATCCGCGCCTAAAGAATCACTAATCCAACGCCATTGTGGTAAAACATCTTGAATATTTAAGTTATTATATCCATCAATGAAATTTGATACAACTTCTCCGTTTTTATAAAACTGATGCCCATTACCGGTGTTAAAATATGAATGAAAATTATCGCCTTGAATAACCGTTTTTTCTAATACAAAGCTTGATAAACCATACCAACCGTTTGGATCATTTTCAATATCTACTTCACTATATCTAGGATCTCCAGCTGGGCCTGTGAAAAACTGGTTGGCATTTTTTTCAAATGCTTCATACGTTTTTGCATCTCTTCCGCGGTTATCTTGGAAAAAATTCCAACTCGACATATAAAACCCTATTGAAGTATATGCATTGTTATTTTCATCAAAGTAACGGTCCCATTGCCAAGGGGTATCAGTATGAGATGATTTTTCCATGCCGTATTGTTGAGTATCGAATCCTGTAAATAAATCATAAGGAGACCGTCCTAAATCAATTGCTTTTTGTCGTGCTTCTTTAATAATTTCTGTATTGCTTTGACCATAGCGACCATCCCATCTAAAGTCTAAAAACATACTGTTATAAACTGATTCATCGCCATCTTGGAAAAACATTTCGTTATTTTCATTTAAAGTTCCCTGCCAGCGAATTCTTCCTGTTTCAATCATTGAATCGTACCACTGAATTTCCATATCCAAGCCACGTTCATCAATGACATCTTGCATATATTTCCCTAAGCGGTTAAATTCTATAGCTAAATCAGGGTCTCCACCATCAGTTTCAAGATTAATAAACCAGCCATCAAAACCATAATATTCAGCAATATCAATCAAAGTGTCACCAACAATATAATCTCCTTGATCATTGGTTTGTACCAAGTCATAAGTATGCGACATTTGCCCACCATACACCGTTGGTCGCATAAAGATATTTCCTAATATTTTTACGCCGTTTTTATGAAATAAGTTTATTACTTCTTGCGTAGGCGATACGATATTTCCAGAACCACCCCATGTGACACCTACATCAAGGTACTGAAAATACTCAATCGTATATTGATCGAACGATTCAAATGAACGTTGACCCCCTGTTAAATCAGTAATTTGATCGAGAATTGCAACGCGAATATTTTCATCCGCATTAGGGTTAACCCCCTCACCGTTGATACGTTCTTGAAGAGGGATTGTTCCAATATTGTTGAAACGATCATCATCTTCAGGTTCCCAATCTAACACCGTATTTGCATTAAAATACTTTATCCCTGGTTGAACGCGNTCAACTTCTAAAAGCCCACTATCAGTTGTTGTGGATTCTGGCATGATTGTTATCTCTTTTTCAGCAGACGATTGATTTCCTTCAACATCGATGACATCATAAACAAATCGATAGTAACCTGGCGTTCCACTAAACGTTACTTCATCACCTTGTCCGTTATAAACATTAAATGCAACATCAGACGTTAAATTAAGGCCAATTGAGTCAACAGCACTAATGCCATCCATAGGATCAAACGTTGCTGCAGTTGAAAGATTAAGTACTTGAGAATCTTCCTCTACATAAATACTGGGTGCTTCATCTAAACGTTCAATGTTTAATGTGTATTCTTTTGATGTATTTAAGTTCCCTAATTCATCCATAACTTCAAATTGTATCGTGTACGTGTTGGGTTCACCAAACGCTAAATCACCATGAATAATGATTAGTGATGTGATATTATTTCCTTCAAAATCTTTTGCAGTCACATTAAAGTGGTTAGTGAGGTTTCCCGAGAAGCCTCTATCCACATTTAAAACATCATTATCAGGTAAGTTTTCAAACTGTGGTCTACATGCTTCAAAAGGAGGGTTCAGTTCACATAAATCAAACGTATCTGCCTCGCCTTTAGCAAGCAATACTAAATCTAATAAATAGCTTTCTCCTTCATTAAAAACAGCATTCGCCCCTTCTTCACTGGAAGCATCATCTAAGTTCGATAAAATTTCTTGACGCTCAGATTCAATAAAATCGGATTCTGCTTCACCAAGCCCATCCAATGAAATATCATCACGGATAGTAGATTTAAGCGAATCAATATGTTCTTCTAAATTAAATGTATCATCCCCATTTATTGGTGGCTCTTCTTCTGTTGTATCACATGCTGAAACAGTAAAACTTAAAGCAAAAATCAAAAATACAATAATCAATTTTTTCATTTTTCTCTCCTATATTTTATATTTCACAATCAGGACAAAGGGGCTCTTCGATTTCAACATTTGCATCAATGTCACGTAATGTCCATTCTTGTGTTCT
>SL_7KL_010_BRINEDRAFT_10000868_pt1 | contig 14568 bp, 10 predicted proteins | sample SodLak_010_BRINE_FD_10663 | JGI IMG/M metagenome (IMG submission 10663)
GCCGGATTACTTCCAGATTTCCGAGGCCGAAGCTGACGCCCTGCTGGACGAGCTGGTGGATGCCCGGCTTTTGCTGCGGCGGGAAGAACAGGGCCAGGTCATCCGCGAACTGCCGCCGCAGGCTTTCAGGACCAACTGAAACCGAACGTCCCCATCGGAGCCTCCTGACACAGCAGGAGGCTGACGGCCAGTTGCACAATCGTCCGCAGACTTGTCCCGCTTGACCCCTGGTGGGCGCACACTTATGCTTCGCGCAAATCGGGACGGACTGGTCCGTCCGTTTCGGAGGTGAGCCATGAGTGCCCAGGGAAAACGCGTTCACAAACCGGCATCGGTCCGTGAATCCGAGATTCTGGCGGCCGCGGCCGGCTGCTTTGCCGCGCATGGCTACCGAGGTGTCGATGTCCAGCTCATTGCCGACACTGCCGGCGTCGGCAAGGGTACGGTCTATCGTTATTTCGCCAGCAAGGAAGTCCTGTTCCGGTCCGCACTCCGTCATTGTCTGGACCAGCTGCGTCATCATGTGCGTGCCGCTTCGGATCACGTCATCGAGCCGATGGAGCGGTTTCGGACCGCGACCCGGGCCTACCTCGCATTCTTTGATAACCACCCTGAAACCATTGAACTTTTCATCCAGGAACGGGCGGAATTCCGTGATCGGGAAACACCGCTGTATTTCCTCTACGTGGACGAGCATCGCGAGCATTGGCTGGCGCTATGGCGGCAGTTGATGCAGGACGGACGCCTCCGGGTCAACGATGCAGAAGCGGTAAACCGACTTGTCAGTCGGATGCTTTACGGCTTCATTCTGACGCGGACGGCTGAACTGGACAGCGGCTCACTGGAAGACGGATTCGACGAATTGTTCGAGATCATGCTGCATGGCGTCTTGCGCACGGACAGCGACAACAAGCCAGGCTGAAAATCGCCGTGCTGGATAGAAAAACTCAACGGAGCAAGTCACGCATGACAGATTCGGAAGATCGCACGCCAACGTTGCGACGCATGGGAACGGGAGGTTTCGTATTTCTCGCCGCCATCACGTTGAGCGCCTGCATGAATGGCGACGATGAGCAGTCGGCTCGGGATTCGAACGGCGAGCAACGGGCCGTCCCGGTTGCCGTGATCGAAGTAAGCGCCGAATCCGTCGACGTTGAAAGCGAGTACGCCGGCCGGGTGCGCGGCTCCCGGGAAGTGGAAGTGCGCGCGCGGGTCGAGGGTATTCTCGAGGAACGCCTCTACCGGGAGGGGCAGCGTGTGGAAAAGGGTGATGCGCTTTTCCGCATCGACCCGGAGCCGTTCGAGATAGCCCTGCGCAGTGCCCGAGCCGAACGGGATGACGCGGCAGCGAACCTGGAACTCGCAAATCGCCAGTGGCAGCGCGTATCCAGCCTGTTCGAGCAGGATGCCGTGAGCCGTCGACAGCACGATGAGGCCGAGATCAACCGTGACCTGGCACGCGCTCGCCTGGCCATACGCGAGGCGGCTGTGGCAGATGCCCAGCGCAATCTGCGTTACACCGAGGTGGTCGCTCCGGTCACCGGTGCCACAGATCTGGAGACAGTGCCGGAAGGCAGCCTGGTGGAGCGCAGCGCACTGCTCACCCGGGTCACCCAACACGACCCGGCCCATATTCGGTTCTCGTTACCGGAAAACGATGCCGCCGTGCAACGTGTCGCTCGACGCGCCATGAGTGGGTCAGGCGAAAATCAATACAGCGCCCGCGTGCGTCTGCCGGACGGCACCTGGCATGAGGAGCCCGGCACCGTCGACTTCACCGATAGTACGATCGATGCCCGTACCGGCAGCGTGCATTCCCGCGCCGTGGTGCCGAATGCCGATGGGATGCTGATTCCCGGCCAGTTCGTCCGTGTGCGCCTGATCCTGCAGCGGCTTGACGATGTCTACCTGATCCCTCCAGAAGCTGTCGGGGAGGGCCCGGACGGGCCTGCGGTGTTCCTGGTTGATGACGAGGACAAGGCCCGGCAGGTCAGCATTGAGCTCGGTTCCATGGTGGACGGCCGACAGCTTGTGCTCAGTGGTCTGGGCGATGGGGATCGTCTGGTCGTCGATGGCCAGGTCGCGCTATCAGATGGCGCTTCCGTGCAGGTCCGGGAGACCGACTGAGATGCTGCGTTTCTTCATTGATCGCCCGATTTTCGCCTCGGTCATCTCCTTCATCATCGTTCTTGTCGGCCTGGCGTCTCTGCAGGTCCTGCCGATCGAGCAGTATCCGGACGTTGTTCCGCCGGAAATCGTGGTCGAGGCGAATTATCCGGGCGCCAGCTCCGAGGTGATAGCGGAATCCGTTGCCGCCCCGCTGGAGCAGGAAATCAACGGTGTCGACGACATGATCTACATGGAGTCCACCAGCACCGATGCCGGTTCGCTTCGGATCACCGTGTCCTTCGACCTGGGTACCGATCCGGACCAGGCCACGATCAACGTGAACAACCGTGTACAGGCGGCACTACCACGCTTGCCCCAGCCCGTCCGCGATCAGGGTGTCCGGGTGGAGGCGCGGTCCACCAATATCCTGCTGGTGCCGGTACTGAACTCCCCGGATGGCCGCTACGACTCACTGTTCATCGGCAACTACGCGTTGCTGAACGTGCTCGACGAGCTCGTGCGCCTGCCGGGCGTTGGGGACGCGGCGTTGTTCGGGGCCCAGGACTACGCCATGCGCATCTGGCTGCGACCGGACAAGATGGCACAGTACGACCTGACACCCAGTGATATCGCTGCGGCGCTGCGGGAGCAGAATGCCCAATTCGCGGCCGGGCGTATCGGCGCAGAGCCGTCCATGGACGGTCAGGCGTTCACGTTCTCTGTCACGACCCGCGGCCAACTCGACGACGCCGAGGAATTCGAACGCATCATCCTCCGCTCGGACGAAGAGGGCGGCACGTTGCGCCTTGGCGACGTTGCCCGTGCCGAACTCGGCGCCCAGGACTACAACTTCAGTGCAACGTACAACGGTGAGCCGACGATTCCGATTGGCGTCTATCTGCAACCCGGCGCCAATGCACTGGACACCGCCGACGAAGTCCGTCGGGCATTGGAGGAGATCAGTGAGCGCTTCCCCGAAGGCCTGGAATACACGATCGCCTACGACACGACCGAGTTCGTCGAGATCTCGATCCGCGAGGTGTTCATAACGCTTCTGGTGGCCGTGGGGCTGGTGGTGCTGGTCACCTTCCTGTTCCTGCAGCATCTGCGCGCGACGTTGATTCCGGTGGTGGCAATCCCGGTGTCACTGATTGGCACGTTCGCCGGCATGCAGGCCCTCGGGTTCTCCATCAATCTGCTGACCCTCTTCGGTCTGGTGCTCGCCATCGGCATCGTGGTCGACAACGCCATCATCGTCATGGAGAACGTCGAGCGCCTGATGAAGGAGAAGGGCCTCAACGCCCGGGATGCCTCGGTCGAAACCATGCAGCAGGTCTCCGGCGCCGTGGTGGCCTCAACCCTGGTGCTGGTCGCGGTTTTCGCACCGGTCGCGTTCCTCGGCGGGCTCAGTGGTGAACTCTACCGCCAGTTCGCGGTGACCATTGCCGTCTCGGTGGTTGTTTCGGGCGTCGTTGCACTGACCCTGACCCCGGCGATGTGCGCACTGTTGCTGGACAAGCAGAAACATACCGTGTCGAAGCCTTTTGCCTGGTTCAATGCCGGCTTCGAGTATCTGACCAGGGGCTTCGTCGCCACCGTTGGTTTCCTGATCCGCCGCTGGATCGTCGGTCTGGCCCTGTTCCTTGGCTTCTGTGTCGGCACCGTGCTGTTGCTGGAGCGCATGCCATCCGGGCTTGTGCCGCAGGAGGATCAGGGTGTGGCTCTGGTGGCCGGACAACTGCCACCGACATCCTCCATGCCGCGTACCGAGGAGGTGCGACAGGAGCTGACCGAGGCCTTGCTCGAGATCGACGAAGTGCAGCAGTTCACAGCCTTCGCCGGCTTCGACATCATTGCTTCAAGTTTGCGCACCAACTCGTTGATTGGGTTTGTTAATTTTACGGACTGGTCAGAACGTTCCGCACCCGAACAGCACGCTCAGGCGTTGACCGGACGAATCATGGCGGCGGGCGCGGAAATCAGCGGCGCAAACATTTTCGCCTTCCTGCTACCACCGATTCAGGGCATGTCACTGACCGGTGGCGTCGAGGGCTACCTGCAGGTCCGCGGCGACGCCTCGGCTCAGGAGGTCAGCGCACTTGCCAATCAGTTGGTGGAAAAGGCCAACGCCCGGCCTGAACTGACCAATGTCCAGAGTTCGCTGGACGCCAGCATCCCGCGCTACAACGCCGAGGTAGACCGGGAGAAGGCGAAAGCGCTGGACGTCCCCATCGACCGCATCTTCGAAACAATGCAAAGCACCTTCGGTTCCTTCTATGTCAACGATTTCACCTATCAGGGCCGGCTCTGGCGGGTGAACATCCAGTCGGAGGCCGAATTCCGTGGTCAGCCGGACGATATCCGCCACGTATTCGTGCGTTCCGACAGTGGCGATATGGTGCCGCTCAGTTCTCTGGTGACGCTGGAGCGGCAGAGCGGGGCAGACCTGCTGGACCGTTTCAACCTGTATCAGGCCGCGCAGATTCTGGGTGACCCGGCACCCGGTTACACCTCGGCCGAGGCCAAGGCGGCGCTGGAGGCGGTGGTTGCGGAACTCGACAGCGAACAGGACACGGTCTTCGCCTGGATCGGCGAGGCCTATCAGCTTGATGTGGCAGCCGGCGCCGGTGGTGCGGCGTTTGCCCTGGGGCTGCTGATGGTATTCCTGATCCTGGCGGCCCAGTACGAACGCCTGACCCTGCCGCTGGCGGTGGCAACCGCGGTGCCCTTTGGTGTCTTCGGTGCGGCGGTGTTCGCCCTGATCCGCGGCTTCCCCAACGACATCTACTTCCAGGTGGCCCTGCTGGTGCTGATTGGCCTTGCCGCCAAGAACGCGATCCTGATCGTCGAATTCGCGGCCCAGAACCGGGCCACCGGTATGAGCTCGACGGAGGCCGCGATGGCGGCAGCCCGGCAGCGCTTCCGGGCTATCGTGATGACCGCAATGACCTTCATCATCGGCACGCTGCCCCTGGTCTTCGCCACCGGTGCGGGCGCCGCCAGCCGACAGGAAATCGGCACCGCAGCAGTCGGCGGCATGATCGCCGCCAGTACCCTGGCCCTGCTGTTCGTGCCGTTGTTCTACAAGCTGTTCGAGGATCTGGCGACCTGGCGGATAGAGCGCAAGCAACGAAAGGAGCAGGGCGATGCTGCGTAAGTGGATGACGCCGGTCGTGCTCAGTGGCCTGCTTGTCGGCTGCGCCATGGGACCGGACTACGAGGCGCCTGAGTCCGATCTGCCTGCTGACTGGCCGCAACACGGGCTGCTGGACGAAGCCCGGCAGCAGCAATGGCAGGACTGGTGGACGCGGTATGAGGATCCAGCGCTGAATGCACTGGTTTCCAGGGCCCTGGATGCGAATCTTGATATTCGACTTCAGATCCAGCGGGTGCAGGAGTCACGCGCCCGACTCGGTCTCGCCGATGCCAACCGGCTGCCGACACTGGACGCACAGGCCGAGGCCATGCGCACCCGGCCGTCGGCGGCAGAACTCGGCATTGACGATGACGCCTTCGGCCTGGGTGATCCACGGAACCTGTTCTCGATAACCGGTGTACTGGCCTACGAGATTGACCTCTGGGGCCGACTCGCCCGGCAGCGGGAATCCGCCGAGGCCTTCCTGCAGCAGTCGCTGTTCAGCCATGAGGCGGTGCGCCTGGCGGTCATTGCCGATGTGGTCATCGCCTACGTCAACCTGCGCAGCGCACAGGACCAGCTGGCCATCGCGGAACACACGCTTGTCTCCCGCGAGCGCGCACTGGAACTTGAGGAAATTCGTTACGAAGGCGGCGAGTCCGGTGCCCTGGCGGTTCGTCAGGCGCGAGCGCAGGTCGAAACCACGCGCGCCCGGATTCCCGGCCTGCGGGAGCAGGTGCGGCTGCAGGAGAGCGTGCTGGGAAGCCTGGTGGGCCTGACACCCGCCGAGCTGCTGGCTGATATCGACGTCGGTGATGGCTCCCTGGATGACCTGAGGCTGCCGGAATCCATACCGGCCGAACTGCCATCCGAGATCCTGCGCCGGCGACCTGACATCCGTGCCGCAGAAGCCGAACTCATGGCGGCAACGGCGGATATCGGTGTCGCCGAGGCCGATCGTCTTCCACGCCTGAACCTGATGGGCTTTCTTGGTACCTCTGCCACCAGCACGGGTGATCTGTTCAGCACATCGTCAGAGACTTGGGGGCTCGGCGCCTCGGTCGCCGGCCCGATCCTCGATTTCGGCCGTGGCCAGGCGCGTGTCGCGACCGCCGAATCATTGCGGGACCAGGCCGAAACCCGCTACGCCAATACCATCAACCAGGCGTTTCGTGAGGTCCGTGACGGACTGATCCTTTATGACGCAGCCGGGGAAAGGGCACAGGCTATCGGGGCTCAGGTCGAGGCCGTTGGCGAGGCACGCGATCTCGCCCGCCTGCAATATGACGAGGGCCTGATCGGACTGCTCGACGTGCTTGACGCCGAACGCACCCTGCTGGAGGCGGAACTCGGGCTGAACCAGGCCATTCGCGACAGCCTGGCGGCGACTGCAAGCCTGTTCAAGGCCCTGGGGGGAGGTTGGCAAACCGACATGACGCCAAGATAGCGCTGCCGGCCTCTGGACGGCGCACGCTACCTTGAAGCCGCTTACTCAGTCGTTGGCAGTTTCCAGCAACTCTTCGGTACGGGCCAGCAGTGCATCGTAGAGATCCCGACTGCGGCTTTCGATGTCCGGATCATCCCAGCCATCCGGGCGATCGAATGCATCACCCACCCGATAGGCGTTACCAAGCGCCATGACGAATGCCGCCATGGCCCCGGTGGACGTGGAACCGTCGATTCTCGAACCATCGACGAACGACACCCGATTCACTACACGGTCATCCAAGAGGTGATACTCCAGACCACCGGCGAGCAAGCGGTCGGTGAATCCGCCAATCCCGTCGCGCAGCCCGGAACGACGGTTTTCCAGGAATTTGCTGGTGCCGTCCTGTTCACGGATCAGGCTGAAGCCGCCAGTCAGTGCGTGCACGAAACGCCATTGGGCGGCAACGTCCACGTCCAGCACTGCCGGATGCGCGACGCCATTCCGAAACCGGAGGCGTGCGGGTAGCCCCCAGTCCCGCACCACCAGATCGCTATCAATGATGCCTTCCAGCACAACGGCGATACGATCGAAAAGGTCTGTTGCCTTATCCTGATCGTCCTCGTCGCCAAAGACGTACAGCACCTCGTAGACACCCTTGTGGCCACGGACCAGGGCACCGAGTTCGTCCAACGCCCAGATGGCGCTATCGAAGCGGTACATCCCGGCATCTTCATCCCAGGCCCCATCAAGCGTGCCAGCCAGGTCGCGGGCCGTAGCGATCAGGGTGTCCAGATCATGCCCCATGGCGCGCTCCATGGCGGATTCCGTCAGCCCACCCATGTCATCCGCACCACCGGGCTTATGCCAGCGGATCCAGCCGTAAGCAACTCCATGAAAGGCGTCCAGCCCCCAGGCCATGCTCTCGTTGGTGACGGTATCGCTGCGGAGATCACGAAATGCCCCGTCTACCAGCTGATTGGTCAGCAACTGCCGACTCAACAGGGAAAGAAGGGGAGACACCTCAAGCGTCAGGCGATCGTAGAGCCCGTGTTCCTCGAAGCGCCCTGCGCTGTGGTGCATGTGGTAGGAGTAGCCGGCACTGGCATAGGTCCGCGGNCCNGCNTGACTGTCATCATCCCGACCGGCGCGAAGTCGATCATCCTCCACCAGGTCAGTTGCCGCCGCCTGCAGGAGCCCGAGCCACGCTTCCCCGGTCCGGGCCATGGTTTCCCCGGCGAGGGAGGCATCGTAATCCGGATGTCCCATCTCGCTGTCCCGGAGGGTCCGGCCGGCAACGGTAAGGCCGCCCATCACATCGAACAGGCGCTCCGCCGACATTTCGTTTGCTGGCGAGGAGTTCTCGCCCGCATTCGCCCCCGAGTCGATCTCGGCCGTGGTTACAGTGGACACGAGCAAAGAGAGGCCCAGGCCGGCGGTGGCTACCAGAAGATTCGTCGGCAATGGTCTTGTCCGAAACATCACACACTCCTGCGTTATCGAGGTCTGCGAAAAGGCTAACAGACGGAAGACCGGGAGTTGCAGGCTCGGGATTCTGGCGACAGGAACTGCAACCAGTTTAGCGGAAGCGCTCCAGAGCCGGGTCGTCCAGCGGCTGCTCGGGTTCCTGGAACACCTGTTCGGCGATCACGGCAAGCTGCGGCATGCCAACAAGCCGTTGCACTTGTCCGTCCTCGTCCCTGAAGAAAATCGCCGGGGTAGCCGGGGCACCGACCGACTGCATCAGGGCGTTGTTGGTGCGTATGCGCTCCTCGAGTTCCGCAGGCACTGGCGACATGGGCGCGACGCCGCCATCGCCGTGCGCTCGCTCATGCGCGGCCAGCGCAGCAGCCGGGTCGTCGTCGGCCAGGATCCGGGCTGCCTTGGGCAGGCTGTCCGGACGCAGGATGCCGACCATGATGTGACGTAGCTGCGTGTCGTCTCCGACATAAGGCCGCGAGGCCCGCCAGAACGTGTTACAGAAGGGGCAGTTCGGGTCGGTAAAGACGTAGACCACCCGCTCGGCATCGACCGACCCCTCACGTATCCAGTCCGCCTGCTCCAGCTGCTGCCAGACCGAGTNCAGCTCGGGCTTTGGGAGATATCGCTCGATATGCCTCTCGCTCAGGTCCTTGCCGCTGGCATCGAGCATCGGTCCGACGATGACATGTTCGCCATCGGCGGTCAGGTAGACGGCGAGCGGCTGCCCGTGCGCTACGCCCACGTAGCCAGTAAGCCCGCCCGGGGCCGGGAATTCGGCCTCGATTTCCACGCCATACTGCTGCAGTGCCTGCAATGCCTGGGGATGCGACTGTGCGTACAGAGCGGTGCTGGCAAAGGCAAGCAGAACCATCAGGATTATTTCAATGCGCATGTTCAGTGTCTCTGGTCAGAATGTGTGATCACCGCAGCGAGCGCAGGTAATGCGCCAGGCGGGCGGCGGAGATTTCGCCCAGGTGCGAGTCCACCAGGCGGCCGTCTGCGTCAAAGAACAAGGTCGTAGGCATTCCGTGAGCGCCGAAGTGGCCCGAAACCTTGCCGGGCTGGTCCAGCAGCACGTTCTCCAGCGTCAGTTCCTCTGTCGTGAGGTAGTCGCGGATCGTGGATCCCGTCTCTCCCTGATTGACGAACACGAAGTGAATGTCGTCATGACGCTGTTGCGCCCCCTGGAACATGGGCATCTCGCGCCGACAAGGCGGGCACCAGGTGGCCCACAGATTCACCACGACCGGCTTGCCGCTGTATTGCTGCAGGGGCACGGCTTGCTCGCGCAGGTCGGCAAGCGTGATCTCCGGCAGGTCGTGTTCCGTGGCGAGCGCGCCGGCAAGCAAGGTCAATCCAAAGAAGACCGTGGCCCCGGTCGCGAGCGGGGATAGCAGCACGCGTTGTGAACAGCCACGGCGCCAGGCGTAAAAAGCGGCAAATGCCAATGCCGCCAGCACGCCGGCCAGAGGAACATAGCCGTCCTGCCACAGGTAAAGCGCCGAGACCGGATCATTACTGTAGGCGTCCCAGTGCACCGCCACGAACACGGCGCGGGCGGCGAGCAGCCCAGTGATCAGCGCTCCCCACAGCGGCTTTTCGAGATCGATGCCATGCCGTCGCTCCCACCATCGGGCGCTGAGGAACAGCACCGCCAAGCCCGAAAGTAGGAAAAGATGCGACAGCGGGATTGCCAGTGGACCAAGTGTGATCGCTTCCATCAGAATGCCTCCTGCAAGCGCCGCAGGTACTCCTGCGGTCCAATCTCGCCAACGATGCGCTGGGCAGCACGCTCCCCACCGTCGACTCCAAAGAACATCAAGGTAGGTGGCCCGAGCACGCCCAGCGCCTGCATCATCTCGCCGTCGCTGGAATCGTTCGCGGTAACGTCGGGCTTGAGCCTGACCACGCCAGCCATGGCCTGCTGGACCTCGGAATTGCCGAATACGCGCCGCTCCATCACCTTGCAGGAGATGCACCAGTCGGCATAAAAATCGACTACTACCGGTTTGCCCGCGGCGTTTGCCTCCGCGATCTGCGCGCGCAGTTCCTCGATACCGCCAACCCGCGCGTGCTCGACGGTTTCGGCCGCCTGCGCGACGACCGGCGGTTGGCTCAGGAACGCGAGCGGACGCAGCGGATCGTTGGCGCCGGCGGCCGCACCGACGATCAGAACGACGCTCCAAAGCCCTGCAGCAACGCCGATCACTTTGCTCGCTCGCTTGCGTGGGCCGGCTCCGGCCGGCAGCGGTTCGAGCGCGCCAAGACTCACCGCAAGTGCGGTCAACACCAGCCCCCATAGGGCCACCGTGAGCGGCGCCGGCACCACGCGCTCGAGCATCCAGATCGCCACCATGAGCAGGATAAAGCCGAACACGGTCTGGACCTTTGCCATCCAGGGACCGGCACTGGGCAGCAGTCGGGCACCGAAGCTGCCGGCGATAATCAACGGCAGCCCCATACCCAGACCGAGCACGAACAACGCCAGTGCGCCCAGGGAAGCATCCCCCGTCTGGCTTATGTAAAGCAGGGCGCCGGCAAGCGGGGCAGTCATGCAGGGGCCGACGATCAGCGCCGACAGGAGCCCCATTGCAGCGACGCCGATCAGCGTTCCGCCACGCTGGCGGCTGCTTAGCTCGGTGACTTTCGACTGCAGGCTGGCCGGCAACCGGAGCTGGAAAAAGCCGAACATGGAAGCTGCCAGGACGACGAACACGATGACGAACGGGACGATGACCCAGGGTGCCTGCAGATACGCCTGCAGGTTGGCACCGGCCATCCCGGCCAAGGTTCCGAGCAGTGCGTATCCTGCGGCCATGGGCAGCACGTAGGCCGTGGATAGAGTGAAGCCACGCATGCAGCTGCCCTGAGCGCCGCTGCCGACAATGATTGAAGACAGGATGGGAATCATGGGCAGCATGCAGGGTGAAAACGCCAGTAACAGGCCAGCGCCGAAGAAAGCGAGCATCACCCAGGCGAGGCTCGCCTCTCCCAGCATGCCGGCAAGACGGTCCTGCTGCGGCGCTGCGGGCTGAGCAAGCGACTGCGTCGGGTTCGGCCCGGCCTCGGTGCCGGGGGCGATGGCTGCCGTGAGAGTCGTGATCTGGGGTGGATAGCAGATCCCACCCTCAGCGCAACCCTGGTGGCCGACATCGAGGTCGAAGGTGGCGGGCAGCACCTGAGCTGACCCTAGTGGCACCCGGACCGTGAGGCTGTCGTAGTAGATCTCGGTGCGACCGAAGTAGGGGTCATCAAGCACCTCGCCGTCCGGAAGCTGCGGCTCGCCGACGTCGATGGCACTGCCATCGCCTGGCTGCGCCGACACCCCGTGCCGGTAAAGGTAGTAGCCCTCGGCGATCGTCCAATGCAGCGTCACCGAATCGGCGTCGACGCTCTGGATCTCAACCTGGAATGCCTCTTCGGGATGCAGGAACTCCTGGGCGCCGGCGAGCGCGGTCCAGCCGATGAGCAGCAACATGAAACAATGGCGCAAGCGATTCATGGCGCTTCCTTTACTGCGTTGCCGGGAACGAACCGATGTAAAAGCGCTGGCATGTAAACCGCGTCTCCTTTTACCGGGGTGCGGAACTTCGTGTCCTGTTCATCGTCCCCTCACCGTGGGCGGGGTGGATGACGTCCTTCGCGTGCTTCATGTGGTGGGGGAACCCTAAGCGGGTCGCATTAAGGCAATGTTAAGTGCGGGCAAGGAAACGCCCGCCCGGTAAGGAATCGCCACCAGATGAACGTGCTGCTGATCGAAGACGATCCGCTCGTGGGGGAGGGAATCCAGGTCGGACTCCAGTTGAAGGGCATGACCGTGGACTGGTTGCAGACCGGAGAGAAGGGCGCAAGCGCGCTCACGCATCCGGCCTTCGATGCTATGGTGCTGGACCTTGCTTTGCCTGACGGCAGTGGACTTGCGCTGCTGCGCCGCTACCGGGGTGACGGTGGCGCTCTCCCGGTTCTAGTCCTCACCGCCTTCGACGCGGTTGAGGACCGCGTTGCCGGATTGGATGCAGGCGCCGACGACTACCTTGTCAAACCCTTCGATCTCGACGAACTGGCTGCCCGGCTGCGGGCATTGCAAAGACGCTCCCAGGGCCGCACGAGTAATGTGATCCGTCACGGGCGGCTGATTTTCGACCCTGTAAGCCTTGAGGTGACGCTCAACGGCGAGCCGGTGTCGCTGTCACGGCGGGAGGCCGGTCTGCTGCAACTTCTGCTGGAGAATCGTGGCCGCGTTGTGCCCACGAACCGCATTCAGGACCGGCTATACGGCTGGAGCGAGGGCGTCGAGAGCAACGCCGTCACCGTGCACACCCATAACCTGCGTCGAAAGCTTGGCCGCGATCTCATCGAGACCGTGAGAGGACTCGGTTACCGGGTGCCGGAGGAGGGGGCGTAATGTCGCTGCGCAAGCGCTTGATCGTCAGTATCGCCCTGTTGCTGTCGGTTCTCTGGCTGGCGGCGCTGGGTTGGTTTCTCATCGACGTCCGTGCCGAACTGCGGCAGGTGCTTGATGCCCGACTCGCCTCATCGGCGCGCATGGTTCAGGGATTGCTCGCGCAGGGCGACCTGCAGCTCGATCCCGGACGACTTTCCAGTCGGGCCCCCGGGGAACTGGAGCCGTTACCGTTCCTGCCGACCCAGCTCGCATGTCAGCTGTGGACGCTGGACGGCGATGTCGTCGCTTTCTCGGACGGCACGCAGCCGCTGCCTCGGGAACCCGAGGAAGATGGATTCAGCATGCAGCTGGTTGATGGCCAGATGTGGCGCGTATTCACCCTGACCGACGCCGATAACGGCATCCGCATCGCCACTGCGGAGCGCCAGTCGTTGCGCACGGTACTGGTGCGCGATGTGGCGCTGGCGGTTTCGGGACCTTTCCTGCTTGCACTGCCAGGTATGGGGTTACTGATCTGGTTCGGCGTCGGGCGCGGATTAGCGCCGCTGGAGCGCGTACGCGCGTCCGTACAGTCTCGCCACGCCGATGCGCTTGAGCCCATAGAAGTGCAGCGTGCCCCCGTGGAGGTAGCTCCTTTGCTGGACGCCCTGAATGCACTGTTCAAGCGCCTGGGCGCGACCATCGAACGTGAGCGGCGTTTTACCGGTAATGCAGCGCACGAGTTGCGCACGCCGCTCACCGGAGTCAAGACTCAGGTACAGATCGCGCGGTCAGCGGAAGGCGAGATCCAGGCTCATGCCCTGGCCCAGGCGGAAAACGGCCTGGACCGGATGAGTCGTCTGGTCCGCCAGTTGCTTACCCTGGCGCGGCTGGATTCAACGGAGGAAGCCCTGCAGGAACAGCAGGTCTGCTCGGCGCGGTCAGAAATCGACGAGGTTCTGCAGGAGATGGCCGAGCCGGCCGCCCGGCTCGGCGTGTTCCTGGTTTCAGATGAGGTGCCCGACTTGCTCCGGGTGGCGATGCCGGCTGGCATGTTGCAAACGGCCCTGCGCAATCTGGCGGAGAATGCGATCAATCACAGCCCGCCTGGCGGAAATGTGCTGCTAACAGCCGAAGTCGCGGCCACGCGGATCAGGCTTTTCGTTTCGGACTCGGGTCCTGGCTTATCCAGGCCGCAACTGGCGGCGGTTATGCAACCCTTTTACCGCGCAGAAGGCGGTATCGGTGATGGCAGCGGCCTGGGACTGTCGATCGTTCTGGCCATATGCGAGCGTTATGGTGGCAGGCTGCACCTAGCCAACAATGCCGCGGGCCCCGGCCTGATTGCCAGTCTTGATCTGCCTTTGGGGTGAATTGTCCCGCTACTGTGCAAGGCCCCAGAAACGCGCTATATGCCGGGTCGAGGAAATGCCGACCTCCAGCATGTACTTACCCTCCTCACCGAGACCCTCATCACCCCCCGCACGGATCGGTGCGCCGTGACCCATTCTGTCGATGATGTATTCCTCGATTACCGGCCGTCCGCCGGCGGTGCACCAGACCTGCCGGGGGAAACCGTCGACCTCTTCCACCCGGGTCGGGGGCCCTTCGACCTTGTGAATCTTCTGCCACTGCCGGACGATGGAATCGGCGTTGGAACTGTAGACGATCGAATCGTGGCCACCATGCCAGACCGAGATGGTCGGCCAGCGGCCAGTGAATCTCGAGGCCCCGCGCACAAGCGCCNGGAGCCTCCGATCCGAGGGGCCGCCATATCCCTGCATGCGAAACAATGCCTGCAGCAGTGTGTCTGCGGTTCGGTAAGGCAGGCCGCCGATAATCGCGCCACCGGCGAACACTTCCGGGTAGGTCGCCAGCATCACCGATGTCATGGCCCCGCCCGATGACAGCCCCGTTATGAAGACCCGCGACGGGTCGATGGCATGATCACTCACCACCTGCTCTATCATGTGGCGGATGGACAGCGGCTCGCCGGCGCCGCGGTGGCTATCGCCCGGCTTGAACCAGTTG
>SL_7KL_010_BRINEDRAFT_10000870_pt1 | contig 14555 bp, 10 predicted proteins | sample SodLak_010_BRINE_FD_10663 | JGI IMG/M metagenome (IMG submission 10663)
GAGCCGCTGGCCTCGATCACCCGCCTGACAGCCCGCGCCCGGTCCAGCGGCTCGCGCATCGAACTGCACGAACTGGAGTTGGACATGCCGGAGATCCGGGCCCAGCTGGCCGGCGAGATTGAGGCCGATGGCGACTACCCCGTGCATCTGCGGGGCCAGTGGCAGGCGCCCCTGCCCGTGGCCCTGGCCGAGGGCCTGGGCACGGACGAGGCGCGTGGCGAGTTGGAGATCACCGGGGCCTTGCGCGAACGTGTGCAGCTCGAACATGACCTGCGCGCCGGGATCGAGCTGAACCTGCAGGCCAACGCCCACGAACTGTTCACCACCCCTGCGCTGGAACTGGCGGCGCAGTGGCGACCCTTCACCTACCACCTCGATGCGGAGCAGGACATCGCCCTGGAGGGCGGCCGCCTCGACCTGCAGGGGACTCCGGAGGACTGGGCGCTCACTCTGCAGACCGCGGCCACCCTGACGCCCTGGCCACGGCTTGTGCTGAACACCCGGGCGCACGGGGACCTCGAATCGGTGGAGATCGAAGCCCTGGATATCGACTCCGAGGCCGGGCGGGTCACGCTCGCCGGGCCCATTCGCTTTGTCGACACCCTGGACTGGGACCTCACCCTGGAGGCCGAGGACCTGACCCCCGCCGGAATGGGTGTGGAGTTCGATGCCGGGGTCGAACGCCTGAAGGGACGGTTGCAGGGCACCCTGCCGCTGGGAACCGACACCCCGCCTCTGGCGGCCCTGGACGCGAGCGTCACCCTTGACGAGCTGACCGGGCACTACGAGGGGGAACCCATCACCGGCAGCCTGAACGCCTGGCTGGTCGACGGTCAGGCGCGGATCGAGGACACNCNCCTGACGATCCGCGATACCGCNCAGCTGGACNTGANCGNTTCGGCCACNGGCCTNGCGGGCGACNTGANCGANCCCGANCANCGCNTCGTCTTCGACCTCGGNCTGGATCTGNAGGCCCCGGATCTGGCGCGCCTGCACTCGGAGCTGGACGGGCAGATCGAGCAACTGCGACTCGTGCTGGACGGCAACTACGCCCCCGCCAGCGGCGCCCTGAGCGCGCAGCTTGGCCTGGACCCATTGCGCGCCCGACTGCGCGGGATCGACATCACGGGCGATGCACTGATCGCGCTGACCGAGACGGGTGGCGAGATCGAGCGGCTGCACCTCGCCACCGACACAGGTGCCCGGCTCGCCCTGAATGGGGATCTCGACTGGTCCGAGGGCCTGCGCTGGGACCTCGCACTGGAAGGCGACGGGCTGGATCCGTCGCTGGTGGTCGCCGAGGCCCCCGGCCAGATCGCCCTCGCCCTGCTCAGCCAGGGGCACCTCGACGCCGACGGCACCCCCCACGTGCAGGCCCAACTCCAACGGCTGGAGGGTACGCTGCGCGACCAGCCCGTATCCGGTCAGGGCCAACTGCAGCTGGAGGGGGAGCATCTACGAGTGGACCAGCTGGACCTGGCGCTGGGCCGGAACACCCTGACCGCCCACGGCGAATGGACCGAGGCCCTGGACTTCGAGCTGCGCCTGGATGCCCCGGAGCTGGACCGGCTCTGGCCCGACCTCGCCGGCCGACTGGAGCTCGACGCACACATCACCGGAGAACCCGATCGGCCGCGCGTGGCGGCACGCGGAACCGGTGCGGGGTTGCGACTCGCGGATATCACCCTGGAGCAACTGGAGCTGGGGGCCGACGCCGGCCTCGAGGTCGCCGCCCCGGCCGAGATCGACCTGCGCCTGACCGGCCTCGGGCTGGCCGACGGCACACGCGTGGAGACCCTGCGCCTAGGCGCCTCCGGTCGTATCGACGGGCATCGCGTGACACTGGCGGCCGATGCCGGGGATCTGGGCTCGCTGGATCTGGCGCTGCAAGGCGAACTGAACCCCGACACCCTCCACTGGCGCGGCCAGATCGCACGGCTGAATCTGGACCAACCCGCGGGGGGCCCCTGGCAACTGACCGAACCGGTCGCACTGGAAGGCGGGCCGGAAGATGCACGGCTGGAGCGCCTGTGCCTGGCACGCGACGACGGACGGCTGTGCGTCGAGGGGGATTGGGATGCGGCGACAGGGGCCGAGTTCGCCGCCGAGGCCCGGGCGGTGGACCTGGCCTGGCTGGAACCCTTCCTGCCGCCGGAACTCGCTATCGCGGGCCAGCTGAATGCTGACGCCAGCGGCCGTATGGAAGCCGATGGCACCGTGACGGCCGACCTGACCGTGACCCCGACCGATGGCCACCTGGTCGTGCGCGACGAGGACGGAGACCTGGAGGAGGTGCCCTACCGCGATGTGCGGCTGACCGCCCGGGTGCGCGATCGCGACGTGGACGCCTCCCTGCGGCTCGACTTCCTGGATGGCGGGACGGCGCGCAGCGACATCCAACTACGCCCGGACGGCGACGACCTGCGTATTGACGGCGACTTCGAGGCGCACCTCGATAACCTGTCCTGGCTCGCGGCTCTGAGCCCCGAGATCCAGCGCCTGCGTGGCTCGCTCAACGCCCGCCTCGACTTCGGCGGACGACTGGACGCGCCACTGGTGGAGGGCGAAGTGGCGTTCCGCGACGGCGGGGTCCTGATCCCCGAGGCCGGCATCGATATCGTCATTCCCGAGATCACGGCCCGGGTGGTCTCGGCCGAACAGCTGACCCTGACCGGCCGCCTGGAGTCGGGGGACGGCGGTATCGACCTCGACGGTCGCGTGGACCTCGGCGACGCCGGGCCCCGTGCCGAGCTGAACCTGACCGGCGAGGACTTCCTGGTGGTCAATCGGATCGACGCCGAGGCACGCATTACACCGGACCTGCAGCTGGTCTTTACCCCCGACGACGGTATTCGTGTGCGCGGCGAGGTCTTTCTGCCCTGGGCGCGCATCCGTCCGCCGGATCTGCCGCCCGGAGCGATCCGCGTCTCCGGCGACGAGATCATCCTCGGGGAGGAGATCACGGAGGCACAGGGACTCAAGACCGACATCCGCATTCGGATCCGTCTGGGGGATGACGTGCGCTTCGACGGCTTCGGCCTGACCGCACGCTTCGCCGGCGAGGTGGATGTCGAGGAGGTCACCGGGCAACCGACCCAACTGTTCGGCGAGATCACGATCCCCGAAGGCGAGTACAGCGATTACGGCCAGGACCTGCGGGTGGAACGCGGCAGCCTGGTCTTCCAGGGGCCGGCGGAGAACCCGGAACTGGACCTGCGCGCGGTACGCACCGTGCGCGAATACAACGTGACCGTCGGGCTGGAGATCCGCGGCACGCCGGACAACCTGAGCTCGCGGGTGATCTCGGACCCGCCGATGGACGAGACCGAGGCGATGTCCTACCTGCTGACTGGACGCCCCCTATCCGGCGCCTCGCAATCCGATGGCAANATGATCGCTGCTGCCGGCAGCCGCCTACGGGCTGGAACAAGGGGCCGTGATTACCGAACGCATCGGCCGCGAACTGGGCCTGGACGAGGTGGAGCTGGACACCGAGGGCGGGCTGGACGAAAGCGCGCTGACACTGGGCCTGTACCTCTCGCCGCGCCTGCTGCTGCGCTACTCAATCGGGCTGTTCGACAACACATCGAAGGTCTTGCTGCGCTACGAACTGACCCGCAACCTGAGCGTCGAGACCGCCTCCGGGACGACGGAGCAGTCGGTAGACCTGATCTATCGATTCGAGCGCTAGGGAGACGCTGCGGACTAAGGATCAAAGGCCTTTTTCACCACGAAGCACACGAAGGTACGAAGAAAGATCCATGCCGGTTTAACCACAGAGGACACGGAGGCGCTCAAACCTGCTCTCGGTGGTGAAGTATCGCTTCACCCGGAAGCTCTTCCCAACGGTGGCGCTGAACCGCTCGTCATCGCGAGGAGCGAAGCGACGTGGCGATCTGCATGGAAGTCACCCGAGCGAGCCCTGGGCTTGGCGCTCTGAGCCGAAAGCGAAGGGGCTTATCGTTTTCTGCGGGCGCCTGGGATCGAGCGGCTAGCTCGAGGTATCGCGAGTGCCGTTGCGTGCGGCGTCGATGCGTACCCGGATCTGGCTGCGATAGAGCTGCTCGTTGGGGATGCCCACCAGGGGACGGCCGACCGGCTGGCCCTCGGCATCGAACGCCATGATCGTCGGCACCACCCGCACGCCGTAGGCACGACCCAGCTCACTCCCCAGCTTGGTCGTGCCATCGAAATCCCGCACCTCCTGGCGATCCAGCATGACCTTGCGGATGTTCACACCCTGGAGAGCCGGGTCCTCGGTCATCGGGCCAAGATAACGCTGTTCGGCACGATCACAGTAGGGACAGCTACTCGACGCGAACATGATCACGGTCGCCTTGCCATCACCCTGGGCGCTCAGCGCCTGGAGGTCCGTTGAACGTTCGACGCCGCCCGCCGCGACCGCAGTGGCCAGCAGCATGCCGACCAAAAAGGCCCCGGAGCGCAGCAGCATCGGGCCGAACGGGGAGCGGGGAAGGTTCGTATTCAGGTTCATGGTCATCATGGATCCTTGGGTGTTTGGAACCAGTCTAGGGCTGCCACATTAACGCAGGCTGAAGGGCCGGCAATCGCGCCCCCGCCTCCGGCCGAGCCGAAGGTCCGCCGAATGGCGCCCGCGAGTTGCCCACAAAAAAGGCCCCGCCGGAGCGGGGCCTGATTCCAACGCGCCGGCGAACCGGCGGTCAGGGTCTTGCCGGCGACCTTAGTCGGCGCGCTTGCGCACGTCGGAGGTCACTTCCACGCGGCGGTTGGCTTCGCGGCCTTCCTGGGTGGAGTTGTCGGCGGTCGGACGGTCTTCACCGTAGCCGACGGTGCGGATGTCGCTTTCACGCACGCCTTCGCTGGCCAGGAAGTCGGTGACTGCCTGGGCGCGACGCTCGGACAGGCCCTGGTTGTAGTCGGCCGGGCCGATGGTGCAGGTGTGGCCTTCGACCAGCACCGAGCTGTACTCGGCGTCGTCGGAGGTCAGGCTGCGGGCCAGATCACGCAGGGCGGAACGACCTTCGGAACGCAGGTCTGCGCTGTCAAAGTCGAACAGGGCCTGGGCGCTCAGCGTGGTGGTGGTGAATTCCGGCTCCGGCTCCGGCGCCGGGGCAGCCGCCGGCTCGGGCTCGGGGGCCTCGGCAACTTCTTCGATGTAGCCCGCGCAATGCGGGAACTTCACGTTTTCTTCCGTCCAGGAGCGCGTACGCACACATTCACCGGAGCGATCGACCACAACCTTGCCGCTACGGTCGGTCACGTTGGCGGCCGGCGGTTCCTGCGCCACAACCTGCCCGGCGGCGCCGAGCACCAGCGAGGCCACGGAAGCGGCCAGAAGATTCTTAACGAGCTTATGATTCATTGCAAAGCCTCCTTGTAAAAACAATAGACGTCGGACCCGGGTTGAACCGCGCGACCACCATGGTACGCGCCGCGACCGCAATCCAAAGCAGCGAGCTCCTTGCGCCAAGCCCCCTACAGTACCCTGATAGTGGCACACAAGTTCGGGTTTTGCACGCATCGGAACGCAAATTATGTGTCGACATCACAACATCGTCACATTCCGTAAATTTCCGAATATCCAGTGACTTTCGACTGCCCTGTTTCGATATTGCAACAGACAGAACCCGAATCGCACAGAGACATTCCGGCAAGCTGTACTCCGGAAGACACACAACCCTGCTAAGGGTTCCTGAAACCGCGGATTTGGCACCCGAACTCGGACCCCAGGAAACGGTACCGGTCAGACAAAAAGACCCCGCCGAAGCGGGGTCCCTAGGTACATCAACGATGCACGGGTAAAGCGGCGAATTACATCATGCCGCCCATGCCACCCATGCCGCCCATGCCACCCATACCGCCCATGTCGTCGCCACCGGCGCCGCCACCGTCATCCTTCTTCGGGATGTCGGCAATCATGGCCTCGGTGGTGATCAGCAGGGCAGCGACCGATGCGGCGTTCTGCAGCGCGGAACGGGTCACCTTGGTCGGGTCCAGGATGCCCATGTCGATCATGTCGCCGAACTCGCCGCTCGCGGCGTTGTAGCCGTAGTTGCCCTTGCCTTCCAGGACCTGGTTGAGGACCACGGACGGCTCGTCACCGGAGTTGTAGACGATCTGGCGCAGCGGCTCTTCCATCGCACGACGGCAGATGTTGATACCGGCGGTCTGCTCGTCGTTGTCACCCTTGAGCTTGGTGATCGCGGCGCAGGCACGCAGCAGGGCCACGCCACCGCCGGGTACCACGCCTTCTTCCACCGCCGCACGCGTGGCATGCAGGGCGTCTTCGACGCGGGCCTTCTTCTCTTTCATTTCGATCTCGGTGGCAGCACCGACCTTGATGACGGCCACACCGCCGGCCAGCTTGGCCACGCGNTCCTGCAGCTTTTCCTTGTCGTAGTCGGAGCTCGCTTCCTCGATCTGCGCACGGATCTGGTCGACGCGGCCCTTGATGTCCTTGTTGGACCCCATGCCGTCGATGATCGTGGTGTTCTCCTTGGTCACCTGCACCTTCTTGGCGCGGCCCAGGTCTTCCACCGTGGTCTTCTCCAGCGACAGGCCAACCTCTTCCGAGATCACCTGGCCACCGGTCAGCACGGCGATGTCCTGCAGCATGGCCTTGCGGCGATCACCGAAGCCCGGGGCCTTCACAGCGGCGACCTTGACGATGCCGCGCATGGAGTTGACGACCAGGGTCGCCAGGGCTTCGCCTTCGATGTCCTCGGCGATGATCAGCAGCGGCTTGTTGGCCTTGGCCACGCCTTCGAGGATCGGCAGCAGATCACGGATGTTCGCGATTTTCTTGTCGAACAGCAGGATGTAGGCATCCTCCAGCTCGGCACTCATGTTCTGCTGGTTGTTGATGAAGTAGGGCGACAGGTAGCCGCGATCGAACTGCATGCCTTCGACGACATCCAGCTCGTTTTCCAGCGAGGAGCCTTCCTCGACGGTGATCACGCCTTCCTTGCCGACCTTGTCCATCGCATCGGCAATGATCTCGCCGATCGCGGTGTCGGAGTTCGCGGAGATCGAGCCCACCTGGGCGATCGCCTTGTGCTCGGTGCACGGCTTGGAGAGCTTCTTCAGCTCTTCGGTGGCGGCCTTCACGGCCTTGTCGATGCCGCGCTTGAGGTCCATCGGGTTCATGCCGGCGGTGACCGCCTTCATGCCCTCGCGGACGATGGACTGGGCCAGCACGGTCGCGGTGGTGGTGCCGTCACCGGCGGTGTCGGAGGTCTGCGAGGAGACTTCCTTGACCAGCTGGGCGCCCATGTTCTCGAACTTGTCTTCCAGCTCGATTTCCTTGGCCACGGACACGCCGTCCTTGGTCACGGTCGGGGCACCAAAGGCCTTGTCCAGGACCACGTTGCGGCCCTTCGGACCGAGGGTGACCTTCACGGCGTTGGCCAGGGTGTTCACGCCCTTGGCCATGCGGGTACGGGCGTCGGTACCAAAGCGTACTTCTTTAGAGCTCATGATTCGTTCTACTCCTGAAAATTCGTGTTAGACGGTCGCGGTTCGGGGCGTTCAGCCCTCGATGACGGCCATGATGTCGTCTTCGCGCATCACGAGGACTTCGTCGCCATCGACCTTGACCTCGGTGCCGGAGTACTTGCCGAACAGGACCGTGTCGCCGGCCTTCACGTCCAGGGGACGGGCTTCGCCGTTGTCCAGGATCTTGCCGTTGCCTACTGCAACCACTTCGCCACGGATCGGCTTCTCGGCCGCGGAATCCGGGATCACGATGCCGCCGGGGGTGGTGCGTTCTTCTTCCATACGCTTCACGATGACTCGATCGTGCAAAGGACGCAGGTTCATGGCGCGAACTCCTTAATAGAATGTCTCAAACAGGAAAATTGGTTTGTCGGGCAGGCACCCTGTTAGCACCCACCCCTGACGAGTGCTAATAATAGGGGCACACAAGGGCGAGTCAAGAGCGCGCGTTACGAAAGCGGGGCCAGAAACGTGAATCAGCGACGGTCGTCGTGGTCCAGACGGTCGTCGGGCGCCTCGGGGCGGTCGTCGTGGTGGCGGAATTCGCCCTCGATGGTACCGCCGCCCGGCGGCCCACCAGGGCCACCGGTCCGCGTGCGGACCATGCCGCGGCGCAGGATGCCGGCGGCCGCCCAGCGCCGCAGCGGCGGAATCAACAGCACGAAGCCGGCGGCATCGGTAAAGAACCCCGGCAGCAACAGCAGCACGGCGGCCGACATCAGCAGCCAGCCCTCGACCAGCCCGCGCGCCGGAACCTCCCCCCGCGCCAGGCTTTGTTGCAGCCGTCGCCAATGGTAGAAGCCCTGCAATCGGAACAACATCAGCCCGGCCGCCGCCGTGACGATCACCAGCACCACCGTCATCAGGGCGCCCACGGCATCGCCCACCCAGGCGAAGCCGAAGATCTCGAGCAGCACCAGACCGAGAAAGACAAACAGNGGAAAGAGGGGGTTGCGCATCGAAGGGGTTCCGCAGATCAGGCCTGTTTATTGGAACATGCGCCCCGGGTGGTGTCGATTGGAACCCCGCTGATGCGCGGACACTCCAATCTCCAGGCACCTGCGGGGAGCCCACCCCTTTTGTCCTTGCACAGCAAAGGGAATTAAGCCAGTCTCCTGCACGTCATTGGTGCATACGGCTATCTACATATTCGGAGAGTGACGGCTCATGTTGCGTAATCCAATCCTGATGCTGGCCCTGCTGGCCTTCCTTGTCCCCGCTCTGGCAACCGCCGCGGTCGAAGACCCGCGCGATCCGACACACCACTTCTTCGACCCGACCTTCGGCGAGTTCCCCGAAGAGCTGGAAGACGCGCGCGCGGCCGGCAAGAAAGGCATCCTGATCTTCTTCGAGATGGCCGACTGCCCGTTCTGCCACCGCATGAAGAATCAGGTGCTCAACCAGCCCGAGGTCCAGGAATACTTCAGCGAACACTTCCGGGTGTTCAGCGTCGATGTCGAGGGCGCCATCGAGATCGTCACCTTCGAGGGCGAGACCAAAACCCAGATGGACTGGGCCACCCGCGACTACCGGGTGCGCGCCACACCGGTGTTCCAGTTCTTCAACCTCGAGGGCGAACCGATCGCCCGCTTCACCGGGGCCACCCGCGACTCCCGCGAATTCCTGCAGCTAGGCGAGTTTGTCGCCGAGGGGCATTACAAGGACCAGAACTTCACGCGCTTCAAGCGCGAGCAAGACGGTCGCTAAACCCATCTTCTTGCCACTCCCGAGGATCGACGCCTGATGTCGCCGATGCACCCCCGCTCGTCCTGCACCGGACGCCGGCGGCCCCTGGCTCGCCTGCTACTGACCAGTCTTCTCCTGTGGCCCCTGGCCGGGCCGGCGACCGCCCAGGAAGCCGGCGGCGCAACCGGCCTCGGCCCGCTGCCCAACCCGATGCGGGTGGGTGACGCCCTGGAACGAGTCGACGCCCTGCACCCCCGGGTGCGTCAGGCGCGCGCCGACCGCGAACAGGCCCGCGCCGCCCTGGAGGCGACTCGTGCCGAGCGTGATGCGCGCGTGGATGCGCGGCTCGAGGCTCGCTGGATCGAGCCCAACGACCTGATTGCCGACCGCAGCCGCAACGACTCCCGCGCCTCCATCGTCGCACGCAAGCTGCTGAGCGATTTCGGGCAGTCGCATGCGCGCGAATCCGCAGGCGAACAGCGCCTCGAGGCCGCCCGCCAGCAAGAGGAACTGACCCACGCCCGTCACCGCATCCACGTCCTCGAGCGCTACTTCGACGTGCTGCTGGCAGATCTCGCCTTCGCCCGCGACACCGAGGCCATGGCCGCCGCCTACGTATCCAAGGAACGGGCCGAGGAGCGCAACCAGCGCGGTCAGGTCTCGGACATCGAGGTCTTCCGCCTGGAATCCGAATACCAGACCCTGCGCGTGCAACGTACCCGCGCCCTGCAGGACCAGGCCCGCACCCGGGCCGCGCTGGCCGAAGCCCTGAACCGCCCGGACCGGCGCGTGCGTACCGTACTCGCCCCCATGCTGCCCCTGGATCTGCCCGAACTGCCCGAACTGGATGCGCTGCTCGCCGAACTGGATAACACCAGTCCGCGCCTGATGGCCGAGCGCCGCCACGTCGAGGCCGCCAGCCGCGAGGTGGCGGCCTCGCGCGCGCAGCGGCGCCCGCGCCTGTATGCCGAGGCCGAATCCGGCTGGTGGCACCGCGACCTGGGCGGCAGCGATCGCAACCCGTTCGCCGCCGGCCTGGTCCTGGAAATCCCGCTGTACGAAGGCCGCCGCCACGACAGTCGGGTCGGGCAGGCCGTCGCCGCCCGCCATCGAGCCGAGGCCGAGCTGGGCGAGGCCCGCATCGAGGCGCGCAACCGCCTGCGCGAGCTGTACGACGAGATCCGCGCACTACGAACCCAGCGCGACGAGGCCGCCTGGCGCATGGACTACCGCGAGCTGTACATCGACCGCGCGCGCTACCTGTACGACATCGAGGACCAAGCCGACCTGGGCGACTCGATGGTCCAGCAAAGCGCCGCGGCGCACTTCAATGCAAGCACCGAATTCCAACTGGCCCTGGCCTACGAGCGCCTGGCCCTGCTGAGCGGGCGCGACGAGCTGAGCCCGTTCCGCGCCACGGACGAAAACCCTTGAGCCGCCCAACCGCCGGCGACCGGACGGGAGACCTGACCATGCCCCGCGTATTCCATGTCCCATCCCTGCTGACCACCGGCGGCCTGCTGGCCCTGCTCGCCCTGGCACCCATGCCTCTACTGGCCGAGGAAGGCTTCGCGGCCCAACTCGACTGGGGTGAGCGCCACCGCATTACTGCCCCGATCGCGGGCCGCATCGAGGCAATCGAAGCCCGCGCCGGCGACCGGGTCGAGGCCGACGATGTCCTGTTCCGGCTGGATACCCGGCGCAGCGATGCCGACCTGCGCGCCGCCCGCGCGACCATGGAACGCCTGCAGATGGAGCTGGACGAAGCCGAGCGCGAGCGCGACAAGGCCGAGGATCTCTACGACCAGACCCTGATCGCCGCCCGCGAACTGGAGTTGGCACGTATCGATTACGCGACCGTTGCGGCCCGCCTGGCCGAGGCCCGCGCCCAGCGCGACCGCATCCGCGCCGATCTCGAGGACGCGACCATCCGCGCCCCGGCCAGCGGGCGCCTGGTGCGCCTCGACGCCAACACGGGGCAGTACGTCAATCCGGCGTTGCTGCCGCCGGTCCTGGCGATCCTTGGCACCATCGACCCGATGCGCGCCGTGGCCACCGTCCCGGCCGCCACCGCCGCCGACCTGGAACCCGGGGAGACCGTTACGGTCGTAGTCGGCGACCAGCGTCTTTCCGGCACCATTGCGACCATCGGCTGGGAGCCGACCGGCGACGAGCCCGAGCGGGGTTACCACGTCGAGGTCGAATTCTCTCCGATGGACGACACTCCACTGCGCCCGGGTCAGCCCGCACGGATCGAACGGGACTCCTGATACATGAGCAATGAGCAATCGCCATCCAGCGCCCGCGCCTGGCTGGTCATTACCACACTCGACGACCCGGACACGGCTGACAGCCTGGCCGGCGCCCTGGTGAAGCAGGGCCTGGCCGCGTGCGTGCATATCCTCCCGCCCGGACGCTCGGTCTACATGTGGAAAGGGAATATCGAAACCGACTCCGAAGTCACTCTACTGATCAAGACCTCGCCCGCGCGCCTGAACGATCTTCAGACCCAGCTGGCTGAACAACACCCCTACGACACACCCGAGATCATCGCCCTGCCGATTGAACGCGGGCTGCCCGATTACCTGGACTGGATAACGCAATGCACCTCATGAATCCGCGCACCTGGCTGGCAACCCTGCTGGTCGCACTCCTGCTGGCCCCGGGACTCACGCATGCCCTCTTCGAGGACGACCTGCTGGACCCGGATGACGCCTTCGCCCTGAGCGCCGAGGCGATCGACGCCGACACGGTACGGCTGACCTGGGACATCGCGGACGAGTACTACATGTACCGCGAGCAGTTCGACTTCACCCCCGAAAGCGACGGGCTGGAACTGGGCGAGGCCGAGATCCCGGATGGCGAGGTCAAGGAGGACGAATTCTTCGGGCGCGTCGAGACCTATCGCGGCCAGGTGCAGGTGGAGCTGCCGATCAAGGCGGCCGACAGCACCAGCATCGAGCTGACCGCGCGCTCGCAGGGCTGCGCGGACCTGGGCGTGTGCTACCCGCCGCACTTCCAGACCGTGTCCATCGAGCTGCCTGGCCTGCCCAGCGGCAATGGCGAGACCCGCGCGGACGAAGATGCCGGGGAAGAACGCAGCGCGCTGGGCGACCTGGGCAACCTGTCCGGCGACCTCGGCGCCGCCGATGACCTGCTGGAACCGGAGAAGGCCTTTGCCGCCTCGCTGGAGGCGATCAGCCAGAACGCGGCGATCCTGCGCTTCGACATTGCCGAGGGCTACTATCTCTACCGTGAGCAGCTGGATGTGCGCATCGCCGAGGGCGATGGCATCGAGCTGGGGCCCGTCAACCCACCGGACGGCGAGCTCCAGGAAGACGAGTTCTTTGGCGAGAGCCAGGTCTACCGGGGCCAGGTCGAGATCCTGGTTCCGGTCCTGCGCGACGCGGATGACGTCTCCGAGATCACGCTGGCGATCGACTACCAGGGCTGCGCCGACGCCGGCGTGTGCTACCCGCCACTGACCCAGGAGGTCTCGGTCTCCTTTGCTGCCGATCTGGCCGCCGAGGCCGACACCGACGCCCTGCCGGAAACCGGCGACGGGGCTGCGGAAGACGACGAGGCCGCGGCACCGGTCACCCAGCAGGACCGCATCGCGGCCCAGCTGGCAGACGGCCAGATCTGGCTGGTGGCCCTGGCCTTCTTCGGCTTCGGGCTGCTGCTGACCTTCACCCCCTGCGTGTTCCCGATGATCCCGATCCTGTCGAACATCATCATCGGGCAGAAGAACCTGACCACACGCAAGGCATTCCTGATCTCGCTGGTGTTCGTGCTGGCCATGGCGCTGACCTACACCATTGCCGGCGTATTCGCGGGCCTGGCGGGTGCCAACCTGCAGGCGGCCTTCCAGAACCCCTGGATTATCGGGACCTTCGTGGCCATCTTCATCGCGCTGGCGATGTCGATGTTCGGCTTCTACGAGCTGCAGATGCCGGCCGGCGTGCAGAGCAAACTTTCGCAGATCAGCAACAAGCAGGAAGGCGGCACCTACGTCGGCGCCGGCATCATGGGCTTCCTTTCCGCCCTGATCGTCGGCCCCTGCGTGACCGCACCGCTGATCGGGGCGCTGCTCTACATCAGCCACACTGGCGATGCGGTGCTGGGCGGGATCGCGCTGTTCGCGCTGAGCATGGGCATGGGTGCGCCGCTGCTGGTCATCGGCACCTCCGCCGGGCGCCTGCTACCGAAGGCCGGTCCCTGGATGGATACCATCAAGGCGGTGTTCGGGGTCGGCCTGCTGGCCATCGGCATCTGGCTGCTCGAACGGGTGATCCCGGGCGAGGTGGCGATGTTCCTGTGGGCGATCCTGCTGATCGTGACTGCCGTCTACATGGGCGCACTAAGGACCCTGCCGGAGAATGCCTCCGGCTGGTACAGCCTGTGGAAGGGGCTGGGTGTGGTGATCCTGATCTACGGCGTGCTGCTGATGCTCGGCGCGGCGACCGGCGGCAAGGACGTCTTCCGCCCGCTGGCCACGTTCAACCAGCCCGCGGTGACGTCCACCGGCGAGCAGTCCGGGCCGACCGAGATGGCGTTCACCTACGTCGACAGCCTGGAGGACGTGGAGCGCGAAGTCGCACGGGCCCGCGAAAACGGTCAGCCCGTGTTCCTCGACTTCTACGCCGACTGGTGCGTGGACTGCGTGCGGCTGGACCGCACCACCTTCCAGGACCCGCGCGTGCTCCGAGCGATGGGCGACGTGCACCTCCTGAAGGCCGACGTGACCGACAACACCTCCGAGCACCGCGACCTGATGCGTCACTTCAACCTGTTCGGGCCGCCGGCCATGATCTTCTATGACACCGACGGCAACGAGCTGCGCAACTACCGCAATGTCGGCTATCTGAATGCCGACCGCTTCCTGGCACACGTGGAAAGCGCCATCGGGGTGACGCCATGAAAAACCGCATGCACACACTCGCAGGGGTGGTGGTCGCCACGGCCAGCGCCCTGATCCTGACCGCCTGTGGTGACCCGGAACCCGAGATGGACGCCGGGGCAACCTCTGCCAACGCGGCCACCGAGGTTGCCGCCGAGGAGACCCAGGGCAATCAGCGCATCGACTTCACCCTGCCCGACCTCTCCGGCGAAGAACGCCAGTTCAGTGAGTGGGACGGCGACCTGATCGTGCTGAACTTCTGGGCCACCTGGTGCCCGCCCTGCAAGAAGGAGATGCCGCTGTTCCAGGACACCTTTGATGCCAACCGCGAGGATGGCTTTACCATCGTCGCGGTCGCCGTGGACGAACAGACAGCCACGCAGCATTTCGTCGACGATTTCGGCATCGAATTCCCGGTACTGATCGGCCAGGACGACGCGGTCGCGATCGGCCGGGAATACGGCAACCGCATCGGCGCCCTGCCCTACACCGT
>SL_7KL_010_BRINEDRAFT_10000872_pt1 | contig 14527 bp, 11 predicted proteins | sample SodLak_010_BRINE_FD_10663 | JGI IMG/M metagenome (IMG submission 10663)
GCTGGACGGGTGGAGGCCAGTATCCCGGCCTTGCTGGAGGGGCTCAAGCTGGCCTTCGTGACCAGTATCGTGGGCATCTTGCTGGCTGCGGTGTTGCGGATGGTTCAGGTGATGGTACCCGCACCGATGGCATCCCCCGAACCGTCTGCTGAGGGTGCGTCGGATGCACCATTGGATAATGCGCACCTGGCGGCACAACAACGGGATGCCTCGCTCGCCGTAGTGCAGGCGGTGCGGGCCCTCGATCAGCGCCTGGATGCCCGGCTGGAGCAACAACACCGCGAACTGACCGGCGCGCTCGACGGTATGGCCGAACGTATCACCGAAATGAGCAGCGGACACCTGGTAGAGGCCCTGGAGCGGGTGATCCACGATTTCAACGATCGCCTGGGTGAACAGTTTGGCGAGAACTTCCGGCGTCTGGATGACTCGGTCGCTCGCCTGGTGGAGTGGCAGGCTCAGTATCGCGAGCAGATGGACACCCTGCATCGGGCCTTCGACCAGGCCCGTGCCGGGGTCGAACAGACCGAGCAGACCCTGGAGCGCATGACCGGGCAGGCCTTGCAGATCACCCGGCACGTGGAGGATCAGGAATCGACGCTTTCCAGTCTGCGGCGCGAGACGGTGGAACTGGAGGCCCTGCTGGGGAGCATCGCGGCCCTGCGGGATCGTGCCACCGAGGCCTTCCCGGCGATGGACGCACGGCTGGAGGCGATGCTCGAGAGTATCGAGAATGCCGTCCAGGCAGGGCTCGCGGCGGAGACGCGCTGGGGTGGGGAACGTTCCGCCGCCATCGCCTCCGCGGGCGGGCGTAACTGATGTTTTCCTGGTTGGCGCGACGCCGTCGGCGACAAGGTGTGGCCGCGGGAAACGAGGCCGACCAGGGTTCGCACTGGCTGGCGGTGGCGGACCTGATGGCCGCGCTGATGATGATCTTCCTGTTCCTCGCGCTGCTGCACATGGTTCAGGTGGAGCGCGAGAGCGCGGTGCATACCGAGGTTCGCAACGAGGCGGCCGCCTTGCGAGCGGCGATCTATTCGGTTCTGGAGGAGGAGTTTCGCGAGGATTTGCCGCGCTGGAATGCGGAACTGGACCGCGACAGCCTGACCTTGCGCTTTCGCGAGCCGGAGGTCCTGTTCGAGCGCAGTTCGGCACGCATCCGGCCGCGCTTCGAGGCGATTCTCGAGGACTTCATGCCGCGCTACGCGGAACAGTTGCGTCCGTTCGCCGAGGTCATTCGGGAGGTGCGGATCGAGGGCCACACCTCCAGCGAGTGGGCCGGCAGCGACAATGCGCTGGAGGCCTATTTCGGAAACATGGATCTTAGCCAGCGCCGCACGCGCGCGGTGCTGGAATATGCCTATCAGCTGGAGCCCTTGCAGGACGCGGACTGGTTCCGCTCGCGGGTCGCGGCCGTGGGGTTGTCCTCTTCACGCCGGGTGCTGGACGAGCGCGGCGAGGAGGATCGTCGGGCATCCCGCCGAGTCGAGTTCAGTGTCCTGACCGATTTCGAGGCGCGCCTGCTGGGCGCGGGGGCGGCGTCCGACGAGGCAGGGCCCCGACCTCTGGAGGCGCGCGGGCGCTGACCCGGTTGCCGTCAGATGGCGCCGAGCAGGGCCTTGCGCAGGTGGGCCTGATCCTCGTCATCGAGCGCCGCGTGGCCGGGGCGGCTGAGGAGGAAACTGTCCTCGACCTGTTCCCCGGCCGTGGCGATGCGTGCAGTCCGCACGTCGATTCCCTGCTCGGCAAGGACATGCCCGATGGTCGACAGCAGGCCGGGTCGGTCCAAAGCGCGCAGCCGCATGCGCGTTGCCTGGCCGCCCGCAGCGGGTTCGAATTCGATCTGCGTATCCACGTCGAAGTGCTTGAGGCGGCGTGGAAGCTGGCGTGAGGCCGGGTTGGGGATGGTCCCTTCGCGTTCGAGTTCACGTTCGAGGCTCTGGCGGATCTCTTCGGAGCGATAACCGGCATCCACCGTCTGGCCCCCGCCGCTTTCGAGAACCAGAAAGGTATCCAGCGTGCGGCCGGCTGCGGTCGTGATGATCCGTGCGTCCACGATGTCCAGTCCCAACTGGGTCAGGGCGCTGGTGATGCGCGCAAAGATCCGGGGGTGGTCGCTGGCGTAGACGAAGATCTCCGTGCTCCCGCGCGAGGTCTTCGGGCGCACCAGGATCAGGGGGAGGGCGTCCGGGGGGAGTGGCAGCAGGGCCCGGGCGTGCCAGGCGATCTCGTCGGCGGAATGGCGCAGGAAGTATTCGTCGTCCAGTTCGTCCCACAGCTTCTGGGCCTGATCGGTATCGAAGCCTTGTTGTTCGATTAACGCGAGTGCCTCGGTGCGGGTTTGCCGGATCTGTTCGTCCATGTCCGGCGGGGTATCCAGACCCCGGTCCAGGACATTGCGGGTGGCGTGATAAAGGGTTTGGAGCAGGGAATCCTTCCAGCTGTTCCACAGCTCCGGATTGGTTCCGCGGATATCGGCAATGGTCAGCAGATAGAGAAAGTCCAGGCGTTCGCGGGTGACCACCTCGCGGGCGAAACCCATGACGACCTCGGGGTCGGAGATGTCCTTGCGCTGGGCCGTCAGCGACATCAGCAGGTGGGAACGCACCAGCCAGGCGACCAGGCCGGCATCCGCGTCCGACAGGCCGTGATGCTGGCAGAAATGCAGGGCATCGTGGGCCCCCAGCTCGGAATGATCACCCCCGCGGCCCTTGGCGATGTCGTGAAACAGGGCGGCCAGCACCAGACGTTCGGGGCGCACCAGTCCGGAGTAGATCTGGTGCGCCAGGGGCTGTTCGTGCGCGAACTCGGGCAGCGCCAGGCGCCGCGCGTTGCGCACCACGTTCAGGGTGTGCTCGTCCACGGTGTAGGCGTGGAACAGGTCGTACTGCATGCGTCCGATGATGCGCCCGAAGGCCGGCAGGTAATTGCCCAGCACGCCGTAGCGGTTCATGCGGCGCAGCTGGCTGGTGATCCCGCGCGGGGCGCGCAGGATGTCCATGAACAGCTCGCGGCACACCGGATTGCGGCGGAAGTGCCCATCGATCAGGTGGCGGTGGGCCCGGATCAGGCGGATGGTGGAGGCGCGGATGCCCTGGATCTCCGGGTGTTCCTGGAGCAGGCGGAAGACCTCCAGCAGCGCCGGCGGATAGATCATGAAGACCTGATCGTGCGCCGCCTCGAGGTAGCCGCCCCGGACCTGGAAACGTTGGTGGATGCGTATGGGGTCCTGCAGGGCTTCTGGATCGTCGAGGATGGCCTCGTTGAAGTGCTGCAGCAGCAGTTCGTTCAGCCGTTCGAGATCGTTGATGGTGCGGAAGTAGCGCTGCATGAACTGCTCGACCGCCCGGTTGTGGTTCTGGTCGACGAAGCCGAAGGTGTTGGCCAGCTGGCGCTGCAGATCGAAAAGCAGGCGGTCCTCGCGGCGGCCAGCGAGCATGTGCAGGGCAAAACGCACCCGCCAGAGGAAGTTCTGGCCCTCCATCATCTCGCGGAACTCACCCTCGCGCAGGAAGCCCAGTGACACCAGCTCTTCGATGCGCTCGGCGCCGTAATGACGCTTGGTGACCCAGCCGATCATCTGGATGTCGCGCAGGCCGCCGGGGCCTTCCTTGACGTTCGGCTCGAGGCGGTAGGCGGTCTCGCCAAAACGCCGATGGCGGGCTTGTTGTTCGGCCAGCTTGGCGGCATAGAAACTGCGCGAGTCCCAGATGCGGTCGGGCTCGATGGCGCCGCGGAAGTCGTTGAACAGGCTGAGATGGCCGGCCAGGTAGCGGGCCTCGATCAGGTTGGTCGCGACGGTGATGTCGTCGCGCGCCTCGCGGGTGCAGTCGTCGATACTGCGCACGCTGTGCCCGACCTCGATGCCGATGTCCCAGAGGAACGTGACGAAGTCGCTGATCCGGTCGAAGAGGGCGGGATCATGTTCGCCCTCGAGGATGATCTGGATGTCGATATCGGAGGCCGGGTGCAGTTCGCCGCGGCCATAGCCACCGACCGCGATCAGGCATAGCTGGTCGTCATCCGCAAGGCCCTTCTGGGCCCAGATCAGCTTGAGAAGCTCGTCGATGCGCCGGGCGTGGCCATGGATCAGCTCGGCGATCGGCATGCCGTCGCGAAAGCCCTGGTATTGCTGTTCCAGGATGGCGCGGCGCCGGTCCCGGAACAGGGCGATGTTCCCCGGGTTGCGGCTCAGCCGCTGGTAGTCCTCGCCCCAGCCGGGGGTGAAGGCCGGAGTATCGAGTTCGCCGGGGGTGCTGCCCGCAGGATTCATTGGAGCTCCGTAGGTTGGGCGGTTCGAATCAGCGGGGAACAGGCGTGATGGCCTTCGATCAGGCCGCGATCTCCTGCGGTGGGGTTTCGTCCTTGCGCAGGGTCAGGATCTCGTATCCGTCGGCGGTGACCAGCAGTGTGTGTTCCCACTGCGCCGACGGACTGTGATCCTTGGTCACGGCGGTCCAGCCATCCGCCAGGATGCGGGTGTGGCGGCGGCCGGCATTGATCATCGGCTCGATGGTAAAGCACATGCCTTCTCTCAGGGTCATGCCGGTGCCAGGCTTGCCATAGTGCAGGACCTGCGGATCCTCGTGGAAGCCGCGCCCGATCCCGTGGCCGCAGAACTCGCGCACCACGGAGCAGCGTTGTGCCTCGGCGTACACCTGAATCGCGTGGCCGATATCGCCCAGCGTTGCGCCCGGGCGAACCTGCTGGATGCCGAGGTACATGCTGGTACGTGCCACGTCGATCACCCGCTGGGCCTGGATACCGGCCTTGCCGATCACGAACATGCGGCTGGTGTCGCCGTGGAAGCCGTCCTTGATCACGGTGATATCGATATTGAGGATATCGCCGTTCTTCAGCTTGCGATCCCCAGGGATGCCGTGGCAGACCTGATGGTTCACCGAGGTACAGATCGACCTTGGGAAGCCGCGATAGTTGAGTGGGGCCGGGATCGCGTCCTGGGTGTTCACAATGTAGTCGTGACAGATCCGGTCCAGTTCCCCGGTGGTCACGCCGGCTTGCACGTGGGGCTCGATCATCTCGAGGACTTCGGCGGCCAGGCGGCCGGCGACGCGCATGTGTTCGATCTCTTCGGGGGTCTTGATGGAAACGGACATGGGGGCTCCCGCCGCGGCGCCCGGAGGGGCTCGGCGTTTGGTTCGGGTAAGTGTCCTATGCTATAAAGCGCGCGCCTCGCTGGCAATTCGGCGGGGCCGGAAGCCGCCTTTTGCGGGGCGACTCCCGAAACCTTAATCCACACACGCATCGGCACGATCTGTCGGGTGCCCGCCCTCGAAGAAGATTCGGTTCGGGTTTCAGATCGGGATGCGTGGAGGCTCAACCCGTTACAGGAGAAAACTCATGTCCCTCGTGACTATGCGACAGATGCTGGAGGCCGGTGTGCACTTCGGCCACCAGACGCGTTACTGGCATCCCAAGATGGCCCCGTACATCTTCGGGGAACGCAACAAGATTCATATCATCAACCTCGAGAAGTCCCTGCCGATGTTCAACGATGCGTTGAACTTCCTCGGCAAGATCGCTGCCGACGGTGGCCAGATCATGTTCGTCGGCACCAAGCGCTCTGCGCGCGACGTGGTGGCCGAAGAGGCAAACCGTTGCGGCATGCCGCACGTGAGCCACCGCTGGCTGGGCGGCATGCTGACCAACTTCAACACCGTCAAGCAGTCGATCAAGCGCCTGAAGGACCTCGAGACGATGGACGCCGATGGCAGCTTCCAGGTCCTGAACAAGCGCGAGGCCCTGAGCCGTCGCCGCGAAAAGGACAAGCTGGATCGCAGCCTGGGCGGTATCAAGGACATGAACCGCATGCCCGATGCGATGTTCGTGATCGACGTCGGCTACGAGAAGATTGCGGTGGCCGAGGCGAAGAAGCGCGGCATTCCGGTCGTCGCCGTGGTGGATTCCAACCATTCCCCGGTAGGCGTGGATTACGTGATCCCGGGCAACGATGACGCGATGCGTGCGATTCAGCTCTATGTGGCTGCGATCGCCGATACCATCATCGAGGCCAAGGGTGCGGTGACCACGGGTGGCATGGGCGAAGCAGAAGCCGCCGAGCCGGCCGCTGCAACGACTGACGCCCCCGACACCGCGTCGCCCGCCAACCCCGCTTGATAACAGGAGCCGGTCGCCACGCTGGCGGCCGGCTCGAGCATGATTCAGGAGCAAGCAACGATGCAGATTACTGCTGCACAAGTAAAAGAACTGCGCGAGCGCACCGGCGCCGGCATGATGGAATGCAAGAAGGCCCTGACCGAAACCGGCGGCGATCTGGAAGCGGCGGTCGAGGCAATGCGCAAGTCCGGCATGGCCAAGGCCGACAAGAAGGCGGATCGTGTCGCGGCCGAAGGTCGCGTCGAGATTGCCAGCGACGGTTCGCGCGCGGTGATCGTCGAGATCAACTGCGAGACGGACTTCGTCGGCAATGACGACAACTTCCGTGCCTTCACCAGCGCCTGCGCCAATGTGGCGCTGAACACCGCCGCCGATTCGGTGGAAGGCCTGATGACCGAGACCGTCGAGGGTCAGACCCTGGAAGAGCAGCGTACTCAGCTGATCGCCAAGGTCGGCGAGAACGTCCAGGTCCGCCGTTTCGAACGCATGACCGCGGAAGGTGCGCTGGGTTTCTATCAGCATGGTGCCCGGATTGGCGTGCTGGTTGGCCTCAACGGTGGTGACGAGCAGCTGGCCAAGGATATCGCGATGCATATCGCGGCGAGCCATCCGGTGTGCATCGACGAGAGTCAGGTGCCGACCGAGATGCTCGACAAGGAACGTGCGATCTTCAAGGCCCAGGCCGAGGAATCGGGCAAGCCGGAGAACATCATCGAGAAGATGATCGAGGGGCGTATCCGCAAGTATCTGGGCGAGATCACCCTGGTGGGCCAGCCGTTCGTGAAGGATCCCGATCAGACGGTCGCACAGCTGCTGGAAAGCAAGGGTGCTTCGGTCTCCGGCTTCATCCGTTTCGAGGTGGGCGAGGGGATCGAGAAGAAGACCGAGAACTTTGCCGAAGAGGTAATGGCTCAGGCGCGCGGCGCCTGATCCAGAAGGACTCCGGGGCGGCCGCTTGATGCGGCCGCTTCCGGATAAAAGGGCCAGAAAAAACTGGCAAGCGAGAACAACCGAGCCCGAGATAAGGAACCCCATGAGTCAGGACAGCCAGCCCGCGTTCCGGCGCATCCTTCTGAAGTTGAGTGGGGAGGCCCTGATGGGTCAGCAATCCTACGGGGTTGACCCGGATGTCCTGGCGCAGGTGGCCGAAGAGGTCTCGGAGCTCTCCCGCATGGGGGTCGAGGTCGGCATCGTGATCGGTGGCGGCAACATCTTCCGCGGTGCGGGTCTGGCACAAGGCGGCATGGACCGGGTGACCGGCGACCATATGGGCATGCTGGCAACGGTGATTAATGCGTTGGCGCTGCAGGATGCGATCGAGCGCGCCGGGCGTTTTTCCCGGGTGATGTCGGCGATCCGCATCAATCAGGTGTGCGAGGACTACATCCGCCGGCGTGCGGTACGCCACCTGGAAAAGGGGCGCATCGTGGTGTTTGCGGCCGGTACTGGCAATCCATTCTTCACCACGGATTCCGCGGCGAGCCTGCGAGCGATCGAGATCAACGCGGACATCATGATCAAGGCGACCAAGGTCGACGGGGTCTACGATGCCGATCCGATGACCACCAAGGATGCCCGACGCTACGAGCGGCTGACGTTCGACGATGCGCTGGAACAGCGTCTGGGCGTAATGGATACCACGGCCCTGGTGATGTGCCGAGACAATGGCCTGCCGATCCGTGTAATGAACATGTTTGCCAAGGGCGACCTGCAACGGCTCGTGATGGGCGAGGCGGTCGGCACCTTGGTCGAGGGAGCCCGTAATGAGTGACGCCACCCTGAAAGATGCGCGCGAACGCATGGACAAGAGCCTGGAAGCGCTGCGCAACGAGCTATCGAAGATTCGAACCGGCCGTGCGCACCCCACATTGCTCGAACATGTGCATGTGGAGTACTACGGCATGGATGTGCCGATCAACCAGGTCGCGAACATCAATGCCGAGGACGCACGCACGCTCTCCGTGGTCCCGTACGAGAAGGATATGGTAGGCAAGATCGAGAAGGCCATCATGACTTCGGATCTGGGACTCAATCCGGCGAGCATGGGGACGACGATCCGTGTTCCGCTGCCGGCGCTGACCGAGGAACGCCGCCGTGACCTGGTCAAGGTCGTCCGGGCTGAGGCCGAGCATGCGCGGGTGGCCGTGCGCAATATCCGGCGGGATGCCAACAACGCCTTCAAGCAGCTGGTCAAGGACAAGGAGATGTCCGAAGACGACGAGCACAAGGCGCAGGATCAGATCCAGAAGCTGACCGACGACCACATCACCAAGGTCGACGCGATGCTTGCGGACAAGGAAGCCGAGTTGATGGAAGTCTGACCGGCGCAGGCGATGCCGGTTACTACTTCACCCAGCGAGGCGCTCCCGGCGCACGTGGCCATCGTCATGGACGGCAACGGGCGGTGGGCCGAGGCCCGAGGTCTGAGTCGTTCCGAAGGCCACCGGGCGGGACTGGAGGCGACGCGGCATGCCGTGCGGTTTTTCGCCGAACAAGGCGTGGGCACCCTGACGCTGTTTGCCTTTAGCAGCGAGAACTGGGGCCGCCCGCGCGAAGAGGTCGAGGCACTGTTCGATCTGTTTGTGTCCGCCATCGAGGCGGAACTCCCGGAACTGATCGAGCGCGGCATCGCGCTCACCTTTATTGGCGATCGCGCAAGCTTCCCGTCGGATCTGCAGACGCGGATGGCGGAAGCCGAGCAGGCCTCTGCCGCCAACGAGGGTATGCGGGTTGTCGTGGCACTGGGATACGGTGGCCGCTGGGACATCCTGCAGGCGGCCCGCCGCTGGGTAGCCGCCGGCGATGAAGGGGCGAATCCCGAGACTTCTTTCGCCGGCTATTTGAGCACGGCCGGGATGCCGGACGTCGATCTGTTGATCCGCACCGGCGGCGAACGCCGCATCAGCAATTTCCTCCTGTGGCAGGCGGCGTATGCCGAGTTGCTCTTCATCGAGACGTTCTGGCCGGACATCACAGCCGATGATCTGCGACAGGGGCTGGCGTGGTATGCGAGTCGCCAGCGGCGTTTCGGCTGCGTGACCGGAGCCGCCGAGGCAAGTGCGCGGGAGGTGCCGAGTGCTTAAACAACGGATTCTGACCGCCGCGGCGCTGGGTTTGCCGGCGCTGGCCCTGGTGGCCTGGGGCCCGAACTGGGCGGTGCTGGCGCTGGTCGCGCTGGTCCTCGGGTTGGCGACCTGGGAGTGGGGTGGACTGGCCGGGCTCGAAAACCCGTTGGCACGCGGTGCGCTGGTGGCGGCCGTGGTGGTTCCCGTGGTTGCGCTTGGTCTGGCGCCGGTTGCGGGGTTGCACTACCTGATCCTGGGTCTGGTGTTGCTGTGGTGGCTGGTGATCCTGTTGCTGTTGCCGTTTTATCGCGAGCGCGAGACGGCCGCACCGGCATCCCGTCGGACCCTCTTTGCGGTGGCCGCGATCATGACGTTGGTGCCGGCGGGAATGGGCCTGGTTTGGCTGCATGCCCTGGCGCCGTTGCTGGTGGTCTATCTGGTGGTGCTGGTTGGCCTGGCCGACACCGGGGCGTATTTCGCCGGGAAGGCGTTCGGGCGCAACCCGCTGGCGCCGCATATCAGTCCGGGGAAGACCCGCGAGGGCTTGCTTGGCGGGCTACTGACGGTGCTGGCCTTCGCGATCGTGGTGGCGGCCGTTTGGGGCCTCGAGCCGATGGACGCGATGGTATTCCTGCTACTGTCGGTGCTGATCGGGCTGGTCTCGGTCGTGGGGGACCTGTTCGAGAGCATCCTGAAGCGACAGGCTGGCGAGAAGGATAGTGGTTCCTTGCTGCCGGGCCACGGGGGTATTCTGGACCGGTTCGACAGCATGGTCGCGGCGGCTCCGGTTTTCCTGGCCGGGTTGTTGTGGCTGGCGCTGATTCCGGCCCCGCCGGTGGCGGCATAGCGCGAACGGACGCAGGTACCCATGAAGACGACGCAGATCACCATTCTCGGATCAACCGGCAGCATCGGGTTGAGTACGCTCGATGTCGTGGCGCGTCAGCCGGAACGCTTCCGCGTGTATGCCCTGACGGCGCATTGCAATGTGGAGCGCATGCGCGCGCAGTGCCTCGCCCACCACCCGGAAGTGGCCGTGATGGTCGATCCCGACGCCGCCGAGGCCCTGCGCACGGCTTTGGCGGCGGTCGGTTCGCGTACCGAGGTGCGGGCGGGTGCGGAGGCCCTGGCGGAGGTCGCCCGGGAGCCCCGGGTCGACGCGGTGATGGCGGCGATCGTGGGCGCAGCCGGGCTGTTGCCGACGCTGGCCGCGGCCGAGGCGGGCAAACGGGTGCTGCTCGCCAACAAGGAGGCGCTGGTCATGTCCGGGGCCTTGCTGATGGATGCCGTGCGCCGCTCCGGTGCCTGTCTGCTGCCGATCGATTCCGAGCACAACGCGATCTTTCAGTGCCTTCCCAATGGCTACGTCTGTGCCGAGTCGGTGACACCGCACGGGGCACGCCGGATCTGGCTCACCGCATCGGGGGGGCCGTTTCGCGACCGTCCGCTGGACAGCTTTGCCGGGATTACGCCGGACGAGGCCTGCGCCCACCCCAATTGGGATATGGGGCGCAAGATCTCGGTGGACTCGGCGACGATGATGAACAAGGGGCTCGAGGTGATCGAGGCCTGCTGGCTGTTTGCCGTGGCGCCCGCGACGATTCAGGTGGTACTTCACCCGCAGAGCATCGTGCATTCGATGGTGGCCTACGATGACGGGTCGGTGCTCGCGCAACTCGGCAACCCCGACATGCGCACACCGATCGCCCATGCGCTGGCCTGGCCCGAGCGTATGGAGTCGGGCGTTGAACCGCTGGATCTGCTCACGATGGGCAAGCTGGAATTCTCCGAGCCGGAAGCGGCGCGTTTCCCGGCGCTCGGTCTCGCCTACGCGGCACTGGAGCGTGGAGGGACGGCCACCGCGGTTCTCAACGCGGCCAATGAAGTGGCGGTGGATGCCTTCCTGGGAGAGCGCCTGGCCTTCAGCGAGATCCCGGCGGTGATCGCCACGACCCTGGAGGCGATCGAGGCCGAGGCGGCCGATTCGCTGGATCGCGTCCTGGGTGCGGACCGGCGAGCTCGCGAGGTCGCGAGCGAGTATGTCGCGATCGCACGACCCGTCCTGTCATGACGTTCCTGACGAGCCTGCTGGCGTTTGCGGTGGCCATTGGCGTACTGGTGACCGTGCACGAATATGGGCACTACCTCGCCGCCCGTCTGGTGGGGGTGAAGGTGCTGCGCTTCTCGGTGGGTTTCGGCCGGCCGATTTTCAAGCGCTACTTCGGGCGGGACCGGACGGAATTCGTGATTGCCGCATTGCCGCTGGGTGGCTACGTGAAGATGCTCGACGAGCGCGAGGGTCCGGTGGCTCAGGAAGAGGTCACGCGCGCCTTCAACCAGAAAGGTCTTGGGGCCCGTACGTTCGTGGTGTCGGCCGGTCCGGCGGCGAATTTCCTGCTGGCGATCCTGGTCTACGCCGTAATGTTCATGGTGGGCGTGGGCGGGATCAAGCCCATCCTGGGCGAGGTGGCGCCGGATACGCCGGCCGCCGAGGCGGGCCTCGAGCGGGGGCAGGAGATCCTGCGGGTGGGCGATCGTGAAGTGGCGGACTGGGAGCAGGCCAACCTGCGACTGCTGGACCATGCGGTTCGTGGCGAGGCGGTCACCCTGCTGCTGCGGGGCACGGACGGTCGAGAGATCGAGCGGGAGGTGGACCTGCGGGATCGTCAGGCGTTGCTGGCAGAGGGGCAGTTCCTCGACAAGCTGGGATTGCAGCCCTATCGGCCGATGCTGGAACCGCGTATTGGTGCCGTCGAGGGCGGGAGCCCGGCGGCGGCGGCCGGACTGGAGGTCGGGGATCGTGTGCTGGCAGTGGACGGCGAGCCGGTCGCGGACTGGAATCGCTGGGTCGAGGTGGTGCGTGCGCATCCAGATGCCGATCTGCGGGTCACCGTGGAGCGCGACGGGCGCACCCTGGAACTACGGATGACGCCGGAGGCGACGGATCACGAGGGGGTGGCCATTGGCCGTATCGGCGCGGGCGTGGATACGGATCAATCGGCGGCACGGGACATGGCCGTACTGGTGCGCCAGGGTCCGGGATCGGCATTTGTCTCGGGGGCGGAGCGGACGTGGGATGTGACCGTCCTGACACTGGGCATCCTCTGGCGAATGATCACCGGGGATGCGTCGGTTAAAAATATCAGCGGACCGGTTACCATAGCCGAATTTGCGGGGGTCTCGGCGTTGATCGGGATTTCGGCGTTCCTGGGATTTCTCGGGCTGGTGAGCGTGTCGCTCGGGATCATCAATCTGCTGCCGATCCCGATGCTGGATGGCGGCCATTTGCTGTACTACGCCGCCGAGGCGGTGAAGGGCAGCCCGGTGTCGGAGCGCACCCAGATAATCGGTCAGCAGGTGGGTCTGCTGGCGATCGCGGGGCTGATGGTGCTGGCCCTGTACAATGATTTGACACGACTGTTCGGTTAGGCGAAGGCACGCTGGAGCGCATCCCGGGTGCCTCAATCAGCCCACCGAACGGCCTATTTTTTGGCGGAGAGCATGGCGCGAAACAGCTTGAGAGGAATGGCCCTGGTCGGTTTGCTGGGCCTGGCGGGGACGGCTTGGGGCCAGGCCTACGAGATCGAGGATATCGAGATCGAGGGGCTGGAACGGATCACCGCCGGTACCGCGCTCAGTTATCTGCCCGTGCAGGTTGGGGATACCTTCGACGATAATCGCAGTCCGGAGGTGATCCGCGAGCTGTTCCAGACCGGCTTCTTCGACGATGTGGAGATCGCCCGGCGCGGGGACGTCCTCGTTGTGATTGTCTCGGAACGCCCCGCGATCAACGAGATCAATTTTTCCGGTAACCGGGATATCCCCGACGAGGGCTTGCGCGAGGCGCTGGATTCGGCCGGCCTGCGTTCCGGGCGGGTATTCAACCGCACGATGCTGGACCGCATCGAGAGCGAGCTGCGCCAGCAGTATTTCGCGCGCGGGCGCTACAACGTGCAGGTCGATGTGGAGATCGTGGAACTGCCGCGTAACCGCGTGGACATCGAGATCGACATTACCGAAGGGCCGGTGGCCAAAATCCGCCAGGTCAATGTGGTGGGCAACGAGAGCTACTCGGATCGTGAACTGACCCGGCGTTTCGAGTCCGGCGTGCCACGCTGGTGGGCCTTTTTCAGTCGGCGGGACAATTACTCGCGCGAGAAGCTCTCCGGGGATCTGGAACAGCTCCGTTCGCATTATCTGGATCAGGGTTTCCTGGAGTTCGATATCGACTCCACTCAGGTGACGCTGACGCCGGACCGGCGGGATTTGTTTATCACCATCAACGTCGACGAGGGCGATCGCTATACGGTGACGGGTGTGGATCTCGCCGGGGATTTCGTGATCCCGCGAGAGGAGCTGGAAAGCCTGATTGACGTGGACATCGATGCGCCGTTTTCGCGCAGTCAGGTGACCGAGTCCGCCGAACGGATCAGCGAACGCCTGACCCGGGAGGGTTTCGCGTTCGCCAACGTGAACCCGGTGCCCGACGTGGACGAGGACAACCGCGAAGTCGCGATCACGTTCTTCGTCGACCCGGGCCCGCGTGTCTACGTTCGGAACATCCGGATCACCGGCAATCAGAACACCGAGGAACGGGTGTATCGCCGCGAGATGCGGCAGATGGAGAGCGCCTGGTACAACGGGGCATTGGTCGAACGTTCCCGGGTGCGTGTCCAGCGGCTGCCGTTCGTCCAGAGCGTGAACGTGGAGACCGAGCGGGTCGCCGGCACCGATGACGAAGTAGACCTGAATATCACCGTGACCGAGCAGCAGTCCGGGGCCTTGTCGCTGGGCGCCGGGTTCTCGCAGAACCAGGGGCTGCTGCTGACCGCGAGCCTGACACAGGACAACTTCCTTGGGACCGGCAATCGCTTCTCCACCGAGGTGAGTACCAGCAAGGTCAACCAGCTGTTCCGGATGAGCGTCACCAATCCGCACTTCACCCCCTCCGGTGCGAGTCGCGGGTTCTCCGTGTTCTATCGCAAGATCGATGCCGAGGAGGCCAACATCTCGCGGTATTCATCCAACCGCTTTGGTTTCGACGTGACCTACGGGATTCCGCTGTCGGAGTTCGACCGGATTCAGGTGCGCCCGGGTTTCGAGAACATTGAAATCGAGACGGTCGAACGCTCCAATAATCGTATCGGAACCCCGGACGAGATCATCGACGAGCTGGACGAATTTGGCGATTCCGCGAACCTCTACAAGCTGGAGACAAGCTATATTCACGACACTCGGGACAGCACGACCTTCGCTTCGCAAGGCCGTCGTCATCGGGTCGGCCTGGAGGTCACGGTGCCGGGCAGTGACCGCGAGTTCTACAA
>SL_7KL_010_BRINEDRAFT_10000873_pt1 | contig 14507 bp, 14 predicted proteins | sample SodLak_010_BRINE_FD_10663 | JGI IMG/M metagenome (IMG submission 10663)
GGGCCGCACTCTCCTGTGACTTGAGGCAGACCCGGCAACGCTGTAGTCCTGCTCGCTAATGGAGTGGTCATGACGCATACCCGCCTGATCCTTGTTGCCTGTCTGTGCACGCTGTTCGCGCTGCCCGCGCGCGCGCATCCGCATATCTTTGTCGATGCCGAAATCGCCGTCATCTTCGATGAGGATGGAACCCCCAAGGGCGTGGAGATCGCGTGGGTCTATGACGAATTCTTCTCGATGCTGCTGGTCTCGGATATGGGGCTCGACCCCGACTTCACGGGCGAGGTCACCGACGAAGAGCGCGAGGAACTCGACGGGTTCGACATGAACTGGATCGAGGATTATCACGGCGATACCCATGTCACCCAGGGCGGTGATACAGTCGCGCTGACCGGCCCTGTCGAATGGTCATCGGATTTCCGCGACGGGCAGCTCCGCTCGCGCCATCTGCGGCTGTTCCCCGACCCGCCCGACCCGGCGCATGAATTTATCGTTGCCGTCTATGATCCGACTTATTACACGTCCTACGGCATCGTCGGGCAGCCCGAGTTGCGCGGGCGTGAGGATTGCACCGCGCGGATATTCGAACCCGATTGGGACGAGGCGGAATCCCAGTTGCAGGACGCGCTTGATGAGTTGCTGGGTGCAGGGCAGGATATCGAGGCGAATTTCCCCGCCGTCGGCGAATTGTTTTCCGAAGAGGTCCGTCTGGTTTGCGACGAACGCTGATCATCCTCGCGCTGCTGGTGGTCGCGCTTGGCCTGACGCTTTGGGCCATGGGCGGGCTGTCCGCGATCAGCGACTGGGCACTGAACACGCAGCGCGAATTGCAGAACCGCATGGCGCAGGGCCTGCGCGCCCTGCGCGCGGGCGAGCCGGGCGCGCTGGCGGCCTTCTGGGGGCTGTGTTTCGGCTACGGGTTTGTCCATGCCGTCGGGCCGGGNCATGGCAAGTTCCTGATCGGGGCNTACGGCGCGGGCGTGCCNGTCGGGCTGGGGCGGTTGGTCGGTGTGGGGCTGGCTGCATCGCTGATGCAAGGCGTGAGTGCGATCGCGCTGGTCTATGGCGGGGTGCTGCTGTTCGATGCCTCGCGCGAGGCACTGCAGATGACCGGCGATATCTGGCTGGAACGCGCAAGCCTTGTGGCCATCGCGCTGATCGGCCTGTGGCTGGTCCTGCGCGCCGCCCGGCGGATTGCCCGGCAGCACAGCGCGCAGCTCGCGCCTGTCGGTGTGGGCGGGCCGCCCGATATGCACGCACATGACGCCTGCCCCGAATGCGGGCATCGCCACGCCCCCGGCCTGCATGAGGTCACGGCCCTTCGCGGCTGGCGCGACACGGTCCTGCTGGTGGGCGCCATCGCGATCCGGCCCTGCACAGGCGCGCTGTTCGTGCTGATCCTGACATGGCGGATGGGGCTGATCTGGCAGGGGATCGCCGCGGTCCTGTTCATGGCGCTGGGCACCGCAGCCGTCACGATGAGCGTTGCCGCCACCGCCGTTCTGGCCCGCGAGGGCGCGCTGGCGCGGCTGGACCGGATGGCACGGCTGCGGCTGGTCATGCCCGTGATCGAGGGGCTGGCAGGGCTGCTTGTGCTGCTGCTGGCACTGAACATGTTAAAAATGTTCTGAGCCATCTTGCCGCGCCCCGGCGCAGCGAGTAACCGGGCGGAATGGCCCTGCTACCCGTCACCTTCCGCGCTGATCTCAAGCGCGTCCTGAGCCTAGGCCTGCCGCTTGCCGGCAGCCATCTGGCGCAGTTCATGCTGGCGGTGACCGACACGATCATGCTGGGCTGGTATGGCGTGGTCGATCTGGCCGCAGGTGTGATCGGGGCCGCGCTGTTCTTTGCCGTCTTTACCTTTGGCACGGGTTTCGCAAATGCCGTGATGCCCATGGTCGCCACGGCCGCCGCCTCGGGACAGGAAACCGAAGTGCGCCGCGCCACGCGCATGGGGCTGTGGCTGTCCATCGGCTTTGGTATCGCGGCATTGCCGCTCTTCTGGTTCTCGGGCGCGCTGCTGACACTGTTGCGCCAGCCCGAAGATGTCGTGCCGCTGGGGCAGGATTACATGCGCATCCTCGGATTCTCGCTGGTGCCTGCGCTGATCGTGATGGTGCTGAAGAACTATCTCGCCGCACTCGGGCGCACGCAGGTGGCGTTCTGGATCACTGTCGGTGCGGTCGTGCTGAATATCGGGCTGAACTGGGTGCTGATCTTCGGCAATCTGGGCGTGCCCGATCTGGGCGTGCGCGGGGCGGCGATTGCCACGATCATCGTCAGCCTGACGACGGCAGGCGCGCTGGCGCTTTACTGCGCCACCCTGCCGGATCTGCGCCGCTACACGCTGTTCCAGCGCTTCTGGCGGGCCGACTGGCAGGCAATGGGACAGGTCTGGCGGCTGGGCTGGCCCATCGGGGTGGCACTGGTCGCCGAATCCGGGCTGTTCACGGCGACGGCGATCATGGTGGGCTGGATCGGCACGCATGAACTGGCGGCCCATGGGATCGCGGTCGAGATTACGGCAATGCTGTTCATGGTTCATCTGGGCCTGTCGAACGCAGGCACAGTGCTGGTGGGCCGCGCGCGCGGCCAGCGCGATCAGGCCGCGTTACGCTCTGGCGCGGCAACAGCCGTCGCGGTCTCGATCAGCTTCGCGCTGGTAACGATGATCGTCTATTTCACGGCTGGGCCGTTGCTGGTGGGGCTGTTCCTGTCGCCTGATGAACCCGCGCGGGCGCAGATCATCACGATCGGGGCTTCGTTCCTGATTGTGGCGGCGTTGTTCCAGCTTGCCGATGGCGCGCAAGTGATGGCGATGGGGCTGTTGCGCGGGGTGCAGGATACGCGCGTGCCCATGTATATCGCCGCTTTCAGCTACTGGGGCGCGGGCCTGCCGACAAGCTATCTGCTGGGCATTCATATGGGCTATGGCGGCGAAGGGATCTGGGCCGGGCTGGTCGTGGGGTTGAGCGTGGCGGCCTTGCTGCTGATGTGGCGCTTCTGGCGCGGTCCGGGACGGGAAGGGGCGCAACCGTGGCACGCATGATCGGCAGCATGGACTGGCGCGCGCTGGCCATGGGAATGGCCTTTGCTCTGATGTGGTCCTCGGCCTTTACCTCGGCGCGGATGATCGTTGCGGATGCGCCGCCCTTGTACTCGCTCAGCCTGCGCTTCCTGATCTCGGGGCTGATCGGCGTGGCGATTGCCCGAGCGCTGGGCCAGAGCTGGCATCTGACGGCAGGCCAGTGGCGCGCGGTCGTGCTGTTCGGGATTGCACAGAACGCGCTTTATCTGGGGCTGAACTTCGTGGCCATGCAGACGATCGAGGCCTCGCTTGCCGCGATCATCGCCTCGACCATGCCGCTGATGGTGGGGCTGGCAAGCTGGCTGATCCTGCGCGAACGGCTGCGCCCGCTTGGGGTGGCGGGGCTGGTTGCGGGGTTTGTCGGCGTCGGGCTGATCATGGGGGCGCGATTGGGCGGCGGGGTGGACATGCTGGGCGTCGTGCTGTGCGTGCTGGGCGTGATGTCGCTGACCATCGCAACAATGGCCGTGCGCGGGGCCACGGGCGCGGGCGGCAACCTGCTGATGATCGTGGGAATGCAGATGCTGGTGGGATCAGCGGTCCTGATCATCCCGGCAATGGTGTTCGAGGTGCCCGAAGTGACATGGACCTGGCGGCTGGTGGGCGCGTTCAGCTACACGGTGCTGGTGCCGGGGCTGGCCGCGACATGGGTCTGGTTCGCACTGGTGGGCCGGATCGGGGCCGTGCGCGCCGCAAGCTTTCATTTCCTCAACCCGTTTTTCGGGGTCGCCGTCGCGGCCCTGCTGCTGGGAGAGGCGCTGGGGGCGATGGACGTCGTGGGCGTGCTGGTCATCATGGCCGGTATCCTTGCCGTGCAGCGCGCGCGTCTGGCGTAACGGCCCCCGCGCCGCCAAAAGCCATCGCCACGCGGCACATGCTGCACAACGCTACGCCTTGGCGAGCGCCCGCGCGCTGGCCACGGTCAGCCCCGGTGACAGCGCATCAGGGTCCAGAACCAGCTCGATCACGGCGGGGCACCCGGCCTCCAGCGCGCGCAGATAGGCGGGCAGGAATTCCTCGGTCCGCTCGATCCGTTCGCCATGCGCACCGTATGCCCGCGCAAAGGCCGCGTAGTCGGGGTTGAACATCTGCGTGCCGCTGACCCGCCCCGGATAGGTCTTTTCCTGATGCATCCGGATCGTGCCATATTGCCCGTTATTGCAGACAATGGTGATGACATTGGCCCCGTATTGCCGCGCCGTGGACATCTCGTTCAATGTCATCTGGAAACAGCCATCGCCCGCAAAGCAGATCACGGGGCGGTCGGGGTGTTCCAGCTTGGCCGAAATCGCCGCCGGAAAGCCATAGCCCATCGAGCCCGATGTGGGTGCCAGATGACCCGGAAAGGCCCGCGCGCGCAGATAGCGATGCAGGAAGGCCGCGAAATTGCCCGCGCCATTGGTCACAATCGCATTGTCGGGCAGATGCTCGGACAATTGGTGGATGACCTGTTCCAGCTTGACCGCGCCGGGCGTCTCGCGCGGGGTGACCCAGTCCAGATAGTCGGCGCGCGCGGCCTTGGTCCAACCGCTCCAGTCCGGGCGGTCGGGCGCCGTGCGGCGTGACAGTTTGGCGATCACATCGACCGCCGGGGCGGCCAGCCCCAGATCGGGGCGAAAGACGCGGCCCAGTTCATTCGGGTCAGGGTGGATATGGATGATGGTCTTGCCCGGTGCCGCCGGGTCGACCAGTTCATAGCTACCGGTTGCGATATCGCCCAGCCGCGCACCCAGGACCAGCAGGCAATCGGCCTCGCGCAGCCGTTTTGCCAGTTTGGGGTTCATGCCCACGGCCAGATCGCCCGCGTAATTCGGGTGGCGGTTGTCGATCCGGTCCATCCGCCGGAATGTGGCGCAGACGGGCAGACCGAAANTCTCCGCAAACTGNGCCANCCCGGCNGCCGCNTCGCTNGACCAGACGGANCCGCCCGCGATCACCAGCGGACGCTCGGCCTTGCACAGCTTTTCCAGCACCGCATCAAGCTGTTCGCTGCACACTGATGGCGGGGTCGGCGCGACGGGCGCGATGTCAGGCACATCCGCCTGCGCCGACAGCATGTTTTCCGGCAACGCCAGCACCACCGGACCGGGCCGCCCGGACAGGGCCTGATGAAAGGCGCGGCTGAGGTATTCGGGCAGGCGCTCGGTATGATCGACCTCGGCGGCCCATTTCGCGATGGGCTTGAAGAACTCGCGGTAATTCACCTCCTGAAACGCCTCGCGGTCGCGGTGGCGATTGTCGATCTGGCCGACAAACAGGATCAGCGGTGTCGAATCCTGCTGCGCCACATGCACCCCGGCAGAGCCATTGGTCGCCCCCGGCCCGCGTGTCACAAAGGCGATGCCGGGCTGGCCGGTCAGTTTGGCATGCGCCTCGGCCATCATGACGGCGGCGCCTTCGTGGCGGCAGACCACATTCTCGATGCCGGATTCATACAACCCGTCCAGCGCGGCCAGAAAGCTTTCGCCCGGAACGGAAAACACCCGCCGCACGCCCTGCGCCTTGAGGTGATCGACCAGTATCTGCCCGCCATGTCGCTGTGTCATTCAAGTGCCTTTCCGATGTGCCTGTATCCGTATCGCCCCGGAGCATCAGTCATTCGCGCGCGCTGTGCAAGCTGTCCGATTGCCTTTGCATCGCATTGGCATAGGTCACGGGCATGGCAAATGAAGGAGAACAGATGTCGGATTTCAAACTGGTGGGATTGTGCGGGTCCCTGCGCAAGGAGTCGTGGAACAGGAAACTGATGCTGGCCGCGGCCCGCGCCTGTGCCAATGCCGAATTTGCCGAAGGCAATCTGCGCCTGCCGCTGTTCGATCAGGATCTGGAAACACAGGGGATGCCGCCCGAGGTCACCGCGCTGAAGGAACAGATCGCATCCGCAGATGCCGTAGTGATCGCCTGCCCCGAATACAACAAGGCCCCGCCCGGCGTGATGAAGAACGCGCTCGACTGGATCAGCCGCGATGGCGGGTCACCGCTGGTGGACAAGCCGGTGGCGCTGGTGTCAGCGGCGGCAGGGCGTGCCGGGGGCGAGCGCACCCAATTTGCGTTGCGCCTGATGCTGGTCCCGCATGGCGCGCAGGTCCTGACGCGGCCCGAAGTGCTGGTCGCGCAGCCTGCAAAGGTGTTCGATGATGCCGGCAATCTGACAGATGAAACCGCGCAGGACCTGCTGACCCAGTTGATGACGACTCTGCGCGAGGCCGCCATGGCAGCGAAATGACGGTGGCGCAGGTCCGGATGCCCTGTTGCAGCAGCGTGGGCAGCGCTGCCGAACCCGATGCGTGAATGCATTCTGCAAAACCGGGGCAGGATCGTTTTGATACGCTCCTGTCCCGGACTATGCTGCCTACTGGCGATTCTGGTGCTGGTATGTTTGACGCGATTCAGATGATGGCCCGCGTGCGCGAGGAACCCGACCTCGACAAGCGCATCACGATCTTTTCGGATTTCCTGAAATCCGAGTTCCACTATGATGGGTTCACCTATGGCGTGGGCTTTGATTTTTCCTCGGTAGAAGCGTTGCTGTCGCGCTTTCTGCTCAAGCAGGATGGCCTCGATCCGGAATGGATGCATCAATACGCGACCGATGCACTGGGGACCAAGGACCTCTCGGTGCTGCATGTCGCGCTGCGCGAGGGGGTTCTGCTGCAATCGCAGGTCTTTCGCGCCACTGATGGCGGCGACATCCCCGACCATTTCGCCGAAGTGCCCAACCGGGCCCGCGACTATCTGAAATCCGGGTTTTTCCTGTCGCTGCGCGCGCGGGGGCTCGTGGGCGGGATGGGGCTGCATTCATCAACCTTGACCCCGGATGAACATGACGCGCGCTTCGCCCGCCACGGGCATATCATCGTCGAGCTATGCCGCCTGTTTCACGATGTCGCCTGCTGGCGGCAGGAAATCATCGCCGCCACCGGGCTGACAGAGGCCAACCTGCAGATCCTCGCGCTGCGCGCCCAGGGGTTGCGCGACAAGCAGATCATCGAGATCACCGGCCACGCGCATGAAAACTCGGTCAGCCAGCACATGGAACGCGTGCGCACCAAGCTGTGCGCCAAGCACGAGCGACAGGCGCTCAGCCTTGCGGCCGGGCTGGGGCTGATCGGTCAGCCCGACCTGCCCGACAAGCGCCTGATGGATCTGGAACGCACCGGCAAGCATGTGGCCCGTCACGCGCAATGGCTACATGATATGACATAGATGCCACATGTGGGAACGCACATATTGTCCGAAAGCAGGCTGTTGGGCATAAATCGGATGAAGCTTTCGACACTGTTCCCCGCAGTACCATCGGTGTGGCGCGTCTAACACCAGAGATTTCAAGCAGACCTTTTATGACGGTCGAACACTCAGCCCGATGGGCTGGGTGTTCTTTCATGGGCAAGACCGGGGCATTTTCGGAGACATTGACAACAAGGCGCGGGCTGCGGGGCCTGTGTGGGCTGGCCAGCGTCCCCGCCCCTTGTGAGCCATGTCGAAACGGGGTTATCACAACGACGGGCCAAACCTGCATGCTGGCCCGGTCAAGCGAAAGGCCCGGATATGGCAAACCCTACCGCTGCAATGCTGGTCATCGGCGATGAGATCCTCTCGGGCCGGACGCGCGATTCGAATATGTATTTCCTCGCCCAGCAGCTCAGCGAACGGGGCATCACCCTGTGCGAGGCACGCGTGGTTGCAGACCGTCAGGACTTGATCGTCAGCGCGCTGAACGATCTGCGCGCGCAGTACGACCATGTCTTCACCTCGGGCGGGATCGGGCCCACGCATGACGACATTACCGCCGATGCCGTGGCGGCGGCCTTTGGCGTGGCCCTGGGTATCCGCGACGATGCGCGCGCGATACTGGCCGCGCATTACGAGCGCACGGGGCTGGAGCTGAACGCCGCGCGGCTGCGCATGGCGCGCATCCCCGATGGGGCAGAGCTGATCGAAAACCCGGTCTCCGCCGCGCCCGGGTTCAGCATCGGGAATGTGCATGTGATGGCGGGCGTTCCGGCCGTGTTCGAGGCGATGCTCGCCTCGGTGCTGGCATATGTCGCGGGGGGGCAGGCGCTTTACAGCCAGAGCCTGACCGTTCAGCGTGGCGAGGGCGAGATTGCCGCCGATCTGGCAGAGCTGGCCCGCAACTGCCCGGATGTGTCCATCGGCTGCTATCCGTTCCAGCGCGATGGGGCCTATGGCGCGACAGTCGTGNTGCGCGGGGCCGACAAGGGGCAGGTAGATGCCGCCATGGTGCGGCTGGGCGTTCTGTTCCCCGAGGCAATGGCATGAGCCTGCCCGGCGCCGCCGATCTGCTGGCGGCGCTGGATGCAACATGGCCCGCGCGCAGAACGGTCGCGCAGGATGGCTGGCTGCTGCGCGACGGGGCGGGCGGGGGCAAGCGTGTGTCGGCGGCGACACGGGACAGGCCCGGCGCAGATATGGCACGCGCCGAGGACTGGATGCGCGCACGGGGGGAGCGTCCGTTGTTCCGGTTGGGACCGGGGGACGCGGATCTGGATGCCGCGCTTGCAGGGCTTGGATATGCAGTGCTGGGCCCAAGCCTGATCTATGCGGCGCCGGTCGCGGCTCTGGCGCAAAAGCCGCCGCCCGTCAGCCTGTTCGATCTCTGGCCGCCTCTGGCCATCATGCGCGAGATCTGGGCCGCAGGCGGGATCGGCGACGCGCGGCTGGAAGTGATGGCGCGCGCGCCTGTGCCGCGCGCGGGGCTGATCGCGCGGCGCGATGACCGGGCCGTGGGGGTCGGTTTCGTCGCAATGCACGCGCAGATCGCGATGCTGCACGCAGTCGAGGTGGTGCCAGGCATGCGGCGGCGAGGGATCGGTGCGCTGATTCTGGGCGGTGCCGCGCATTGGGCGCAGGCGCAGGGCGCGGCCTGGCTGGCGCTTGCGGTGACCGAGGCCAATGCGGGCGCGCGCGCGCTTTATGAGCGGGCGGGCATGGCGGCTGTTTGGGGGTATCATTACCGCGCGGCACCGCATTGACCATTGGCGTGGGACATTCTTGAAGGGGAAACGGGGGGACTGCCGTCCCCCCGACCCCCTGCTTCAAGGGGCTGACGGCCCCTTGAAAATCCCCGTGGATATTTGGGCAAAGATGAAATCAGGGGGTCTTGTCGAAAACGCCGGTCAGGGCGCGTGACATGATGGCGCTGGTGCGCGGGTGTGGCAGCGTCGTGAAGGGCAGCGGGCGACAGACATCCATCGCCGCGATACCCAGCCGGGCCGTCAGCGCGCCATTCACCACGCCCTCGCCAAAGCGGCGCGAGAGTTTCGACAGCATCGAGCCCGAGGCCACCGAGCCCAGCATATCCTCGCCCACGGCGACGGCGCCGGTTGCGACAAGATGCGCGATCACGCCGCGCAGCAGGCGCAGATTGCCCAGCGTACCGGTGCGCCCGCCATAGATCTCGGCGATGCGCCGGATCATGCGCAGATTGATCACGAGTGCGGCCAGAACATCGACCAGCGCGAGCGGGATCATCGCGGTCAGCAGCGCGACCTGACGGGCGGCGGCCTCGACCTCGCGGGTGGCGGCGGCATCGAGCGGGGGCATGAGCGTCGCCTCACCCAGATCAATCAGCGCGTCGGTGTCGAGCTGGTCGGGCGCGGTATCGCGCAGCCGTGCGATGGGCCAGCGCATTTCGGGGCGCGGGGCATAGAGGGTCGTGAGCGCGGCAAGCATCGCGTCGGCCTCAACGCGGTTGGCGGTTTCGCGCGCGGCCTGTGCCTGTCGGCGCAGGCGGTCAATGCGGCGCAGGCGTCGGAACCCGGCCCATTCGCGCGCGACAAGAAAGATCGCGGCCAACACCACGCCGCCCAGAAGCACCAGCCCCAGATAGCCCAGTGCTGCATTGCGCGCGAGCAGGCCGGTCACGAAATCCCATGCCGTGACCGAGGCCACCAGCGTCACGAACCCCGCCAGCGCCGTCCAGCCCAGCCGGGCCCAGACCGACAGCCGCGTGCGCCCGGCGCGTAGCGCGGCCTGCATGGCGCGACCTTGGGGGGGCGTATCATCCTCCGGCGGGGGCGGGGCGGCGCCAGGGTCGATCTGGGCGGTGTCGTCCAGTTCGAACAGATGGGGTTTGCGCGCGCTCATCGCAGCAGATCCCCGATCAGAAATTCCGCCGCCGCATCCAGCCGGATATGCGGCAGGCCATCGCCGGTCTTGCGTGTCAGCGGCGCGGGCGCAAAGCGCATGATCTGGAAATCGGCATCCAGCCAGCGCGCGGCCCCGTCGCGGGCCGGACCGATCAACTGCATCGGGTCGGCAGGTAATTCGCCAGCAAAGAACGCGGCCTGTTTACCGCTCTCCGCCAGCGTGCCGCGCACGCAATCGAGGGTCTGCCCGTCGCGCGTGTGCNGTTCCTCGATCGTGGCGCGCAGGGCGGCCAGCGCCAGTGCCTCGGTCCGGGCGCCTGCGAAATCGGCGCGGTCGCGCGACTGGCGCAAGAGCGCGGTCAGGATGGCGGTCAGGCGCGGATGCTGGGAATGGTGCAGATGATCGGCCTTGGTCGCGGCGAAGAGCAGCCGTTCCACGCGCTTGCCGCCCAGAAGCCGGGTCAGCCATGCGCTGCGCCCGGGCCGAAAGGCGCCCAGCAATTCGGTCAGGGTCTGGCCCAGACGGTCCACGGCCTCTGGCCCCGCATGGATGGCGCCCAGAATATCGGCCAGCACCACCTGACGGTCGATCCGGGCGAAGTGATCGCGGAAGAAGGGGCGGATGACCTGGGCTTTATACGCCTCGAACCGCCGCGCCATTTCGCGCCCGAGCGAGCCGCGCCCGCCGCCCTCGGGCAGGGGCACGAAGGTCAGGACCGGTGAACCCGCCAGATCGCCGGGCAAGAGAAACCGCCCTGGCGTGATATCGGGCAGCCCGGCCTTGCGCGCAGACTGCAGGTAGCTGGTGAAGCCTTCGGTCAGGGCCTGCGCGGCCCCCTCATCATGGGGGATGGCGGGGTTGGTGGCCTGCAGCGCGGACAGGCAGTCGGCGGCGAAGGGACGGTGCGCCATCCGCCCCAGCACCTCACGCGACCATTGCGCATAATCCTTGTCCAGAAGCACCAGATCCAGCAGCCATTCGCCCGGATAGTCGATGATATCGACATGCTGAACCCGCGCGCCGCGCATCCCGCCCAGCAGCCCACCGGGCCGGATGCGGAAGGACAGGCGCAGTTGCGAGATCTGGCGCGTGCTGTCGGGCCAGCGCGGTTGCGGCGCGGTCACTGCGGCAAGATGGCGTTCATAATCGAAGCGGGGCAGCGTGTCATCGGGCTGCGGCTGAAGGAACGCAGCCTCGATCCGGTCACTGGCGACGGATTGCATGCGCCCCATGCGCCCCCGGTCCAGCAGATTGGCCACGAGCGAGGTGATGAACACTGTCTTGCCCGCCTGCGACAGGCCCGTGACGCCCAGCCGCAATGTGGGCTCGAAAAACGCCTCGGAAACTGTGTCGGTCACGGTTGTGGTCACGCGGTCCACGCCGCGCAGCACACCGTCTGCCAATCTGCCGATCACCATGACCCTGCCTTTCCTGCCTGCACCAGAGAATAGGTGCGCGCTGCAGGGCTTACCAGTGTCACATCCAGGAAAAGAAATCCGCAGGCGCGCGGGCGCGCAGTTTGGCGGCCAGGTCTCGGCCCAGCGCGGCCCCCTCGGCGATGGGCGCGCGGCCTTCCTCGAACAGGCGCTCGGACCCGTCGGGGCGCAGGATTTCACCGCGCAGCCAGATCGTGCCCCCTTCCAGCACGGCGACCCCCGCGATGGGTGTTTCGCATGACCCGTCAAGCGCGGCGAGAAAGGCGCGCTCGGCGGCCAAGCGCTGCGTGGTGGGCGTGTCGTTCAGGGGCGCGAGCATCTGCGCGACGCGTGCGTCATCCATGCGCCGCTCGATCCCGATGGCGCCCTGGGCGATGGCGGGCAGCATTTCGTCAGGCTCGACCGCCGCACGGGCGACATGCGTCATGTCCAGCCGCCGCAACCCGGCCATGGCGAGAAAGGTGCAATCCGCCACACCGTCCTGCAGCTTTTTCAGCCGGGTCTGCACATTGCCACGAAACTCGACCACTTTCAGGTCNGGGCGCAGCGCCAGCATCTGGGCGCGCCGCCGCAGGCTGGAGGTGCCGACCACCTGCCCAGGCNCCAGATCGGCGATCCCCGCGGCATGGGGCGAGACAAACGCATCGCGCGTATCCTCGCGCGGAAGGTAGCAATCCAGCACCANCCCGTCCGGTTGTTCGGTGGGCATGTCCTTCATCGAATGCACGGCAATGTCGATTGNGCCCGACAGCATCGCATCTTCGATTTCCTTGGTGAACAGACCCTTGTTGCCGATCTCTTTCAGCGGGCGGTCAGCGTCGATCAGGGTGCGGTCATCGCCCGTGGTCTTGATGACGGCAATCTCGAATGCCGCCTTGGGCAGGTCATGCGCGGCCATCAGGCGGTCGCGCGTTTCATGTGCCTGCGCGAGTGCCAGCGGCGATCCGCGGGTGCCGATTTTCAGGGGGCGGTCGGGGGTCGGGTGGTCCATGCTCATGCGCCGATGATTAGCGGCGCGGGGGGCGGCACACAAGCGCAATGTGTAAACTGTTCTTGACAAAATCGGGCTGGATTGGGACTGGAAGGAGAGAAAAGGAGCCCTGCATGTCCACTGCCGCCGAAGCCGTCCCTGCCCCGACCAAGACCATCCTGCGCGCCCTTGCGGGCGAGGCGCTGCCCACGCCGCCGATCTGGATGATGCGGCAGGCCGGGCGCTACCTGCCCGAATACCGCGCGACCCGCGCGCAGGCCGGGGATTTCCTGTCGCTGTGCTACAACCCCGATCTGGCCGCCGAGGTGACCTTGCAGCCGATCCGGCGCTACGGGTTCGATGCGGCGATTCTGTTCGCCGATATCCTGTTGGTGCCGCAGGCGCTGGGCGCCGATCTGTGGTTCGTCACGGGCGAGGGGCCGCGCCTGTCCACCATCACCGATGCCGACGGGGTGGCCGCGCTGAAACCGACCGATGCAATTCATGACACGTTGTCGCCCATCTACGAGACGGTGAAGATCCTGTCGCGCGAATTGCCCGAGGAGACGACGCTGATCGGCTTTGCCGGTGCGCCCTGGACGGTCGCGACCTATATGATCGCCGGGCGCGGCACCCCCGATCAGGGTCCGGCCCATACCATGCGCGAGGGCGCGCCCGAGGCATTCGATGCCTTGATGGACCGGATCACCGATGCAACCATCGAATATCTGTCCATGCAGATCGATGCCGGGGCCGAGGTGATCAAGATTTTCGACAGTTGGGCCGGGTCGCTGAAGGGCGATGCGTTCCTGCGCTACGCGCTGGAGCCTGCGAAGCGGATCACCAGCGCGCTGAAGGCGCGTCATCCCGGCATTCCGGTCATCGCCTTTCCGCGCGAGGCCGGGGATGGCTATATCGGCTTTGCCCGCGCGACCGGGGCCGATTGTGTCGCCATCGACAATTCCGTGTCGCCGGAATGGGCGGCACAGCATGTGCAGGTCGATGGGTGCGTGCAGGGCAATCTGGCATCCAGCCACATGGTCACGGGCGGCCAGGCCCTGATCGACGAGACGCAGCACATCGTGCGCGCCTTGCGCAATGGCCCGCATATCTTCAACCTGGGCCACGGGATCACGCCGGATGCCGACCCCGAAAATGTCGCGCTGATGATCGAGACTGTGCGCAACTGCACGGACTGAAACGAGAAAAGACGGGCGCAGGGCGCCCGCCTTTCCCGGTGTGAGGGGAAATCACTCGGGCATGATGACCGCGTCGATCACATGGATCACACCATTCGATGCCTCGATATCCGCATCGATGACGGTCGCGCCGTCAACGGTCACGGTGTCACCGACACCGATGGTGATGGACTGGCCGTTCACGGTTTCAGCCGTCATCCCGTCCTCAAGATCGCCCGACATCACTTCGCCCGGCACCACATGGTAGGTCAGGATCGAAGTCAGCGTGGGGATGTCTTCCAGCAGGGCCTCGACCGTGCCTTCAGGCAGGGCGGCGAATGCCTCATCCGTCGGGGCGAACACAGTAAACGGACCTTCGCCTTGCAGCGTTTCAACCAGACCTGCAGCCGAAACTGCCGCCACCAGGGTCGAGAAATTCTCGTTGCCCGACGCGATATCGATGATGTCGCCGTCACCGTTTGCGGCGGCCAGTGTCGGGACGACAAGAGCGGTCGACAGGGCCAGTGCGCTGAGTTTCAGTTTCATATCAGTTCCTCCATTTTTCATCGCCATTTGGATGATGCCCAACTTACGCGCCGGACGACCAGGCAGATGACCGCATAAAAAAATGTGAACGATATTGATGTTTTCGCCGCGTTTCCTAAGCCCGCAGGTTTCCACAGGTCCAGTCACGGAAACGTTATTCCAAAGGCGACATCCGCATC
>SL_7KL_010_BRINEDRAFT_10000874_pt1 | contig 14485 bp, 11 predicted proteins | sample SodLak_010_BRINE_FD_10663 | JGI IMG/M metagenome (IMG submission 10663)
GGCGGGCCGCCACCGTGTCGAGGGCGAAGCCGGCCACCAGCAGGCGTGGTGCGGTACCGAGCCGCTCGATGGGCAGGACGTACACCAGGCCGTAGCCACCGGCGTCCAGGGGCACGATCCGCTGGCTGGCGCCGGCGCGGCGCGCGACCGCCAGCGCGTCCTGCGGATCGGGTGCCTGCACGCCGTGGCGTGACGGCAGTCCCAGGGTCCGTGCGCGTCCGGAGGCCACGTCGATCACACCCACCAGGGCCAGGTCGGGGTCGGTGGTCCGGACCAGGGACAGGACCTGGCGGGCGAGGTCGTCGGCGTCCAGCGCCGCGTTCGCAGGGTCGGCGAACAGCTGCTGCGTCACCGTGGACATCAACTGGTTGGTGCGGACCGCGTCGGTCGCGATACGCCCGTCGAGGACCTCGCCCACCTCGTTGAACAGGCTGACCGCCTGCTGCTCGATCTGCTGACGGGCGATCCGGGTCTCCACCAGCGTGGTGGCGAGGCCCGCGATCCCGAGCGTCGCCACGGCGGCGGCGACCACCTTCGGCAGCAGGCCCACCTGACGCTTCGAACCCCGCCCCGACCTCACCACTCCCCCACCCTGCGCTCGGCCACCGCCTGCACCTCGGCCATCGCCACCGCCGGGGTCCGACGCCCCGACAGCGCAGCCTCCAGGCCGTCCTGGAACGCCGTCGCGACCTCCGGGTAGGCGATGAGCGGCAGGATGGTGGCGTGCTCGAGCTGTGCGACGAAGGCGGCGAGGTCGGGGGAGGTCTCGAACACCGGGTGCTCGTACACCTCGCGCAGCGCGGGGAGGCGACCTTCCTGCTCGGTCAGGGCGAGACCGAGCTCGGGTTCGGTCAGCGCCAGCAGCAGCTCGAAGGCGAGCTCGCGGTGCTCCGCGTCAGCCGGCACGAACAGGCTGGAACCGCCGAGCACGGTACGGGGGTCCTCCGGGTCGACCTGGGGCAGGGGCAGGACCGCGATGTCCTCCACCGCGACCTCGGTCTGGATGGCGCGCCGGGCGACGGGCAGGTCCCAGCTACCGGAGACGTGCAGGGCGGAACGGCCCTCGGCGAAGGCCGCCACCGCGTCCCGGGCGAGATCGACCGCCAGCGGTGACGGCGCGTCACCGGCCTCGACCAGCGCCACCAGGCGTTCGATCGCCGCGACCGTCCGGGGGTCGTCGAAGGTGAAGGTGGGCTGCCCGTCGCCGTCGAGGGCCGCGGTCCCGTCCGGCGCCAGCTCGAGTAGCTGTCCGCCACCGGCCACGATCCACCCGTAGGCCGCCCAGCTGCTGTTGGTGACCGTGATGCCGTGATCGGTTCCCGCCAACGCCGCGAGCTGCGAGACCCGCCGCTCGAACCCCTCGGTCTCCACCAGATCCTGTTCCTCGACCCCCGCTGCGGCCAGCAGCTCCCGGTTCGCCATCAGCACCAGGGCGTTGACGTCGAGGGGCACACCGACCCGCTGCCCGTCCCAGGTCACACCGAGCAGTGCGCCCGGCAGGTAGCCGTCCCGGTCGAGTCCGGCCGACTCCCACAGGTCGTCGACCGGCTGCGCCAGCCCAGCCGCAGCGGCCGCGAACGCGTGCCACTGGGCGACGTCGTAGGGCTGTCCGAGTTCGCCGGCGGACCCGACGAGTTCGGGGATCTGGGAGAAGGGCGCGCCGCGTAGTTGGACACGGACGCCGTCGCGCTCCCGCTCGAAACGATCGATGGCCTCCACCACCGCCGGTGCGGAGACCCAGTCGTCAGCCAGCACCACGCGCAGCGTGATGGTGTCGCTGGCGACGACGGGCCCCGAGCACGCCAGGACCAACGTCGCGAGCATGGTCGTCCACAACCACGACGCACGCACCCGGACACCTCCGGGGTCACGGCACGGTGTGCAGCTGACAGCCAGCGGTCACGCGACCCCGACCCGGATGGTATGCCAGCCCTCGGCGCCGTCAGGTGCAGGTGGGGCGGGACCCTCGCTCTGCAACACGCCGTCGCCGTCCACGGCCCGCACCGCCACACGGTGCTCACCCGCATCGAGCTGCAGCGGACACCGCCACTGCACCCACGTCGAGGTGGACAGCGGGGGGAGCAGCTCGGCGACCTCCACGCGCTCGTCGTCGATCACGACCTCCACCCGGTCGATCCCCCGGCCGGGGGCCCAGGCGACACCGGCCACCGTGACCGTGCCGGGCGCGACCGCCTCACCGCGGCGGGGCACGTCGATGCGTGCGCCGGTCTTGACCGGGCCCTCCTTGGCCCACCCGCGGGGGATCCAGTAGCCGTCCACGCCCTCCCAGGCCGTGAGCTCGAGGTCGGCGAGCCACTTGGTGGCGGAGACGTAGCCGTACAGCCCGGGTACCACCAACCGCGCGGGGTAGCCGTGCTGCAGGGGCAGGATGCGCCCGTTCATGCCGACGGCGACCAGAGCGTCGGGCGTGTGCTCCGCGACCGCCAGGGGGAAACCGGCCGTGAACCCGTCCACCGACCGGGACAGCACCTGCTCTGCGCCGGCGGTCGGGCCAGCCTCGGCGAGCAGCTCCGAGAGGGGTACGCCCACCCACCGGGCGGTGCCGATGAGCGAGCCGCCCACCTCGTTGGAGACGCAGGCGATGGTGGCGTCCACCTCGACGAGGGGACGTGCGGTCAGCTCCTCGTAGGACAGCTCGAGCTCCTGCTCCACGGCGCCGGTGATGCGCAGACGCCAGGACGCCAGGTCGGTGCGGGGCAGCAGGACCGCGGTGTCGATCCGGAAGAACTCGTCGATGGGCGTCAGGACCGGGCTCACACCATCCACCGCCGTGGACAGATCCTGTGCGGCAGCGACCGCGGGCAGCGGCCGCTCTGCCGCCGGCGCGGCGCCCGTGGGCGTGGGCGTCAGACCACCCTCGTGCAGCACCCCGCGGGCCAGGCCCCCGGCGGCCACCGAGGCGACGGTGCCGCCCACGCCCAGGCGCAGGAACGCCCGCCGATCCACCGGTGGGTCGGTGGGCGTCGGGGCCCCGGGGGAGGACATGCCCCGGTCGGAGCCGAGGTGGCCCAGCAGCCGCCACAGCAGGCTGCCGGTGACCGCACCGGCCACGGTCAGGCTCAACAGCACCAGGGGGAACGCGGCCTCCGGCCGGTTGAGGCCCGCGAGCAGGGCCACCATGCCCACCACGACGATCACCCCGACCGCGCCCGGGAAGCTGCGGGCGCCAAGCCTTCCGAGCCCAGCCCCGAGCGCCAGGGCGACCACCAGCGACAGCGCCGTCAGCACGGGGCGGTTCGCGCTGCCGAGCAGCTCGATCGCCCCGGTCACGACCGTCCCGGGGAGGCGGTCGACGACCACCTGGCCGAGCGCGTCGAGCGGGGAGGGCACCAGGGCCGTCAATGCCGCAAGCAGTTCCGCCACGGCGATGCCCGCAGCTGTCGCGACGACGCCTGCCACCGCCGCTGTACGGGGCAGCCCGCCGTCAGCGACGACGACCGGCGGCTCCTCGGTCGATACCCGCGCCACCACCCGCCTCCTCGTCGTGAACGGGTTCGGAGCGCCCCGGGGTCAGGACCAGAGGATCCACCACGCGATCCCCGCGGTGAGCAGGACACCGAGGAGCGTCGCGGCGACGAGCGTGAGCAGCCACTGCGGTCCGGTCACGTCGGTTCCTCCCTGTCAGGGCTGCGCTGCGGACTGGCCGCTGCGGTCTCGGTCGGCATCGGTCGCCTCGGATGCTAGACGGCCCGGCACGGCGGGTCCGAGCCCGGCCGCTACCGTTGGCCGTCACGACGGCACGGTCAGGGCGAGGGCCACGATGACGGACGAGAACACGGGCCGCGCACGGCCGGGCGGGTCCCCACCCCCCGACGACCGGCCACTGAAGGGCGAGTGGTCGCACCGCACGGAGCTCCGTGACGGCCGGGCGGTCCTGCTGCGCTCGATCCGGCCCTCCGACCGCCACCGCCTGGCCGAGGGCCTCAAGCGCCTCTCCCCGGCGTCGCGCTACCTACGCTTCCACGCCCCCGTGGAGCAGCTGTCCGAGGTCCAACTGGACTACCTCACCGATGTGGACCACCACGACCACGAGGCGATCATCTGCCTCGACCTCACCGACCTCGACAGCCCCGGTGTCGGGGTCGCCCGCTACATCCGTGAGCCCTACGAGCCGGCGGTGGCCGAGGCCGCGATCACGGTGGTGGACGACTACCACGGCCAGGGTGCGGGCACCCTGCTGCTCGGGGCGCTGGCCTCCCGCGCCCGTGGCGCGGGCATCGAGGTGTTCCGCAACTACGTGCTGGACGGCAACCACGCGATGCTGCAGGTGTTCGACGACCTCGGCGCGGAACGCGAGCGGGAGGCCGACGGGCTGTGGCGGGTCGACCTGCGGGTCCCCGAGGGCCTCGCGGACGTGCCGAGCTCCCCCGCCGGGCGTGCGTTCCTCGAGGTCGCCCGCTCGGACCGTGTCCTGGCGAGCCTGATGCCGCCGATCTGGAGCCGGTGGCGCCGTCGCCGGGACACCTCGGCGGAGGACGACCTCGAGCAACGGGTGTCCGAGGAGCTCCTCGAGTCCCAGGAGACCCTGGACGAGTGGCTGCGCACCCGGGACGGGAGATGACCGAGGCGAGCGCGGGGTCCGGTCCCTTCGAGACGACGGGCCGGCCCGTCGGTCACCGCGCCTCGATGCGCGCCAACCACACCGCAGCGCAGCTGCGACGTCGCCTCCCACGGCTGCTGTTCGGGCTCGTGCTGTGCGGGTGGGGCATCGCCGCCATGGTCGCCGCCGACCTCGGGCTCGGCCCTTGGGACGTCCTGCACCAGGGCCTGTCCCGCCTGTCCGGTATCCCGATCGGCACGACCGGCATCCTCGTGGGTCTGCTCGTGCTGGGCCTGTGGTGGCCCCTCAAGGAGCGACCCGGGCTCGGCACGGTGCTCAACGTGGTGGTCATCGGGGTGGTGATCGACCTCACGCTGCTGGCGCTCACCACCCCGGCGGCACTGTGGCTGCGATGGCTGATGATGCTGTCGGGGCCCGTACTGTTCGCCGTCGGCTCGGGCTTCTACATCGGTGCCGGTCTGGGCCCCGGGCCCCGCGACGGGGTGATGACCGGTCTCGCACGCCTGGGGATCCCCGTCGGCCTCGCCCGTGCGGCCATCGAGCTCACCGTGCTGGTGGCGGGGTGGCTGCTCGGCGGCACCGTCGGCGCGGGCACGGTGGCCTTCGCCCTGGGGATCGGACCGCTGGTGCACCTGTTCCTCCCCCGGCTCAGCGTGGCGGACGCGGCCGACGGCTGACACCCGCAGCACACCGCACCCGTGGGTGTCGGCGGCGCCCCGGCCTCAGCACACCGGGCTGATCGTGGGCCAGGGGTTGACCCAGGAACCCGCGTGCCGGCGGCCGAGGTGGAGGTGTGGCGGGGTGGTGCGGGCGTTGCCGGTGTTGCCGACGGTGCCGATCACCTGTCCGCGGGAGACGCTGACGCCGGGTGCGATGCCCTCGGCAACCGTGTCGAGGTGGGCGTTGTACCACTCGGTTCCGTCGCCGATCCGGTAGGTCACGGTGATGCCCCCGAGCGCCGTCGGCGAGGAGGGCGGGTTCCACCGTGTGACCGTGCCGTCGGCGACCGCAACGACGGGCGTACCGCGGGTGGCGAAGATGTCGTTGCCCTGGTGGAAGCGGCCACCTGAACGCGGGTAGCCCCAGTCGTTGCTGAAGTCCCGACCTGCGACGGCGCCCTGCACGGGGCAGGCCAGTCCGGATACCGGTGGACCGCCGGATGCCCCCGGGGTGCTGAGCCGGCCGCCCGTCGCACCTGATCCCGAGGAACCGGAGGACCCGGAGCCGGACCCGGCCTCGTTCTCGGCCTCCCGGGCAGCCTCCTCGGCGGCCCGGCGCTCGGCTTCGCGTCGCGCGGCCTCCTCAGCCGCACGCGCGTCGCTGAGCTCCCGCTGCAGGGTCGCCTGTCGGGCCTCGACCCGTTCGAGGAGCTCGGCGGTCTCCGCCTCCGTGGTTCGCAGGCTGTCCACCAGCGCCCGCTGCGCCTCCTCCTGCGCGGCCACCTCCTCCGCGAGCTCGGCTGCCTCGGCCCGCAGGCCATCCACGACCTCCAGGGTCTCGGCCGCCTCCGCCTCCGCTGCGCGGGCAGCGACCCGCGCAGCAGCTGCGTCGTTGGACCGGGCCCGGCGCGTCTCGCGGAGGTCGAGGAACGCCGTGACGGTGCGATCCTGGACCTCGACGACGGTCTCCAACTGTTTCATCCTGACCGCGAAGTCGTTCGGGTCCTCCGCCCGCCGCAGGATCTCCAGCACCATCTCGCCGGTCTGCGCACCGCTGGAGCCGAACTTGAAGGTGTGGACCAGTTGCAGGGCCAGCACATCCTCCTGGTCCGCGAGCTCCTGCTCCGCCTCGGCCAACAGCTCGAGGGCGCGCTCGTGTGCGTCCACGGCGTCGTCGCGGGCCTGCTCGGCGTCGGCAAGGGCGAGCTCAGCCAGGCCGACCTGCCCCTCGGCGGCGGTCAGCCGCGCCCGGGCGTCCTCCAGCTGGGCGCCGATGGCCGCGAGCTCCTCCTCGGCACCTTCGCGCCGCTCGCGGACACCGTCGAGCTCGCCCTCCACGCCGTCGCGCTGGCGCGCGGTGTCCTCGAGCTCCCGCTCCACCTCGCCGCTGGAGCGTTCCTGGGCGTAGCCCGGTGCCAGGACCCCGGACAGGCCGAGCAGCGGCACCACCACCGACAGCGCTACGACGATGACCGCGCAGCGCTGACCCAGGTGGCCGTTCCCCTGTTGCTCGGTCACACACTCCACCGCATCCGGGTCAGCACGACCGTGCCGTGTGTACCCCATCGTTGTTCATGTTGCCAGTGTTACGAACGAGACGCTCACCCGCCAGTATCGCGCACGGGACGGAGGAACTTGAGGAGGCCACCCGGGGTCGTGCGCCCCTCGCCTACCACCGCGGCGGTCGGTCACCATCGCTCAGCGCAGGGTCGCGTACCCACCGTCGACGGGGATGACCGTGCCGGTGACGTAGCTGCCGGCCCGGGCGGCCAGGGCGATCGCCATCCCGCCCACGTCCTCCAGCCGCCCCGGGCGGCCGAGGGGGATACGGGCGGCCACCGCCTCCTCCTCGGCGAACAGGAACGCCGTCATCCTCGAGGGGAACAGCCCCGGCGCGAGCGCGTTGACGGTGACGTGTTCGGGCGCCAACGCCGCGGCCAGATGGGTACTGAGGTGGTGGACCGCGGCCTTGGAGGCCGAGTAGGCGAAGCTGTCGAAGATCGGCACCGTGAGACCGTCCACCGAACCAACCATCAGCACCCGCGCCGGATCCTCGGGCGTGGCGGCCGCCCTGAGCTGCGGCAGCAGCGCCTGGGTCAACAGGAACACCGCACGCACGTTGAGGTCCATGACCTTGTCGAAACCCTGCGCCGGGTAGCTGCCCAGCGGTGCACCCCAGGTGGCCCCGGCGTTGTTGACCAGCACGTCGAGGTGCTCGGTCCAGTCCGCGACCGCGCCGGCCAGCGCCTCCACGCCCGCGGGCTCCGACAGGTCGGCGGTCACCGCCGTGCAGGCGTCACCGAGCTCCTCGGCCACCCGCCGGCAGGCATCGGCGTCCCGGGAGGCGATCAGGACCTCGGCGCCGGCGCCGGCGTAGGCCCGGGCGATCATCTCCCCGATCCCGCGGGACCCGCCGGTGACCAGGGCATGCTTGCCTTCAAGGGAGAACCAGGCTGTGGTGTCCACGTGTCACCTCCTGCTCCGGCGCGGCATCCGCCGCACGGTGCCAGCCCCACGCTAGCCACCACGCCGGCAGGGAGCGGAACGGAAGTCACCGATCCGTTCCGCTCCCGCTACGGTCCCGTGCCGACGGGCGCACGGCACATGGGAGGGCAGCAGCCATGGCACCGATCGACGAGCAGCAGCCTCTGCGGGTCGGCAACGGCTCCGGGTTCTACGGCGACCGCTTCGAGGCCATGCGGGAGATGGTCGAGGGCGGCCCCCTCGACGTGCTCACCGGCGACTACCTCGCCGAGCTCACGATGCTGATCCTGTGGCGGACACGCCAGAAGGACCCAGACGCCGGGTACGCGCGGACCTTCCTGCGCCAGGCCGGCGAGCTGCTGGTGCCCTGCCTGGACCGCGGGGTTCGGATCGTGGTGAACGCCGGCGGCCTGAACCCGGCCGGGTTGGCGACGGCACTCGCCGAGCTCGGCGCGGAGCTCGACCGCCACCCCCGCATCGCCACCGTCGCCGGTGACGACCTGCTCCCCCACCTCGAGCAGCTGACCGCGGACGGGCGGGCCCCCGTCCACTCCCAGGAGGGCACCGGCCTCGCGGACCTGCCCACGCCACCCATCACCGCGAACGCCTACCTCGGCGCCCGTGGGATCGCCCGGGCGCTGGCCGCCGACGCCGAGGTGGTGGTCACCGGGCGGGTCACCGACGCGAGCCTGACCGTCGGGCCGGCCCTGTGGCGCTTCGGATGGTCCGAGCAGGACCACGACCGCATCGCCGGCGCGATGGTCGCGGGCCACGTCATCGAGTGCGGCGCCCAGGCGACGGGCGGCAACTACCCCTTCTTCACCGAGGTCCCGGACCTCGAGCACGTCGGCTTCCCGATCGCCGAGCTCCACGCCGACGGCAGTGCGGTGATCACCAAGCACCCGGGTACCGGCGGGATGGTCACCGTCGGCACGGTCACCGCGCAGCTGCTGTACGAGGTGGAGGAGCCCCGCTACCTCGGCCCGGACGCCGTGGCACGGCTCGACAGCGTTCAGCTCGAGGACCTCGGCGGCGACCGCGTCCGCATCCACGGCGTGGTGGGCGAGCCGCCACCGGCGACCCGCAAGGTCGCGGTGAACACCCTCGGCGGGTTCCGAAACCGCGCGACCTTCCTGCTCACGGGACTCGACATCGAGGAGAAGGCCGCCCTCGTCCAGCGCCAGCTGGCCCGTCGGGTCGACCTCGACGCCATCGACCGCGTGCACGTGCAGCTGGTCCGCAGCGACCACCTCGACGCGCCCACCAACGCCCAGGCGGTGGCGGCCCTGACGATCACCGTGGAGCACCCCACACCGGAACCGGTGTCGCGGAAGGTGTTCGGGGACGCGTGCGTGGCCATCGGGCTGGCCAGCTACCCGGGTTTCACCCTCACCGCGCCGCCCAGCGATGCCGAGCCCTTCGGGCGGTACTGGCCCGGCCTGGTGGACGCCGAGCTGGTACCCGAGCGGGTCCTGCTGCCCGACGGCACCGAGGAGGTGCTGCCACCGCCATCTCCGGCACCCGGGTCGGGGGCCGTGACCTCGCCTGCGGAGGCACCCACCCCGCCGCCTGTGCCCGACGGCCCGCGCACCCGCGCGCCCCTCGGACTGCTGGTGGGCGCCCGGTCGGGCGACAAGGGCGGTGACGCCAACGTCGGGCTGTGGGTCCGCGATCCAGCCCACCTCGGATGGCTGATGGAGATCGCGGGCACGCCGGAGGCGATCCGCGCGCTACTGCCCGAGGCGGCCGAGCTGCCGATCGAGGTGCACCCGCTGCCCAACCTCGCCGCGGTCAACGTCGTGGTCCGCGGCCTGCTCGGGGAGGGGGTGGCCTCGGCGGTCCGGCCGGACCCCCAGGCCAAGGGGCTCGGGGAGTACCTGCGGTCCCGGCAGGTGGAGATCCCCGCAGCGTGGGCAGCGGCCGCGACGACGGGCCCGGGCAGGTGACCACACCCACGCAGGGGTGACCGCCGGCCCTCAGCCGGTGGCGGCCCGGTACCTGGTCCGCTCCCCCGAGCCGGTGCGCAGCACCTCACCGCGGGTGTAGAGCGCGTCGAGGGAGGCGGCCACGTCCTCGGCGTCGCGACCCAGGGCGCCCGCCAGGGACGCCGCCGTCGCCACGCGCTGGGCCCGCAGCTCGGCGAGCAGCGCCTCCTCGTCAGCCACCTCGGCCCCGTCACCGGCGGCTAGACGCCAGGCTGCTGCGGCGCTGCGCTCCACCAGCTGCAGCAGGGGCTCCGGGTCGTCCACCCCCGGCGGGGGACCGAGCTGGCGGAGCAGCGCCGAGGGATCCTCGACCAGCTCCGGTTGGAGGGCGATGGCCTCCAGGTCGCCGCGGGCCGCGAAGGCGTCCCCCGTGAGATCGACCGCGCTGTCCTGGTCGATCACCGGTGCACCGTCACGGCGCAGCGCGCCGAGCAGTTCGTCCCGGGGCCGGCCCGCCAGGCGCAGCAGCAGCGCCGGGTCACGGTCGACCTGCACGGCGGCCAGCGTCAGCACCGCAGCGGCGTGCCGGCACCAGCGCGCCCGCTCCGGGCAGGAGCAGCTCGGCGTCAGCTCGTCCAGGTCCGGCACCAGCGCGATCCCGGCCTCGTCCAGGGCCGTGGCGAGCTCCTCGCTGACGGTGGCCTCCAGCAGCGCCGCCAGATGCCTGAGGCTCGCCGACAGCACCGAGGTGGCACGCTCCCACCGCTGCTCGTCAGCCACGGGCCAGGCGATGGTCACCCGGTAGGGCTGCACCCGGTCCTCGGCCACGGCGGCAGCGACCTGACCGGCGTCGAGGTGGAGCTCCTCGACCGCCCCGCGCCGGGCCAGCGCCTGGCCCCGTTGCACCCGCCGCGCGGCGGAGGGGCCGGCCTCGTCCAGCAGGGTGAGGATGCGCTGTCCCCACCAGTGGCGTACGTCGGTGCTGACCGCGGCGCCGCTCACGCCCGGCCTCCGGGCAGCGCCACCAGCCGGGGACGCTCGGACGGCGTGGGCGCCTCGGAGCTGCCCGTGTCGTCCGGTTCGTCCAGGCCGTCGGCGTCGTCGAGGTGGTCGCTGGAGAGCGCGACCAGCTCCCGCAGCTCCTCGTCAGCCAGCTCGGTGACCCAGGTCTCGCCGCTGCCGACCACGGCGTCGGCCAGCGCGCGCTTGCGCTCCAGCAGTTCCGCGATCCGCTCCTCCAGGGTGCCGGCGGTGACCAGACGGTGGACGGTCACCGCCTCGGTCTGCCCGATGCGGTGGGCACGGTCGGTGGCCTGGTCCTCCACCGCCGGGTTCCACCAACGGTCGAAGTGGAGGACGTGGCTGGCCCGGGTCAGGTTGAGCCCGGTCCCACCCGCCCGCAGGGAGACCAGCAGGATCGGCGGTGCGTCCGCCTCGGTCTGGAACCGGTGTACCAGCTCGTCGCGGGCGGTCAGCGAGACCCCACCGTGGAGGAAGGGCACCTCCGGCAGGCCGAGCCGGTCGGCGAGATGGGTCGCCAGCAACTCCCCCATCTCCCGGAACTGGGTGAAGACCAGAGCACGCTCGCCGGCGTCCACCACCTCGGCGAGGATCTCCGTGGCGCGGGCGAGCTTCCCGCTGCGCCCGGGCAGCACGCCGTCGTCCCGCAGGTACTGCCGTGGGTGGTTGCAGATCTGCTTGAGCGCCGTGAGCAGCGCGAGGATGCGTCCGCGGCGCTCGAAGGCGGTGCCCCCGAGCCCCTGGCCACCGAAGGCCCGCTCGACGGTGGCCTGGTAGAGGGAGGCCTGCTCCCGGGTGAGCGAGCAGGAGACGGTGACCTCCTGCTTGGGCGGCAGGTCCACGGCCACCTCGGGGTCGTCCTTGCGACGACGCAGGACGAAGGGGGCGATCAGCCGGCGCAGACGTCCCGCGGCCGCCTGGTCGTGCCAGCGCTCGACCGGCACGGCGAAGCGGTCGTTGAACGCGCGCTGGCTCCCCAGCAGCCCGGGGTTGGTGACGTCCACGATCGACCACAGCTCGGACAGGCGGTTCTCCAGCGGCGTCCCGGTCATCGCGATCCGGGTGCGGGCCGTGATCGACCGAGCCGCCCGGGCCCCCTTGGAGGCGGGGTTCTTGATCTGCTGGGCCTCGTCGAGGACCATCACGTCCCAGGCCACGTCCTCGAGGATGCCGATGTCGCGCCGCAGCAGGGCGTAGGAGGTGACGGCCACGCTCCCGGGCGGGAAGGCGCGGGCGGTGACGGCACGCTCGGTGCCGTGGTGGCGGATGACCTCGACGTCGGGGGCGAAGCGGGCGATCTCCCGCTCCCAGTTGCCGACCACCGAGGTGGGACACACCACCAGGTGGGGGCGGTCCTGGTCACGGGAGGTGACCAGGGCGATGGCCTGGATCGTCTTGCCCAGGCCCATCTGGTCGGCGAGCACCCCACCCATGCCGAGCGTGGCCAGCCGTTGGAGCCAGGCCACGCCACGCTCCTGGTACGGCCGCAAGCGCCCGTCGATCCCGATGATGTCCGCGGCTGCGGGGGCGTCAGCGTGGCGCAGACGTTCCACCAGCGCCGCCACGGACCCGTCCGCGACCGCCTCCACCGCACCGAGCCCGTCGAGGTGGTGCTGTCCGGACAACGCGGCGGCGAGGGCCTCCGTGAGCTGCAGGGAGGCGCTGCGACCCGCCAGGGCCGCGATGCGATCGGCCTCGCCGTGGTCGACGTGGACCCACCGCCCACGCCAGCGCACCAGGGGCGACTGCGCTCCGACCAGCTGCGCGAACTCCTCGGGCGTGACGGTGTCATCACCGAGGGCGACCTCGTAGCGCAGGTCGGTGAGCGACCGCGCGGTGAGCCCGTCGTCCACGCCGGTGCGTAGCGCCGCCGGTGCGCTACTGCCGATGCGGACCCGGAGCCGGAGGCGGCGGGTCGCGGCGTCAGCCAGTTCCGGTGGGACCTCGACCAGCACACCTGCGGCGGCCAGCGCCGACCGTGCGTCCCCGAGCAGCTCCGCGACCTCACCCGGACCGAGCTCCACCACGGTGGGTGCCCGCTCATCGAGCGCGACGTCCAGGGGCGGGTACAGGCGGGCAGCGGCAGCCAGACCGCGGATCAGCAGCGCCTCCGGATCGTCGAGCTGACGGCCCGCCAACTCCAGCCGTCGACCGCCCCGTGCCCACACCTGCTCCGCGGGCAGCAGCGCAGCCGCGTCGTCCACCGCCGCGAGCGCGAGCCGCAGCTGCCACGGACGGGCGTCGGTCGCAGGCACCGCCTGCGCATCGCCATCGCCCTCGTCAGCGTCGCGGGGCACCGGCGGCACCAACCGCAGCGCCAGGCGAGCCGTGGAGCGTCGGCCCCCGCCGAGGACCGGTGACGACCAGTCGTCCACGTCCGCCACCACGTCCTCGGCCGGCACGCGCAGGTGCGTCACCGTCGGATCGCTGGCGGTCAGCGCCGCCGCCCACATCTGTGACCAGGCGCGCCGGGGACCGCGTCGACGCGGGTCGAGCTCGGGGCGGCGCCCCTCGCGGGCGATGGCGTCGGCGACCGCGTGGAGGAACGCGTCCACCAGTTCACCGGGCGGCACGGGATCGCCCTGGACCGACAGCACGGCGTGCGCCGCCCGGGGCATCGCCGCCGCCAGCGCGGCGGGGCGGGGATCCGCGCCTGCGACCGAGCGCCACGAGGTCCGCACCTCGCCCGGTGTGTCGGTCAGCTCGACGGTGGGGACCAGACGCCCGGCAGCCACCAGCTCCAGCGCCAGCTTGGCCGCGACGCTCCAGGCGAGCACCGCGTCGCTCGGCCGCGCCCACGCCGGGTGATCGCTGCCCGGCGGCATGGCCGCCAGGACCCGGACGGTCGGCAGGATCGCCAGACGCCGAGCCGGCAGCTCCACCGCCTCGATCCGCTGGTCGGGGACACGGTAGGAGTCCAAACGTCCGGCCTCGCCTACGGGAAGGCCGAGCCTCGCGGCGTCGCCCGTGAGGTCGGGTTCCCCACCATCACCCTCGGGTCGTGCGTCTGGCGCACAGGGGACCCAGAGGGCGAAGGTGCCCCCAGCGGGCACCGGACCACCCGGAACGAAGGTGAGTTGCGCACGGCCGGTCACAGGAGCTCGTCCTCGAAGGTGGGAGAACATGCAGAGTCTAGGCGTTCGCGCCTGTTGGCCACCGCGGGCGGGTCCCGGGAGCGGTCCTGCGCCGACGCGCCGCAGGTCGTGGACACCGATGGTGCGCGGGGTGCATCCTTGGGGATGTTGGTATCGAACCCACAGCGCGGCCGACAGGAGGGTCGACGGCACGAGCGAGCAGGACACCCTCCGACCTGACGCTCGCACCCGACCCGAACGCACACCGCTCCCACATCATCCGCTCCCACACCCCGGAGGCGACCGTGACCGACAGCACCCACGCGACCGATACCGCGGTGGCCGAGCCGACCTCGACCACCGACCGCGCCATCACCTGGCTCCGTGAGGAGTTCCCGGGGTGGACGATCGACGTCGACGAGACCGCGACCTGGGAGGGTGACCTGCGCTCCCTGTGGATCGCCCGTCGGGACGGACACCACCCCCAGGCGGAGCTCTCCGCGGCGAAGCTGCACAGCCGCCTCAGCGACTACCTCCAGCGTGAGGAGCGTCGGCGGGCCTTCTCGAACTGAGGTCCCACCGCGCAGCGTCCCGACGTACCAGCGAAGCGCCCGCACGTCTGACGTACCCTCGACGGCCCGGCTGCCCCGCAGCCGGGCCGTCTCTCATCGGTGTGCCGGAACCCCGTGACCTTCCTCGATCTCACCCTCCTCGACCTCCTCGTGGTCCTGCTGCTGGCGG
>SL_7KL_010_BRINEDRAFT_10000877_pt1 | contig 14463 bp, 17 predicted proteins | sample SodLak_010_BRINE_FD_10663 | JGI IMG/M metagenome (IMG submission 10663)
CGCCCGAGGGGGCAATGGATATTGTCGGCACAGGCGGCGACGGCAAGGGCACGCTGAACATCTCGACCGCGACGGCCTTTGTGGTGGCGGGCGCGGGTGTGCCGGTGGCCAAGCATGGCAACCGCAACCTGTCATCGAAATCGGGTGCGGCAGATGCGCTGGGCGCGCTGGGGATCGAAGTGATGGCCGGGCCGGATGTGGTCGAGCGTGCCCTGAGTGAGGCCGGGATCGGATTCATGATGGCGCCCATGCACCACCCCGCCATGCGCCATGTCGGCCCCGTGCGGATGGAGCTTGGCACGCGCACGATCTTCAACATCCTCGGACCGCTGACCAACCCGGCAGGCGTCAAACGGCAGTTGACGGGCGCGTTCTCGCCCGATCTGTTGCGCCCGATGGCCGAGACACTGCGGGCGCTGGGTGCCGAAAAAGCCTGGCTGGTGCATGGGGGTGATGGCACGGATGAGCTGTCCATCGCCGCCGAAAGCGATGTGGTCGCGCTGGACGGTGCGGACTTGCACAGCTTCCGCATCCATCCGGAACAGGCGGGCCTGCCCGTCCACCCGTTCGAAGAATTGATCGGCGGCAGCCCGGCCGAGAACGCGGCCGCCTTGCGCGCGGTGCTGGCCGGTGACGGGCGCGCAGCCTATCATGATGCGGTGCTGCTGAATTCCGCTGCCGCGCTGATGGTGGCAGATCGCGCGCCGGATCTGCGCGCAGGTGTCGAAATGGCGCGCGAGGCCATCGCCTCGGGCGCGGCGATGCGCGCCGTTCAGACGCTGGCGCAGATCAGTCCGGTGACAAAATAAGGGGGGCGCATGGCCACCATTCTTGACAAGATCAAGGCTTACAAGCTGGAAGAGGTCGCCGCCCGCAAGGCCGCGCGCCCGTTGTCGGCGGTGGAGGATGCCGCACGCGCCGCCCCCGCCCCGCGAGGGTTTCTGGCCGCCCTGCGCCGGGCAGAGGCAACCGGTTACGGGCTGATCGCCGAGATCAAGAAGGCCAGCCCGTCCAAGGGCCTGATCCGCGCCGATTTCGACCCGCCCGCGCTGGCCCGCGCCTATGAGGATGGCGGTGCGACCTGCCTCAGCGTTCTGACCGACACGCCCAGCTTTCAGGGTGCGGATGCCTTTCTGGGTCAGGCGCGCAGCGCCACCAGCCTGCCCGCGCTGCGCAAGGATTTCCTGTATGACCCCTATCAGGTGGCCGAGGCGCGCGCGCTGCATGCCGATTGCATCCTGATCATCATGGCCTCTGTCTCGGACGCGCAGGCGCAGGAATTGGAGGATGCCGCGATCCAATGGGGCATGGATGTGCTGGTCGAGGTGCATGACGGCCCGGAACTCGACCGCGCGCTGGAGCTGCGCTCAGCCCTCCTAGGCATCAATAACCGCAACCTCAACACGTTCGAGGTGACGCTGGAGACGACACGCCAGCTCTCGGCCCGTGTGCCCGAGGGCAAGCTGCTGGTCGCCGAAAGCGGGCTGTTCACCCCGGCCGATCTGGCCGATATGGCAGGCTATGGGGCGCGCTCCTTCCTGATCGGGGAAAGCCTGATGCGGCAGGCCGATGTCGCGCAGGCCACAAGCGACCTTCTGGCCAACCCCGTCTTGCCCGAGCGCGCCTGACATGGCGCGGCTGATCCATTTCGACGCGGATGGCCATGCGCATATGGTCGATGTGTCCGGCAAGGATGTGACCGCGCGCCGCGCGATTGCCGAATCTGCCGTGCGCATGCTTCCCGAGACACTGGCGCTTGTGACCGAGGGGCGTGCGAAGAAGGGTGATGTGCTGGGCGTGGCGCGGCTGGCGGGGATCATGGGGGCCAAGCGTTGTGCCGATCTGATCCCGCTGTGCCATCCGCTGCCGATCAGCAAGGTCACGCTGGACCTGACGCCTGATGCAGGCCTGCCCGGTATCCGCATCCGGGCCGAAGTGCGCACCACTGGCCAGACCGGGGTCGAGATGGAGGCGCTGACCGCAGCCACGGTCGCAGCCCTTACGGTCTATGACATGCTCAAGGCCGCCGAGAAATCCATGGAAATCGTGGCCACCCGAGTCGTGCTGAAAGAGGGCGGCAAATCCGGCCGATATGAGGCCGGCGCATGATTTCTTACGAGGATGCGCTGGCGCGTGTGCTGGCCCTGGCCCCTGTGCTGGAACACGAAGAGGTCGATCTGGCGCAGGCCGCAGGCCGGGTGCTGCGCGCGCCTGTCGCGGCGCAGCGCGACCAGCCGCCTTTCGCCACCTCTGCCATGGATGGCTACGCGATTGCGGGGCAGCCCGAACCCGGCGCGCGGCTCAAGGTTATCGGGACGGCACCCGCCGGGCACCGCTTTGCCGGGTCTGTCGGGCCGGGTCAGTCCGTACGGATCTTTACGGGCGCGCCGGTGCCCGACGGGGCAACAAACGTCGTTATACAAGAGGATGTCACGCGCGAGGGCGCCCTGGGTGGCAACCCAGGGCCCGGCCCGCATATCCGCCCGCGCGGCGCGGATTTCCGGGCGGGCGATCTGCTCTCGGCCCCGCGCCGCCTGCGCGCCCCCGATCTGGCGCTGATGGCCGCAATGAACTGCGCCCGCCCCAGCGTCACGCGCCGCCCGGAAGTCGCGATCATTGCCACTGGCGATGAGCTTGTCATGCCCGGAGAGGTGCCGCGCGATGACCAGATCATCGCCTCGAACGCGTTCGCGCTCAGGGCCATGGCCGAGGAAGAGGGGGCAGTCGCGCGCATCCTGCCCATCGCCTCGGATACCGAGGCGAGCCTGCGCGCCGTGTTCGATCTGGCCGCCGGGGCGGATGTGATCGTGACCATCGGCGGTGCGTCCGTGGGCGATCATGACATGGTCGGACCCGTGGCCGATTCGCTGGGGGCAGAGCGCGCGTTCTACAAGGTCGCGCTGCGCCCGGGCAAGCCGCTCATGGCGGGGCGGCTGGGCGCTTCTGTGCTGCTGGGCCTGCCCGGCAACCCGGTCTCCAGCATCGTCTGCGCGCATCTGTTCCTGCGCCCGTTGCTGCGTGCCATGCTGGGCCTCGGCGCCTGGCCGCTGCCCACCGCCAGCGCGACCCTGACCGNGGANNTGCCCCCCAACGGCCCGCGCGTCCATTTCCTGCGCGCGAGCCTTGGTCCCGATGCCACGATCACGCCCATGGCACGGCAGGACAGCGCGCTGCTGGGGGTCTTGTGCCACGCCGATGCGCTGCTGATTCAGCCCGCACATGACCCCGGCCAGCCTGCAGGCACGCGGATGCGCTATGTCGCGCTGTAAGCAGCGTTGACAGGCGGGCCGAACAGAGATAGAACATTAGTGTGAATATGTGGGGCTGAAACCAGAACGCCGCGGGCGGAAGGGCCATTGCCATGCTGACACGCAAGCAGATCGACCTGTTGAAGCTGATCCATGACCGGATGGAGCGTGAGGGGGTCGCCCCCTCGTTCGATGAGATGAAGGATGCGCTCGACCTGCGGTCCAAATCCGGGATTCACCGTCTGATAACAGCGCTGGAAGAACGCGGCTTCATCCGTCGTCTGCCCCATCGCGCCCGCGCGATCGAAGTGCTGAAACTGCCGGATGCGCTGAACCGGACAGAAGCGCGGGTCATTGAGGGCGGCGCGCGGGATGCGCCCGCAAGCCCGCCTGCGGCCATGCCGGTTGATGCCGCCGCGCTCAGCCTGCCGGTCATGGGCCGGATCGCTGCGGGCACCCCGATAGAGGCGATCAGCGAGGCTGTGACCGATATCGCCGTTCCGGGCAGCATGCTGTCGGGCCGCGCCAGCCATTACGCGCTGGAAGTGCAGGGCGATTCCATGATTGATCTCGGCATCAATGATGGCGATATCGTCGTGATCCGCGAACAGGACACGGCTGATAACGGTGATATCGTCGTCGCTCTGGTCGAAGGGCATGAGGCGACGCTGAAGCGGTTTCGCCGCCAGAACGGGATGATTTCGCTCGAAGCGGCCAATCCGGCCTATGAAACCCGCCTGCTGCGCGACGATCAGGTCGCAGTGCAGGGACGGCTGGTCGGGCTGATCCGCAGCTATTGAACGCGCCCGCGCCCTATAGCGGCGCGCTCTGGAAAAGCTGGATCTTCAGGCTGCCATGCGGGATCAGCGGGCCGGGGCTCAGGGGCAGCCCGGTGGCATGGGCCAGCTTGCGCTCTGACGTCACAAGCCCAACGCGCCAGCCCTTGAACTCTGCGCGCAACCGTTCACCCAGCGTCCCATAGAGCGCGTAAAGCAGTTTCGCATTGCCCAGCCGCGCCCCATAGGGCGGGTTGACCATCACAAGCCCCGGTTCCGTATCCGGGCGGCTGAGCGCGCTGATGGGTTGGCAGGCAAAGCGGGTGCAATGAGCCACGCCCGCGCGTTCGGCATTGCGGGTGCTGTTCTGGATCGCACCCTGATCGCGGTCATAGCCGAAAAACTGCAGCGGCACCTCGCGCGGTGCCTGCTGGCGCAGCGCGGCACTGGCTTTGGGATCATGCGTGGCAAGCAGCTCGAATGCGAAGGGACGGGTCCGACCGGGCGCAAGGCCGGTTGCGATTTCGGCAGCCTCGATCACGAAAGTGCCCGATCCGCACATCGGGTCAAGCACTGGCTGGCTGCCGTCAAACCCCATCTGGGACAGGAACAGCGCGGCCATCGTCTCGCGCAGCGGGGCCTTGCCCGTGGCCAGCTTGTGCCCGCGTTTATGCAGCCCCTCGCCGGATGTATCGAGCGAGAAGGTGACCAGATCATCCTCGATCCGCACCATCAGACGCAGATTGGCCTCGGCCGAAATTGGTGCGCCCAGCGTGTCGGCAATCGCGCGCTCCACGCGCTGTGCGGCGGCCTTTTGATGATAGATACGCGAGCGGGTGCAATGTGCCTCGACCCGAAGCGGCACATCGGGGCGCAGAAATTCACCCCAGGCGAATTTGCGCGACCGCTTGTCCAGTTGTGCCAGATGCAGCGCGCGGAATGATCCGATGCGCACCAGCACCCGGCTGGCCCCGCGCAGCGCGATATTCGCGCGCCAGATATCAGCCCAGTCGCCCTGGGTCTCGACCCCGCCTGCTGTCACACGTGGGTCTGGCAGGCCAAGGGCACGCGCCTCGTAGGCCAGAGCAGGCTCCAGCCCCGGCAGGCAGGCGAGAAATATGGGCAAAGGTGCGGACATGCCCCCCGATAGGCCGGATTGCGCCGCAATGCGAGGGGGAAAACAGCCCGCGCGGTTCAGGCGAGCTTGTCCATCTTTTCGGCCAGCGCGATATCAAGCCCCGACAGCCCGCCCACATCATGCGTGCTCAGCGTGACCTGCACGGTCTTGTAGACATTGAACCATTCAGGGTGATGATCCATCTTCTCGGCGATCATCGCGACCTTGCTCATCCAGCCAAAGGCCGCGACGAAATTGGCAAAGGTAAATTCCTTGCTGATGGCATCGCGCCCGTCCACCATCTGCCAGCCACGGGCCAGCAGGGGGTCCAGTGCGCTGCGGTCGGTCAGTTTCTCGGGCATGATGGTTCTCCTCAGGTTGTCTTGCGGAATGGCGCGTATTCGGCCATCGCGCGCATTTCATAGTCTATGGCGCTGCGTTCCTCGCGCAGGTAGCGGGCCACGGCGGTGTGGAAACCGCGTTCGGGGAAGAAGTGCAGCGAATGGATCTGGCTGGGCAGATAGCCGCGCGCCAGCTTGTGTGTGCCCTGCGCGCCGGCCTCGACCCGGCCCATCCCCTGCGCGATCGCGAAATCCATCGCCTGATAGTAGCACAGTTCGAAATGCAGGCAGGGATGATCCTCGATACAGCCCCAGTAGCGGCCGTACAGCGTGTCGCGTCCGATGAAGTTCAACGCCCCGGCGACAGGCTGCCCGTCGCGTTCCGCCAGCACCAGAAGCACATCGTCGCGCATGTGTTCCTGCACAAAGTCGAAAAAGGCGCGGGACAGGTAGGGCGTGCCCCATTTGCGGGCGCCTGTGTCCTGATAAAAGGTCCAGAAGGCATCCCAGTGTTCGGGCTGCAGGTCATCGCCGGTCAGGTGGCGGATGGTGCCACCAAAGCCCTGCGCCGTGCTGCGTTCCTTGCGGATGGTCTTGCGTTTGCGCGATGACAGGGCGGCCAGAAAATCGTCAAAGCTGGCATAACCGGGGTTTTCCCAGTGAAACTGTTCTGTCACCCGGTGCAGATAGCCCAATTCGGCCCCGCGCGCGGCCTCATCCTTCTCGCAGAATGTCACATGCGCAGATGACAGGCGGTTTTCGGTCGCCAGTTGCGCCATGGTCTGCAGGATCGCGGCGGTCCCCTCGGATTCCTGCCCCGGGCGGCACAGAAACCGCCGCCCGGTTGCAGGCGTGAAAGGAACGGCCAGTTGCAGCTTGGGGTAATATTGCCCGCCTGCCCGCATATAGGCCTGGGCAAAGGCATGATCGAAGATGTATTCGCCCTGCGAATGACCCTTGGCGTAAAGCGGCGCCACGGCGATAAGCGTGTCGTCGCGGTGCACAAGCAAATGGCGCGGCTCCCAGCCGGTGCCGGGGCCGACCGACCCTGATATCTCCAGCGCATGCAGGAAACGGTGGGTGGTGAACGGGTCCTGGGCGGGCTGTATCCGCGCCGGGTTGGCGCAGGCGTCCCAGTCGGCGGCATCGACCTCACCAAGGTCAGAGTTCACCGTGACCGAGAGCGCCGCGCCATCCATCACATTGCGTCCAGCACGGCCTCGCCGCCCGATACCTCGCAGACACCGGGGTTTTCTTCGGCATGCAGCAGCGTGACCTTGCCATCTTCGACCACCATCGCGAATCGTTTGCAACGTCCATGGAACCCGACCGGGGGCGCGTCGAATTCCATCCCGATGGCGCGTGTGAATTCGCCCGCCGGGTCTGCCAGCAGGTGCAGACCGGCTGCATGGGCGCCCGTCGCCTCGCCCCATGACGCCATCACGAAGGGGTCGTTCACAGCCACGCAGATGATATCGTCCACACCCTTGGCGCCAAATGCGTCCTTAGTGCGGATGAAGCTGGGCAGGTGGCTGGCGCTGCAGGTGCGTGAGAACGCGCCGGGCAGACCGAACAGGACGACCTTGCGGCCCTTGGTCAGATCGGCCAGCGCCACTTCCTCGGGTCCGGCATCGCCGAATTTCAGAAAGGTTGCATCGGGCAATGTGTCGCCTTGGGCGATGGTCATGGATTGGCTCCTTCAGCGAAATTGTTTATCTGTCGTGAAACTAGTCCGTCCCCAGCGACTGGCCAGAGGCAGGAGCGTGAAAAATGCAGAAGGTGGTGGTAGTTGGTGCCGGTCAGGCCGGGTTGTCGCTGGTTGCGAAACTTCGTGCGCTGGGTCATGACGGGGCGATCACGCTGGTCGGCGCGGAAGCCGTGCCCCCATATCAGCGCCCGCCCTTGTCCAAGGCCTATCTGCTGGGCGAGATGGCGCTGGAGCGGCTGTTTCTGCGGCCAGAGAGTTTCTATGCCGATCACGATGTGACCCTGCGTCTGGGGGCCCCGGTTCTGCGCATCGACCGCGATGCAAAGGCCGTGCAGCTTGCGGATGGGGACATTGCCTATGATGCGCTTGTGCTGACCACCGGGGCTACGCCGCGCCGCCTGGCCGATGCGATTGGCGGGGGCCTGCCGGGCGTGCATGTCGTGCGCGATCTGGCCGATGTGGATGCCATGGCGCCCGCGGTCCTGCCCGGTCGACATGTGGTGATCGTCGGCGGGGGCTATATCGGGCTGGAGGCTGCAGCGGTCGCGGCGAAAAAGGGGTTGCAGGTGACCGTGCTGGAAATGGCGCCGCGTATCCTGAACCGCGTCGCGGCGCCCGAGACGTCGGATGCGATCCGCGCGCTGCATCAGCACCACGGCGTCACCATCCGCGAGGGGGCGGCGCTGGCGCAGATTGATGGCACCGAACGCGTCGAGGGCGTCACATTGACCGATGGCACACGCCTGACGGCGGATTTCGTGATTGCCGGGATCGGTGTGGTGCCTGCGACCGATCTGGCGCAGGCNGCGGGGNTGGAGTTGGAGAACGGCATTCAAACCGACGCACAGGGCCGCACATCGGACCCGCATATCTGGGCGGCGGGCGATTGCGCGTCCTTTCCCTGGCGGGGCGGGCGCGTGCGGCTGGAATCAGTGCAGAACGCCATCGATCAGGCCGAACTGGTGGCCGAGAACCTGATGGGCGCGGGCAAGGATTACACGCCTGTGCCGTGGTTCTGGTCCGATCAGTATGATCTGAAGCTGCAGATCGCGGGGCTGAATGCGGGCTATGATCGGGTCGTGGTGCGCGCGGGGCCCCCGCGCAGCCACTGGTATTTCGCGGGCGACGAGTTGCTCGCCGTCGATGCGCTGGGCGACCCGCGCGCCTATATGGTCGGCAAACGCCTGATCGAGGCCGGGCGCAGCCCTGACCCTGCCGCGCTGGCCGACCCTGCAACCGACCTCAAGTCGCTGTTGCGGGCATGAGGATCATCGGCGGGCGCGCGCGCGGGTTGCGGCTGACTGACCCGGGCGCGGGCGATCCGGCGGCGCATCTGCGCCCTACCTCCGACCGCGTGCGCGAGGCCATGTTCAACATGCTGATCAACGGCGCGCATGCCATATCGCTGGACGGCGCGCGCGTGCTGGACCTGTTCGCGGGCACCGGCGCGTTGGGGCTGGAGGCGCTGTCGCGCGGGGCCGCATATTGCACCTTTGTCGATGACGGGGCAGCAGCGCGCGCGCTCTTGCGCGAGAACATCGAACGCATGCGCGCCATGGGTGTCACGCGCGTTTTCCGGCGCGATGCGACCCGGCTGGGCGCAAACCGGGGCGCGGCGTTCGATCTGGTCTTCCTCGACCCGCCCTATGGGCAGGGACTGGGCGCGCAGGCGCTTGACGCCGCAAAGGCGGGTGGCTGGCTTGCCCCCGGTGCCACCATCGTGTGGGAAGAGGCCAGCCCCCAGCCCGCGCCCGAGGGGTTTCGCCTGCTGGATCATCGCCGCTATGGCAACACGGATGTTACATTCCTCAGCTACGAGTCCGATCATGCGCCCTGACCTTGTCATCTTCGATTGCGACGGCGTCGTCGTGGACAGCGAAACCCGGTCCAATCAGTTCATCCGCGATGAACTGGCGGCCCATGGGCTGGACCTGCGGCTGGACCAGATCATGTCCATGTTTATCGGCGGCACCATTGCCGGACTTGCGCAGCGCGCGCGCGAGATGGGCGCACGCCTGCCAGATGACTGGGTCGAGGATTCATACCCCCGCCTTTGCGCCATGCTGGTAAAGGACACGCCGATGATCCCCGGCATTGTGGATGTGCTATGCGCACTCGATGATGCCGCGGTCCCGTATTGCATCGGTTCCAACGGGCGGCATGTGAAAATGGAGGCCACGCTGGGCCAGCACCCGGAACTGACGGCGCGGTTTACCACGAATGTCTTTGCCGCGCAGGATGTGGCCGCGCCCAAACCCGCGCCCGACCTGTTCCTGCATGCGGCGCGTGAAATGGGCCATGCCCCTGCGGCAAGCGTGGTGATCGAGGACAGCCCGACAGGTGCAAAAGCGGCCCGCGGGGCCGGTATGCGCTGTTTCGGCTATGCGCCCGAAGGCGACGGCGCGCGCCTTGCGGCCACGGGCGCTCAGGTTTTCCACGACATGCGCGATTTGCCCCGCTTGCTCGCCCTCTGACCGTCGCCTCGGATCAGACGCCCAGATAGGCGGTCTCGACCTCTGCCGACAATTCACCCGGCAGGCCCTGCCACGCCACTGCCCCGCGTTCCAGGATCACGCAGCGATCCGCGAAGGGCAGGATTTCCGACAGCGTCTTGTCCACCAGCAGGATCGACAGCCCCTCGGCCCGCAGGCGGGTGATGGCGGCCCAGATCTCGCGCCGGATGACGGGGGCAAGACCCTCGGTCGCCTCATCCAGAAGCAGAAGGCGCGGGTTGGTCATCAATGCGCGGCCAATCGCCAGCATCTGCTGTTCGCCCCCTGACAGCGTGGCGGCGGATTGCTGCGCCCGTTCCGCAAGGCGCGGGAAAAGCTGGTGGATGCGCGCCATGTCCCAATGACCGGGGCGGGCGGCGGCGATCAGGTTCTCGCTCACACTCAGGTTCGGAAAACAGCGCCGCCCCTCCGGCACCAGCCCCAGCCCCAGACGCGCGGCGCGAAAGGACGGCCAGTCGCTGATATCGCGCCCGGCAAAGCGCACGCGGCCCGCGCGCAGGGGCAGCATCCGGCAGGCGCTGGCGATGGTGGTGGATTTGCCCATCCCGTTGCGCCCCATCAGCGCGACGGCCTGCCCTTCGGCCACCTGCAGGCTGACCCCGTATAGCGCCTGCGAGGCGCCGTAGAAAACCTGCAGCTCCTCCAGTTCCAGCAGTGCCGTCATGGCGCGGCCTCCTCGCCCAGATACACGGCGCGGACCTCCGGGTTGGCGCGGATCTCGGTGGCAGTTCCGCTGGCGATGATGCGGCCATAGACCAGCACCGAGATGCGATCGGCCAGCCGGAACACGGCATCCATGTCATGCTCGACCAGCAGGATCGGGGCCTCTTGCTTCAGCTCATGCAGGAAATCCACCATGCGCGCTGTCCCCTCGGACCCCAGCCCTGCCATCGGTTCATCCAGCAGAAAGCAGCGCGGATCGAGGGCGAGGGCCACGGCAATTTCCAGCAAACGCCGTTCGCCATGGCTGAGAAAGGCTGTCTCGACCGAGGCGCGGGCATCCAGCCCGACGCGTGCAAGAATGTCAGTCGCGGCCCGCCACAGAGGCCGGTCGCGCATGACGGGCCAGACAAAGCGGTAGCTGTGCCCCTGACGCGCCTGCAGCGCCAGCATCACATTGCCGCGCGCCGTGTAATCCGGGATCAGCGAAGACACCTGAAAGCTCCGCCCCAGCCCCAGCCGCGCCCGCCGCGCCACCGACAGCCGCGTGATATCCTGCCCCGCCAGCCGCACGGTCCCGCTGTCAGGCGAAATCCGGCCCGAGATCAGCCCCATCAGCGTGGTCTTGCCCGCGCCATTGGGGCCGATCAGCGCGTGGATCTCTCCGGGCACCAGCGTCAGTGACACATCATCGACCGCTTTCAGCGCGCCGAAGCGGCGGGTCAGGCCAGACAGCGCAAGGACAGGTTCAGACATTGCGCGCCCTCCCCGCGATCAGCCCGACCAGCCCGCCGCGCGCGAACAGGACCACCGCCAGCAGCACCAGCCCCAGCCAGAACTGCCAATGCTCGGTCAGCCCGCCAAAGAACACCTCGAACCCCACAAGGATCGCCGCCCCGGCGACGGGACCGAACAGCCGACCCACACCGCCCAGAATAATGATGACGATCAATTCGCCCGACATGGTCCAGGCCATCATCGCAGGGCTGACAAAGCGCGTCAGGTCGGCCATCATCGCGCCCGCAAGCCCGGTGATCATGCCCGACAGGATGAACCCCACCAGCCGAATGCCAAAGGGCGAGATGCCGATGGCCGCAGCGCGGTCGGGGTTCTGGCGTATCGCCATCAGCGCCGCCCCGAAACGAGCTGCGCGCAGCATGGCGAACAGGCCCAGCGCCAGAAGCAGCACGCCATAGGCGATCAGGAACATGTCCCAGGGCCGCGCCGTGTTCAGCCCCGGAAACTGGTTGCGCATGAAGATGGGCAACCCGTCTTCGCCCCCATAGGCCGGCCAGGACAGGGTGAAGAAGAACCCCATCTGCGCGAAGGCGAGCGTGATCATGATGAAGAAGATGCCCGAGGTGCGTAAGCTGAGCGCCCCCACGATCCCGGCCAGCGCCCCCGACGCGACCATCGCAATGGCCCAGATCGGCAGCATCTGGTTGCTGCCGGGCAGGCCCAGAACGGGTGTGCCGTGAAAGGCGTGATGCGCCGCGATCCCCGCGACATAGCCGCCCAGCCCGAAATAGAGCGCATGGCCGAAACTGACCATGCCCCCCAGCCCCAGCGCGATATTCAGGCCCACGGCAGCAATCGCCAGGATCGCGATGCGCGTGGCCAGCGTGATGATAAAGGGCTCGCCCGCCATCAGCGCCCAGAGCGGCACCGCGAACAGCGCCCCCGCCAGCGCCGTGTTCAGCAGCCATTCCTTGCGCACTCTATCCATGGGCGGGGAACAATCCCTTGGGGCGGAAGATCAGGACCAGCGCCATCAGCAGATAGATCAGCATCGAGGCCAGCGCCGCGCCCACCCCCATCGCCTGCGAGGTGTCGAGGAAGGTGGCAAAGAAACGCGGCAGCAGGAACCGGCCCATCGTGTCAATCACGCCCACCAGCAGCGCACCGACCATCGCCCCCTTGATCGACCCGATCCCGCCGATGACGATGACCACGAATGCCAGGATCAGCACAGGCTCGCCCATGCCCACCTGCACCGACTGGATCGCACCCACCAGCGCGCCCGCCAGCCCCGCAAGCGCGGCCCCCAGCGCAAAGACCACAGTGTAGAGCCAGCGGATATTGACGCCCAGCGCCGCGATCATCTCGCGGTCGGATTCGCCCGCGCGGATCTGGATGCCCAGCCGCGTTTTCGAGATCAGCAGCCACAAACCCAGCGCCACCAGCAACCCGAAGACGATCAGCGCCAGCCGGTAAAGCGAATAATCCACGATGCCCAGATTCACCGAGCCGCGCAGCATGTCGGGCACATTCAGGTATAGCGGGCGCGGGCCGAATATCATGCGCACCCCTTCCGACAGGATCAGGATCAGCGCAAAGGTCGCCAGCACCTGATCGAGATGGTCGCGCGCGTATAGCCGCCGGATCACCACCACCTCGATCAACGCGCCGGCAGCAGCAGCGGCGGCAATGCCCGCGATCAGCCCCAGCCAGAAATTGCCCGTCACGGCGGCAATCGCCGCGCAGCAGAACGCCCCGATCATGTAAAGCGACCCATGCGCCAGATTGATCAGCCCCATGACGCCAAAGACCAGCGTCAGCCCGGCCGACATCAGAAACAGCATCAGCCCGAACTGCACACCATTCAGCAACTGCTCGAGCACAAGCGCGAGTGTCATGAAAACCCCTTGGCCTCAGATGCCCGTAACCTCGGTGATAACCGAGGTTCGGCTGCGCCCCTCACATGCTGCAATTCTCGCCATGCACGTCGCGGTGTTCCTCGAACGCCGTGCCGATGATGCGGTTGGTCAGCACGCCATCCTCCTCGACCACTTCGCGGACATAGACAGTCTGGACCGGGTGGTGGTTGTCCGCGAACTCGAAACTGCCCCGGACCGATGTGAACTCTGCCGCGCGCAGGGCTGCGCGAAAGGCATCCATGTCCGAGACATCCGCCTCGGCCATCGCCGACAGGATCAGGTTTGCAGTATCAAACCCCTGGCTGGCATAGAGCGAGGGCAGACGGTCATAGGCGTCTTCAAACGCGGCCACGAACTCGGCATTGGCGTCATTGTCCAGATCGGGCGACCACTGGCTGGTGTTGATCACCCCCAAGGCGGCCTCTCCCATCGCGGGCAGCACGTCCTGGTCAAAGCTGAACCCGGCCGAGATGATGGGCAGATCCACGCCGGACCCTTCATACTGGCGCATGAAGCTGATGCCCATGCCACCCGGCAAAAAGATGAACACCGAATCCGCGCCTGACGCCCGGATCTCGGCAATCTCGGCGGCGTAATCCGTCTGGCCCACCTGCGTGAACAACTCACCCGCCAGCTCGCCCTCGTAATAGCGTTTGAACCCGGTCAGCGCATCAGTGCCTGCCGGGTAGTTCGGCGCCATGATGAAGGTGTTTTCATAGCCCAGTTCATTCGCGTGCTGCCCAGCGGCTTCGTGCAGCATGTCATTCTGCCAGGCGACATTGAAGTAATTGGGGTGACAATTCGCGCCCGCCAGCGCTGATGGCCCGGCATTGGGCGAGAGGTAAAAGATATCCTGCGCCACGGTCGAGGGCACCACCGCCATCGCCAGATTGGACCAGATGATCCCCGTCAGAATATCCGCGCGCTCGGACTGGATCATCCGCTCGGCGATCTGCACGGCCAGTTCGGGGCGTTGTGCGTCATCCTCGATCACCAGCCGGATGCCATGGTCCCCCGCCATGTCCAGCGCCAGCTGGAACCCGTCGCGCACATCGACGCCCAGCCCGGCGCCGCCGCCCGAAAGCGTGGTGATCATGCCCACGGTCAGATCATCAGCCTTGGCAACGCTGGCCGCGCCCAGTGTCAGCGCGGCCAGCGCCGCGGTCCTGATTGGTGTCATTGCTCACTCTCCCTGTTTGTTGGGGCAAAGTCTTGCCCAATCTTTAGCAAAAGGCAAACCCCACAATGCGCGCCCCGCAATTCACGCGCGCCCGTGTTCAACCGGGCGCAGATGTCGGCGCGGCACCCACCCGGCGCAGCCGCCTTGCGCGTGGCACCAGACCCAGCCATGCATGTGCCGCCCGCCGGATACCCTGTCCCCCGCGCGGCAGGTCAGTTCCACCGCAGAATAGTCTTCGCGCGCGCAGGGCCCGTCCGCCCCTT
>SL_7KL_010_BRINEDRAFT_10000878_pt1 | contig 14463 bp, 7 predicted proteins | sample SodLak_010_BRINE_FD_10663 | JGI IMG/M metagenome (IMG submission 10663)
AGGGCAAAACCACCTAAGGCGGCTAACGGAAGCATATAGGCAATTCTCCAAAGCACCTCCGGGTGAGCGAACCGCAGAAAAAAACTGGTGAAAAGCGGATTAAATATAACAAGCGGCAAACTCCAAAGTGTCGCACGTAGAATCGTTGCCGATTTAAGCTCGGCTCGCCAAAGAAAAGCGAGCAGCAACACGAGCGTGCCCCACACTGTAACGACCTGAAAAATCTGCCAAGTTGGGTTGGGAATATATAGGTGCCGAACAAACGGCAAGATGTTCTGTAAAGGTATTTGCATGGGTACGGCAGGCGAGCGTGGCGCAATCTGAGTAAACGCGTAAACAAACACCAATATCGCGCCTGTGCATGCAATAGCAGCAAATACCATCACTCGACGCTGCTCGCGTGCTTGCCAACGATGCCGAGCATCCCAGGCAAGAACCAAAGTGACAACAAATCCCATTGCCCCTAAGAATAAGGTTTGCTGTGGGTGAATGAGGGCAGCCAATAGTCCGGCCAAGCCAGCCAGAAACAGGGCGGTAACACCTTGCCGCGCTTTCAGGTATTCAACGTAAAGCACAAGCCCAGATAAAAACAATGCATATGCGCCGATGGTAGGTGCGATCGCGTAATAGCGAATATACGAGAAAACATGAAGACCAAACTGCAAAACAAAAAACGCGCCGACGGCAATTACAGCGACGAGTTTAGTTCTCCGACTCCAGCGAAGGCGGGAAAACTGATGCAAGGCAAACACCATCAACACCGCAACCAATACCAAGCTATGATAAGCCCCCATCGGGCCAATCAATTGATGGGGTGGTAAACCGACCAGCCAGGCAATACCCGCATGTAAAACGTACCAGTGCCGCATTGCTTTTCGAAAAATAAACTGCGGATCCGCGTCCCGTCCAGGCTCACCTGACAAAAACTGCTGATATTCAAGCGACATGTAATTCATGTGCTGATAGACGTCAGCGGGCAGTTCATCATAGGGACCAACAATAAGCAGATAAACCAGCAAAATGCTGCAGACCGCAATGATCCATGACCAATACCGCCAGCACACCTTGGCTGCTTTCTCACGTTGCCACACCACCATCAGCAGGAGTGCTAACGTTGCCACTAAAAAGGCTAGGCTAAACTGGGCGACTGATAACCCAACTACCCGCGCAAAAATCGACCAACTCAATAGCCACGCATAGCCTAAGATAACAGCCGACAATAAAGGCAGCCGTCGCTCACCAATCAATAACGTAAGCAGCACGCCTGGCATTAAAAATACGGCTGCCATCAGCGGCAGCACAGCCATTGTAATTAGGGTGTCGGTCATGTGTGCCTTAGCTAAGATCTATCGCTTTGATTAACCGCCGTGCGGCATGTTCTGGTACATGTCTGACAACGCTAAGCGCCGCCATGGAAATCTCCCGCCTTCGATCGCCGTTATTAACGAGATTAACCAACGCAGCCAACATTTGTGCTTCATCAGTTGTGTCGACGAGCACACCGTTTTCTTGATCGCAAATTAACTCAGCGAGCCCACCTTCCTGTGGCCCAACAACGACTGCTCCAGAAGCCATGGCCTCCATTGCCGTTAGTCCCATCGCTTGATAGGTTGAGGCATCAAAAAATAGATCAGCAGAACGCAATAAATCAGCAACTGACTCAACGCCGAGTTCACCATAATTCTCATGGGGAAAGTCTCTCTCGAGTGCGAGGAATGCTGCGTCATTTTCCTCTACACCAAAAATAATGATGCGAACCTTACTGCCTAGCTGGCCCGCTAACTGCTTGAGTACCCGCATTGTTGCCTCAGGATTACGACGCGGTGTACTCGGTCTAACCATAGCCACTATTCTCACTGAAGAGTCAGTATGACTTTCGGCTGCTGGATAGAAGCATCGATCATCATAGGAAGGCCCTATTACTTCAGCGTTAACTCCATGGGCATTTTTAACTTGATCCCTCGTCCAAGCGGTTTTTGTGACAATGCGTATATCTGAAATAGCGGTGTAGCTTGCCTTAGCACGGGCATGCTCAGGGTCGTCCGTTGGAAAAAATGCGGGCTCATAGTCTTGAACGTAATAGGCAATTACAGGCGCATCTGGATCATTAGCCAGCGGGGCGAGCCAATCAACTGTTAGGTAAAGCGTTGCAAATACAGCATCAAATTGCTTAGCCAAGGAATTTAGCTCAGAAATATTCAGGAAATAATTAACAGGCACATCCAGCCTTGGATAGCTCGCCTCAAACGCTTCTCGATTGGTTGCTAAATTGGCAATCTGGGCGTCTACGCCCATCCCTCGCAAACATGCTGCTTCCAATAAGATAATGTTGCTTCCCCCTCCAACCCCAGCCGAGGGCAGAACAAAAAGAACACGTTGCCCAATGCCCAACACCCTCAATTGCTCACGCGTCTTTTGCAGATTAGGCACCATGTCGACTCGAGCACGGAGCCAAGCTAATGCCAAATGATGCTGGGTTCTTATTAGCTGGGTAATAACCTGTCCATCCGCAGCATGCTTACGATGCAGCGTTTCGTCTGCTAGGGGCACTAGCTCAGCACGTTGCTCATCGGAATAACTTTTAGACTGGGCGTGATAAATATAGCAATCATCTGCTACCGCCAGAGACCAGCCCGCCTCCGCCGCGCGCAGACAATAATCATTCTCCTCACCATAACCACATCCAAAGCCTGCCTCATCGAACAACCCAATTGAGTTAATGAGCTGGCGCTTGATGAGTAAACAAAAGCCATTCAAAAATCCGACACGTGGCCAGATAGGGATCGACTGCTTCGCAACCTGCGCACTATAACGATCAAGCGACCAGCCAGCAGGAATATCATTAATGGCCCAGTCATCACCGCTGTTATTAAAGACTGCCGGTACAGACTGCCACGAGGCGCAGTTACTGACCGGGCCAACAAGCCCAATAGTCTTATCACTCTTCGCGCAAGCAATGAGCCGCGGCAACCAGTTTGGGGTAACAATAGTGTCGCTATTCAGTAGCACCACATGCTCGGCTGCACTCATCCGCAATCCAGCATTTGCAGCATATGTGTAGCCCTTTGCTTCATCATGCCGAATATGGGCAACACGATGATCATGCGCTGAAGCAAACTCCGCAAGCGCCTCTGCCGTTGGCCTATCACTACCATCATCAACAAGGATAAGTCGCCAAGGCGGTGGCGTGTTACGCAGCAACGAGTCCAAACAGCGTTGCACATCCTCCAAAGCGTTGTGCACACACACAATGATATCAACATCTCCACCGGCCTTAGGCAATGAAGATGCTGCAATCTCAGAATTATGAAACTGAATCCGACTCGACCGAAGCCAATCATGCAGACGACGAAGTGGCGCAGTCAGTGCCCAAGCTCGACTACGTACAATTAAATCAAAGCTTTGCTCTAGGTTTTTGAGCTGCAATCTGAGCGCATGATTTTGGCTCTCGATGCGTCGAGAAAAATTACTAAGAGGCTGATCAAACCATTGTAGGAAACCGACGTCATCAAACAAACCTCCATGAACCTGTTGTTGGACTCTTGCTTCTAATTGAAGCCATTCTTCAAATATGCCGTTATCTAAAGGCTCTTCGCTAATTTTGGAGAGAACTTCGCGAATTAATACCCGCGCTGAGACTATCTTTGCTTCGCTCGGAATACCTAATGTTGTGCTCGCAACTAATGATGAACGGATAGCACGAAAGAGTAAAAACCCAAGCGGTAGATCCTCTCGATAACGCCACTCCTCATCAATTAGCTCAATACGCCCACTTGCTGTGCGCATAAGGTTTTGTGGCAACCAATCAAAACAAGCCCCATCAATGCGATCGTTGAGTGATTCAGGAAAAACCGGCATGCCACGCTCTATGGCGAGCTGCTTAATCACCTCAAGGTAATTGCAAAAAAACGCCGTTACAGCGTCGATGGTCCACTTATCTACACCGATTAGACTCTGAAAATCAGCCGCCAATAGCCGTCCAGGGACATACTTAGCAGCGGGCACCAGATCAAACTCCAGTGGCCCTTCAACTGCCTGAATGGGTTCGCTTGCCTCCGGAGCCAAACGTTCACAGAGCACCTTCACATCATCGGCTTCATCGGTGTCGCTTTCAAAGCGCGTCACTTTGCAATAGGCGGCTGCGCGGCCTGTATTAAAGTGCCAGCCAATTGTGGAGCCTCCCTGACTCGGCGATGCGACTTGGCGACCACTCGCTAGCACTAAAAACGAATTGCTTAAAGCCAAGCCCAGTTTATTCTGAAATACGACATCCCACACAGGCTCAGGTTGAAAGGCTAAGCTGACTGGTAGCTGGGGGTCTGCGTTCGCCGTCTGTGCTGCCAACGCACCCCCATCAAAAACAGGATGATCTAAACCCGCCTCGCTGATCACCGCAGCCGGTAATTTGTAATCGGGGAAAGGCGCAAACCATCGCTGCTCAGGGAGGCCTGCGTTGCTGAGAAGATCTGCCAGCGCCTGCCGCCCAAAAGTCCTCGGCCCTTGCTCTTTATAGCGCCCCTCAATACCGTAATTAGGAATATTGACATGATCCTCGGGAGCGCCAGCAAAATATTTCAACCCCAGTTGATTTTCAATCGCCACCACGAGCATGCCACTAGGCTTAAGCCAGGCTCGGCATCGGTCTAGTAGCATCTGTGCAGGGTTTTCCGAATTGCTGAAAAGCCCGGCATACTCAAGCACACCAATCAGCGTGACCACATCAAACTGTTGTTTGATCGGGCATTGGGCAATATCGTCTAGAGCAATTGCAACGTTGCTCAGATCCCTAGTTCGAGCCCGCGCTATTGCCGCACGACGCGCCGAGCCCTCAACCGCCATCACATTGGCACCATTCTCGCCCAAAAAACGGGTGATTGCGCCGCAACCCGCACCTAACTCAAGCACATCTCCGGTCAGGCGATCAGCGATTGGGCGGAGCAAATTAGCCCGTGCAGCGCTGAAATGATATCGCGATGCCCAGTCGGTGCAGGCTGAACAAAGCTCAGCCGAAAACAAGCTCACATCGCTAGCTGCTGTAACGATGGAAAGCAGACGTGTTTCTATCTCGTCGCCATCACTATAATTAATTCCAGAAAAGCCAGAACGACTTAAAACCCCAGTTATTGGGTCTAAGGCGTAACTCATGTTTTATTCCAGTCTGAGAGCGCCGGTGCCTGATCAGCAACACCGATTTGAGCGAGGGAGTCGGTTATCAATGAAACGACGTCAGCTTGCGCTTTAGGCGCAAGCTCATTGAGGACATCTGCTGGGATTGCGCCTATCTGACGCGCTGGTAGAGTAAAAACTTCCCGCTTGAGGAACGGAACACCCAACTCAAGCAACCGTCGCCATCCAAAAATCGATGGATTAAGTGCGGTGTCTATTTGCGCCACCGGCGAGGCAATAGATCCCACTGCATAACCTTGGGTAGCCGCCCAACGAGCAAGACGCACTTCCATTCGACCAATGAGATGCTGCTTGTCTATGTCTTCATTAACCTGAGAGAGATAGCGCCACAAAGCGCCTTCATGTACCGGCCTACCTTGAAACACAATACCCCACGACTGGAGGTGATAGATACGCTCGTAGGACTCAACAAAGCCAAGCACTTCGGCGGGATGCACTTCTATCAGCTTAGTTAAGTGATCTAACGGTTTTATTGGTCCGATCACGCTATCGTTGCTGAGCAACACCCTCGCTGGCAGTGTTCCTGCGGGGAGTGACTCCCACATCAACCGCCAACTAAAAAAATCATAGCCCCGATGAGGTGTGGCGAGCACACCGTCTGGCCGTTCATCAACTCCGCAATTCGCAAATGCATCTGTGTCCAGAAGATGATCAAAACCGAGCAGCACCTGCCAACCAGCCTCATGATATCCACGTACCATGTGCCTGAGTGCCGCACCATAGCTACCCCGTTGATCGTGACAGGCGAGCATTACTAGGTTTTTACCATGAATCTCGCTCTCTATCGGGATAGGCCAATCCTTACTACAATCCACTGCCCTACGACTCACAGGGCAAAGCATAGGTTCTCGCGGAAATGCGGGGCGACTCTCCGCTTCTCCATAAGCAACATAATGCTCTAATGGATCCATATTCGCTTTCACTACATCGCGATTAGATCCCTGATACCAAACAGCATCAAACAAGGGGCTTGGATTCACGCCGTACCGCATTCCATAGATCAGATAGTGCCCGATGGGCGACAGCGAACCAAATTCAGGTCGATCAGATTTTTTTTGCCATTCAGACCGATACCATGTGCCGTCGAATAAAGGGTGCGGGTCGTACCCTTCCTGCCAACCCCAGTCAAAATAGTTAATCAGTGGATTTTCCGTTTTCGCAAGATGCGAGTTAATCTGGCGGTAATAATCTTCGTCAAACAATATGCTGGGGGGGTAGCATTTAGACTGACCTTCCGCCAGATAGTGGGTTAGCGGCTCCAGCCAGCGACTATCCGGATACCGGGCCTGGTACCAAAGCGGATTAAACAAAGGATTGGGTCTATGCCCCTCCTTCCATCCCCCTAAGAGATAATGTTCGATAGGGTCACGGCCTGGACACGCTTCGGGATATGCGGTCTGATACCACTGAACATCAAACAAAGGGTGTGGACTGCAGCCGCTGCGCCACCCAACTGCCCGGTAATGCGCCAATGCATCCTCGACTGCTACGCCCGGATTACGAGAAACATACCAAACGGGATCAAAAAGCGGAGAAGGCGCCCTGCCCTCCTTGGCACCGAATTTCGCATAGTGCATCAAAGCAGAAAGGTCACCATCCGCTAGATCTGCATTCTCACGAAGATACCACCACCCAGAGAACAACGGATTCGGGTCACGCCCATTGTTTATACCCCACAGCAGATAATGCAGCAGCGGGCAGACATTCATCTGCGCGACATCTGGATAGGCCTCTAAATACCAATGAGTACTGAACAGCGGCCCCGGATCTAAACGTTCTTTCCAGCCCTCTGCTAGATAATGCTCAAGATCTTCACCTCCCTGGCGTCGGTACCACGCACTATCAAAAATCAATTCAAGCTGCGATAGGTGACTCCGCAGACGGTAGGGGTATTTCAATGCCCGCACATACTTATTCAGCCGCCTCACTGCCTGATTAATTTGGCTTTTTTTTGACCGAAAGCTCACCTCACCTCCAGCTTCAATCCATGGGACACCATATTCAAGTCAGCTAGACCGAAGAACGTTTCTGTTTGACGCACATCAAACGTAATTGCGTCATAACGTCGATCATGTGGGACTATGCGCTCCCCCTCACGAGTCGCCACGCCAAGAGAAATAAAGTAGCTGCCCTGCGCTAGCCGGCAAACAAACTCAAACGATATGTGTACGCAAGACCCTGGCTCAAACTCCTCATTTGCCTTAGCTACTCCAAGCTTCTCTGTGTTGCTCCCATAGAGCGTTATTCCCTCACGCGTTTTTATAGTGATACCGAATATTGGAGCCTCTATAGGCTCAAGCACCTCAACGGTAAATGACAGACGCAATGCTTCACCGCTCTCTACTGCCGACGGATAAGAACCTTGATCCGTTTCTAAAATGAAGTCGGTTATTTCGACGATACCATCCCCCCACCGATATTCATGAGGATTAGCATTTGGTCGAGTCTGAAAAAGATCACCAGCGCCAGCCTCAACAGCGTTCACACTCGCCATAGGTAGCTCTGCCTGACGCCTACTATCGCTGCCAAACAAAAGGTCAAGATAGCGATTTACCACACCTTTTGGTTCACCAATCTCAAGCATATGCCCGTCTTCCATCAAAACGGCACGATCACAGTGCGTGACAATTTGCTCACTCGAATGTGTCACAAGCAAAATACTAGTGCCATTCGCCTTTAACTGCCGCAAGCGCTCAAAACATTTGGCTTGAAAGCGGGCATCACCCACCGCTAGAGCCTCATCGACAATCAAAATATCCGGCTCAGTCTGCGCCTGCACTGCAAAAGCGAGTCGGATCATCATACCACTGGAGTAGGTTTTTACGGGCTGATGAATAAATTCACCAATGCCGGCAAACTCAGCAATGGCCTCAATTCGAGCGGCGGTTTGCTCGCGCGTCAGACCTAGTACAGCTGCATTTAAAAAAACATTCTCAACACCAGTGAAATCTGGATTAAACCCTGAGCCAAGCTCAAGTAAAGCGCCAATACGCCCATGCGTTTCCACTTCACCAACGCTTGGCATGAGCGTGCCGCAAACCAGTTGCAAGAGCGTTGATTTACCACTGCCATTGCGGCCAACGATGCCCACCGTCTCGCCACGCTGAACATTTAAGCTCACACCCTTAAGCGCCCAAAATCGCTGGCAATAATCATGCGCGGGCCTACCTAACCATTCATTTAAACGCGGGAGCACCATTTGCCGAAGTCGATCGGACGGCCGTGAATAAACCTCATAGCACTTTCCGAGCTCATTCATGCGAATGCTTAAATTAGAGGACATCAGCAAATCCGCGACGAGTCATTTGGAAAAAAGCATGCCCTAACGCCATCACCAACACACTAATAAGCGTATAAATTAAAAACGCCTCCCAGTTAGGTAATTGTTGATGTAGCAGCACTCCACGCATTGTTTCAATGATCATGGTAAGTGGGTTGATCTGATAAATTACTAAGAACCGGTCGGCCACGGAGGAGAGAGGATAGAACACCGGTGATAGAAAGAGCATGGCAGTTAGAATAGGCACAATCAGTTGTCCAATATCCCGCAAAAAAACTGCTAGAGCCGAAAGAGCCCAAGTAAAACCAAGCACAAGAAAAATCAAAGGCAACAAAACCACGGGGCCCAAAAGGACCGTCCAACCCATCTGCCAGCCAGAAAGCAAAATCAAAATTAGTAAAATGATATAGGCTGCTAACAAGTGAAAGAGCGCAGAAATAATGGTAACAACGGCAAGCACTTCCAACGGAAACCGAACTTTTTTCACATAATTTACATTGCCAAGTATCAGTGATGGTGCTCGGCCAATGCACTCTGAGAAAAACAAATGAATAAGGTACCCAGCAAACATTGCTGCTGCAAAATCGAGCCCACCCGCACGATCTGAACCTGCCCAGCGTGCTTGAAATATCTCTCCAAACACAAAGGTAAACACGCTTAACAATAATAGTGGACTTAAAAATGACCACATAAGCCCAAACACCGAACCTTTATAGCGGCCACGAATCTCTCGCTTAGCCAAAGTTAGTATCAGATCACGATGGTGCCAATACTCGATAAGATTTGGCCATACACTAATGTGAATACGATGACTGCTCATTGGATGCTTCTCCATGGCGAGCAAACTCCCGCTTCTAAAACACCATAACTGCCATCGTCAAATTCAACTAAAATCGAAAACTCGCAGAATTCGACTTCTTTTGGCACACCAAAAGCAAAGAACGAGAAACCGGACTGCTCCGCATTGCGAGAGGCCATTGCAGCCATTACATCAGGACGGATTACATTACTCGGCCGAGAACCAACGATGACATCGCCCATTGTTAACAGGATTCGATTTACAGGCAAATTAGTACTTTGCTCAAATGCCCATCCGCGCGCATAGATGATACCGTCCTCCAGAGAAAAATCGTCAACATGCCCCACCACTTTATCGCGCACCCGCAGTTTTAGGGTATGTGATTCAACTCGCCAATCTGTATCCAATATTAACGGCGAATGCTGCCCCGCAAGAACAGTCATTTGTCGTTCTTGTGCAAAAGGCATAAACCCCCAAAAGCTAAAGAGAACCAAAACAGCCAAGGGCACTGCCAATAGGGCATCAAAATTTGGTTTCCGCAGCAAAAAAAATGCCGCAGTAAATAGCCACGGCATCAGATAAAGATAATAACGCGGCTGCATACCACCGAGCGCACCCGTCTGACTATATGCCCCATAGCCAAGACTCACATGCAAAGCCAGTACCGCCAAAAATCCGAGTAAGATGGCATCAAAAAATATGAGACGGCCCGCACTTTGGCTACGCCAAGCCGGTATGAAACGAATTACCACTCCAGCTAACACTGGAGTAAGCAGCATGGCATAAAATATGGGCACGACTTGATTTATCATTGGCCCAAAGCTCAGGTGGGACATGATGCCGGCCATACGCTCGGTCATCTTACGCCCAAACTCTGCAAGATAGTCAGTAAAACTAATCACCGTATCTGGCGTTGTTAATGTGTAAAGATAGCGAGGTGAAGGCAAAAAACTTCCGTAGAACCAATGGGTTAATAAATAGTACCCAACGACAACGGTAATAGCTCCAATAGCACTGACCCAAAAAGCGCGCTCATGGAAAAAAATTGCCCAGCGACGCCATTCGAGCAATAAATAGAAAAGCAAGAAGAAACTAAGAAAGGCACCGGCGGTAACCTTGGTAAGTGCGGCAATAACAAAACCAATCGCAACCCAACCAAACGCAGGCAGCCCTCCATCAACGCCGCGCGCAAGCCCATAAAAAACTAGGGCAACTGCTGCATAAATCAAATTATCATTATTCACGCTACCAGCGTGATAGCTGAACATAGGAATAGCAGCCACTGAGAGCAATAAAACACTCGTAGGAAACCAGCCAATGCTAATGCGACGGCAAAAGCCAATAAACAAAGCTAACCCGAGCAGCACCATTAGCACGTTCACTAACCTAAATATTCTGACATCCGCATAAATATCCAAATCTAAAGCTCGGCCTACTAATGCCAATGCAGCATAGTAAAGAGCCGGATGCTTGAGGTAGTTGACATTCTCCTCCATGAGATAAATCTCACCGGCTCGATAATCCGGTAACCAGGCACCTGGTTGCATAGCATCATGAATGTAGGAAAGATGTGCTCTCTCATCGGGAGGCGCACCCAGTGGTGTCTTATAGGCCATCCCCAGCATTTGTAGCCCTACAAAAGCAAGCAGGAAAAAACCGATCAAAACGGGGCGCCATTGTTCTTTCATACAGAAATTCATTACACCCTCTGTCTCGGTGGCCAAGCGAGGCTAAAGTCTTCAAACATTAGAGATAAATTAGGGTTATAAGCAGGGTCATCGGCCATAATATCTGGCCAGCGATCCCAGATACGGCCAACCTCGGCTTGGAACCGAGCCTTTTTCTCGGGTGTATCCTCATAACCGCGTGTTGCTGATTCATGGTGGTAGAGCACCGCCCATGGCACATACACACTCATCCAGCCTTTAGCCCTCAATCGCAAGCAAAGATCAACATCGTTGCAAGCAACACCAAAGGCTTCTTCATCAAAACCGTTCACTGCTTGAAAGCGCTCTCGTTGCAGTACCATACAGGCGCCTGTCACCGCAGAGAAACTACTTAAAAGCGCTGCTCTCCCCAAATACCCTGGGTGATCATGAGGAAAGCCTTTATGTGCATGACCGGCCCAGCCTCCAATACCAAGCACTACTCCCGCGTGCTGAATCTTCCCATTAGGGTAAAGCAGCTTGCCACTTACCGCTCCAACATCGGGCTGACATGCAACCGACACCAACTCAGTTAACCAATTCGGACTATCAACTTCTATATCGTTGTTGAGCAAACAGATAATTGCCCCGCGCGCCTCAGCAACGCCCTTATTACATAGTCTTGCAAAGTTAAATGCTCCATCATCACGAAGGTAACGGAGCGTCGGATACTGCTCACAGGCACTGGAAAATGCGGTTAAAGCGGCAGGGTCATTGGAGCCATTATCAACTAATATGACCTCAAAATCGGGGTAAATGGTTCGAGTATAGACACTCTTTAGACATTGCTCGACGAGCTCATGGGCATTGCGAGTCGGAACGATGATACTCACTTTTGGGGGCTGATCTGGCAGAGCAAATCGGGGGCGATAGCCAAACTTCAGTGGTTCCACGTAAGCGTTTATATTACGCCGAGTAAAGTGCTCATTAATGGCTTGCTGCCCAGCTAGCATCGCATAGGGCTTGGCATCTGCTCCTCCTGCGGTGCTCTGTTGATGCACTCGCCAGTGATAAAGCACTCGCGGAATATGGAATATCTGTGCCGGCTGAATTTTCTCAATAAACCGTAAAACCAAATCATAGTCTTGCGCCCCATCAAACCCAGCACGCACCCCCCCCACTTCGTCAAGTACTGACCGTCGATATACCGCAAGGTGAGTGATTAAATTGTGAGAAAGACACAGCGGATAATTCCAATCGGGTTTAAAATACGGATCTCGGCGTTTTCCGTTTTCATCAACTTTATCTTCATCAGAATAAATCAGTGCAACGTCTGGCTGCTGGCTGATAACTTTTGCCACTTCGTACAAGGCATGCTCAGCAAGCAAGTCGTCATGATCGAGAAATGCGACCCATGCCGTATCCGAAAGTGCTAAAGCTGAGTTAGTCGCCGCGGCAATATGGCCATTGTCTTGCCGAAAGATCACTTCAATTCGTGAATCATTCGCAGCTGCTTTCTCAAGCAGGCTTACCACTCGCTGATCGGTAGACGCATCATCAGCAATACATAGTTTCCAATGCGGGTACATTTGTTTTTGGACAGACTGAATCGCTGCCAAAAGCCACTCTGGATTGGAATTGTAGGTCGGCATGACGACTGCAATCGTAGGTGGCGCCTCCATTGCCATAATTTCAGCTTGCGCGTTGGCGCGATCCGTTTCAGTGAGCGTGTCATAGTTCTTCATCCAGCGCTGATAATTTCGATTACCTCCCAACGGACCAAGCTGCACCTGCACACCTGGCCAACCATACTCTCGACTCGCCTGCCAGGTTGCTCTCAGCCACCTAAGCACCCCTCCTTGATCACGAATTAACGCCTGTATCACGCGTCGCAGATTATTGACTTTGATACCCAGAAGAACCAATTTACGAAGCGGAGTGGCGACGCGCCAGATGGTCGATTCCTCTATGCTTTTTGATCGGTTTTTCTCGTCCGTTAACGCCTGCTCTGCAAGAGGATCGCGCGCTATCCAATCATGCTGCCATTGATTTAGGATGCTGCGCGCCGCCTCAGGCTCTGCGTCAACTAATAATTCGGCGCGCAATGACAGCGCAAATAGGTGATGCAATTGCTTAGATTCCGGATCCGCTAGCAAAGCATTGGCAAGCAACTGATCCGCGCTTTCTGCAACATCTGCATACCGCTCTGCGCTAGGAAACAATTCAACGATTATCTGATTTGGCAGCCGGCGACAGTGTTCTAACACAACCCACTGAAGTGGGCTTGTTAAAGACACCACTTCCAGTTTAGGCAGTGATCTACCCTCTTCAGAGACCAGCGCACGTAGCGCCTCAATCACTGCATAGATATCCGCGTTTACCAGCTCTGGAGACTGCTGGCTTTTTTGAAAAATAATTGCACGCAAAGTCGTGATTAAAGAATCAAAGCGGTTATCCGCCATTGCACCTGCTCCAGCTCCATCGAGACCTCTATCGGACATTGACCCTTCTCAAACTACCTATTAGCGGCTCAACCCCGCATACGTCGAAACGCAATTCTCTGTCTCCACAGACCAAGCCGATCCAGACCTTGAACATTATCCAATGCAGTAGCAACCCTAGAATCAAGCGCATCAGCATAGCGTGCGCCAAAAATCTCAGCTTGACGGACGATACCTTCAATCTGCTGCTGTCGCCATGACTCTTTACGCCAACGAAACAATCGTTTTATTCCAGCGCCATCTAACCGGAGCGGATCATGCTCGCGAGCCCCCAGAGTGTTACTTGTATGTTGCCGGTAATGCACTAAGGCTGCAGGCACGTATACGAGGTGCCCAAACGCACTAGCAACCAACGAGAGCCACCAGTCATGCATCATAACAGCTGATGGAATTGGCAATGCCTTACGCAGAACTGCCTCGTTAAATAGCGTTGTACACCCAGTAACGGTATTGCTAACCAATTGCGCCTGAAAGCTAGTTTGCCGTGGATCAAGCCCCTGATATTGCATAAAAGACGCAGCCAACTCGGTCATGTCCTCTGCCATCACGCATAAATCGCTATGCACCAGAGTGGGCATATGACGCGACTCCACTTCGGCAGCTTCCAGTGCATCAACTTCAACTGCTAGCTTTTCACACAACCAAACATCATCTTGATCAGATAAGGCGTAATAGAGTTGCTGCGCTGGATTCGCTTTTTCCCTAAATCTAAGAGCCGCTTGCATTAGATGATTCACGCTGCCAACCACGCCAAGCCGTTGTGGTTTGTCACTTAGCCGCTGGATCTGAGTTGGGTAACGCGATTCGTAAGCCTCAAGAATTTCTAGTGATCCGTCATTTGAACCATCATCTCGGCAGAGTATACGGGCTGGGGAATACGACTGATTGAGAATTGACTCGAGTTGCTCTTCAAGAAACTGCGCCCCGTTATAAACGGGCAACAACACCCATACAACTGGCCGCATACCTACAACCGCCCATCCACCTCTCCCGCAGGAAAGGCGTATTTTACATCGTAGAGGTAGCCGTTGGGTTTGAGCCAGGTGCGTA
>SL_7KL_010_BRINEDRAFT_10000879_pt1 | contig 14454 bp, 6 predicted proteins | sample SodLak_010_BRINE_FD_10663 | JGI IMG/M metagenome (IMG submission 10663)
TGCATGGAGTTGCCAGGGCAGGTTTGGCAACAGTTTTTCCACAGGTTATAGGTCTGTCTTCGACCTGGGATCCTGATTTGATATTTGATATTGCATCTGTTACCTCAGATGAGGCCAGGATAAAAAATAATGTGACTGGAAAAGGTTTGACCTATTGGAGCCCTACGGTTAATATGTCCAGGGATCCCAGATGGGGTCGCGCGGAAGAAAGTTATGGCGAAGATCCTCACCTGGCATCCCGCTTATCGGTAGAGTTTGTTAGGGGTATGCAGGGAGATGATCCGGATTATCTCAAAACGGTAGCTACTCTAAAACATTACGCAGCAAACAATACAGAGTTTGACCGCCATCACAGTTCTTCAGAAGTTGATCTAAGAGATTTGCTGGAATATTATCTACCGGTTTTTGAAGCTGGTGTTGTGGAAGGTAAGGCTCATTCTGTTATGTCTGCATATAACGCACTTAATGGTATTCCCGCCAGTGCCAATCATATGCTGCTGGAAGATATTCTTAGAGACCGGTGGGGTTTTGACGGTTTTGTGGTGACCGATTGCGGTGCGATTTATGATATGTACGCTAACCACCACTTTACAGAAACACCAGAGGAAGCAGTAGCACTGGCCATCAAAGCGGGTGCGGATCTAAACTGTAGCCTTGATTATGGCTTCTCTCCACGCACACATGTACACTCTCCGGATAGCGAATTAGGTACCGATTCCTTTTATGGTATGTATCAACAGTTTGGTATGACAGCCATTGAGAGTGGCTTGATGACAGAAGATGATGTTGATGCAGTTTTGCATAGAATTATGAGGGGTCGCATATTGCTGGGTGACTTTGATCCTGCAGATCAGGTGCCATACAAACAAATTCCAGAGTCTCTGTTAGACGCTCCCGAACATAGGGAACTTGCACTTGAAGCGGCACGAAAGTCTTTGGTGCTACTAAAAAATGAAAACAATACACTTCCCTTAAATAAGGATGAAATAAAATCCATTGCCGTTCTTGGACCTCTTGGAGACCGATTGGTTTATGGCGGGTACAGTGGAACACCATCTGATCCTGTAACACCATTGCGAGCCATTTCAGAGCGCTTCGGTGTTCCATATCAAACAACTCGCGAAGTGGTTGATATGACGGAATATGCTGAAATGGAAGGCATGCGTCTCGACCCCAACCAAATGGGATTTCTATCATATGTAGAAAATAATAGCTATGTCTCTTACGAAAATGTTGAGTTCGATAATGAAACCATTTTTGAACTAAGAGCTGCCAGTGGATCTGCTGGTGGTAAGGTAACGGTAACCTTGAATTCACTGGACGGCCCTGTATTGGCAGAGATCGAAGTGCCAAACACAGGTGGATGGCAAAGCTGGCGATCATTCTCTAGTCCCATAGAGCAATTGTCTGGCGAATACGACCTGTACCTTACTTTTACCGGTAGAGATGCCTACTCAATGAATGTACAGGGTATGGGTTTCCCTGCTGAACAAGATGCCGATAATGATGCGGTGCTATATGCCAATGGTGTTGGAATCACTGGTGAAAAACATCAAAGTGAATTGGACGAAGCCATTTACTACGCACAAAAAGCTGATGTAGCCCTGGTAGTGGTAGGTACCGACTTATCCATTGCAGATGAAGGGTATGACAGACAAGACCTGGACTTGCCTGGTGCCCAGAAAGAATTGATCAAAGAGGTGCTGAAGGTTAATCCGAATACGATAGTCGTTTTGGCTACCGGATATCCGTTATCCATAAACTGGTCTGACGAAAATGTGCCGGCTATCCTTACAGCCTGGTACGGAGGTCAATCGCAGGGAACAGCAATAACTGAGGTTCTCTTTGGAGATTATAACCCAGGTGGAAAATTGACGTCAACCTGGTATAAAACAGCCGATGACTTACCAGAGTTTACAGATTACAGAATCAGGGAAACCGATAGAACATACCTGTACTTTCAGGGTGAAACACTGTATCCGTTTGGCTATGGTTTAAGTTTTACTGATTTCGAATACAGCAACCTGCGTTTGTCATCCAATGGCATCAGTAAAGATGGTGATATTACGGTAAGGGCAGATATCCAGAACACAGGCCGCTTTGCCGGCGATGAGGTAGTGCAGCTTTACATCCGTGAAGTTGAAAGCAGTGTCAAACGCCCATTGAAACAACTTGCCGCATTCGAACGAATCTCGTTAAAACCAGGTGAGAAAAGAACTGTAACGTTAAACCTACCATACAAGAGCCTTTCTTTTTATGATGAAAACACAGGTAATTTCATTGTAAACGAGGGTGTTTTTGAAGTAATGGTTGGAACCTCGTCTGAAGAAATACTGCTGCGAGCAGATATAAATGCCACAGAGGGCATAGCCTCCGATACTTATTATGGTTTAACAGAATCAAGGTAATGGAGAGTCTATATCTGACATGGCTCAAATGGAGTTGAAAAACTTCAATAAAAGACAAAGAAGTAGGGAAGAAATCTACGCACAGAATGGTTTTGTTACGCGAAAGGTAGCAGAGCCCTTCTATCTCAAAGGTAAATAGCCAATCATAAAACAAAGAAAACTTCGAACTATGAAGAATCACTCAATACTAACTTTAACGGTATTTTTGTTATGTGCTGCTGTAAGTCTAAACAGTTGTAAAACCGTGGGCAATGAAGCGACAACAAATAATAATGTTGAAACAAAAACAAATAGCGAAAAAGGAATAACAACAATTGGCACAGCTTTGGATCCTGTGGATTACGTAAATAATCTCATGGGAACGGAAAACAAATTCCTTCTTTCACATGGTAATGTCTACCCTGCTATAGCCATACCATGGGGGATGAATGCTTGGGTGGCTCAGACAGGAGAAATGGGGGATGGCTGGCAGTATGTCTATAGTGACAACCAAATAAATGGTTTTAAACAAACACATATGCCGAGCCCCTGGATGAATGACTATGGTAATTTTGCAATCATGCCTGTTGCAGCTGTAGCTGATACCGTGGGCGGCGGTGAGAATATGTTATTTGGCGAGGAAGAACGTGAAAGCTGGTTTTCTCATAAAACAGAGATATCAAAACCTTATTATTACAGTGTATTTTTAGCCGATCACGATGTAGTGGCTGAATTGGCTCCCACTAAGAGGGCGGCGAGGTTTCGATTTACCTTTCAGTCATCATCTGAATCGAATATTGTGATTGATGCCTATGATGATGGTTCCTTTATTGAAATCATTCCGGAAGAAAGTAAAGTAATTGGCTATTCCACAAAAAACAGTGGTGGGGTTCCTGACAATTTCAAAAATTATTTTGTTATTGATTTTGATCAGCCATTCGAATCCGGTACCGTATGGAGTGGGGATGAGTTGCTTTCGGGAGAGTCGAAGGCCGAAGGTAACCATGTAGGAGCCATCATTCAGTTTGCGACGGAATGGGGAGACCAAATTGACGCAAGAGTGGCCTCTTCATTTATTAGTCATGAACAGGCAGAGATCAATCTTGAAGAAATCGGAAATGATAGCCTGGAAAAAGTTAAAGCCGACGGTAGAGCCATCTGGAATGAGAAATTAGGCCGTATCCTGGTACAAGGGGGTAGTCAGGAGAATACTGAGACTTTTTATTCAACACTCTACCGTATGTTGCTATTTCCGAGAGAGTTTCATGAAATAAATGCCGAGGGTGAAACCGTCCACTACAGTCCGCATAATGGCAAAATTGAATCTGGTAAGTTCTATACAGATACCGGATTTTGGGATACATTCAGGGCCCATTTCCCCTTCTACGATTTAATGTTTCAAGATCGCAATAGCGAGATAATGGAAGGTCTGGTTAATGTCTATGAACAAAGCGGTTTTTTGCCCGAATGGGCGAGTCCCGGCCATCGTGATATTATGATTGGTAACAATTCGGCCAGTATCATCGCAAGTGCCTACTTAAAAGGTAGACGTGGGTATGATATTGAGAAGCTTTATGAAGGGATATTGCACGGTACCGAAAATGTACATCCGGAAGTCTCTTCTACCGGTCGTTTAGGACATGAGTATTATAACGAAATCGGTTATATCCCCTATGATGTTGGTATCAATGAAAGTGCCGCACGAACTCTTGAATATGCTTATAATGATTGGTCTATTTACAAACTGGCAAAAGCGCTGGACAGACCCGTGGAAGAGATTGAAAGATTCAGGGAGCGTAGCTTGTACTATCAAAATGTCTTTGACCCTGATCATAATTTGATGAGGGGTAGAAATGAAGATGGTAGTTTTCAATCACCTTTTAATCCATTCAGGTGGGGTGATGCATTTACCGAAGGCAATTCATGGCATTACAGTTGGGCCGCTATGCACGATATGCAAGGGTTGATTAACTTAATGGGAGGAGAAGATGTATTTGTCTCGATGCTTGATTCCCTGTTTATTCTTCCCGCAGTATATGACGACAGCTATTATGGATTTCCCATTCACGAAATCCGGGAGAAGCAAGTGGTAAATATGGGACAATATGCTCATGGTAATCAGCCTATACAGCATATGCTCTACCTTTATAACTATGCGGGACAGCCGTGGAAAACTCAGTATTGGGTTCGTGAAACAATGGACAAGCTTTACAGTCCGACACATGACGGGTACCCCGGGGATGAAGATAACGGTCAAACTTCAGCATGGTATGTATTCAGTGCGATGGGATTTTATCCTGTCACACCTGCTGGTGATCAGTTTGTTTTGGGTTCACCGCTTTTCCCTTTTATGGAAGTGAAACTTGAAAATGGAAATACCATCACGATTGAAGCGGAAAATAATGTGTCCGAGAATTATTACATCGATGAAATGTATGTCAATGGTGAGTCGTATAATAAAAACTATATAGAATATAGTGTTTTAATGGAGGGTCCACATATTAGATATGTAATGTCTAATGAACCCAACAAAGAGCGTGGAACGGACAGGGAAGCCTATCCTTACTCGTTCTCCGAAGAAAATTAAAGAAGATAATGGGGGAGGGGCATATCCTTCCCCTTACTTCTTTTATTAGCACACTAATTGGGAAATTGTGGTAATAACGGTTTACCAAACGAATTCGCATCCTGTGAAAGTCCGAATGTTGACGTTAATGTATTAATTGATCATTGCAACGGCAGCAGTTATCGAAACGAATATCAAAACTGAAAAATTTTGGTTTATTTTTAGCAAATTTTATAAAACAGATCTACCACCACTTTGCCATGTATTTAAACAAGTAACTTGTGAAAAAAATGCAAATTTTATCAATGATAGTATCAAAATTAAACTCCAATAAATTGAAAGTATGAAATATCTTATTGTAGGACTCTTTGCTGCTTTCTTTCTGTTTACGCTAACTTCTTGTGAGAGTTCCTCCAATGAGGCAAGTATAGATTCACAAGAACAGATTCTGGTTTTTTCTAAAACAGGTGGCTTTCGTCACGATGGCTCTATTGAAACCGGGCAGGTAGCCTTTCAGGAATTAGGTGCTAAACATAACTTTGAGGTAACCCTTAGTGAAGATGCCACACTATTCAATACAGACAGCCTTGCCCGCTACAATGCAGTTGTTTTTTTAAACACTTCAGGGCCTATTTTCAATGATGAGCAAAAAGCAGCATTTGAAAATTATATCCAAAATGGAGGTGGCTACCTTGGGATCCACGCCGCTTCAGATACAGAATATGAGTGGCCATGGTATAATAGTCTGGTAGGTGCTTATTTTGACGGACATCCTCCTGTAATGGAGGCTGTAATAGAAGTGGTTGATGCAAATCATCCAGCTACCAAAAATCTACCAAGTCAATGGACACATATTGATGAATGGTATAATTTCCGAAGCTTTAACGATGATATCAACGTATTGCTAAAACTTGATACAGACAGCTTTGAAGGAAGTGAGCACCCCGGCGATCACCCGATAGCATGGTACCATGACTACGATGGTGGCCGGGCATTTTACACCGGGTTAGGACATACCAATGAATCTTTTTCGGATGAAAATTTCCGTGAACACCTTCGTGGCGGACTAAAATATGTTATGGGTAATTAAACTGACTATTTGTTGAATACTGTATGTATTCGAATGTGAGTGTACCACAGGTGAAGTAAATCATCTAAAAAATTTGCTTAAATATTTACCTACATCATTCAATTTACATGTATATGGATTGTAAACTTTTTGCCCTCGTAGCCATCTCTTGTTTTTTGGTCATTTCGTGCCAGCAAAATGGAGCTGACGAAGAGATCCGACACACCTCGAATACATTGCCTATGAATGTATTGGACTTTAGTAGTCTGGATGAGTTTCAATCACCAGATGCTAACTGGACAGTTGCCGGAGATGTTAGCTCCGACTACCAAATACGCCATTCCATGAATATTCAGGAAGGAACAGGTGTGCTTGTGAACCAACCGACTGAAGACCATGCCGGCAATCTCTTTACAAAAATGGAGCATGGCGATCTGGAGTTACGCATGGAGTTTTTGGTTCCGAAGGAGTCCAACTCCGGAATCTACTTTCAGGGACGTTACGAGCTTCAGATTCTGGATAGCTGGTCGGTAAGTGAGCCTGATTTTAACGATTTGGGGGGTATATACGAACGTTGGGATGAAACCAAACCCGAAGGTGAGCGAGGTTTTGAGGGTCATGCCCCAAAGGTAAACGCTGCAAAGGTACCCGGACTTTGGCAGGATTTTCACGTCATGTTTCGGGCTCCCCGGTTTGATGATGAGGGCAATAAAATCAAAAATGCCCGCTTCGAATATGTTAACCTGAACGGTATGCGCATACATGAGGATGTGGAGTTAACTGGGCCAACACGGGGGCAGGCTTTTGAAGGGGAGGCAGCCGAAGCGCCATTGATGATTCAGGGAGACCATGGACCGGTGGCCATCCGTAATATACGATATAAGAAGTACAGCCAAACCGATTCCCTTACCATAGAAAACCTGGCATATACCATTTATGATTACGAAGGTACAGAAATGCCGGATTTTGATAATCTTGAAGTTCTTAAAGAAGGGGTTACAGATTCCTTTAATGTACACTTACTAAGTCCAAAACCGGAACATTTCGCTGTACGATTTACCGGGGACCTGATAGTGCCCACCAGTGGCGACTATATGTTTGAAACTCATATGGATAACTCCGGGGATGTATATATAAACGATGAGCTTGTCGTATATAATAGCGAAAAACCCCGCGCGCTCATTAGAGCAAATACTGTCCATTTGGAAGCGGGTATTAATAAACTGGTTGTCGAGTATCATCAGATAGAAGGTAGAGCAGATGTTACTTTAATTTATGAAGGCCCGAGGATGGAAAAACGTTTCTTGGCCTCCAACAATATTTGGGATGTTCATCCACCTCCGCCTCCCATAGTTCTGGAACCCAAACCTGGTGAGCCGGAAATAATAGGTGGTTTTGTAAACATCCATGGTGACCGAAGAACTCAGTTGCGCCATGTTGGCCATGCGGAAGGCATCCATTATACATACGATCTGGAACGCGCTGCCTTACTGCGCTTCTGGAGAGGCCCCTTCGCTGATGCTTCTGGATTGTGGGTTGGGCGCGGCAGCCAAACTTTTTATCCGCTTAATATGACTATCGATGGAAGTGGAGGCGTTCCCATAGTTAATCTGAAATCTGACGATCTATTCAGCAATCAGGATGTTCCCGAGGGTATGGATGGAGTTACATCCTATGAGTTGGTTGATGGTATGCCGGTGTTTACCTCGCGCTATAACGATATTGAGATTACGGATTTTCTATCACCCACAAATGATGGAAAAAGACTACGACGCTCAATAAAACTGAAAGCTCCTGGCTCAAAGCAAAATATGGCTGTACGTATAGCTCAGGGGAGGCAGATCGAACGGCATGTTACCGGTTTGTACCTGATTGATGGCAGGTATTTCGTAAAACCAGATGATGCTATTGCAGAACGTGTCGCCATTCATCAATCCGGAGATAACCAACTGCTATATACTCCAGTTCTTAACGGCAGCAATGAGTCTTCCATAGCATTTGAATTCATCTGGTAATCCATCAACTTTTTACGCTTAATATTTCTACCCATGATAAACATAAAACGTATGCAGAATTCACGAACAGCTGCAGAGGTGTCAGCGAGCCTTTTTGCGGCAATAGTGCTGTTGCTTTTATTTTCGATACAAGGCATAGCTCAAGATGTCAGCGAGTCTGACTATTATACCATCCATTCGATGCCGGTACCTGATGATATTGTACTGGAAGCAGGAGGCTTGGTCTTTAACGACAAGGGACAACTCATGGTTACAACCCGCCGTGGCGAAATATGGACCATCACGAATCCTGCTAGTAAAAATCCTACTTTTAAACGATTTGCCCAGGGTTTGCACGAGGCTTTGGGAATAGCCTATCGCAATGGAGCCTACTATGTAACGCACCGTAGCGAACTGCTAAAAATTCAGGATCGCAATGGTGATGGAAAGGCAGACCTTTTCGAAGTGATCTACCGCTTTCCACTTTCAGGTAACTATCACGAATATAACTACGGGCCTAAATTCACTCCCGAAGGCGATATGATCGTTACCACCAATCTTTCTTTTGAGCACATGGGTTTGAGCCTTGCACCATGGCGCGGATGGTTGCTCAGGATTACCGAAGACGGTGAAATGACTCCCTATGCTACCGGCCTACGATCTCCCTTGGGAATTGGTATCAACGCCGAGGGTGATATTTTTTACTCTGAGAACCAGGGGGATTGGGTGCCTACCGGATGGGTTACGCATCTGGAAAAAGGAGATTTTGCCGGACACCCATCAGGTCTGGATTGGACGCATCTTCCTGAATCCCCACTTGATCTGAAACCGGAAGCTATTGACGATTCCAAGGGACTCAGTGTGCACGAGTATTCCCGAAAAATTCCGGAGTTTAAGGCTCCGGCCATTATGCTGCCCCATGGCTTAATGGGGATTTCAACAGCAGATTTGTTATTAATTGAACATGATGATCAGGTTGGACCATTTACCGGACAGTTTTTGGTGGCAGATCAGGGACATTCCAAAATCATGCGTTTGTTTTTGGAGAAGGTAAAGGGGCAGTATCAGGGTGCCGTATTCGGATTTCTCGACGGTTTCTCATCCGGCGCCATTAAGCTGGCTTGGGGACCAGAAGACGATGTGTATGTAGGTATGACGAACCGTGGATGGCCCTCAAAAGGCCAGGAACCATATGGTATTGATCGCATGAGCTGGAACGGTGAAATCCCATTCGAAATGAAAACCATTGAGGCAGAGTCAAATGGTTTTACTGTAACCTTTACCCATCCTGTTGATCCCGAAACGGCCGCCAATGTTGGAAGCTACCGGGTAACCGATTTTACGTACCATTACCATATAGACTATGGTAGCCCAATTATTGATCGCCAGCCAAAAGCGGTAACTGATGTCGAGGTTGCAGATGACCTGATGTCTGTACGCTTGTTTGTTCATGGCTTGCGCGAGGGCTACATAAACGAAATAAAAGCAGAAGGAGTAAAATCGGGCAATGGTCAAAATGTTTTACGACCTGATGCTTATTACACCCTTAATAATATTCCTGAAGGTCCGGCACATGAGCACGATACGATGGAAGCACCTGATGCCGAAACGGTTGAGGCACATCGTGGTGACGGATACACCAAGAAAATCACAAAAATGCCTGAAGATTGGAATGGAACGGCTGACCGGAATATTCAGATCAAAACACAAACCGGACTGAAGTTTGACACTGAACTTGTTGAAGTGAAAGCCGGCAGCCGTGTAGCCTTAACCTTGATTATAGAAGATGATATGCTCCATAACCTTGTCATTACCGAACCCGGAATGGCAGATGCGGTAGGTGGAGCCGCCATGAGGTTAGGACTTGATGGACCGACTATGGAATATGCGCCTGATATGGGTGAGGTTCTCTTCCATACCTCGTTATTGGAACCACAAGACAGGGAAACAATCTATTTCACAGCACCGGATACTCCCGGGGATTATGATTTTGTCTGTACTTTCCCGGGGCATCACTTTTCGATGAGGGGAATCCTTCGGGTACAATAATTTGGGCTGAGACAGGTGGCAGATTGAAAAAAATGGCCATTATAGACATAAATCGCTGTCGTTATAATCCCACCTTCAGCATAAAAAAACTGGAAGCCACTTCGGGGATATAGGAGTGGTTGTGTCTGAGCACGTATTAATTCTCCGTCACTATCAGTCATTAAACGGGCAGGTAATGGTAAGTATTTTACTAAATTACACATTTAGAAATCACTTCAACCTTCATAATTATATTTTTCTGTTTAATATTAATCATTAATTTTATTGCTTAATGAAAAGAATTACCCTGCTTATACTCCTTTGTGCAGTAAGTATTACCGCTTATTCACAATCATTTAATGTGCTTGTCTTTTCAAAAACTGAGGGCTTTCGCCATGCTAATATTCCAAGCGGGATAGCGGCAATAGAGCAACTGGGTGCAGACCACAACTTCAGCGTAGATGCTACCGAAGACGCTACTCAATTTACGTATGACAACCTTATGCAATACGATGCAGTCATTTTTCTCAGCACCACAGGCGATGTGTTTAACGATGAGCAAAAGTCAGCTTTTGAGCAGTATATTCAGAGTAGTGGAGGTTATGTAGGTATTCACGCAGCTTCGGATACCGAGCACAATTGGCCTTGGTATGGAAAATTGGTAGGAGCATACTTTTCCGATCATCCCAGTGTTCAGCAGGCAACTATAGAAGTGTCAGACAAAGTTCATCCTTCCACTAACTTTTTACCTGATTACTGGGTTCGCACCGATGAGTGGTATAACTTTAGGGAAAATCCCCGAGGTAATGTTCATGTACTGGCAACCCTTGATGAAGGATCTTATACGGGTGGAAATATGGGATACGATCACCCTATTGCATGGATGCATGAGTATGACGGCGGACGATCTTGGTACACGGGTGGCGGACATACGGAAGCCAGCTTTTCAGAAGAACAATTTCTCAATCATATTCTGGGTGGTATTCAATATGCGAGTGGTGCCGTAACCGGGCAATACGAAGGGACGGTGGATTCTAATTTTCTGGTTACTGTTGTGGATCATAATCCACACGATCCCATGATGTTGGCTGTTTTGCCCAATCGTGACCTGCTCTATATCGAGCGCGACGGTACCGTAAAGTTCAAAGATTTTGAAACCGGCTTGATTGAATCAGCAGCGGAGCTGGATGTGGACAGCGGTCGGGAAGATGGACTTTTAGGCATTGTGCTGGATCCTGATTTTGAAACCAATTTCTGGCTTTATCTCTTTTACTCCCCGACTGAAGAAAGCGTACAGCGGCTTTCCAGGTTTACGTATGACAATGGATCAATCGACCTTGAGTCAGAAAAAATCCTGCTTACCATCCCAGTGCAACGCGATGAGTGTTGCCATTCTGGCGGTGACTTGGAGTTTGACACCGAGGGCAATCTCTATATTTCAACTGGAGATAATGTTAATCCCTTTGGTTCAGACGGCTTTACACCTATAGATGAACGTGTTGGAAGAGAACCGTTTGATGCTCAGATGACTTCTGCAAACACCAATGATCTCAGGGGAAAAATTTTACGTATCCATCCGGAAGCAGATGGAACATACACGATACCGGAAGGAAACTTGTTTACCAGTTCGGATGAGGGTAGAGAAGAAATTTATGTAATGGGAGTCCGCAACCCTTTTCGAATGGATATAAATGAGGTAACCAACGAACTGGTATGGGGTGATATTGGCCCCGATGCCAGAGAGTTCAGCAGTTTCAGAGGGCCGAAGGGTTATGATGAATTCAACCGGACCAAAACAAGCGGAAACTTCGGGTGGCCTTACTGTATTGCCGATAACCGTCCCTATAACGAGTACAATTTTGCAACCGGAAACTCCGGCAGCACTTATGATTGTGATAATCTGGTTAATAACTCTCCCAATAATACTGGTGCTGTCAATCTGCCTCCTGCCCGTCCGGCCTGGATCTACTATCCCTATGATTTTTTTGATGAGCTGCCCGAATTTAATACTGGCGGCCGGGCTGGCATGGTTGGTGGATATTACCATTACAATGAGACACTCAACGAAACCGGTGCTTTCCCTGAATATTTCGATGGTTCCCTTTTTATTATGGAGTGGACTCGAAATTGGATTAAGGAAATCCGGTTTGACAGTGACGGCAACCTGATGCAGATCAATCCTTTCTTGCCTGAGCTGGATCTTAAGAGTCCTATTGATATGCAAATAGGTCCTGACGGGGCCATGTATGTCATTGAATGGGGCACCGGCAATGGCGGTAACCCTGATTCTCGTATTATCAAAATTCAATATGTGAATAACCTGGGTAATCGACCGCCTCAAGCTGTTGCATCTGCTTCCGTTACAAATGGACCCATTCCGTTAGAAGTGGACTTTACCGCTCGGAAGTCAAGCGATCCCGATGGTGATGAGCTGAGTTATGCCTGGGATTTAAATGGTGACGGAACGATTGATGCCAATACAATAGATGCTTCTTATACCTACGCGGAGAAGGGCAGCTATCTGGTTCAACTAACCGTCACTGACTCCGAAGGAGATAGATCGGTCGATCAGGTTAGAATTGTTGCCGGAAACACGGCCCCCACAGTAACAATTGAGCGGCCCGTCGATGGTGGATTTTATGAAGCGGGTGATATAATCCCTTACACCGTCTCAGTAACCGATCCTGAACAGGGTAGTATTGGTAATGGTATTGACTGTGCTGATGTAATTACAGAAGCTTCAATAGGACACAACAATCACGCCCATGGAGAGGGGACACATCCCGGATGTGAAGGTGTTTTTACAGCCAAAAATCATGGAGATGGGCATGACAATATATTTTATGTTTTCAAAGCGGAATACACCGATGATGGCGGGGCGGCGGACGCTCACCTGACAGGAAAAGGAACGTCTATTTTGCATCCTAAACTAATACAAGCTGAACATGCACAAGAGTTAGTTAACGTACAAATTGAACAAACGGGCGACTTTATGGGCGGTGGTTGGAATATCGGTTATGTACAGAATAACTCAGCCATTAAGTTCAGCCCAATGAATTTTGAAGGCATTGATTATATGACGCTTCGCTATGCCACACTTTCAACTTCTGCAGATGTAGAAGTACATATAGGTAACACTGAGGGAACCCCTATCGCAAAACTTCATACAGGAGTAACCGGAGCCTGGCAAGAATATGACTACTTTACAACGGAACTACAAGATCCCGGTGGTACCCATGATGTCTGGTTCGTTTTCAAAAAAAGGGGTTCCCAGGACTTCTTAGGTAATATCAACTGGATAGAATTTCACGGAAAGGGAGTTGCCCAGGAAGATCCTGATTCGTTGAAAGGACTCGTTGCCCGTTACTATTCAAACGATAACTTTTCAGGAACTCCGATCACACGAAAAGAGCCGATGATTGCCTGGAACTGGAAGCAAGAATCTCCCCACCCCAGCATTCCCTCCGATGGCTTCAGTGTACGTTGGGATGGTGAATTACGTGCTCCAAGGGCAGGTAAATATACTTTATCCGTCGAAGCGATCAATGGCACGTCTGCTGTTTGGGTGGATGACACTGAAATCATTACTACCTCTTCTACGTCCGGAGAAGTCACCTTGTCTGGAGATGAACAGCATACTATACGTGTAGAATATGTGCACTCGTCTGGTGCTTCGGGCGTTTATTTGCGCTGGAAGGGCAACAATCCGGAAAATGTAATCCACGCTGACTATTTGACTCCGGATTCTGATCTGCTGCCTTTATCTATTAGACCTGAAGAGGAACAAGTTATACCGGAAAAAGTCAGTTTATCACAGAATTATCCCAATCCCTTTAACCCATCAACCCAAATTGAATTCAGTTTACCTGCCATGGGAAAAGTCTCTCTGCAAGTTTACAACATTATCGGGCAGAAGGTGCAACAATTAGTTGACGGACATCTTCAGCAAGGTATTCATACCATCAACTTTAACGCCGCGGGACTCTCAAGCGGCATATATATTTATCAATTGGAATATGAAGATACAGTATTATCGAACAAGATGATTTTGATGAAATAGGTAGTAATACATACCCCGGTTAATTCACCAAAAATATTTGCGTTCGCAAGGCGAAGGGAAAAAAAGAATGGTTAGGCTCCAAATCCTATGACGTTTGCAAGCATTACGTGACACTAGAATATGAAGCCAAATTTTTGATAAAAAATGATAGAATTGTTGATGTCAGATAAGAAAACTGTTTACAAAAAAAACTATTTAAGAATGAAAAAGTTTATCTATACACTGCTTTTTATTTTAACATTTATGTTGGCTTGTAATGACACTGATACGACACAACCAAGCGAAATCAGTGAAGCCAGTTGGTGGCCCGAGCAGCCGGTTCCAGACGGAATGGTAGTTGCTAAAAAAGG